>Ga0208544_10002228_pt1 | contig 12807 bp, 17 predicted proteins | sample DEB08_DNA_9_FD_184526 | JGI IMG/M metagenome (GOLD analysis project Ga0208544, IMG submission 184526) | Aqueous microbial communities from the Delaware River and Bay under freshwater to marine salinity gradient to study organic matter... | ecosystem: Environmental > Aquatic > Marine > Coastal ...
ACATGAGCACACACTATCACGCAGAATGTTTGCGAGCAGAGCTAGAAGCAGAAGAACTAGAGCATCAAGTTTGGAAAGAGTTTGCCAACGATTTCCTGCCCGAGTCAGCCCACCGATTTAGCGCACACAATTTAAAAGAGCTGCGCGGAACTCCAATTGGAGATCACCTCTTAGAAGCCTTTGACGATTACATGTGGGAGGCGACCAACCCATGAGAATCGATCTTACTAATTACAGCGACGACGTTGCTGCAATCATGAAGCGGTATGCAGAAGCACAGCAAGATCTGCATGCCTCTACTGTAAATGAATTAAACGCTCTGATCATGCAAGCGCATTTTGCGGGCATCGACCGTGGCGCGGAAGAAGCAAAAGAATGTCTAACCAAAAAGCAGGAGGTGGCATGAGTCAGAAAGAAAGAATCTTAGAGCATCTGCAAGAAGGTCGCTCACTCAACAGGCTGGATAGCTGGCAAGAGCTTGGGGTTTTAGAAGCTCCAGCAAGGATCAGCGAGCTACGCAAAGACGGCCATGCGATTGTCACGCAATTGTCTGACGTTACCAACAGATACGGTGAGAAGGTCAAGGTCGCAACTTGGTACTTGGAGAGGCGAGCATGATTTTGTTTAGAGGCGTGTATTACACATTTAGTCAACTGGAGGAGATCTACAATGGAAACATCTGAATCAATCGCTGAGATTGCACACGCGCTAGTCGTTGCTCAAGGGTTAATTCAAAACCCCGCTAAGGCAAGCGCTAATCCTTTTTTTAACAGCAAGTATGCTGACCTAGCAACTGTGCTCGATGTGGTTAGGCCCGCATTTACAGAGGCAGGCATAGCGGCTATTCAAACCCCAAGCACTGCCGACGATGGGTCTATCGTTGTCACTACAATGTTAGTACACAGTAGTGGTCAGTGGATCAAAGACGATATCTCTATGGGCATTGCTGCCGACGCAAAAAATCCAGCGCAAGCCGCTGGTTCGTTAATCACCTACCTCAGACGCTACTCGCTGTCTGCCTTTGCCAACATTGCCCAACAGGATGATGACGGCAATAGCCTAGAAGGCAATGCAAAGGTAATCAACAAGCAACGTGAGCAGGCTGATCGTGAGCGACAAGAAAAAGAGCAAGCGTACAAAGATGCCGTTGCCGAACTGCAAGATTCAATCGATGCAATTAAAGATGGTATTGCCTCAAACGATCTTGAAAGAGCTTGTGTTGCTTGGTGTGAACTGACTGAGGAAGAGAAGCTAAGTATCTGGAAAGCGCCGTCGAAAGGCGGGTGTTTTACGACGGAAGAAAGAGCTGTGATCAAAAGCTCTGAGTTCCGAAAAGCAAACCCAAAACTTGAAGAGGAAAAAGCGGCATGAACAAAATGGGATTAAAAATTAACCTGGATTTGAGCAAGCTAGACAAAAGCAGGTTTGTAAAAGGTAAGTCGGGCGTTTACACAGATTTAGTTGCTTGGGTAACTCCGAATCAGCTAACCGCAATCGATTCACATGGTTCCTTGAAGCAACAAGCAACAAAAGAAGAACGAGATGCGGGCTCTGATAAAGATCTGCCGTTTATCGGGAAGGTCGATATATTTTGGACTGATGACAATTCTCATATCCAGCAAATAAAAAATCAAAGCAAACAGGATGATTTCGATGACGACATCCCCTTTTAAGTCATCTCCGCATGAAGCAACGGCAAAGCGCAAACAGCAGTACAAGTTGCGCCGCGCCCGTATCTTAAACTCGGCATGGTCGGATAACAAAATCACTACCCTTGCGGTAAAGAAGGAATTGAAGATTCCTCACTCCGAGGCACTTACACTGCTGCGGCTAATGGTGGACGAAGGTGATTTAGAGAAATTTCAACCAGACGAGGCAGGCGCTGGTAAGAACCACGGTGAGTTTAGGAAGCGGGGAAATATCAACTACTGGCTGAGAAGAAAGTGGAGGACAGGGTGATAACGGAAAGAAAGTTGTGCGAAGTGACCGGATACAACAAAAATCAGATCCGACGCAGACGGCAAAATCATTGGGTAGAGGGTGTACATTATTGGAGGGACGAAGCTGGCACGATTGTGTACTCAAACGAGGAGATACTGGGATGGCAAGAAATGACGAGGGGGTGTATGAGCACAAGGGAAAGTGCAGGCTTATCTGGCGCACTGAAGGTAAAAGAAAATCCAAACTCCTCGACATACCTTGGACCAAGGTTGGTCGCCAGAAAGCCGCAAGAATCCGAGAGCAAATCCTCAGAGATGAATACTTAGGCAAAGAAGAAGAGGAAAGCGCAGCACCCTGCCCTACATTTCACGAAGTAGCGCAGATAAAGATAGATTCTTTAGCGGCAGGGTCTGCAAACCATCAGCGTAACGTCACATCCGACTTGAATAAATATTGGATGCCGCACTTTGCCAATACGCGAGTCAACCAGATCACGCACCTGCAAATTGTAGACAAGGTTGTAAACCTCGTTCTTAAACTTAATCTTGCCGCTAAGACCCGCAGAGGAATAATCTCAGCAGGGTCTGGCGTATTTAAATTGGCAGTGACCAGTGGCTACATGCAAGCCAATCCCGCCGCTAACATAACCTTTGACAATCAAGTCGGTGATCCTGATCCGTTCACAGATGAGGAAATGGAAGCTTTGCTCGATGAGTTAAAGCCAGGATTCAGATTCTTCTATCTGATCAGGTGGTACGCAGGTTTGCGACCAGGTGAAACGATTGCTCTGCGATGGTCAGATTACGATCAGATCAACCAGAAGCTGCACATCACAAAAAGCCGCTCAAGAGGCATCGAAGGACCGACAAAAACGCGTAAAGTGCGATCGGTGCATGTCCACCCCAGGCTCGCAAAAGCCCTCCAAAAAGCACCCAAACACATTACATGCACAAGCATTCTGTTCACTTCTAGGGGGCAGCCTTACCAGAAAGCACAAGAGCAGGGAGAAGCCTTCTCACGCGCTCAGAGAGAGCTAGGATTGCGCTGGAGGCACCCTTACAACGTCAGACACAGTTGTGCATCAAGGTGGTTAAAGGCAGGGATAAAGCCCGCGTTTGCAGCGCAACAACTAGGTCATTCGCTACAAATGTTCTTCAGGATTTATGCAAAGTGGATCGATGTCGATGAGACAAAAAAACAAGAAAAGATGATGGATGCAATCTAAAAATGTTCCACAAATGTTCCACAAAGATGCTTAGGAAAATAAATTATCATGGAAATCAATTACTTAGATGGTGCCCGGGGCCGGAATCGAACCGGCACAGCGTCACGTTGGTGCAGTATAGTGCAGTGTGGTTTTACAGTATTGCTAGATCTTAGCGATAGCGTTCACTAACCTGATGCACCAGCCTGCACCAGAAAGCACGTTTTTTTTACACAAATGTTACACAGGGGGCTACTGTTGAAGTTATGGCGTAGGTTAAAAAACTGGATTTATAGAACTCCGGTCTTTGTTCTTAGGCCAAAAGAGTTGGATGACCCCTGGAAGGTTGAAATGCGTGACGCGCTTAATGCTAAAGACCAGGAGAAGGCGCGTTATTTACTTGACCTTGCTGCCGAGAAGCAGCTCGCTGAACGGCGCTCTCAAGTCCACTAGCAGGGTCTAAAAGTTGAGCATCTCTTCTTCTGTTTACCATGGAGTTAGTAACGTCAGATATGTACTCCCCGATCACTGGGAACCGTCCTACTATTGGGTGCCGTAAAAGAGAACTGATCGCATAGCTTGACGGCCCCTTGCCAGACGCTACAGCTTGATCGACCTTTCTCAGCTTCCCTATTTGGATAACGTCAGAAATAAGCTGCTGTTCTTTTGCTGAAAACAGTTCACTGTAGAAACCTCTCTGTTCTAAGTTAGCAACAAGCTCACCTAGCCGCATTGGGTTGAAAGTTGGCTCACCTCCAACTTGAGTTCCTTTGTTTAACGATTTACCCAAAAGATCACGGAGCATGTAAGCTTTCAAGTTGTTGAATGCTCTAGCGCCCTCTGCACCTCCATTTTCAGACAACAAAAAGTTTTTGACCTGCTTAAAGCTTTCTTTGTCGGCGCTTAAAAGGTTTTCGACAATTTTGTCCTCTGGAATCTTGTTGTTAATGATATTTCTTAGCAATTCACGGTTCGCTGTATCTCTCTTGTTTCTTCTGTCACGTTCAACGGTTCGTTCAAAAATTGCTTTTTGTTTTCTAGCATCTGCAAAAATATCATCACCGACTGCTCGCTCGACATCAGAATCAATTGCATTTTTCAACGTGGTTATAAATTCACGTTGATTGTTGCCTTCTTGGCCTGGCTTAGTCGAACCGTATGCTCTATTAAGCAGCTTTCTGATGTCCTCTGCTTCATCTACAGTTAATCGCTTGTTGGTGATCACCATTTTGCCAGCATCATTTACAGCAATAATTCCTTGATCTTCTAGAATGTTTTCAACACGGGAAACAAGACCGCCATAATTTAAGTCTGATTTCTTGTTTGAAAGCACTGTCTGCGCCATGTCTCCAGCGATAACAACTCGACCATCAGCCCGTCCTTGTTGCCTTGCTGCATCATAAGCAGCAGAGATTGCTTCATCTGATTTATTTACAAAACCTTGGATCGAGTCAAATATACGAGAACCAACGGCATCTCTTGTTAATTGCTCTGCGCCCAAATTGTCATCTAATCGATCAGCTTGGTTCTCAATGACCCTCCTAATTCCTCTCTCTTGCTCTGCGTAAGCTTCGACAACTGGCCCTTGCTCTTTTAACGCTTCGCGTAGATTTCTCTGGTCATCAACGCTACGAGTAATGTCTGACCTAGTAGGTTCGATACCGCGTGACTTAAACAGCTCGTATCGTTGTGCTTCTTCAGGACTCATCAAGCCTTTTATTTTTGAATCAAGATCGTTAGCGTTAATTACCTGCATGGCTTGCGGAGTCAAATTACCCTCTGGCGTGAACACCTGTACTTCAGGGCGTTCTCTAGCAATAACATTTTTAATCTTAGATCGAACCTTGTTCGCCATCGCTGGACCAGAAACCCTGGCTGCTTGTAGGCCGCTTCTAATCGCTGCTGCCTCTGGAGCAATTATAGGGATGACAGGGAGCGCTTCTGTAGCCTTGCCAATTGTTTCAACAAAGTCTTGACCTGCACCCGTTCTGGGCATGTATGTTAATTGACCTGCCCTACGCATAGCTGTTTCTTGCGCTTCTCTGGCCCCTTCTTGCGTCCCAAACTTGCCTTCGGCAATGGCCTTGCCAATACCTTCTACCGTTCCACCAAGCATTCCAGCAGCACCACCAGTTGCTCCGGTCAAAGTAGTAAGAGCAGCTTCTCCAGCGCCTTGAATCATTTCTCCAACAGAACGATCTTCATCCCGTTTAACAGGAGCCTGACTTGTCTGTATGCCGTTTATGTTAGGGATCTCTGGAAAAACCGGCGCTTGTTCTTTTGGAGCAGAACTCTGCATTTCATTTTTACTTTTGAGCGAGGCGACTAACTTAGCTGCTTCTTGCTGCGTTGGAGGCCTGTCGCCGGTAATTTTATATTTCTTACCCGTTTGGTTATCTGTAATTTGATAAGTAGGCATTTATTCTTCCTCAATAGTAAACCTTGTACCGCCTAAATCCATCGAGCTATTTCTTAAGTTTTGAAACTCATTTTCTACAGCCTCTTGCTCTGCTATGTACTTTCTTAAAAGGTTTATATTTACCTGCTCATCTTTGCCGACTCCGAATAATGCATTTTTTGCACCCTCAACGTCTTCGTTTGTAGGTCTTACCTCTCCAGCAGCTTGTAATAATTGCCTGGCTGCTTGCTCTGCAAAAGCATCTAGCTGTTGATCGAAACGACCCTGGTCAGTAGCGACTGGTAAAAATTTTATAATGTCCCTCATAGAGCCACTTTCTGCCGCTCGACCTAATAACCCCCCGAAAAATGGGTCATCAAGACCGAAATACTGCAAGTCATCTTCTTTGCCCTCAAAAGCTCCTAAAAATCTTTTTGCTTGCTCTAATGAGGTTTTACGCAAGGCGCTAGTTGCACCTAGATCACTACTTCTTTTAGCTTCTCTTTTTATTTGTTCTTTTTCGGCAAAAGTCGGGCCGGTAGGCTTTGCATCTCTTTTCAGAACATTGCCTTTTACTGCTAAAGCCCTACGTCTGTTAATCGGCGTAGTTGGCGCTAAATACTCTCTTTGTTCTGCTTCAGTTAAATAAGATGCAACTTCATAATCAGGACTGAATGTAGGCATTTTGTTCAGGCCCGCAACTTTTTCCACACCAATCACACGACCTGCCCTATCCATTTGCGGTTGAACGAAAGACCCATCTGGCTGCTGTACTACTTTGCCAAAGGTAGGTTTTCCAAACTGCGCCATATCCAATGCAGTTTTTGTGTTGGCAAGTTCAGTTCCTCGATTAGCAAGCTGCAATTGACGATTATTTAAAATATTGGCAATGCGGTTCTGCGCTTCTTGCTCGTTGGCTAATCGTTCTGCTTTTGCTCTTTGTGCAGGGGTGTAGTTGTACATGCGTTTTGGCGCATTACGTAAAGCAATAAGATCTTGGATTGATGGCATTGTTAAACTCCAAAAAGGTCTTTGAATAAGTTTCGGTAATACTCAGAGCTATCCTCAGCTTGACCTGTTTCAAAAGCGCCAAGGTTTTTAAGAATATCGCCACCTGATTGTGCGAAATTAGTGTTAACGCCTGACATTGCAGAGGCAGCTTTAAATGCAGGATCAGTGAGTGCGCCTAATTTATTAAGATCGTATGCATCTCTTGCCCTAGCTTCTGCTGCAAGTTGTGCGTTGATGTTGGCGATTTCCCCAGCCCTTGCTGATGCGATGCCAGCGGATCTATCTTGAAGCTCAGTTAACGTGCCGCCCGTGTTCAATCTGCCTCTGCCTGCTGCGGATGCTTCTACCTGTCGGCGCATTTCGTCTTGCAAGAAACGCAAGCCTGGGTCGGTTTCATCGAATGGATTAAGGCCTATATTGGAGTAGTCAACATCTGCCTTGAGTCCAGTCACGTACTCAGGTAAAAGCTCTCCAGTCTCAATAAGCTGCCCAGTCTCTTCATCGAATACTGCTCCCTCAGTTCCTGCCTCATAGAAAGGTCTGAATAAGTTGAGCGAGTTCCCGTAAATGTCTTTTTGAAAGTCGAGTTCAGCCTTAGAGGCATCAGTAAAAGCGTCTGTTGCGTAGCGATTAGCAGCAGCGTCAGCCAATGCCCCAGCAAGAAGATTGCCGCTTGATATTTCTTCAGAGGCAGCTTGACCGCTTAAAACATCTCCAAGAACATTCACCACATTGCCAACAGTCCCACCCAGGGTGTCACCTAGTGAGCTAATGGCATCGCCGATTCCTGTTGTGTCAAAAACATTGCTTACAGCGCCTTCTGAGATTGATGCGGTTGATGTGGATGGTCCAGTTGTTAAATTGCCAACCGATCCACCCGCGCCACCAGCACCGCCTGCTCCACCTGCCCCACCTGCACCCCCAGCAGAAGTGATAGCCCCCTCAGTGATCAGGTCGCTAATAACGTTTTCGATTGCACCTTCTTCAACAGTTGCGGTTGATGCTCCCGTTGTGACATTACCAACACTACCGCCTGCGCCACCTGTCACATCAAACGCGCCTTCTTCGATAGTTGCGCTACCACCAGCGCCGCCCTCAACATCAAAGGCACCTTCTTCAATCGTTTGAGTTTGATCACCAACCTCTACCGTTGACCCTGCAACATCAATATCAGTCGCGCCAATGTCTACGTCTGTCTTTTGATCGCCAATCTCTACGGTCGAGCTGGCATCAACCTCTGTGCTTTGATCGCCAACTGTAGCTGATGTATCACCTACTGTAGCTGATGTATCTCCAACGGTTGCAGTCTGGTCGCCAATCGTTACATCTAAAAGGTCTTTTATCTCGTTGACCAAAACCTGTTTCTGGTCTTGAGACATGCTGCCGCCGCCCCCACCACCAAGACCAAACAAACCTAAAATTGCATTTATTATGTTGCCAGTACCGTCGTCTGCACCTTCAACGAGGTCTTGTTGGAAATCCCAGTTGATAGGAGTGCCTTCTGGCAAGCCACCTTCCAAATCCGAAACTGGGTTGTATTCAGGACCATTTTCTCCCATCTGTATAACGTAAATAGTCCCGTCTGGCATTCTAACCACATCACCAGATCTAAACACGCCGCCGTCATCAGGCGTGTTTAAAACCCACTGACCATTGCGATAAATATATTGACGGCCATTGTTGGTGTGCGTTTGACCTTCTACTGGGTTTTCAGGCCACATACCTGTGCCTCCTGTGTTTGTCCCGCTACCTGCGGGGTTGTTAGTGGTATCTGCTCCGCTGCCTGCGGGGTTTGTCACTGGGTCATTGTTCACGCCAGTGCTAGAAGTCGATGTCACACTGCCGTCAGGGTTTATCTGTACGCCAGAGCCCGGCAATTGATCGACGTTTGTTTGCGTTTGGTTCGTGTTGGTTTGATCGTAAATGACAGAGTGATCACCAGGCCTGTTATCTTCTAACCATCCCGCAAAGTCTGGCAGCCCAATGATTGACCTTACGCCTCTGTAATCGAAGTCGCCCCATAGAACGTTGATTAGGTCATCGACTTGTTGGTTGCCGGTAAGCTCTGGACGTTTAACCATCCCGTCTTCACCGTTCTGATTCAGCTCATCAAGAACCTGCTGAATAACTTTGTTCTGCTCGTCGATAACCTGGTCATCAGTTAGTGTTCCTGCGATCTCGCCGATTGCATTAGTAGGTTCGTCACTGGTCGTACCGTCAAAGCTGCCTTGTAGGCCAAGCTCGTTCAAAAACTGCTGCGGGGTGTATTCCCTTGTTGCAGCGCTTCCAGTGAAACCGAATGAACTTAGATCAACAATAAACTTGCCCGTGGATGGGTCGAACGTAGCCGACAAGCCAAAGTCTTGTGATGATCTTGCGTTGTTAAACCGATCAACTAATTGGTCAGATGTAAACGCAGTGTTCTCAGCGTTGAGTCTTTCTGCTTGAGCCGGTATCTCTTGGAATTGCTGCTCTGTAAATCCAAAACCCTGCGCTGCTTCCAAAGCTGGCAACGAATCATTGTCGCCAAAGATCTCTTCAAAGTAAGCTGGGATTTTCCCGCCAGAAATATCAAACCCAAGCTGACTGAGAAAACCAACTTTCATGGGATTGTTGATTACCGCGTCACCGTTTAGAAGTTGCTGCTCGACTTGTGCAATGCCTAGCTTGAAGTACGCAAAAGCAAGATCATCCAGCATGTTTTGAAATTTAGCTGTTGTCTCCCTTAATACCGCCAACTGACCGCCTGGCATATTGTCCAGGTTAAACTGCTCTATGCTGCCTCTATCTTCAGTGTTTGAATCGCTTGTGTTTGTATTAGATCCGGTGTTACTCCAACCAGGGTTAGCATCAAACTCTTGATTCCAATTTGGAACAGAAATAAAAAACTCACTCATACCACTACCCACTCACCAGCAGCGTCAAGATAAATGCAACGTAAAACATCGTAGCGAGAGGCAATCGATTTCGACGATGCCCCGTCAATTGTCTCTGTTCCTTGCGTGTCAACGGTGACTGCTCCTGTGCCCATGCGCTTAACCACAACCTGCTGACCGTCTGCTGGCTTTTGATGCAGGCTGACTGTGATGCTTGAGCCTGAATCAACGTCCACGACCTCATGCCCTGCATTGCCGGTGGTTGTATAGTTTGCGGTTTGTTTAGAGTAGAAAGGTTTTATTAGGGTGTGGTGGTCGATTACTACTTGGCGAAGCTGCTCTGCTTCCATGTTGACCGTGATCACGTTTGGATCACGCAGTCTTCTTGTTGTCATTTTCTAATAAGCTCGTTTATGGCCTTCCATGCTTCGACCATCTTGCTTTCTAAAACTTCCAAACGATTCAAGATTCGACCGATTGTCAAAACCAAGATGAACAGGCCCGCCGCGATGGGCCAGCCGCTTACGATGATTTCCCAGGTTTCCATTTGACCGTTATCCATTCTTCTCAAGCCTAACTTCTAACTCTTTAACTTGTAGCTCTAAAATCCTGACTCTTTGAATCGTGTCTTGAACAGATGCAGGTGGCTCAAAGTTGTCGATCCACGCATCATTCTCTTCAACCTCAATTAGCATTTGATCTGTTCTGTATTCGATTGAAGTTAGCCTGCTCTCGATGTTGAAGTACGCCATGGTGGCCACTGCCGTTGCCAGAATCATGCTCAAAATATTCTTGATCGGAATGGTCAAGTCTGTTTCCTGAGAGAGTCTAGCCATTGCGATTAACTATCTTTTGAACCGTGTCACTCTCCCAAATCCGCAAAGACAGCCAGATGATGGTGAACAGAGATGCTACCGATGGAAGCCAACCTGCCAGAGTAGCGACGGTGCCTCCGACTGCCAGGCTATCCACCACTGTTTTGGCTTCCTCTTGCATCACTTGTTCTTCGCGTTGCCGAAATTAATCGCTAGGGCGTTGACGACTGGGAGAAGATATTTAGCCACAAACGCATCGTCTTTCTTGCTGGGCGTGGCCGCACTTATTGCCGATGCTAGGGTTACGACAGCGGTTATTATGTTGAAAGCCGATAACAGGAAGTCCATTACCAAGGTACTCCTGCTGCCTGAGTTGGGTTCTTGTCTGCTTCAATCTGAGCAGCCAGTGATGCCTCAATAGCGTCTTGATCCAACTCTGCTTGTACCCAGCCTATTACGTCAGCTTCAGTCAGCGAGTCATAAGCAATGAAGTCGGAAGCAGAAGGATCAGGCGTGAAACCACAAGTGCCGTAATTAGAAGCTGAGAAGTCACCGTCTACCGCAGTAGCTCTCCAGTGTGCTACGATAACGCCACCCGTGTCTAAAGTTCGTTCAAGTTGACTTATGACCCAATTTGTCATGGTGCTGACTCCTCAAGTGATGCGGCGTATGCGTCTTTGCAAGCCTGTGTAAATACGGTGGTGCAGATAGCAGATACATCAGCATCTTCTGCGCTTAGGTCAGCATTAGGCATAACGACATGACGATGGAAGTTTCGTGAGATTTCTTCACCGTCCCGCTTGATAACTGTTGCTGTTCTTACTTGAACACATGACCAAGAGCCTTTGCTGACTACCTCAATCTTGTCGTTCAATGTTTCTTCTGTTAAAGCCATCTTTATCTCCTATGGTTGGACTGTCTGTGCCTAGAATCCACTAGGCGTATGGTTGTTAGGAATCTGTAAAATAAGTGACTGTCATCATCATATATCTTGGATTTCCCACTGATAAAGCGTTAGAGGTAGTAGTCCCTACGCGAGTAACTGTTATATAATTAGCATTAATAGTGACATAACCGTCAGGTTCATAACTAAACAAAGTTGTATGTCCAAAAGAAGGAACAGCGTAAAACTGAATCCCGTTAGAGCAAGTAAAAGGAAGACCTCCAAGAAGAACGGCACCGCTTCCTGCCGCAGATACATTTACCCCACTTGTATAAATCGTAGCCGTAACCTGTCTACCAATTTTGGTATATGTTCCAGTGGTGCTACCTATAGAGACGCTTTCTCCAGTGCCTGAAGTTGTTATTGTTAAAGTCCAAAGACCTTCTTCATAGTCATCCAGCGTTTCCGAAGTCATACCGCCAGCGTTACTACTTGCACTAAAGTTAATACCTCTACCGCTACCCATCTGGATATCGCCTGACAGGACTTTCACATCTCCGTTTAGGTGGACAACGCCATCACTAGCAATACGCATACGCTCTAGTGAGCCAGTAGCAAACCGAATATCTTCAGCTCTAAATCCTAAAGGCTTAAGGGCGCTTTGGGCGCTGTTGGCAACTTGAAGGCAAAAATTACCGCTTCCTACTTCGCCTACCTCGTCTGTAAAAGTACCAACAGCATCTGCTCCTAATGTGAAACGAGCATCGCCGCCCGACATAATGCGCATGCGTTCTGCGCCAGCAGTCCTGTGTATCCAAGAATCAGAGGAGTGTTCATAATCTATGTAGCCAGCGTCAGAAGTATCTGCGGCTATAAAACGAGATAACCCTGTAGTACCTGCTGAAACTTTGATTTGATAATTGTTCGCATTAGCTGCACCAGTACCTGTGCTGATGTTGCCTGACAGGTAAAGGTTTTTGAAGCGTCCACCAGAGGCATAGCCCAAGTCAATAGCAGCGTCTCTTGTAGCTCCTGCCGCTGTTGCAGGAAAAACAATATTGTCAGTGTTAAAAAACCCTAAACCAGTGTTAGACTGACCAATGCCTAACGAGCCACTGGTAACACCAATACTACCGACTGTTGAGCCTGCTTTATTTATAGCAATAGCTGTCCCGTCTGAGTTTTGGCGATTAACGATTAGTCCTTCATGACCCGCAGTGGCTGAAGTGGTCTCAATGTTTGCGCCGACGACTGAACCAGTTACCGCAAACCTTGTGCTTGCTACGGTAGAATTACCAATGCCGACGGAGCCGCCGCTAACACTGACAGTATCAAAGTAGTTCGTTCCGCTTTGGCGAGTCCCGATGTAAAACCTGTTTGGCGTATAACCAACAATTGCGCGATTGTCTCCGTCTGCTCCAATTGAAATCTCAGTATTAACGTGCAGCTTGCTGCTGATACCACTGGACAATCCAATGCCGACGTTGCCTGCTGACGATATGGTCATTCTTGGCCCAGCCGCTATGGTGTCTGTGCCGCTGTTGTCTTGGGTAAAGAATTTTATATTTGTTGGGTAGTAGTTAGATGAACCTGTGTCCCAATTCGCTGCTGCGTCAAATAAAATCTTTGCGCCTTGATATGGCGCAGAGCCGCCTGAGTCACTACCTTCAGCGCTGATG
>Ga0208544_10002232_pt1 | contig 12785 bp, 16 predicted proteins | sample DEB08_DNA_9_FD_184526 | JGI IMG/M metagenome (GOLD analysis project Ga0208544, IMG submission 184526) | Aqueous microbial communities from the Delaware River and Bay under freshwater to marine salinity gradient to study organic matter... | ecosystem: Environmental > Aquatic > Marine > Coastal ...
GTACCTCAAGGAGAAGTAAGAATTCGACAATATGCGACTGTAAACACAGTGAGAAAGAAAAGAGACGGGGGGGACCGCGAGCATCATTCTCCTGAGTATTTGCTGTCGTTCTTATCATAACTCTCGCGAATTTTCATCTTGAGCTTACGATCAGTTTTATTGTTTCTCTCCTTTTGAATTAATCAAGCTATAGTCCTGCCCTGGTAGAGTAGACAGAGTAGATTTCACTTTACTTGATGGATGAGAATCCTCCCGTGTGGATCAGCGATGACAAGTGGTCAAGCCCCGTCGGTGGAATTATCTGCGCTTGTCAAGGAAATGTCCTTCTAGAATCGAAACGCGTTAGTCCATAGCTCTTTTGCTTTCCAGTAGCTTTTGTCGACAGCTTTGATCGTTTGAATTTAGGTGAGGGATGCTTCAAGGTTAAGGTAAGGGCTTAGCGAGAATGGTTAGGAACTTCTTCACCTTTTATAACTGTATCCTCTTCCTCACTCAGACAATTTTCATAATTTAGTACCTTAGTTAGTCAGCCTATGGTACTGTGCCTGCCTTCTTTGAATGCCAACGGTCTCTACTTCGTCAAAAGGACCACAGTGTGCACATACGGTGCCACGTCATCTCTCACTTTGTCGGTTGTGTGCTCGTGTCAATGCCCTCACTATTTTTAAACTTCGTTAAATGGTTGGCTTTTCGTGCTATTTAAGCGATCAAGCGGTGGGTAGATTATAATTATTTTTTTGTTTCCTAACAGTTTGAATCAAAACAAATGTTACCCGATAAAGTAAGTTACAGTTTCCCTCCCCCTTCCCCCAATCCTCCACCTCACAAGCCAGAGAGGTGCCTGAGCTCAGGTTTGGGGCTCTAACTGGAGAGTGCTCAATCTGAATGACCATGCTCTTTTAACTAATGCCGTATTATTTTGTAACAGAGTAAACGAAACAGGCTTATGGGCCACCAATCGAGTGTGTTCGCGGTCAACACGGCGCAAACTAGGCGCCAAGATCGCAGCTACTACAAGAGTCTCTACAACTTTAACCCCAACGTCGAGCTCGCCGACTACACCTTGCCCGTCATCTCCAACAAGGTTGAGAAGGACAAGAAGATTGCCTCCGGAGTTGTCAACACAACCCAGCTCCCTCCCCTGCAGGCTGACATGAGCCAGAACATCAGCGCTGTAGATGGCGCCGGTGCTGGCCAAGTCTACTACGACTAGAACGGCAACCCGATTGCAGGCATCGACGACATGGAAGCCGCCTACGGTGAAGAGATGAACGAGTACGATGACGAGGAGCAGGACGAAGAGCACGAAGAAGATGCTAATGAAGAGGACCTGGAGTACGACGACTTCAGAAACATCATCGAGTCGAACGAGGACGCTGAGAACAACCAGCTGACCGAGCTCCGCAAGGCCAACTTCATCCGCCGCGGCACGCCCATCTGGCACCTCCAGAAGGGGCTCAAGACCGGTGAGCACGCCATTTCCTTCTTCGCGAAGCATGGCAACAACATGCCCATCAAGTTCTTGAACTGTAACCGCAAGAAGTTGCCCCCCAGTCTTTTCAGACCCTACGACCTTGTCGTGGTCGACGAAGACGAGGACGTCCTCGACATGGAGTACTTCACGATCAGTGCCCAGGGTGTCGTCCAGATCTACGCCGACAAGAGGAAGAACAAGATGACCGTCACTCCCACCGAGTTCCTCACCCTCTCCGAATGGATGCAGCAAAGCACGATGTTCAACGTGTTGACCTCGATGAAGTTCTTCAAGCACTACCTCATCGGCAAGGTGTTCAACCTGTGGAAGGGCAACGTGCGCTACCGCATGTTCAACAAGACCAGACAGGACTTGGCGAAGGGCCTCATCCAGACGCGCCCCGACTTCCTCCCCTCCTACATGGACATTAACCGCATTCTCTACGAGATGCAATGCCGCCAAACTTTCTCCGTCCAGCGCGCAACCCGCCAATTTGAAATCGAGGATTTCATCGCCGAGCAGAAAACTCATCGTGAGGGCTCCAAATCTCACTACAGTGACCGCGTTGAGGACATCATCAACAACAAGCTCAGCTCGCTGGTGGGCGCCATCTGCGAGAGCCGCACCCTTCGTGAAGAGGAGGACCTCGAGAACACGAAGATGGGCCAAGCCCAGAAGAACAAATCTATGGTTCTTCAGAAGAAAGAAGAGGAGCTCAAGAACAGAGTCATGCGTCTCGCTCACCGCAACCACTAGGACTTGGGAACCTTCATCCGCCTCATCGACTACATGGTCGTCGAGACTTAAGTCCGCATTAACCAAGAGAGCGCGCAGCTCATCCTTGACGAGATGCAGAACACCTCCAAGAAGTACTCCATCACCACCGTCGTTGGCTTTGAGCCCGCACCCGAGGATGGCATGAACTTCACCCCCGCCAAGTCTGAATTCGTCTCCCAATTCGACAAGCTGCTCAACGACATGCAGCAAGTCACTGAAGAAGTCGTCCGTGTCATCAGCCACCAGGACTTCCACCAGTACATCCATGGCTTGATCACCGACTCCGGCCCTCGCTTCAAGAGCATCGTGGAGGAGTCCTACGACAACAAGCAGATCAAGAAGGACATTGACGAGAAGATCGCCAGCGACTTCCAGCTCATCGAGCAGTCCGCCAAGAGCTGCGAGAACGTGCGCGACGTGTACGAGTTCGACCAGACCTTCAGCTTCGAGGACTTCAAGTCAACGAACTAGGATCTTGAGTCGATTCGTCAACAGCTTGACAGGTTCCAGAAGTGGAACATCGCCGTCAACAAGTCGATCACGGTGCTGGAGACTCGCGGTCTGATCTCGATCTCTGGCCGCAAGCTGAGAGACTAGCTCAGCGCCCGTGTCCAATTGGAGCAAACCAACATGAGAACCTACCTCTACGAGTTGGCCATGGAGTGCTCCAACAACCTCACCTCTAGCTTGTCCAAGATCCAGAACGACTTGAGCAAGCCTATCACTAACCTTGTTTCCTACGTTGAATTCGTGAGCAGACTGAAGCTTGCGAAGGAAGAGCTGAAGGCTAACGAGGAAGACAAGAAGAAGCTTGAGGAGATGAAGGTCGTCCTCTCCAAGTACCGTGAGAGAAATGAGGGCCTGACCAGCGTCTCTACCACCAATGCGAACGTCTCAACCCTTCAATCGAAGATCGATCACGTCAACGACAAAATCAAGGCCGTTGAGAAGGTCATCGACGAAGGTAACGAGAAGACCGAGTTGCAGAAAGAGGGCAACATCGAACAGCTCCAAACCAAGATTGAGGAAGAGCAGGACAGGCTAAACGACTAGATCGAGAAGATTGAAAGTGAGTCGCTCATGAACAAGAACACTGTCCACAAGGACGCCCTTGATGAGCTCGCTAGAATCAAGAAGAAGTACGACGACAGTCTTAAGAAGATTGGCCAGTACCAGGCTTACCAAGACACTCTTGGCCTCCCTGATTCTCCCATCCCTCAAATTAAGCAGTTCGAGGACAAGTTCGGTCTTCGTCACCAGATTTGGTACAACCGTGACACCTTCAAGAAGGACTCTTACAAGTGGTTCAACGAGAAGTTCAAGGATAACGATGCCGAAGAGGTCGCCAAAGAGATCAAGAGATTCGAGAAGATGAACCTTGAGATGAAGGTGAAGATGAGAAAGGACTTCAAGGACGAAGTCTTGGAGACCCTCACCAACGAGGTCAGAGCTAAGGCCGCCTACATCAACCTGTACCAGGCCCTCGGTAACAAGGCCATGAAGCCTAAACATTGGGTCAAGGTGTTCGCTCTCCTTGAACAGCCTCCTGGCAACCCTGACATCGTCCAATTCCAGCACCTCATCCAAGATGGCATCGAGAACCACACCGAAGCCATCGATGAAATTTCTGCCCTCGCTCAAGGCTAGAAAAGCATCGAGGACACACTCGACAATGTCAAGAACAACTGGGAAGACTAGGAGTTTGTCGTCATACCCTACCGTAACACCAAAGATCGCTTCCTTATCGCCGATATCGAGGACATTATCACCCTTCTCGAAGACGACTCGATGACTGTTGGAACCATGATGGGCTCCAAGTACGTCGCCGATATCAGAGGCGATGTCGAAATTTGGGAGAAGAAGCTCAGCTACATCGGCTACATCATCGATGAGTGGCTCATCTTCCAGAAGAACTGGATTTACCTCGAAAACATCTTCAATGCCGAGGATATTCAGAAGCAACTGCCCACCGAGTCCAAGCAGTTCTTCCAGGTAGACAAGTTCTGGAAGGAGCACATGTCCCGTGCCAACAAAAACCCCAAGGTTCTCGACTTCTGCGACAGCGGTGGTCTTCTTAAGAAGTTCCAGGAGAACAACAAGCGTCTTGAGGACATCACGAAAGCGCTCGAGCAGTACTTGGGCACGAAGAGAAGCGCCTTCCCTCGTTTCTTCTTCCTCTCCAACGACGAGCTCCTCGAGATCTTGTCGCAGACGAGAAATGTCCAGGCTGTCCAGCCTCACTTGATGAAGTGTTTCGATGCCATCAAGAAAATCAAGTTCACTGAAGAGAAGGACTCCAAGGAGATCATTGGAATGTACTCGAGTGAAGGCGAGTACGTTGCTTTCTCGAAGAGTGTGTTTGCCTTTGGCGCCGTCGAAGACTGGTTGACTGATATCGAGAAAATGATGACCCAGTCACTGTACGATGAGACCAAGACTGCCTTCGAGAATTACCCCGCTGATGGCACACAGAGAGACGAGTGGCTTTTCACAAGCGCCGCCCAGCCTATCCTCACCATTGACATGGTCATGTGGACTGCCGGTGTCACTGAAGCCATCGACCAAATCCAGAAGGGCAAGGACAGAGAAGCACTTCTCGACTTCCTCAAGTTCTCAGGTGAGCAGCTCAAGGCCATGGTCAACCTTGTCAGAGGTGACCTCAAGCCCTTGCAGAGAATGATGATGGGTGCCCTTATCGTCATTGATGTGCACGCTGAAGAGGTCGTCAACAGGATGATCAAGGAGCGTGTCGAAAGTCTGAACAGTTTCGACTGGACCTGCCAGCTTCGTTACTACTGGGAAGCGCTTCAAGACAGAGATGGTGACCCTTACAAGGGTGACAACACCGATTTCGATTGCTTCGCCAAGCAAACTAACACTCGCTTCCGTTACGGTTACGAGTACCTCGGAAACAGTCCTCGTCTTGTCATTACTCCTCTTACCGATAAATGTTACATGACTCTCACAGGTGCCCTGCATCTGTGCTTCGGTGGAAACCCTCAGGGACCTGCTGGAACCGGAAAGACCGAAACCACCAAGGATCTCGGGAAAGCCCTCGCCATCCAGTGTGTTGTGTTCAACTGCTCTGACCAGCTCGAGGTCACCATGATGAGCCGTTTCTTCGTTGGTCTCGCCTCGGGTGGCGCCTGGTCTTGCTTCGATGAGTTCAACAGAATCAACATCGAGGTGTTGTCCGTTATCGCCCAGCAAATCCTGACTATCCAGCAGGCCGTCAGAGAAAGAAAGGAGAAGTTCGACTTCGAGGGAACCATTATTCCCCTCAACTTGCGCTTCGGTGTGTTCATTACCATGAACCCTGGCTACGCCGGTAGAACCGAGCTTCCCGATAACTTGAAGGCCCTCTTCAGACCTATCTCTATGATGATTCCTGACTACGGTCTTATCGCTTAGATCATTCTGTTCTCCGAAGGTTTCGAGACTGCTCCTCAACTCGCCAGAAAGATGGTGAAGCTGTACTCGCTTTCCTCCGAGCAGCTCTCCAAGCAGGATCATTATGATTTCGGTATGAGAGCTGTCAAATCGGTGCTCGTCATGGCTGGTAAGCTGAGACGTCAAGAGTCCACCCTCAGAGAAGATCAACTTCTCATCCGCGCCATGCGTGACTCCAACGTCCCTAAGTTCCTGTCCCACGATCTGCCCCTCTTCGAAGGCATCATCAACGATTTGTTCCCTGGCATTGAAGAGAGTGTCGACGCCAAAGAAGAGCTGAGAGAAGCTATTGGCAAACAGCTGCGTCTGCAGAAGCTCCAAATTAGAACTCCTTTCATCAACAAAATCATTCAGTTGATTGAGACGATGTACGTGCGTCACGGAAACATGGTGGTTGGATCCACCGGCACGGGCAAGACGACCGTGTCCAAAATTCTTGGGGCCGCTCTGACTACCCTCCATAAGGATGGCACCAACGTAAACAACCCTTGGTACAAGAACGTGCGAATCGACACCCTGAACCCCAAGGCCGTCACTATGGGCGAACTCTTCGGTGAAGTCAACAAACACACGAACGAGTGGGCTGAGGGTATTGTCTCCAAGCTTGTCAAGGATGCCGTCGATGCTCAAGAGGGTACTGACCCCGAAGCCAAGCGCTGGATTAACTTCGATGGACCAGTCGATGCGCTTTGGATTGAGAACATGAACACTGTGCTCGACGACAACAAGATGCTTTGTCTGTCCAGTGGCCAGCGTATCAGAATGCCCGACACCTGCACCATGATGTTCGAGGTCAACGATCTCGCCGTCGCCTCGCCCGCCACTGTGTCCCGTTGCGGTATGGTCTACATGGAACCTCTGCATCTTGGGTGGGATCCTCATATTGAGACCTGGAAGGAGAAAATGGTGGACATTATTGTGCAGCCCTACCTCGACCAGGTGGCCAACATCGTCATGGAGGTCTTCACAAAGATGCTCCCTATCATGCGCAAGCAGTGCAAGGAAATTATCCAGACTGTCGACTCCAACATCGTTTAGAGTTGCCTCCGACTTCTCCAGTGCTTCTTGGACAAGGAGAGAATCAACCTCGAGAACAAAGAAAAGACTCCCAACCCCGAGAAAGCGGTTCTTAACTACGTGGCCTTCTCCCTCATCTGGTCTCTGGGCGCCAACATCCACGAAGACAGCCGCATCTTGTTCGGCGAGTACTTCCGCATTGAGATGAGAAAGCACATGGAAGACTTCCCCGATAGCGACGTCTACGAGTACGGACTCGACACCAATAGACATCAGCTTGAGTCTTGGAGCGAGCAGATCTCCGATTTCAAGTTCGACCCCGAACGCAGTTTCTTCGAAATCTTGGTCCCCACCTCGGACACTGCCAAGTACAAGTTCCTGCTGAACACCCTGATGTACAACTCGTTCAACGTGCTCTTCATTGGAGAGACCGGTGTCGGTAAGTCCGTCATCACAAACGACTTCTTGATGACTGCGCATGACAATTTCGTGTCTGCGTCGGTGAACTTCTCCGGAAAGACTACCTCGAACAACCTGCAGAGTGCTTTCGAGGACAAGCTCGAGGAGAGAAGAAAGAACTTGCTGGGACCTCCTTCCGGCAAAAAGATGATCTTCTTCATTGATGACATCAACATGCCCCAGAAGGAGAAGTATGGCGCCCAGCCTCCTATTGAGCTCCTCAGATAGACCATTGACTCCGGTGGTTTTTACGATATCAAGAGACTGTTCTTCAAGCGTGTTGCCGACACAAGCTTCGTCGCTGCTGCTGCTCCCCCAGGTGGTGGCAGAAACGAAGTCACCCCCCGTCTGTTCCGCCACTTCAACATGATCTGGATCCCCCAGCTGTCGGAACAATCGATGCGCCTGATCTTCACCTCGATCTTGCGCGGGTTCCTGGAATTGAAAGAGGAAGGCGACCTGGCGATCCACGCCGAGGACATCATCAAGTCAGGAGTGCAGATCTACATGTCTGCCATCTCCGACTTCTTGCCCACGCCCACCAAGTGCCATTACACTTTCAATCTCAGAGATATGTCCAAGGTTATCCAGGGAATGCTTATGAGTGATCTCTAGGACATCGAGGACAACAACTACTTGTTCAACTTGTACCTGAGTGAGACCTTCCGCGTCTTCCGTGATCGTCTCGTCGACCACTCCGACAGAGATAAGTTCAACAAGATGTCGCACGACATTATCGAGAGCCACCTCGACCTCGGCTGGGAGCTAAAGGACTTCCAGAACGTGCTCTTTGGCGATTTCGAAGATGGTGGTGTTGAGAAGAGATACTTGAAGCTCTCGCCTCCTAACGAACTCAACGCCGTGCTTCAGCAGCATCTCGAACTCTACAACACCGAGAACTCGAAGATGAACCTCGTCTTCTTCGACGACTGCATCCAGCATCTTTCGCGTGTTGCACGTATCCTCAAGCAGGACAGAGGTAACGCTATGCTTGTGGGTGTTGGTGGTTCCGGACGTCGCTCCATGGCCTAGCTCGGCGCTCACCTGAACTCCATGACCACCTTCCAGGTCTAGATCACTAAGTCGTTCAAGGAGAAGGAATTCCATGAGAAGATTAAGGAACTCTTGAGAACGACCGCTATCGATGACAAAAAGATGTAGTTCTTGTTCTCGGACACACAGATCGTGCAAGAGTCCTTCCTCGAAGACATCAACAACTTGTTGAACTCTGGTGAGATTCCCAACCTGTTCCCTCCAGATGAGAAGTCGACGATGTGCGATGAGCTCGCTGAGAAGAACAGAGAGAAGGGTCTCCATGGAAAAGATCAAATCTACGCCTACTTCGTGCAGCTCTGCCGTGACAACCTTCATATCGTGCTCGCCTTCTCCCCTGTCGGAGAGCAGTTCAGAAACAGGTGCCGTCAATTCCCCTCCATCATCAACTGCTGTACCATCGATTGGTACAATGAGTGGCCCGAGGAGGCTCTTTACTCCGTGGCTTACCGCCAGTTCTAAGCCAACGAAACCATTCTTGGCATCTAAGACCACCTTGACATCCTCTGTCGCTCGTCTGTCCATCTCCATCAATCTGTGAGATTCGCCTCCGAAAACTACTTCTCGGAGCTCAGACGCAGAAACTACACGACTCCCACGTCCTACCTCGATCTGATCAAGACCTACATCGAGCAGCTCAAGAAACAAAAAGCAATCGTCCCGGTCAATATCCAGCGTTACCAGGACGGTTTGACAAGACTTGACGAGACCAATCTGATCGTCACCAAGTTGAACGAGAACTTGAAGGAGCTTATTCCTTAGATTGAGAAGAATGAAAAGGAGACGCAGCAGATGGTCATCAACCTTGAAGAGCAAACTGGTATTGCTCAAGAGAAAGAGAAGATTAACGCGAAGGACGAGGCTGCCTCGAAGAAGATCTACAACGAGGTCATGGTGATTAAGCTCGGCTGTGAAGAAGTGCTGAACGAAGCCATGCCCGCTCTTAAAAAAGCTAAGGCTTCCCTCGAAGTGCTGAAGAAGGGAGACATCGATGAGATGAAGGGTTACGCGAACCCTCCCCCTGATCTCGTCATGGTCCTCAACGCTGTCTGTCTTCTCAAGGGCGAGAAGCAGGAGTGGTCCACGGCTGTCAAGCTCATGAGTAAGGGTCAAGTTTTCATTGACTCCTTGAAGAGTTTCGACCCCAAGGAAATCAAGGAGAGAACACTTAAAGCCTTGAAGAAGTACGTCAATGATCCTCGTTTCGAGCCAGATCTCATTGCCCAAAAGGGTATGGCTGCCAAATCCGTGTGCATGTGGGTTAAAGCTATGGACAAGTACGCTGAGGTACTCAAGATTGTCGAGCCTAAGCAGAAAGACTTGAGTGAGGCGCAGACCAAACTTGACAAGGCCGAGAAGGAGCTCAAGGTGAAGCAGGCTTCACTCCAGATGATCCGTAACAAGATCGCCAACCTTCAAGACGATTACAAGCACTCGCAGCAGAAGCTTGAGAACTTGACTCGCCAGCAAGAAAACGTGCAGCTTCAGCTTTCCCGTGCTGAGAAGCTTGTCGTCGGTCTCGCCGATGAGAAGGCTCGTTGGGCTGTCTCTATCACTTAGCTCGACAAGGACCTTGGAAACATGATGGGCAACACCATGCTCGCTGCTGGCTACATCTCCTACGTCGGTACTTTCACCCAAAAGTACAGAATGGACTTGTTGACGCAGTGGAAGGGCTTCCTCGTGCAGAACAAGTTCCCCTTCACGCCCGACTTCTCCGTCAAAAACTACCTCGGTGACCCCGTTCAGATCAGAGACTGGAACATCAAGGGTCTACCCGCGGATGATCTCTCCATCGAAAACGGTATCATCGCAACCTCTGCTAAGAGATGGCCTTTGATCGTTGACCCTCAGAGTCAGGGCAACAAGTGGATCAGGAACATGGAGAAGGATAACCAGCTTATGATCATCAAGCTCAGCAACCCCAAGTTCATGACCATCATCGAGAACGCCATTCGCTAAGGCCTGCCCGTGCTCCTCGAGAACATCGACGAGACACTCGACCCGACTTTGGAGCCCGTTCTTGCAAACGAGGTCGAGAAGATCAACGCTGGTCAAAACCACATCAAACTTGCGGACGGCTGGGTTCCCTACAGCTCCGACTTCAAGTTCATGATCACAACGAAGCTCGCGAACCCTCACTACCTGCCCGAGATTTGCATCAAGGTCACCGTTATCAACTTCACTGTCACCACGGATGGACTCGAAGATCAGCTTCTGGTTGAGGTCGTCAGGTACGAACAGCCCGAACTCGAGCAGTTGAAGGATCAGCTCATCATCCAGTTGGCTGACTTCAAGCGCCAACTCAAGGAAATCGAAGACAAGATCCTGAAGATGGTCTCCGAAGCCGACGAAGACATCCTCAACGATGAGGAGCTCATCATTACACTCGATCAATCGAAGCAGACTTCTATCGCCATTAACGAGCGCATGAAAGAAGCGGAGAAGGCTTCGATCGAGATCGCCAAAAATCGTGAGAACTACAGACCAGTCGCGCGCCGAGGATCCGTGCTTTACTTCGTCATCGCTGACTTGGCCAACATCGACCCCATGTACTAGTACTCGCTTGACTTCTTCACCAAGCTCTTCGTCATTCGTCTCGAGAAATCGGAGAAGGCCGAGGAGGTGGACAAGAGACTGAAGATCTTAATCGATGACATCACGAGAGCTTTCTACTTCAGTATCTGTCGTGGCCTGTTCGAGAGACATAAGCTTCTCTACTCCTTCCTCAACTCCACTAGCATCTTGCGCAGAGGCGATGAAATCAACGTTGATGAGTGGAACTTCTTCCTCCGTGGATCGCCCACCGACTTTACTCACCATGAGAACAAGTGCTCCGATTTCCTCCCAGATGCGACCTGGTACGGCCTCTTTGGCCTCGAGGAGTGCGCCGTCAACTTCAAGGATATTACCAAGAGTCTCCAAGACACTTGTAAGTATTACGTCTAAGTCAAAGCTTTGTCATCTAACCATTGTTTACTTTTTGTCTACAGCCGATAAGATCATCTGGAAGGAGATCATGAAGACAGAAGACCCTCATCTTATCAACCTGCCTCCTATCTACGAAGACCGTTTGACCGCTTTCCAGAAGTGCATGCTATTGAAGGTGCTCAGAGATTCCAAACTGCAGTATCACGTCAAGAAGTTTGTCAAGACCGAGCTTGGAGCCCAATACATCGAATCTCCACCCTTTGACCTGGAAGGAAGTCTGGCAGACTCCATCAACACGACGCCCATCATCTTCGTGCTGTCCGCTGGTGCTGATCCCATTGCCTACCTGAAGGATCTCGCCGAGAAGCAGGGCAAGAAGGAGTAATTGAAGGCCATTTCGCTTGGACAGGGTCAGGGAGTTATCGCTGAGAAAATGATCCAAGAAGGTGTCGTCAACGGTCTCTGGATCTGCCTCCAGAACTGTCATTTGTCTGCTAGTTGGATGCCTTCTCTCGAGAAGATCCAAGAGAAGCAAGACGGTAACCAGATGCATCCTGATTACAGACTCTGGCTCACCTCTATGCCCAGTGCCGACTTCCCCGTGCCCGTGTTACAGAGTGGAATCAAGATTACCAATGAGCCTCCCAAGGGACTCAAGGCCAACATTAAGCGCACGTTCCAGGATCTCGGCGCCAAGCGCTACGAAGAGATGAAGGAGAAGTGCGGAGAGAAGAAGGGACGTGAGTACAAGAAGCTCGTCTTTGCTCTCGCTTACTTCCATGCTGCCATCCTCGAGAGAAGAAAGTACGGTGCCATCGGCTGGAACATCAGTTACGAGTGGATGAACTCCGATTTCGACACCTCTGAACGCCAGCTGTTCATGTACCTCGAAGAGCAGAACGAGGTGCCCTACCAAGCCTTGAACTACTTGGTCGCCCGCGTCAACTACGGTGGCCGTGTGACAGACGACAAGGACGAAAGACTGATCGTTGCCATGCTCAAGAAGTACTTCACTGCCGAGATCATGAACGACAACTACAAGCTCTCCTCTCTCAGCACTTACTACGCACCTGCCGATGGATCCTACGGCGAGCTCAACCAGTACATCGCTGGCCTTCCTCTCGATGAAGATCCCGAAGTGTTCGGTCTGCACTCGAATGCCAACATGGAGTACGAAAACAATACCGTCACTCACTTCATGGACACGATCTTGGTCATCCAGCCCCGTATCACTGGAGGAAAGGCTGTCAAGACTCCTGAAGAGATCGTGACCGAGATGGCTGAATAGTTCACCAAGGAATTGCCTGAAGACTTGAACTTTGATAAAGCCCACCCTAAGACATTCGAGAGAACCGCAAACGACGCCGTCGTCTCACTTGGTGTCTTCGTTGACCAGGAGATCCAACGTTTCAACAAGCTGCTCAAGGTGATCCGCAAGTCGCTCGTTCAGCTCGTCATGGCTATCGAAGGAACCTTTGTTATGTCTCAGGAGCTTGAGAACATGTTTAACGCATTCCTGGACAACAAGGTGCCCGAGAACTGGACGGTCAATGACATCTCGTACCCCTCCTTGAAACCCCTCAGTTCCTGGTACAAGGACCTCCTTGAAAGAATCGACTTCATT
>Ga0208544_10002233_pt1 | contig 12784 bp, 14 predicted proteins | sample DEB08_DNA_9_FD_184526 | JGI IMG/M metagenome (GOLD analysis project Ga0208544, IMG submission 184526) | Aqueous microbial communities from the Delaware River and Bay under freshwater to marine salinity gradient to study organic matter... | ecosystem: Environmental > Aquatic > Marine > Coastal ...
TAAGTAAAAAGACAACTACAAGTAATCTATATTCACTCAATTTTAAATGAGAGCAGCAAGAAAAATGAAAGTATAATAATCCCTACTTAAAAGACTTGTCTCAAGAGACATAATAAAATCTAATCTCGTGACGCGAGACTAGGCTTGAGCAATATCTTCGATTTTTTGAAGCATATCAGTTCGAGTATCGTCTTGTTTTTTATCTCTCATTTTATCAAAAAGTACAAAATCTGTTACCTTGATTCCACAAAAACCAAGTAGATTCATAGAAAAATATGGCTTTAAGACAACAGGAAACAAAAATACCTTATAAAAAAATCATGGACCATCACAGGTACTAAACACTTTTGCTTTTTTTCATGTCAATAATTTATGAGCTTTTCAGGTCTTATCATAGCGAAAGGCAAAACCCGAAGAAAAATTTACATCGAAGAAGTTTTTCATAATGGCTGGCATAAATGACCACCAAACTGGAAACACAAATATGTACTCGTCAGCCCAGCTCAATTTTTCATGAAACAGATCTCTGACTGGATCAGATCTATTTAGATCACCCATTTCCTCAAAATGACAAAACTCTTGTTTATATTTTTTATCGTAGAGATCAATAAGCTCTACTTCGTTTCAACACTTCTCAGCTACTTTTTTAAATCTCTGTGCAATTTTATGAGTAAATCATTCACTACTAGGGTGCGCCGTTATAATAAGTTGTTTCATCTCGATTGGTTTAAAATATAATATAAGCAACATAACACTAGAGAGTATATATATTTAGTCTTGACTTGTCAACATTAAATATATATACTCTCTATAATAGTTCACTAAAAAAACACAATGAATATATCCACAAGCCTACATATTTTAGTAAATAACATGGATAGATACGCCGATAATTTCTTAAAAGAGAAATATAATATTAGCTATAGTCGTTTTTATATGCTCGCTATATTAGAAAGCATAGGAACCTGTACTCAGCATGATCTCGCTCAATCTATGATTGTATGAGACGCAGTAGTGAGTCGGATTATGCCAAAACTAGAGACCCTTGGTTTAGTGAAAATAAAAACAAACCCTCTGCATAAAAGAAAGAAGCAAGTATGTCTATCTAAGAAATGAACTCAGTTTGTAAAAAAAGCCTCCCAGCAACTAGAAGACCACTTTATACAATTACTCCAGGCGGAGCGAGTAGATATACCTCTGTTTCACTCGCAAATACAATGACTTATAAAAACTATGAGCAATAAGTAGCAAGTTTTACACCGAGCTAACTATTCCATAAATTATTAAATCTTCCTAAGTAATTTCAACATTCTTTTTCACTATCAATATACTCACATTCCATATTTTTCATATCAAATATAAGTACCTTCCCATCATACAAAAATATATTTTGATTAAATCTATTACTTTCAATATGTTTAATCTCTTTATTGTATCATGAATAATTCTTGTGTTTTTGTGAATCAAAATTTTCTTGAGTGAGCCTCAAAGATCTCAGAGATATATCTTTTTCTACTCTCAGTTTCATAAACTTTTCAGAAAAATCCTCTCCAAAATAATATACAATAGGTTTTCCTATAAGTATAGAGCATAGCTGTTTAGAAGTATTGTCTTCTAACACTTTGAGTAACAATTCTTCAATATTTTTTTGTCCTAATACTTTCATTGTTTTTACTTATTATTTTTTAATTTTTTATACGCTAAGTATCATACTCAAAAACCAATTAATTTAAATCCAAATTTTCGATATAGACTATGTGATGCTTTGCGTGAGTCTTTTGTGGTCAACACTACGTATTCACTCTGAGGTTTTTTCATTATATAATCTAGAGTTTTTGAAAACATCATCCCCCCTATTCATCTTCACCTCAATTTTTTATCTACTATAAAATCGTCAATATAGGAGACTTTTGTACCAAAAATACTATCACTAGTAACTGAAGCTAAAGCTCTCTTTTTAGTTTTTTTATTATCTCCAAATACCAAAAATTTCTTCTTCAAAGAAAACAACACAAACACCGCTCCAATCATCCACTTATAAGCACTCGGAGAATCTATTTTTTGCAGCAGTCTTTTTTCATTACGCAACAGAGTTTCTTTTATCTCTATTTGTGAGTTTGTCTTTGTATTTTTCATAATTATTTAATCTTCTTAATATCTACAGTATACAACAAGAGCGTGCTAATAAAAGTAAATATCACCATTGCAGCAAATAAATAGTGTATACCTGCAAATCATAAATCTCCTATGAAATATAGAATAGTAAATGTAGACAACCATCAAATAGATAAAAATAACTCACGTATAACTAGATACTCTACTCTGTATTTGTTATAATTTTCTAAAGTATGGAGTACATTATCACTAATAACTTTTTGTGGAATAGAGAAAAATACAAGTACAAAATTAATAACAGCCGCAAATAATATCATGTATCTCAAGTCTGCCATTACAATAAATCAAACTAATGCTATACAGTAAGCACTACCCGATAACAATATAGCCTTAGGGTAGCTGCTATAATCAACAAATCTTCAAAAAATATATGCTCAAATGATACTAACAATAGAAAAAAGTGAGATAAGAAAACCTAAATCGAGTTCATTTCAAATATAGCTAAACAACATAACTGGAATAATAACTTCAAGCACCGTATTAGAAAAAGAAAAACCTGTAAAACTATGTGTATACAAGCTTCTAAATATATCTTTATGAGAAAAAAATACTTTTCAGAATTTAAGTAGTTCAAAATCACCCCTATCAACTCCATCAATTTTTACAGTTCAAATAAATAATGCTCACAACATAAATACAGATCAAAGTATAAAAGCCATCTCATATCAAAATCATAAATAATTCCAAGTAATAATTCAACCAATTAAACTAGGAACAATGATACCATTTGTGATTGAAAGTGATTTCTTGATTCACTCATAATTTCATCTATTTGTAAATGTGGTCACATAAAAATAACTATTATGATAGGTAATCCAATACATACCATTAAACAACCCAATAGAAGCAGCTATCCAGAAAATATAATCAATAGATTCAGGTCATAAATATACGATCGACATATAGGTAGCAATATAACCAATCAATCAAATAACATGAAATATTTGCCTATACCCTGCTTTAATGAATGGAGCAAAGCTAACAAATGATAAGGTGTGTACTGTTAAATAAATAAGATTAAAAACAGCTAACATCTCTAAATCGCCATCTGTTTGTTTCCAAATAAAAATATTTAAAAATAACTGGAATACTAATCTACCAGCTCTTACTAAAGTGTTAGAAACTATTAATCTTATAGCTCTTCTATCAGATATTTTATTACTCATAATTTTTCATAATTACTGTTCTATTTCGTGGATATTAACTCTCATCAAAAGGCTAGTCGTAATTATAGAGAATCACATCATAGTGTAGAATATAATTTTAAGTGACCCTTGTGATAGGTCTCAGGCAAAATACATAAGTCCAAATCCAATAGTCCAACCTGTAGTATATGCAAGTTCCCTAAAAATATAAAACTCAACTTTGTAATCATCAATATTTTCTACACTATGGAGAGAATTTGAATTTAGAACTGATGCCATAACCTGATACAACAGTATTACAGATAATACACAACTTGATAGCAAAAGAACTGTTGTATAGGAATCAGCATATAAAAATCCTAATAAAGATATGATATATAAGATAGTAAACACAATAAACCAAATATTATAATGTCTATATTGAACAAATCTTCAAAACATATAAACAATAACTATAGATATAGCTGAAATAATACTCAACGAAAATCATAGCTTCATTTCCGTTCAAAGTTTCTCAAATAAAATGATCGATAATAGTGTATCAACAATAGTTGCTGAGAATGAGAATGCAAGAAATAAACATCAGAGTAAACTAAATACAAGCCTTCTATTTTTTTGTAATATTTTTAGAAATGCTCATATGTTTACTTTTCCAGTAGATGGTTGAAAGTCTATTCTGCCATAGTACATTCATCCAAACAAACATACTATTGCAACAACAAATGCTAACTCAATATTATAATAACTAATAATAAATCAAAATATAATCGGAAATATAATCTTAATAGTAATTTTGAGTGATTTCTTTATTCATTCTAGGTTTCACCTGTTTTTAAAATGACTCAGATCGAACTGATTCAAATCATAATTGATATAGTATAGTCCGACTCATGTTCATAAAATGGCTCAGATAATATAAATAGACTCAACAATATATTCTGAAAGTAGGGCGATACAAATATAGAGAACAATAACGAGTGTAAATGCAATATAGTTTATAATATTTCGGTGCCCTGCCTTTACAAAGAACGCTCCAATAAAAAATCAAATAGCCTGAAAACTATTTAATACAATATTAAACAATGCTATAACTTTAATATCATTGGTAACTTTCCAAACATAGATACTCAAGAAAATTTGCACCAAGATTCTAGCTCACCTAAAAAAAGTATTTGATACGAGCAATTTAATAGATCATGTATTAAGTTTTGTAGACATAGTGTTATATTTTTTCGATTAATTTAGGATTTATCTGCATTATATTTATTGGCAGAAAATCTCAACTACATATCAGTTCAAATAAACTATCAACCCTGGTGACTCCGTCAAAGAAATGTGCGAGAGTAACATCATCATATTTTAATACATCTCAAAACTTTAGATTAATTTTTTCTCAGAGAATATTATTTTCTTCTAAATAATACAGCTCTTTATTATAAAAAACAGCTAATATATTATTGACTGATATTTTATAGTTTTCTAAAACTCATGATATTTGATCAAAAGTTTCAGAATTACATGATAATAAATTTTCTAAACTTTGATTATCTTCGGTAGCTGTAAATTCAAAACTCGAAACTCAGATATTTTTTCAGATATGAGAATTATGATTCCAAGGTTTCAAAACATCAATATAGTTGGTATTTGTATATAATAAACCTATATCTCACAGGAGGGCCTGCTGAGAAAAACCGTGGAGAAAAAATTTCTTGAGAGAAACTATATCTTGTACTTCGTAGAGGTTCTTTGTTTTTAGATCAAAACTCCCCGTGTAATCTATGAGTATCTTTCAACCCATATACTCATAATAGCTTGGCAATTCCCATGCTTTTGCTGGAGTCTGGGTCTTTTTATTCTGCATCCCAATATAGTAGGGCGACATATCTCACCAAAGTTGTTTTGAGAGTTCCCAAACATAGCCAGCACACAATTCTTTATCTCTATAATCTGCTGAGATCAATGTCTTGGCCTTATGTAGGTTACGCATACTCGAGATAATATCTTTTGCCTCGGGTTCAAGGTTAAAATCTACTCAACTATAGTCAGGCAAATCCGCTGCAGCAGAGAAAAAGTTTCTGTCTATAATAATTTTTTCATCTGGCAGCTTTGCCGTATTTTTAAGCCTTGTATCACTGTTTTGAGAGTCCATAAAAATAAATCATAATAAGCTAAGTATTATGATAGATAAAACGCTGATAATAATATTTTTAAAATCTCTCATGAAAAGTTGCTCTATTTTCTCTAAGTATCGCTTTTATTCTATTGCAATTAAAGGCAAAGTAAATAGTATTTTTGAGAGATAATATAACATATATGTATGAAATCATTCCCTTTTGAAATAATACTCGACTGGTATAAACGTAACGGTCGACATGATCTACCCTGGCGAAAACTACAAACACCCTACCATGTTTGGATCAGTGAGATTTTCTTACAACAAACCCAAGTTTCTCGAGTAAAAGACTATTTTAATACAGTAGTTGATAATTTTCCTAGTGTACAAGACTTTTCAAAATTGAGTTATGATGAATTTTTCCCATTCTATAAATGACTTGGCTACTATTCTCGTGCTAGAAACATGTTAAAAACCAGTGCAATAATTGTGCAAAACTATAGCTGAGTATTTCCAAATAATTATGATGACTTGGTCAATCTACCATGAATCGGTCCCTATACCGCGCAAGCTATTTTATCTTTTGGTCACGATCAAAATATTTTAGCTTTTGATACCAATATCGAAAAAATATTTTCTCGATATTACTTTGGAAATAAATTTCAGAAACTTTCAAAAATAGAGAAATGAGAAATTCAAGCCCTGTTTGAAAAAACTTGAATCTCATGAAGAGAAATGAATGCAGCTATGATGGATTTCTCAAGTATCATAGACATAAATCAAATAAATTTGATAGATTTTAAAAGCTATCCACTTACTTCATCAGAATTTCATAAAACAAAATGAATGCTTGAGATTAAGAAAACCCCTCTTCCTTCTGGCACTCCCCTTAAAAAAGGGAGAATAAATAAATCTGAAGCGCAGATCATAGTAATACTGCATGAAAATCATGAAACTTATTTTTCTGCTCACCCAGATAACTTTGAAGCATTTATATTTGAACCAAACTCTTGAGATCATAGGCACCATATACAAGAAATATTCTCTAAAAAGTATAATCTTGAACTTTCGGTTCGTCCGGTTTATAAAAAAATAAGCTCAGCTGCCTGAAGTTATTTTTTCTATCATGCGCAAATACAATCTGGGCAATATTATTTCTGAGAATTTTCTAAATCTGCTAAACTAGAATGGGAAAATAGTTTTACGGCTTAGTATAAAAATCTCCTATCATATAGAGACTCCCAAATACTACATACAATGTTTCAGGATTTTTTAATGCTTGTTTCTTGATAGATTCAGCTGATAATATTTGAGTATCTGGATGAAAAGATTGCTGTAGAATTAATGCTGATTCACACATATTATGCTGAGTATCAACAAAGATATAATTGTTATTATTTCAAAAAATATCATGTATTAAATCTACTGTTTTTCATTTTTTTAGAGCAATACAGTATATTATCTCTGTAAAACTATCTGTTACTCAGTCAATATATTTTTTGAGTGCTTTGAGTCACATTTCATTATGGGCTCCATCAACGAGTATATTATTTTCTAGATATTGCAGTCGTCATAGATGCTCTACTCTCTGGAGTCATCTATTAATTTGATCTTCACTCACTCAGCCATAGCTTGCAATTTCATAGGCAATCGCAGCATTGGCTTTTTGATATTCTCCAGCTAAATTGGTATCGTATTTTTTATCTGTGAAAATAATGGGGGCTCCTTGTTCTTGTGCTTTCTCAGCTATAATAGCATTTTCATGATTATAAACGATAGGTACTCAGGGTTTTATAATACCTGCTTTTTGCATAGAAATTTCTTCTAAACTATTTCAAAGTAATTCAACATGATCAATACCAATACTGGTAATAGCTGTGATAAAAGGATTCACTATATTGGTACTATCGAGTAAACCTCAGCATCATACCTCTACAATAGCATACTCTACTCATCTCATTTCAAAAAATAGAAAAGCAATCAGAGTACATCTCTCAAAATATGAAAGTTGTATTGCGCTAGCTTCTATTTTATTCACGCAGTCTAGAAACTCTTGCTGAGTAATCTGTGATGTATTGGTTCGAAATCGCTCTCTAATATCGAGCAGATGAGGAGAAGTAAAAATACCTACAGAACTCTCGGACTCAGTAAAAATAGAGTAGAGCATGTTAGCCACACTCCCTTTTCCATTGGTTCCAGCGATATGAATTACTTTAATATTTTCAAGAGGCTTACCTAAAAAATAATAGGCCTGTTGAACTCTCTCGAGAGAATAGTCTCGCATCGTTTCTAAGGCAAATAACTGTTTCAATGCCGTATTGTAATCGTTAAAAACTTTGATAATATCTTTATTTAAGTGTTGCTAAACGTCCTCGAATTTGTTTTCTCAATGTATCAAGTGCAGGGTAATTATAAAAGAAATTGAGTTTTTTATCTGCAACAGTAGATCCATTCGCTTTTGTTTTTAAAACAAAATATGCAAAACTCTCAGCTATATCTTCTCACGGATTCGTAGCAGCATAATCGCTAATAAAACTCGATTCATTTCAAGTATAAGCATCTATTTCTTCGTTTCGTACTTTTTCAAGATAGGTCTTATCTGCCCAAAATATATCTATAAAATCATCTAGGTAAGCATCTTCATTCAAACATCCTTCTTGCAAGAAATTTCACTGACAGTTTTGTTCAAATCGCTGTAGGATATCTTCGTTGTCTGCTACCGGTAGATATCGCAGCTGTGTTTTATTTAAAGTCAGTACATGCGCAAACTCGTGAATCAATGTGGCATAGCCCTCACTATCTATTTTTCCATCTACATAGACACTATCCAGATTTACACTGATGTTCCACTTACTTTGATCACTCTGCTCTTGTTCCACATAGGCTGCTGTATCACTTTGCGGCTCATCAACGACGAAGTATTTTGCAAAGTCTCATCTAGCAGAAAGTGGTATAAGACTAGAAAACACCTTCCATACTTTTTGTGCTCTGAGGTTATCTTCTCATTGTGTAAGAGTAATGCTATCACCTGAAATAGCATAGCTCGCCAATGGCTCTTGGTTTACATCAAAGGCTCAGCCTTGAGTTCATGATCCAGCTTCATAATCTATACTATCAGCTGAACTTTCATAATATGATTCATTAAAATAACACTGCTGAGTATCTGCATCAAAATATTCATCTTCATAACAGTCATCTTGCTTCATAGTGGGTCAGCTTCACTGCTGTGAATAGGCTCACACTCAATATATATATTCTATATCATCTGCTACCACTTCTAAAATAGAGATGACTCTCTCAGAGAGTTTTTTGCTATCTAATATGTTTTCAATATAATTCACCACCAACTCTGGAGTTAGTCTATCACTGCTATCAATTTTTTCTATGAGCTTTGACTCGATAGTATCAATAATGCTATCGTCTTTTTCACTCAGGCTATAGGCAAAAAGTGTTCCTATGCTCAGTAAAAACACTGACAATATAATAAATAATTTTTTCATAAAAATAGCTTACAAAATATATGTAAGCTATTATATTTTAAATAGAGATAATCTCAATTTTTTATCAAAATAATGGAAAAATAAAGATTCAAATATACTGTCAACGGTGAGCTTTAGCTTACCGAAGAGTCTCTACAAGTGTATCAAAGGGCTAAAGCCCTCTGTTAACATAAGGATATATATCTTCTATCTCATGCTTAATATGATTATTGAGAGTATAGTGAATAGCTTTAGAAAAGTGTTCCTCACTATCTATATAAGTCATACTATATCAACGAGCCCAAATTTTATTTTTTCTTCATTCTCACGGTTCTTGAATATTTTTCAATCAAGTATATTGAAATGACACGCCTCACTTTATTTTTTGTACCAAATCAGCCAGCATAGCTGGATCATATTCTAGTACTACATGTATATGATCAGATAGCACATTTAGTGCGTAATAATCTACATGGTTATTATCCAGGGATTCTTGTAACATATTATATAAAAGAATTCTATCTTCTAAATCCAGAAAATATCATTGCTGCTTCTTAAGTTTCAAGGATTTCATTTTCTCATTATATCTACTATGGCGAGTCACCCAGGTAATGAATAATTTTTTCTTCATACTATTTCATTCGTCAACAGAGGGCTTTAGCCCTTTGTAAATAAACTACGGTTTTTATCGTACTATCTTGGATAGCGGTAAGCTAAAGCTCACCGTTGACAAGTATTTTTTATCAAATAACTACATCATCTATCTTTAACATCAAATTTTTTCGTCCTTGCCAGTTATCTTCTGAGAGATCAAAAACAATTGAAATTGGTTTCTTAGATCTGGCTGCAATTTTTATTTCTTCATAAAAATCTCACATAAAAAACGCAAATATTTTGAAACCCTGTCTGGTGTTAAAACGCATATGATCTCGCCCGGATCCTAAGAACTTAATCTCATCATAATCAAGATTTTCAATCATAAACTGAGGTTTGTAGTTCCCTATTCCAAATGGCTTATATTTATTAACCTCTTTGAGAAAGCTAAATCATAGATCATTAATATTCACTACTTTAGCAATATCAATTTTCTTTTGATGTTCTTTAAAACTGAGCTGATTGAGCTCTTTTAAAACAGCTGTTTTAAATTTTGGATATTGTTCATGGCTAATACTAAATCATGCGGCTTGCTTGTGTCAGCCAAAGGCAATAAAATAGTCTTTATATTTTTCTAGTATATCGATCATAGAAAAATACTCAGGACTTCGACAACTCGCCACCATTTTTTCACCATCATCTTTGAGTACGATAGATGGTTTATGAAACTGTTCTGTTATTCTCCCTGCGACTATCCCAATAATTCCATGTTTAATATCTTTGCTCACATAAAACATGAGATTATCTTCTTTTCTTACTTTTTGAAGCGCATCTTCTGTGAATATTTTTGTGAGGTGTTTTCGTTCATCGTTGAGTTGTTCTATTTCTCGAAGCGTCGCATTAACTGAATCTTCATTATTAAGCAGTAAATTAACTGCTTTATAAGCACTATCCATTCGTCCTGCCGCATTAAGTCGTGGTCAGATTTGAAATCCAAATACATCAGCATCTAGGTCTGTGTTTATTTTATCTTCGATCAGAGCTCGCACTCATCGACTTCGAGATTGTTTGAGTTGTTTTAAACCTAACTCCACAATAACTCTATTCTCTCCTGTTAAACTCATACAATCAGCGACCGTTCCAATAGCAGCTATATCTATAGACTCTGTCAGGTAGGGATAAAAATCTTCTTCTGATAAATAATGTTTTGCTAAAGCTTGCATAAGCTTAAAAGCAACACCTGCTCCAGCGAGTCATTTAAAAGGATACTGACATTCAGGATTTTTTGGATTAATTAAAGCAATAGCTTCTTTGGGGATAATTTTTGGAACCGCATGATGGTCGGTAATAATAACATCTACTCATAGCTCACTTGCATGCTTTACTACTTCTACATCACGAGTTCCACAATCAACGGTAATAACTAAACTCACTCCCAGCTGTGATGCTTCATCAATAAAATGTTTTTTCAGACCGTATCCATCTCGTTCTCTGTGGGGCAATCTATAACTAGCAATAATTCCAATTTTCTTAAAAAAATGCATCAGTATAGAAGTGCTGGTTACCCCATCTACATCATAATCCCCAAAAATAATGACTTTTTGCTTATTGTCTTTTGCGAGTTTAATTCGCTCGACAGCTTTCTCCATTCCTAGTAATAAATAAGGGTCATGAAGGTCATCTAAAGACTTAACTAATACATTGGTATCACTAAATCGCTCAGCCATTATCTTAGCTATATCTTGTTCTATCGTTGCACGATTATAGATAATTTTAGATCATTTTACACTTGTTTTTTCCACATATTTTTGTCAGGTTTTAATACAAATAAGTATAGTAAGAAAGCAGTCAAAACAAAGAAAATTTGAAATTTCACTTATTGCCTATAGTATGGCTATACTTTATTTTTAACTCTATAAATATGTTAAAAGATTTTAAAGCATTTCTCGTAAAAGGAAATGTAGTAGATATGGCGGTATGATTTATCTTTGGTGCTGCATTTGGAACGGTAGTTAAGTCTCTAGTATCCAATGTAGTTATGCCTCCGGTTGGAAAGATGATGGCTGATGTAGATTTTTCTCAAATGTTCTACGCACTTGATGGAAACACTTATGCTAACCTAGCAGCTCTCGAAGAAGCGGGTACTCCAGCTATCAAGTATGGTGCTTTTATTAATGACGCTATTGGATTTATTATCCTTGGTTTTGTTATTTTCTTACTCGTGAGGATGATAACAAAAATGCAAAAGAAAGAAGAAGCTAAACCAGCCAAACCAACGGCTGATGTAGCACTTCTCACTGAAATCAGAGACGCACTTGTTCCTAAAAAACCAGCTCCTAAAAAGGCTCCAGTCAATAAGGCTCCAGTAAAACGAAAAGCTCCAGCTAAAAAACCAGCTGTTAAAAAATAAACTTAGGTTCTTACAGTAAAAGCTCGCAAAATACTTGCGAGCTTTTATTTTTTTAAAGTTATATCTGTATTTGGTAATAAAACAATATTATTCGTTCATTCTCTCTCTTCAATTATAGTAGAAGGTGGCAATATTGATAAGGTATCTACAACATATTGATCATATGATTTTCGTATCGCTCTTACACTACTTCATGCGATTGACCAATCTGTATACAATATACTACGAGTAGTGTCTGTTATCAAACCATTTTCACCGAAACAGTCACTTAATTCATACGGCAATCTTCCTTCACCGATGAGAGCGCTCCAGTTATACAAGCGTGGTTCATCATATTTATCTCAGTTTAAAATGCCTAGTACAAGTCATGAAAAAATATCCCAAAAAGCTTCATCATTATGGCGTGTTGGGATTAACTTTAGATCTAATTGAGATTTCTTATCAATACATTCCTTTTCTCTCAAATAGCTTTCTAAATCGGTTCATGATCATAAATCTAGAGGCATCTTTTATAGAAAAATATTAGATTTTTATTTATTATAATAATATATATAAATTGTCAATATTGATTTATTTTCTTTATTCATAAAATAACATCCATATGCAGTCATAGCTCAGCTTGGAAGAGCGCGACCCTGCGAAGGTCGAGGTCACAGGTTCGAACCCTGTTGATTGCACCATAGATGCATTGAAAAAACTTTGAATTATTTTCAGAGTTTTTTATTTAGAATATCTTAAGTACTATAGATATAATACACGAGAATAAACTCTATATATTATGGCTATAAAACATAAACACATCTGAGTCGACATTGCTCTATTCTCTCTATTCATGCTCATCGTATTAGTGGGATGATTTTTTTATGAC
>Ga0208544_10002234_pt1 | contig 12783 bp, 21 predicted proteins | sample DEB08_DNA_9_FD_184526 | JGI IMG/M metagenome (GOLD analysis project Ga0208544, IMG submission 184526) | Aqueous microbial communities from the Delaware River and Bay under freshwater to marine salinity gradient to study organic matter... | ecosystem: Environmental > Aquatic > Marine > Coastal ...
GTCATGGTGAGCTCACCCTTGTTGGCAAGTTCGATTTCAGCCAAAGATCTGATGATCTCCTTGATTAGGACGCAGATCATCTCACATTCTTGCAAGAACACGTTCTGGTAAGGGCGGCGATCCTCTTCGGTAAGCTTGCTCAAGATGTCCTCAACATTAGGCTTGTTCTGATCGAGTTGGGCCTCGTCAGCAACACGTCCCATGAACTCAGAGACCTTGCCATGGACGGTGTCACCACCTTCGGCACCAGCTCCAGTGTCCTTTGGCTGCAACTCCACAAGAAGTTTGAACAGACTTTCACACTGGGTTGTGCGGAAATCGATTTCAGCGTTGGGATGCATACCGAAAGCTAGAGGAGTCTCAGGAGGCAGCTCTTGTTCAATGTACTCAATGTACTTATCGTAGGTGGTTGGAGCAGGGCATTTAAAGACAGCCTTTCCGTCAGTGAAAGGTAACATGTTAGCTTCGTCCAAAAGCGTGTCGTTCATCAAATTAAGGAGGAAACCCTTGCAGAATATTCTGTCGATATCGTCGACGATGTGACCACCATACATAATCTCACCGAAAATGTACCTGAGATCGTCCCAGGGGATTTTGCCTGAGGCGGCGTTCGAGTCAAGATAGTTTTGGAGGACAATGGCTGAATCTCTAAGATCACCAATGGAGAATGCATACAGCATGTTGAAACCCTTGGAGCCGAACTTTCTTCTTTCGAGCATCATCGAATGGAAATAGCACAGCGAGAAGAGGATAGTCTTGACCTTGGTATCCTTCTCTTCGAACTCTTCGCGGATGAAGAAAGTGAAAGCTCTAAGCAAGTTGGCCTTAAGTCCTGCAGGAGGTTCGTTAGTCAGCTTGATTGATCTTTCAAGCAATCCAATGGGGATATCGTTAGAGGGATCAGAAGTAAGGAACAGACGGAAGTTAGGGTCTGAACCTTCGAGGGCGAATCCTGCAAGTTTCTTCTCGAGATCAAGAAGGAAGTCGGGCATAAGATGCACGTTCTAAAGCATAACCCAGTGACCTTCTTTGTGAGCCATATCAAGCTTGGCGTTGGCAACAACATCTTGACCCTGACCAAGAGCGATGGTGTGCAAATGTTTGATGGGGTCCATTTTTTCTTTCTAACACAGAGATTCGACATCCTTAACTGGGTTGGCACCTGCAGAAAGGATAAAGAACATGGGAGTAACAGAAGATGAGTCTAAGTAGGCCATCTCGAGGACACCGATGGAGGAGAGAGCAGCGTCACAGTCGACAAAGTCTCCACCTCTGGGGAGAGAATGTCTGATGAAGTTGTTGAGAGCTGTAGTCACGCGATCTGGTCTCATGCATCTCACCACCAAAAGCTTCTGGAAAGGCTACGATTCTAAAGATCTCCACTCCAAAGGAAGGGCGCGCTCCTCTGGATCAATCTCGTTGTACCACATCTAGAATCTAGCGGGTGCATCCTTAGACAAGTTGGTAGCGAATTACTCAAAGCCTTCAATCTCAATGAGTTTGTTGATAGAGTACCAGGCTTTGTCTGGCAACCATTTCTTGAGAGGGTTGGGCACAGCTGTCGTGATGGGGCAGTTGATCAAGAATGCCATCTACTGGATAGTGTAATTGATCTGAAGGATGTTCTTCTACATAAGTCTGAAAGTGAGCATAGACAGGAAGATCTGCTTATGACGTTCGAAGAGACCACGGGACACCCACTGGTAAATGGTGATTCTGATCATTTGAATCATATTTGGCACGCGAGTTTCTATTTCTTCCGACTCCTCAGTCTTCTCAATGGCCTTGAAGAAGAAGGCAGTGAATGACTCGAGCGAGTACTGGTACATGTGATCAATGATCCAAAGTTGGATGAGCAAGAAATAGAGCATGGCTCCTTCTCCAGCAACTGGGCGGTAAGCCTCTCTCGACTCGTTGATTTCTTTTTCAGTCTACTTGGCAAGGATCTGCTTTTCTTGAATCTTGAGTGAGGTTTCTTTAGTCACCTCAAGTTGCTCGATAAGCTCGACGTTCTCAAGAATGGTCTCAGAGTCAGCACTGACTAGCTTTTACAGCAAATCAGACTCAAGTTGGGCTAGAGTAATAATGAATTCTTGCTGTTCCTTGGTCAAGTTTTCTTTTGTTGCCTCGAGCTCTGGCTTTTCAACACGAACAACCATGGCGAGAAGCTGGTCTTCAAGACCAGACTCGGTGACAATGAAGTTAACGATGGTGCACTAAGCTGCAGTCTCTGGCTTGTAGTGAGGGTTAATCAACTTTGTCTGAAGGTAAAGTTTGAAGGTTGAAGCAACCTCGACTTCTTCGGAACCGAGCTTAACGAGAAGGGTCTTGCCCTTTTTGATGAACTGGCGAGAGAGCAGAGGGTCAAGAACGGCATCAATGTCTTGACCAATAGCTTCGATCATCAGCACTTGGCCAGTGCTGACAGCAAGCTCAACCTTTTTCTACCAATGAGACTAGGTGAGCTGAATAGCTTGCATTCCATCACTTTCTTTGCCACGGATCCACTTTATGCCCTGGAGCTAGGGGTCAATAAGCAATGGGTATCTAGAGCAGGAGACAACGACGGCAGCGTTTTCAGTCGAAACTCTATCGGCAGGTAGGCCTTCAGCTGCCCAAATAGCCTGCTGAGAAGGAGTTGAGAGGATGTCCAGAGGGTCTACACCTTCGGTAAACGGAATCTTGAGCTCTTCAATGTTAGGGATCCAAAGGTCTCTCCAGAGATTGTTTCTGAATGTGAATGAGAATGGTCCAATGTAAGAGACGAAAGCTGCTGACAAGAGCGTGTTACCAATCATGGTCAGTTTCTAGTGCTGGTAAGTCACAACGTTCGCCTACCATCTCACATTCTCATCAGCCAGACCATTAACCAGACGGTTAGCCAAATCAAGTGATTGTTGGAGAGCTGTGGCCTGGGCGACGACAGCCTCCTTTTTGGCTTCAGCCTCAGCCAAGTTGGCTCTGAGAGCGTTGACCTTGGCAATAATGTCAGCAACACGGTCTTGTACCACTTTCAGTTCTTCGGCCTTTTGCTCAGCTTGGGCTTTGGAAGACTCTGCAGATCTCTTCAGGGGCTCAACTACAACAAAGATATCGTTGTATTTGACGACATTGATGACCCAATTAGCCAAGTTAGCAGCGGCAGATGACTTTTTCGTCATGACCTCATAAGTGAACTGAGGGTTCATCAAAAGTTCAGGCGTCTTTAAGTCTGCCTTTTGCTTGTCAGAAATGTGATCCTTATCGTACGCTTTAAGAGAGTCGATGAAGTTTTGAGGTGGCTTCATCATCTTTGCCTGGGCACCCCAATCATTCAATTGCTGTTTCTTTGTGACACCCTTAAGAATCTACACAGCTCTGGTGACTAATTCAGTTCCTGGAGGTGGCTGGTTGAATGATGAGAACTCAACAATAGCTTTCACAGAGAGACAATCGACGGCCTCTTCGGCAGCTTACATAGCTGGGATAGCAGCCTCGAGCTGCTTGTTAGCTTCGTTCATCTGAGCTTGGGCCGCGTCGGCAATAACGTTGGTTTCTTCTTCTTGCTTTTGAGCAATAGCTTGCTCTTTTTCGGCCTCTTCAGCTTCTCGATTGACAACTTCAATGAGTTCATCAGTTTTCTGCTCCTCAATCTTGACGTTTTCCATGGTAAGCACCAGTTTCTCCTTAAGAATATCAACTTTGTTGGTTGTCTACTCCATGGTTGAGAGACCTCTTTCGAGGCGGGCAATTTGATCAATAATTGATCCTTGCTTTTCAGCAAGCAGCTTCTGATAGAATTGGATCAACTCAAGGAAAGATGTAGGTGTTGTGTAGTTGTATCTTCTTTCGCGGATCTTGAATTCGTTGTTGGCATCATCGATGGACAGATGGACATTGGCCATATGTTGGGCGATGGCTTCTCTGATTTCTTCAGATGGGAATTCGATGCTTGCCAAGAATCTATTGGCAACACCAACAAGGGCATCTCTAGGCCATGCGTGGAACCAATCAATAGTTGTGCAGTTGATCAAAGCGGGGAATTGACGAGCTCTGAATCTGAATGCATCTCCTACAGGTGAGAAGCATAGTCCCATGTGCAAGTTTTTGCGCACTTTGTTGATGAAGAAGGTCATGAGATGTTCAGGAGCGTCGAGGACACCCATGGACTTGGCTTCTCCTCTGATCTTTCCGAGGATAGTATCGATCTCATCAGGAGCGAAGAGTTCAGGGATGTAACCTGCGGAAAGGATATCATTGATGTAGACAAGGAACTTTTCATCAACAATCTGAGAGTCAGTCATGAGGAAAAGCATTTCGATTCCAGCAACACCAGTCTTGGTGAATAAAGTCTGAATGTCAGTCTTCAGGTCAGCAATACCGTAGTTAGAGGCCACAACAATCTTGAATACTTCTTGGTTCAAAATGAATGAGGTCAATTTCGAGAGTGATTGTTTACCAGAACCACCCACACCTACGAGAAGTGCGTTACCACATGGCTGGAAGATAATTCTAGCAATACGAGTGATGTGCTCCATGGCCTGGTTGAAAAGCACGAGATCCATTGTTGAGATGGTCTCGTTGTACTCAGCAAGCTTGGCTTCAAGAGTATCTCTAAGCTCGTCCAGTTCTTCAACAGGTTTGTAAGATGGCTCGTGACCTTTGCACATTACGATAAACGATGTGTAGATCAATGGTTCGGCAAAGACTAAGTCTTCCTTGAATTCAACAAGCTCCTTCAAACCGTTTCTCATATAGTTCATGTAAAGATTGATGTCTTCTTAGAACAAAAGTCTGTCGAGCCAGACTCTGTGGCACTCGTGAGCCCACATACGAACCAAACCCATAGCATTACCCTTGTAGGAGGATGGCTGAGCAAGCATGAGGTTTTGCACGATCTTGGCAACATCTCTCATGTTGAACTGGTAATGGAACTTGATTGCCGTGGGGGCAAAGGCTGGTGACAGAGCAATTCCTGAGAAAACATTCACGGTTGCAGAAACAAGTTTAGGTGCAACATTGACGCATGCATTATCGAAGCCAGCGAAGTGTTAGACCATCATTTGCTGATAGATGGTGAGCAAGATATCTTTTTCGGGAGTTCCAAGCATAATCTGAGTAAAATGACGCGTGGTTCTCAAATCTACATAGAACGAACCACTCTTGGGGTTCATGCAAGCAGCGAACATGATGTCTTTGAGGATGTACTATTCTTCAAGGTGATCTCTGTCGAAGATGATCTCATAGTCAATAATCTGTCTGATTAGACAGAGAGGAGACTGGGTGCCGAAGCCATCAACAGTGGGCATGTTAAGGTCATCCATAAAGAAGATCAAGTGACGACCAGCGGCGGGTCCCAAGATTTTACCTGAACGCTTGTCCACATTGCCTTGCAGGACAGTTTGCAGTGCCTTAGAATCAGTGTAAGAGTTGAAGTTCATTGTGGCATTCATGCATCTTTCAGCATCAAGAGTGGTAAAGTAGTTCCTGACGACAGTTGTCTTTCCCGTACCAGCAGTACCAATGTAAAGTAGACCCTTGTCAATTGACCTATGGACATCAATAAGGTAATGTTGTCTAGTTGTCTCAGCAGTGGGTACAACCAAGTTTTGGAATAGGTCTGAGAAGTCTGCGTTGAATAATTCAACTTTGTCTGACCAAGCCTCGAATTAGAGCGTTGCAAGGCTAAAGTAATAGTCAAAGACCATACCACCTTCAGGGAACTTGACTTTCGTCATTGATCGCACCTGACCATTGAACGCAATTCTATCCTCAGACAAAGTGGCGCCGAATGACCACATGAAAGCGAAGCAGAAGAATCCTTCATAGATGATCTTCAGTTTTGCTTCAAAGTCGTCTTTGGGTAGTTCTTTCATTTGCTTGACAAGCTCTTAGTTCTCCTTTGTGTCGTAAAGCTGGGAGTACTGGTAGTCAATGATGCAAGTGAGTGATTGGAAGCTTCCCATGTCGCAGACAGGAGCGATTTTATCGCGATGCTTAAGGTCTTCCAAGTAGTTCTCACTGCAGTATTGAGTGAGGAAGAGAGTGAAGGAGATGACAGCGGTATCGTCCTTCTTTGTCTTGTACTTGGCCAACCATGTGTCGATGTAAGGTCTCCAGCCGATATCAGACTCGTTTACGAACAAGACACCGCCACGGGAGACTGTAGCTGGGGTAGCGTTCTTCAAGTTAGAAACCTCGATAATCAGCCTCATTGAAGGAGTGAGGGGAATACGCTCCTGGGACACAAGAGTGAGGACCTTGTTGTCGTCCATGACAGTGTTGAGGGACTCGATCCACATGGGGTCGACATCACCATCAAGGATAACCCACTTGTATTTCTGGGTCATCTTGAATTTACCTTGGCACTTGTTCATGTCTCTCATCATCACAGATAACACACCGTCCTTCCACTCCTTAGTCTTCACGTTCATGCAGCCGAAAAGCTCATCAGAGGTTACGGCTTTAGGATCGACGACATCGAAGATGGTCTCGTGGCCGATGTGGCAGAAACCCTCAGCCATGTTTTTCCAAATGGCGGTCTTGGCGACACCTGGAGTTCCGATGACGAACATGCAATGACGGACGACAAGGATCTCAGCGAGTTCAACACACTTCTGGATGAAAGCATCCTCAGGCTGTCTGCCGGCTTTGACGGCGACTTCTTGACAAGCAATCTCAAGTTGCTCATTCTGGGCTCTAGGTGGGTCCATGTTAGGGAAAAGATCATTGATTAGATCCTTGAAGATCTTACGATCATCCACAACAATCTTGGGCAAGTTGAAATCTCTGAGAGCTCTCATGAGGATTTCGTACTCGCTGCCTTCTGGGTTCTCTCTCTTGAGGCCACCGGCTTGTCTGAGGACGGACTTGACGGCTCTGAGACCCCAATCATAATGAATCTGCTGGGACAACAGAGACTTGGCCAATTGGTAAAGAGTCATGAACTTCTTAGACAAATCTTGGGCTTCCTCGAAACCCTCAGCCATGAGCATGTTCTCGCAAATCAAAATGATATCGGGGACAACCATAGCGCATGATCTGAAAAGAGCCTTAAGGTTCTCGGGGAGCTCAGTACGTCCAGCATAACCTGGGTTCATCGTGATGAAGTAACCAGATGTGACCTTCATTTGAATGCTATCGTCATCGAAGACAAACATGTTGTTTGCAGGGTTGGCCTTCAATCTCTTGATGGCATCCAAGCAGATCTTGACCTGAGTAGATACCACAGAGAGCACCTCAATCTTGATACGATTGAACTCATCGAAGCAACCCCAGGAGCCAGCCTGAGACAGACCCATGAAGATGAGACCCATACCAGTGTAGTTCATCTGATCGGAGCAATTGAACACCACGACTTGGAGGCCGAGGGCACGACCCAAATCTTTGGTAGTCTCAGTCTTACCAGTACCGGCAGGTCCAGCAGGGGCACCTCCCATAGACAGGTTGAGAGCCTGAGTCAGGGTGATGTAGCATCTATCGGTTAGAGGCGTAATGACAAGTCTACCAGTGTTTCCAACGAATTCATAGTTGTACCAGGTCTTCCAATCGCAAATGTTTGCAACAACAGACTTAATGTCATCCTTGACACCTCTCTTCTCCATACCAAACTTAAGCTGGGATGCCCAAGCGAAATGAGCCTGCTCCACAATTTTTTGGTCACAGAACTTCTTGATCACATCTCTTGAATGGACATCAATTGTGATAATGGTGATGACTTTGACACGGATTTCTCCAGTCAATTAACCTCTAACACGTCCAATAAGCTTGCTGATACGTAACTTGATCAGAGTCAAGAATTCTTTCATGGCACTCTCTGAACCAGACTCCAAGTCATCGAAGGTGCGGATAGTTTCCTCTGTCCACACAATCTGTGTTGCCAAGAGGGCGAGCTGGGCGCAGTAATCGTCAAGCCAAAGTTCTCTTGGTTTGTCAACGTTCCAGTCATCGGTCGTCTGGTTCGCCTAGATGATTATGCCTTTAAGTGTTTGCTGCATCTTTGTATCCAGGTCGCAGAGATAGTTCTCAACGGCACCCTGGCAAGTGAATGGGGTGGCAAAAGCAACATATTCACCATCCTTTGCAAACATACCACAGGATGTTCTATATGGACGAGATCCTTCTTCAACGAACTTGATATTTTTCATTCCATCGAAGCAATCGCTGATGTACTCGTTCACTTTCTCAGGGTTGTTACCGTTCGAAAGAATGTCAAGCAACGCCTGGTTAGACAGGAAGTAGAAGCGTGGGAAGATCTTTTTCTTCTGCTCGAGGTACTCGTTAAGAGCCTTTTCACAAAGATCTATCTCCGAAATAAACTCTTCGAGAATCTTGTCACGGCCCTCAGTGTTAGTTGCTGCGACGACGGAGGGATCGTCACTAGCATCAGCCATTAAGGCTTTCCATTCTGCGTCCACCTTCTCGAATCTCTTTGTGTCCTCGGGAAGTTGAGCTCTGATATCCTCAGAAGCGAGGAAGATCGGTTCAAGACGCATCCAGTTCTTTTGCACTTTAACCCAAAGGACAAGGACTTGGTCAATTGTCTTGAGAGTCTTTTGCCACTTGATTAGAGATTCCTTGAACTCTTCAGAGTCTTTGGAAGCATTCATAGTCATAAGATCCATGGACTAAAGATCAACATTCTCGACGATTTCTTCGAGAGCACCTGTGTCAAGCACCTTGGTGTCCTTGTAGTCTTTGAAGTTAAGGACGGTGGTTTCACTCCAGGTAGCGATGATAAGGTTCAGCTTCTTCTCGATGCTGGCCTCCTTCTGGGCGCCTTCGACAAGTTCGTTGACATCTTCAGCGAACCTGTAAAGCTCAAGGTTGATGATGTCACGCAGGCAGAACTTAGGGTCTTGACGATTGACAGTCTTACCGCAGATGCCATTAAGTTTTTTCCAATGGCGAGGCTGCATGAACTGAGAGTGAAGCTGCTAGATCAAAGGTCTGATCACGTCCATGTTCTTGACACGGTCGTTAAGAGCTTGGAATGCCTTGTAGTTCTTGATGTCCTTGTTGCTGGCAAGTGATGGGGCAGTCTGATTTGTCTTCATGTTTTTGAGGAGCATCTCGAGATTGTCAGCATCAATGTTGTCCCAAAGAGTTTCTTTCCAAGATTCGAACTGACCATCAATGATTGAAATGAGATCCCACATCTACTTGAGGGCAACCATTTCGTTCTTGCAGTCATTGAGTTCCTTTTACTTGGTTCTTTGAAGTTCAAAAAGCTGCTCAAGTACCTGCAACTGTTTGGCTTCTTCCTCCATTTAGCAAGTTCTGTCATAGTACTCGCTGATTTTGGCATATGCATCGTTGATGATCTACTCATTAGTCTCTTGCTTGCCGTAGGGAAGTGCTGACTGGAACTCTTGTCTATAGTCAAGAACCTTGATTTGGAAATCGCGGACTCGGCCTTTAACGTTGTCAGACTCCTTAGATTGAAGAGGCAAGATTGCTTCTTTGACAGGTCCGAGAGCATTGTCAGCCGTGTCGTTGAGCTCGGTCTTGTTGTTCTCAATAGTCACAAGGAGATCGACACCTTTTGATACACTGACGTCGACGTTGTGCTTCTTCAGGAGTTGAATAGTGTCGCGCAGGATGGGGAATCTCTCGACAGTTTGATCCTTGATCTGAGTCACATCTCTAAGATGAGTCATGACCTTGGTAAGAAGTTGCTTGTCGCGATCTGTGGTCAGATCTTTGGGCAACACCTTGATACCAGAAGAAACATTCTTAATGAATCCTTGGATATTGGCAAGCTGCTTCGTCGTGTTTTCATACAAGTAGCTTGTGAATCGGTCAATCCAGTTGTTGATGATACTCTGCAGCTCTTTGATCAAGGGCTGGGAGTTGACCTTAAGCCAGCCAATGTCAGCGGATGGTTTCATGTTTGCGATACGCGACTTATACTCATATAGACGAGTAATCTCAGCATCAAACACTTCAAGTGCAGGCTGTTTGGTGACGACACCTTCAAGAATCTTGACTGACATGGCGTCAAAGTTCTCAATCTCCATCTCAATCTGTTCGTCTTCCAAATCATCGCGCTCCTTCAGCTTTTCAAGGAAAATGTCTCTGACATCGGGTCCCTCGTTGAGGAATTCCTAGAAAGAGGTCTCAAGATCCTTTTCCCAAAGGAATGCAATTTCAGAGTACTGCTCAAGGAAGCTATCTGAGGCAGTCTCGATTTAGTTGAGGTTGTCCGTGATGCGTTGGATCGTGCCGAACAGCTGGAACTGGTCTTTGATCTCAACAAGGTAATCACCTGTAGGTGAGTCAAGACGCTGTGGCATTTGGATAGCAAGTGAGATGAAGTGCTCCACAATAGTGTTGATGATATCGCGGATGCCGTTCTGGTTCTCATTGCAAGTAATAGATGGCTCGAACGCCACATTACGGTTAGAAAGGGACACCTTGATGTCAAAGATTGGAGCCAGCATGTGTTGCTGGTTGTAGGAGATGCTGATCTGCTCGGCAAGGTAAGACATCGAAGAGTCAATCGCATTAGTGATTCCCTCGATGACGAGTCCATTGACGTAGTCGATGTAGCTCTTCCACTGTGGGCTCTGTTTGTTGGGACGCACATTGTCTGTTGTGTCCTTCATCAGCTTGTGAATCTCTTTGCCTTCGCCCTTAATCAGGTCAAATCTGGCCACGATCGCGGCGTTGTGAAGAGACTCCACATCCTCGGGGGCCTGAGTTCTGTTCTTTCTCTAGAACAGGGGGGTCTCGCTCCAAAGGTTCATGGTTTCAATCATTTTGCGGACGTTCTCTTTCATCTTTTTGACAAGCTCATCAACTTAAGTCACGATTGCCATAGCCTGGTTGATGAATGGATCGATGTTATCCTGGTTCCACTTGAGAGTGTCGATACCTGGTTGGAGGGCCTTGTTCATCTTCTGGATTCTCTCCATCATCAAAGGCTTCTCAACAGGCAGCAATGTTGCGATGATGTTGTTGTACATCTCAACGGTGAGGTCAAGACGTCCAGTCCATCTCCTGTAGGTGTCGACTTTCTCGAAAAGCTTCTGTGCGCGCTCAGGCACAGTGTAGTCCTGGAGCTGCAAGTACTTGACTTCACGGAGGTATCTGACAAGGATGGGGTCGAAGTTCACACGGATGAAACCTTCCTCAGCAAGCTCGGTTTCCTCACGGACGAGCAAGTATTTGTTCAGTTGATCCTCGGTGTGTTCCTCGACGCCACGAGTCCACTCATTAAGCTTGTCTTCAATGTACTCAGTAGTGAGCTACTTTTCAAGAGACTAATAGAGCTTGACCACATCTTTGTATTCCTCACGGTCCTACAAAGACTGAGACAGGCCTTGGAGTCGCTCCATTGGGTCTCTGATACGGTCGAGCAAGCCATGGGTCCAGCTAATGGCACCAGCAATAGGAGGCATGTTCGAAGAGATTGGGGAGTTCTCGTCAAGTTTGTCAACCTTGGCTTTGCCATCTTGGAAAGTTTGGTTGGTGATCTTCAGGTCAGCTTTGTACAGCTCAAGAAGGGTGATCTGTTTCTTTTCAAGCTCGTCTTGGATAATCTCTCTGGTGAGAAGACCCTCAAAGCTCTCAAGCAACTTGAACTTTCCGACAAGAGTGTCACAATCGTCGAAGGACTGAGTGAGAACAGAGGCCAGACGGCGCTCTAGCTCCTTGATTCTTTGGCGGAAAGTGAAGAAATCGTCGGAGAACTGCTTCTTCTCGATTTCCATGACGTCGTAGTCGACGAGCATGAATTTCTCAACGGCAGCAGTGAACTCAGCCTCAATCGTGGTGATTGCGGATGACATGGCCTTTCCTTTGGTGTTGCCAATCTCGATTTTCTTTAGCTTGTTGAATTGCTAGATGGTCTGAGTCAGCTGCATGATGTCCTAGCATCTTTCGATGAAGGCATCAAGTCTAACGAAGAGGGCACTTGGGGTGATTTTCCAGGCGTTCTTAGCCTGAGCCTTGTGGTCGTAGTAGGCCTCCTTAAACTTGGCGCAGAACTCCATGCAGGTGGTGAGCTTGGAGTGGGCGTCTTGAGGGGCCTCATTCTTGATGTCGCCAAAGATCTTGTCGCTGTCGACTTGCTGTCTGCACTGGAAAATGATGGCGTTGCAAATCTCTCTGATGAGGACGAGCAGGCGGGCCGGTGTGTTGTAGTGCTGTGAGTAGGTCCAGATTAGGAGGATAGTGTGCATGATGGGCACAAAGTATTCTGAAACCTCAGGCAGGTCAAGGGAGGTGTCCACAAGCTTGTAGAAGTACTGCTCCAAGGTCTGAAGGTACTTGTAGTTTTCGTCGGCCTCGATTCTTGCAATATGGACTTCTTTTTGAAGTTTGCTGAAGGCACTAGTTTGGGTGGACTTGTTTTGCTCGAGGAACTTGAGCACCTTCTTGATGCGCTCACCTGCGAGCTATTCGCAAATTGAGTTCAGGTTGACGCTCTTGTTCTTCCAGAAGGCAATCTCAGTCAAGGGGTCGGGGTGTACGGCCTTCTTGAGGGCAGTCTCTGGGTCTTTGCGGAGTTCAGCTTTGATCTGCTTGGTCCAGTAACTGATCGCATTCTCGAGAACAGCGGCCTTGTCTTTGGAAGAGGTCTTCTCTGAGTGAGTGACGTCCTGGGGAGGCAGGGGCAGGTTGGTTTTGCCTTCGACCAGGCCTAGGGTGACCTCGGTGTTGGCCAGGAACTGGTGGAACTTCTCCATCAGGTCTTTTGTCACCAGGTCGGACCAGCCGATCTGATTATGAGGGTTACCTAAAATTGGGAGGAAAATCTCCTACACACATAAAAGCATTAAAGTTAGTCTCCATTTAAAA
>Ga0208544_10002235_pt1 | contig 12779 bp, 8 predicted proteins | sample DEB08_DNA_9_FD_184526 | JGI IMG/M metagenome (GOLD analysis project Ga0208544, IMG submission 184526) | Aqueous microbial communities from the Delaware River and Bay under freshwater to marine salinity gradient to study organic matter... | ecosystem: Environmental > Aquatic > Marine > Coastal ...
ACCACTCCGTTCATGAAGGGTGCCGTGTTGGCACGTGCGTTTTCGACCGGAGCAAAGTCGCCAAGACAGGTCCAACGTTCCTGCCTCCAATAAGAAAGACAGCGTTTTTGCCAACGGAAAATTCAAGAACAGCGCAAGCAACTGTCTCAGAACGCAAACCGACAAGGGGTTTCTTGATGGCCGAACGGACCCTGTTCAACAGATATCTCTCGCCAAATCAAAGGTTGGCGGGCTATTCCTCGGGGCATTATTCTTCAGCGCTCTCACCAATCCACTCATTCTGGGTGCCCACTGTTTATGCTGCGGGTTTACGAACGCGTGCAAGGATCGCGTTCGGAAGGGACGCTTTTCGCCCTCTTTGCATTGCTCTATTTCAAAGTACTGGAGCGGATGCAGACATCGATGAGGCAATTGGGATGTCGTATTATCAAGCCGTGCTGGTGCCCGATCAAGCGGCCATGACGGCCTTACCAGACCTTAAGCCGTGCCCCAGCAGGCCAGATGAAGCCTTCTTGAAAACGGAAGATCGAACTCCGCGATCGTATCTACCCCAACAATTATCTGTCAATTTTCAAAGAGCCTTCCACGGGGAATAGACAGCCGATACAAAAACACAGGTTTGCCTCGGCGTGGCCACGTCCATTTTATTTCAGGCGGCTTCGGCGGTATCGGAAAAGAGCGTCACAAGAGGGAGCAATTTGGGTTTCTTAGAAAACTCAATTTACGGACGTGATTTCAATGACGTCCATTCCGGCACCCTTGGCGGCAGCCACACCCTGCTTGGAGTCCTCGACGACCAGGGTCTGGGCGCGCGGCAGGCCCAAAAGGTCCGAGGCTTTTGCAAAAATTTCCGGCGACGGCTTTGGCTTCAGGCCGTCCGTCACAGCGACAATATGATCAAAGTGGTGCAACAGTCCGCTCGCGCGAAGTGATGCTTCCGCGACCTCTCTTTCAGCATTTGTCCCGACGGCGAGCGGATAGCTCTGACCCAGATAGTTAACGAGGCTTTCAACCTCCAAAATCGAAGTCACGCGACTGCTAATTTCAATAAAAAATCCGATACTGCGCGATACCGCGACACCAATATTAAAGTCCCCATCCACAGTTTCTGCAAACTCCTGAAAAAGGGATATCCGGTCGAGGCCGGTCCGGGCGAGATACCAGTCGCGGTCAAGATCATGCCCCTGCTCGCCGGCCGCCTTGAAGAAAGAGGCGAAGTGAACGTCTGCGCTTTCCACAAGCGTTCCGTCGCAATCGAAGATGAAGGCCTTGTAGCCCCTTTCCAGGATGTCGTTCTGCCACGTCTCAGATGTGAGATTTATCACGCTGTCGCTTGTATGGAGTACTGCGTCGATCATCTGGGGCTGCCTTCTTTTTCGGGGGAACCCGCCTATGTCGCTCTGGGGCGTTTCAAGAGCGTGCAAAAAATTTGTTTTCAGGGCTAATTGCAAGATCCAATTGTTCCGCTTTCAAAACCTGAAAATTCCGTTAGGCTGGATTTATCAACAGTGTCCGGACCGATCAAAGAAGGCGGCCGAGGCCAACCCCTGCAAAAACCAAAAAGAATGCTGGGGGAAAAGAAAATGGGTCAAAAGGGCTCGTTCAAGGGAGGACTACCATGAAAAAACTAAGCATATTTGCGCTCACTTCGATTGTCGCGCTGACGGCTGGGGTTTCGGCCGCACAGGCAGACAAACTTACGCTTTATTGCAGCGCTGACGATGAATTCTGCCAGGTCATGGCACGTGGGTTCGAAGCAGCGACGGGCATCGACGTCAATATGACCCGCAAAAGCTCTGGCGAAACATTCGCACAAATAAAGGCAGAATCCAGCAACCCAAAAGGCGATGTTTGGTGGGGAGGCACGGGTGACCCGCATTTGCAGGCAGCCGAGGAGAATTTGACTATGGCATATGTTTCGCCGATGCGCGGCGAACTGCATCCTTGGGCTTTGGGCCAGGCGGCCGCAGCGAATGACAAAACCATCGGTATCTATCTGGGCGTGCTGGGATACGGCTATAACAGCGAAATCATGGCAGCCAACGATTTGCCGCTGCCGACTTGCTGGGCAGACCTACTTGATCCGGTTTACAAGGGTCACATCCAGATGGCGAACCCCAATTCGTCGGGCACAGCTTACACCACGCTGGCCACCATCGTGCAGATCTTCGGCGAAGAAGAGGGCTTTGAGTATATGAAGGGCCTGCACGCCAATATTAACCAATACACCAAGTCCGGCTCTGCCCCGATCAAGGCGGCTGCGCGCGGTGAGAACACCATCGGCGTTGCGTTCCTTCACGGTGTGGTGAAACAGGCGGTTTCCGGATTTCCGGTTGATGGCGTCGCACCCTGCGAAGGCACAGGATACGAAATCGGGTCTATGAGCATCATCGACGGCGCGCGTAATCTGGACGAAGCGAAAATGTTCTATGACTGGGCATTGAGTGCCGAGGCGCAGTCAGAAGCGTGGAAAGTGGACTCTTTCCAGGTGCCATCGAATGTTAGCGCTGAATCGTCGCCGCTGGCTCCGGACCCTGCAGCGATCAATCTGATCGACTATGACTTCAAGCTTTACGGCTCGAGCGCAGAACGTAAGCGGCTGCTGCAAAAGTGGGATGACGAAGTGTCTGTTCTGCCGCAGTAAACACATTGCGCAAAGAAGTAAGCGCGCAAACTCGCCACCCGGTTCTGATCTTTTGGATCATTATCGGGTGGGTCGGGTTCTGTCTGGTCCCTTGGTACGGGGTCGAAGACGGTTTTTTCCGTTTTGAATGGCTGTTTGACGGCTATCCGTTTGATGCCGATTACGCCCCAGCGGCGTTCTTGCTGGCGCAGGGCGAAAAGCTTTGGCTGGCTCCCCTGCTTTTGCCGTTGGTGGCATCGCTGGCGGTCTTGACGCTGCGAAAATCCGACCCGGCCTATGGCACCATTCTGATCCTTGTAGGAGCCATAGGGTTTTCCATTCTGATCGCGCAGGGTTTTGGAATAGGCATACGGGGCTTCAATTTTGCCTGGCTGAAAGCGCTTTTCGGCGATTTGGGCGACCGGCAATTCGGCATGGGCTATGGCGCTTTACTTCTGGCCACTTCATTTCTGTTTCTCTTGACGCAAGGCATCGCGGCACGCGGGGCTGTGAATGGCGATGTGTTCGTTGTCAGCGCCATCGCCGGAATTATTGTTGTTGTGTCAGTCTTTGTCTTCTTTCCGATCGCCAAAATGTTAATCGCTGCCTTCATCACCGAAGAAGGCGGTTATTCCGCGAGCATTTTCACCGCAAAGTTTATTGACGACCGTATATGGGGCCTGGGTTGCCTGAGCGGAGCGCGCTGCGGCGTGGCTTGGAATTCGCTGTTCCTGGCGGTTGTTGTGGGCGTGGTCACCACAGTGTTGGGGCTGGTCTTTGCATTGGTCGTGACGCGGTCAGGCTTTAAATACAAACGTGGCTTGCGCGCGCTGACGGTTCTCCCGATCATCACACCCCCCTTTGTGATCGGGCTGGCGTTGATCCTACTTTTGGGGCGCTCCGGCGCTGTCACCGTGTTTTTCGCCGATCTTTTTGGCGTGCAACCAACGCGCTGGTTTTATGGCCTTCCCGGCTTGCTGATTGCACAAACACTGGCTTTTACACCGATCGCGTTTCTGGTGATGATTGGCGTAGTCGAAGGCGTCAGCCCCTCTATGGAGGAGGCCGCGCAGACCCTGCGGGCTGATAGATGGCAGACATTTCGAACAGTCTCGTTGCCGCTGATGCGCCCGGGGCTGGCGAATGCATTTCTATTGGGGTTCATCGAAAGCATGGCGGATTTTGGCAATCCGCTGGTATTGGGTGGGAATTTCAATGTGCTTTCAACGGAAATATTTTTTGCGATTGTCGGGGCACAATACGATCAAGGCCAGGCTGCGGTTCTAGCGATGGTATTGCTGTTTTTCACCCTGTCAGCATTTTACGCGCAGCGTGTCTGGCTGGGCAAGAAAAGCTATACAACCGTCACAGGCAAGGGCGATGCAGGCGTGCATCCGCTGATGCCCAAGCGGCTCTCGATACCGGTTTTCGCTATTTCGGCTATCTGGGGTGTTTTCACGATCATTGTCTATCTGATGATCGTGTACGGCAGCTTTGTAGAGCTTTGGGGCGTAGACAACTCACTGACCTTCACACACTACATTACCGCCTTTAGAGTCAGCTATAATGAATTTGGAATTCAGTGGATCGGCTCGGCTTGGGACAGTTTCTGGACCACGATTTACATCGCCGCCGCGGCAGCGCCGCTGACTGCGATTGTTGGGCTTGTGACAGCCTATCTGCTGACGCGGCAAAACTTCGCTGGCAAGAACGCGTTCGAGTTCGGCACCATGCTAAGCTTTGCTATTCCCGGAACGGTCATCGGCGTAAGCTACATCCTTGCCTTCAATGTGCCGCCAATCGAGATCACGGGAACAGGCATCATCCTTATTGTGAGCTTCATTTTCCGCAATATGCCGGTCGGCGTGCGCGCAGGGATTGCCTCGATGAGCCAGTTGGATAAATCGCTGGACGAATCCTCGCTGACGCTCGGCGCAAATTCCTGGCAGACGTTCCGGAAAATCATTTTGCCATTGCTCCGACCGGCAATTCTGGCCGCTCTCGTCTATAGTTTCGTGCGAGCCATGACGGCGATTTCCGCAGTGATTTTCCTAGTCTCAGCCGAATACGATATGGCCACCAGCTACATCATCGGACGCGTTGAAAACAACGACTACGGACTTGCGATCGCTTATTCCACAACGCTGATATTCGTCATGCTGGCGGCCGTTGGTTTGCTACAGATATTGGTTGGGCGCACCAAAATCGGACGCCGTACGCAATTCGAGGCAGGAGAATAATCATGGGCGAGACACGCATTGCAAGCAAAGCAGCTCCGGTTCGCTTTGAGAATGTCTCCAAGCGTTTCGGTCGTGACGTCGTTGCTGTGGATAGCATCGATCTGCATGTGGAGGCCGGGAAGCTTGTGACGCTTCTTGGGCCTTCGGGTTGCGGGAAAACAACGACGTTGCGGATGATCGCCGGTCTGGAGATGGCCTCCGAGGGGCGTATCCTGATTGGAGACCGCGATGTCACGACCCTGCCCGCGACGGACCGCGACGTGTCGATGGTGTTCCAATCCTACGCCCTGTTCCCGCATATGAGTGTCCTTGAAAACGTCTCATACGGCCTGACCTTCTCAGGCTTCTCAAAGGCCGAAACACGAGAGCGCGCGCTTGCAGGTCTTGAACTGGTCGGTCTCAAAGGTTTTGACATCCGCCTTCCAAGCGAGTTGTCGGGCGGTCAGCAGCAGCGGGTTGCCGTGGCGCGGGCCCTGGTTCTGGAGCCGCAGGTTCTTTTATTCGACGAACCCTTGTCCAATCTGGACGCCAAGCTTCGTCGACAAGTGCGCGAAGACATTCGGGCGATCCAGCAAGACCTTGGTCTTACCGTGGTTTATGTCACGCATGATCAGGAAGAGGCTCTTGCCGTTTCGGACGAGATTGTGGTGATGCGGAATGCCTCGATCGCGCAGATCGGCACGCCCCGTCAGCTTTACGACGCACCGGTTGACCGTTTCGTCGCAGACTTTATCGGCGAGGCCAACATCGTCCCCTGTAACCTCGACACCGTCGAAGGCGACCGTGCCACGATCTCGGTAGATAATTACACCCACAACTTGCCCGCCCGTGGCCTGAAAGTAGGTCCGGCAAAGCTTGCTGTTCGCCCCTCGCGGATCGTGATTGGCGCAGACGGCGGCTTTCCCGCCAAGGTCGCCAAAGCCACCTATGTCGGGGTGCGGATGGAATACACGCTTGAGGCCAGTTTCGGCACGATGTTCGCGGTGCAAGATGACGTCGACAATCCGCTTGAGGTCGGCTCGGATGTGTCCGTTGGCTTTACAGAAAAGGGTCCGGTTCTTTTGCCCGAGGCCTAATCGGCCTGACCGAAAGCCGTCTTCGAGATGTCCAAAAGCCGATCAAAGACTGCCGGGGTCCCGACAACCACCCGCCCGCCGTCCCGTATCATTACGTCTGCATCCTGGGGTTCGACCCGGCCACCGGCCTCGGCCACAATAAGTTGGCCTGCAAGGCAATCCCACGCGTTCATGTGCTCTTCAGTATAACCCAAAAGCCGTCCGGCTGCGACGTAGGCCAACGATAGGGCACCGGAAGCGTTGCGATAGAACATTGAGCCTTCACTTACCACAGCGGCCACCAATCGCAGGATGCCTTGGTCGTCGACCCGGTTGGAATACCCGATCCCAACAGTGCCCTCTGACAGCGATCGGTCGTCATCAAGGCTCAAGGCAACACCGTTCAATGTCGCTCCATGTCCTTTGGTCGCAACGAAGGTTTCGGCGTTACAGGGGTCATGGATCACACCAAGTTGCGTTGCTCCGTCCCGCACGCCTGCAACCACCACCGTCCACGCCGGGATACCGTTCACAAAGTTCGTTGTTCCGTCGATCGGATCAATCACCCAAGTAAATCCCGACGTGCCGGGTTTCGGCGCGTGCTCTTCGCCGACAATTGCATCGTCAGGGAAGGATTTTGCCAGCAAGTCTCGCGTCAGGAGTTCGACATTTCGATCGGCCTGCGAAACAAAATCCTGATGCCCTTTGCGGTCGATTACCAGTTGGTCCTGATCTTTGAAATATTGAGCCGCCAAACGTCCAGCTTCATGGCATATCTCGATCAAAATAGCGGCGCGGTCGGTCATGGTCATCCAATCAAAATCTGAACTGCCCAAGCCTACGACAAGACGAAGCATTCAACAAACCGACATTCGAACTGTTTGGGCACTTAGATCAAGTGAGCGGGCCTTTGGCCTCTGCCAATTTTCTTGAACAGCACGGGGGCATACCGAACGGTTCAAAGTCCGCCCTCGTCGACATTGCTCGCAATGACAAAGGCTTTTCGCAGGAGTGTCCCCGACGCAAAACAGATTGCGTCGGGGACCATCGCTTAGTGAGTGAACTTCTTGATCTCGCCACTTTCCAAACGCGATGCGTAGGAGAACAACTCTTTCTTCACCACCTTCATCAGGAAGTAGAGACAGAAGATGTTGACCACCGCCATTGCGAAGATCGCAGCATCAGAGAAGTCGATGACCGGACCAAGGCTTGCGGCAGCGCCGATAACGATGAAGACGCAGAAGATGACCTTGAAAATCAGTTCAGTCGTTTTGCCTTCGCCAAACAAATAGGTCCAGGCTTTCAGGCCATAATAGCTCCACGAGATCATCGTGGAGAACGCGAACAGAACGACCGCGACTGCCAACACATATGGGAACCAACTGATGCCCGACGCAAAGGCTGCAGAGGTCAGCGCGACACCAGAATTGCCGTCTATCGTTGCAACGGCCGTGCCCGCTTCGTTCAAGACGTAGTTGCCGGATGCCGGATCAATGATCAACTGTTGCGATATTACAATCACAAGCGCTGTCATCGTGCAGATGACAACAGTGTCGATCAGCGGTTCAAGCAAAGAGACAAAGCCCTCGGTGATCGGTTCTTTGGTTTTCACCGCAGAGTGCGCGATTGCCGCAGATCCAACACCAGCTTCGTTCGAAAACGCCGCTCGCTTGAAGCCTTGGATCAAAGCCCCGACGAAACCACCAGCGACACCAAGACCAGTAAACGCACCGTCAAAGATCTGACCGAAAGCCCAGCCAATTTTGTCATAGTTGACGATCAAGATGATCAGCGCGGCGCCTACATAAAGGATGCCCATGAATGGCACGACTTTTTCAGTGACGTTAGCGATCGATTTAATACCGCCAACAATGACCGCAAAGACCACAAGAGCGAAGATGATCCCAGTAATCCAGCCCGGAAAGTCGCCGAAAATGCCGGAAATCTGGGCATGTGCCTGGTTGGCCTGAAACATATTGCCACCACCAAGGGCGCCGAGAATACAGAATATCGAAAAGACGACAGCGAGGATTTTGCCGCCTGGCAAGCCCAATTCATCGAAGCCCTTCGAGATATAGTACATCGGACCACCAGAAACTGTGCCGTCCGGATATTCGTTTCGATACTTCACACCAAGCGTACATTCGGTGAATTTGGACGCCATCCCAAGAAGGCCCGCAAGGATCATCCAGAAAGTCGCACCCGGTCCGCCAATGCCGACGGCCACCGCAACGCCCGCGATGTTGCCGAGACCAACTGTGCCTGACAACGCAGTGGCAAGCGCCTGAAAGTGGCTGACTTCACCGGCATCGTTGGGATCGGAGTAGTCGCCTTTGACAAGCTGAATAGCATGCCGGAAAAAACGAAACTGAACAAAGCCAAAGTAAAAAGTGAACACTGTGGCCGCGACGACGAGCCACATTACGATCCAGGGAAAGCTTGTTCCCGGAAAGGGTGCGAAGATCAAACTTACAAAAGGACCAGTCAGGCTGGCAAACGCCTCATTGACCTTGGCGTCAATGCTCATCGCCTCTTGAGCCGCCAGCGGACTGGACGCCAAAGCCGCAGCAACAAACGTCATCCAGAGTTTTAATGTATTTTTCATAATTGTCCCTTTATCCGACGACCGTGACCGGCACTTCTGCGTGCATGACGAGGCTCTGTGTCGAGCTGCCGAAGATGCGCTTGGAAAACCCCCCTGAAGATGTGCGGCCAACGATGATCTGTGATCCGCCGTTTTCCACTGTGAGTTTGTTCAACGTTTCAGCAACGTCGCCGTGACGAACAAGACCGCTCGCGTTGAACCCCGCCGCCTTCAGCGCGGCCACAGCCGGGTCGACGATCCGTGTTTCGGCAAGCTTGATCTCTTCTTCGCGCCGATTATGGCGTTGCTCATTCTCTTCTGCTGTTTGGAATGTGAATGGTGACCATTCAATGACGTAAGCGGCAAGCAACTCACAAGCACCGATCTTGGATGCCAAGTTTTTTGCAAATTCGAGTGCGCGTTCACCGGCATCTGTCCCGTCAAGTCCAATGACAATTTTGACTGTCATCATATCCTCCGTGTTCGGTTTTCTTATTACATTTTGGAGGGCGATCGCCCTCAGCCGAGGCGGAGGAAACAAGCCACCGCTCCCCGACACCGCTATGTAGAGTATTAGTGATTATCAATAGTAGTTGGGGACTTATTCAAGCATATTTCAGGCCTTATTCCTAAAAATAGGTCAAACATTAGGAAAAATAACTATTGAGCGGGGAAAAGGGAAAAATCTATAAAAGAATTCTGGAGGAACTGGAATTATATGGTGGCCCGCTCAGGTCGGGCTTGTTGGGTATCTGGACCTGAAAATAATGCCCTTCTCCGAGCGCATTTGGCCTCGGGACAATTACTCCTATCCTCTCGCGGGAGCGCACGTTTGAAAAGGGCGAAGTTAGGCTGCGGGCACTTGCTTGGTGTGCCAATGAGAAAGGACCGTTGTCGGGTGAGCCCCAGTTGCACGGTGTGACGTCGCAACTTTTGTGCTGGTGACCCAAACATAAGTCGTCGTTGACTGAACAACCACCAGCTAAAGCTGGTGGGATCAACAGGAACAGTTGAAACTGTTCTTTTTAAGAGAGCGCCTCCGGCGCAAGTTTGGATTTCTTTTCCGATTAGAAATCAGAGGGTTTAGACCGATGAGTGGATACTAAATCCCGGTATGTTGGCGGGATGCTCATCGAAACTGCGCCCCTCGGGTTCACCTTATAACTTTCAAATAGCGAGGGCGCACAAGGGTGCCGCATCAAGCCGCTCACACAAAGACTGTCACCGCCGGGGCAAAGCTCAAAGAGGCGTAAATCGGCCATTTCCGGCCGTTGTAGAGCCGAATTTCGCAGAAGGCCGCTCGCGTGCCTAAGCCCGGGAATACTCGCGCCTTATGGCAGACGGTCTATCAATTTTTCGCCCGCGAAAAACCGGGACCGAATACATATCAATCCCAATTTATTTCCCAAAAGTATTATCGGTGAAAGGGAAGTGATGCCTCCGAATGAAAATGCTCGAACATTCCGGGCTCTCGTCGTTTCTGCAAAACGACTGCCGTGCATTCCTCGGGATCGGATGGTGCCGGTATTTCTGTCGAAAGGCCTGTGGTGCGCTGGGGAGGATTCGAACCCCCGGCCCCTTGATTCGTAGTCAAGTACTCTATCCAACTGAGCTACCAGCGCACGGGCTTGGCATCTAAAGCCGGATGAACGGCTTTGCAAGAGACAATCTTATTCTGCCGCCTGATCTTCGGTTACAATCGATTTTGGCAGCTCGATGATGAAAACCGTCCCGTCTTCTCCGGTCCTGTCCAGTCTCAAAGTACCACCATGACCGCGCACCAATTCGGCCGCAATTGCAAGACCAAGACCAGCCCCTCCTTTGCGCGCGCCACCCTGAAAAGGGGTGAACAGATGTTCGCGCGCTTTCGCCGGCAGGCCCGGACCATTGTCACGCACCTCGATGGTCCAAAGTTGACTAGATTCTCCTGCACTCACCGTAATCACGCCGCCGCGCTTTGCCGTTTCCATCGCCTGACGGGCGTTGCGAATAAGGTTCGACAGGACACGATAAAGCTGTTCGGGGTCGGCCCGCACGATCAAACCCGAAGCGACATGTTCCTCGAAGCGAATATCGTCCGACGCCGCAAGTCGCTCGCCTTCCACCGCGTCATTGACGATTGGCGCTAATGCGATGCGATTCAATGCCGGGGGCGGTTCCTCGGCTTTTCCGAACGCAAGCGTGCTTTCGCACAAGTTCACCGCACGCCCGATCGACCCCATAAGCTTTGGCACCATGCGCGTCACCACCGGGTCTTCGCTCGACTCGATGCGGTCTGCAAAAAGCTGTGCGGTCGTCAGTATATTGCGTAGATCGTGACTAACTTTTGCCACTGCGCTACCCAGCGATGCAAGCCGCTCGCGCTGTCGCAGCAAGCTCGTCAGCTCAGTTTGCATGGATTTCAACGCATGTTCCGCGTCGCTTAGTTCGCGCACCGACGCGCTTGGCTGAATTATGCGTCGTGCGTCTTCGGGCGCAAAGGCGTAACTTTTCATGGCCTTCACCACGCCTTCGATCGGCTTCACCAGCAATTGCCTGACTGCAAAGAATAAAAGCGTCGCCGTGAAAATGGAAATCACGGCTGATAACAACAAAATCCGCAATCCATAGTCCAGCATCGCGGCGCGCAACGGCTCGGTCGGCATGGTGATCTCGATAAGTTGGCCTGCATCCCGCGTTGGATTACCTATTACCCTTACGACTTCGTATGTCGGGTTCCACAGCCGCTTCATCGCATCGATGATAAGCGTTCCCGCAGGCGCATCGCGCAGATCATAGGTCGCCGCAATCGGTGATGGCATATCAGACGCAAGCACCAGTTGCCGCACTTCATCTCTCCGCAGCACGACATTAAAAACACCTGCGTTCTCAAGAAGTTCCACTTCCAATTCCGCGTCGATCATATCATTGGCCAAAAGCGCAAGGGACGCTATTTGTGCACGCTCCAGGCGATTCATCATGTAATCTTCACGAAAACGCGCAATGGACGGCACGAAGATAAATATCTCCGCCAGCATCACGAACAAGATCGTGAGGGCTAGGAACCGTCCAGAAAGCGTATTCAGGAACATGCGACCTCAAAGCTGTGGGTGTTAGGGTAGATACTTCTGAACGAAACCAACGACCCGTTTAACTGTAGGATTATCAAAAAGTTTGGGAGAGAAATAGGCCCCTGCTGCACGCTTGTTGATTTCTCCAAATGTTGGATAGGGCGCTACCATTGCGGCGACAGCACTCATCTTCAATCGGTTTGCAATTGCAAGCGCCCAGACACCGATCAACTCACCGGCATGCGCGCCAACAATCGTGGCACCGACGGGTTTGCCCTTCACCACCATGACTTTGATGAAACCGGTTTTCTTACCCTCTGCAATGGCGCGATCGTTTTCGTCGTAGTCAAAACGGGCTACTGTTAGGGCATGATTTCCGTGCGTCTTTCGGGCATCGGCTTCTGTCAGTCCGACCTGCGCCAATTCGGGATCAGTAAAAGTCACCCAAGGGATATGATCCGTACGCTGCTTCGACGGCAACCCAAACAACATCGAGCGGATTACGACACCGGCGTGATAGCCCGCAACATGGGTGAACTGAAGTCCCCCAGCCGCGTCGCCCACGGCATAGACCTTCTTGTTCGTCACAGACCTAAGGTCCGCTCCCACCTTGATCGCCCGGTCATGCGCGACATTTGCCTTATCAAGATCCAAATTGTCGATGTTCACTTTGCGCCCAACCGCCAAAAGAAGGTGAGAACCAGTGAACGTGCCTTTCGGTGTTTTCACAGAAATGACGCCGCCAGCTTTGGAGATTTCCTCGGCCTGGGCCTCTTCAACAATTTCAACACCTTCCGCCCGCAAACTCTCAAGGACGATCGTCGCCGCTTCTGGGTCGTCTTTGCCCATTGCCTTTGCGCCTTCGATCACCGTCACTTTGGAACCCAGCCGGACATGCGCTTGCGCCATCTCCATACCGATGGGCCCACCGCCAATAATTATCAGGTGGTCGGGCTTTTCGCGCAGATCAAAGATGTTCTCGTTCGTGTAATACGCAACGTCCTTCATACCCGGGATGGACGGCACAAACGGCCTTGACCCAGTGGCGATCACGATCCGCCGCGCCGTTATGATAGTCTCGCCTGCCTGCACTTCGCTCGGACTTATGAACCGGCCAAATTCGCGGATCACGTGCACGCCAAACCCTTCGAACCGCTCCTGACTATCGACGGGTTCGATTGTCTCGATCACTCTGCGGACATGGTCCTTGGCGGCGGCGTAATTCAC
>Ga0208544_10002236_pt1 | contig 12756 bp, 12 predicted proteins | sample DEB08_DNA_9_FD_184526 | JGI IMG/M metagenome (GOLD analysis project Ga0208544, IMG submission 184526) | Aqueous microbial communities from the Delaware River and Bay under freshwater to marine salinity gradient to study organic matter... | ecosystem: Environmental > Aquatic > Marine > Coastal ...
TCTTATGTTTTCCCTATCGGCCTGCAAAGATTGAGCTGTTGCCCGACAAGCCGATTTTGGCGGGCAACGGTGGCGGTTGAACTACGCACCACCCCATCTCGCAATGGGGAGTGGGCAAAACTTGGGGGTCATGCTGCGTGCCTGCGGTATGCGCTCGTTAATCTTCCATCGAGAACGGCGGCCCGCACGATGGCAACGTGATGGGCGCCTTTGGGTGACCATCTCATGCGACGGCGTTTTCCCATGCGTGTGTTGCCGATGTCGTCCACGCAGCCTTCTGCGCGGGACGAAGAGATTGGAAGACCATTGCGATATCGCCACCCATAGTCGGTAAGGCTATCCATATTGTTTGCCAAGTAGGTGTAAAGTTCCCGACAACGCGCATGTACACGCGCAGCCGCGTCGCTCACTTCAGGATCATCCTTGCCAAGCCGCATGCAGTCGGTCATCAGCCATCGAAGGTCCGTTGTGGCCGCTCGAACCTTTCCATGCCACAGATACCATCGCAACCGCTCTGCGGGCCGCCCGAACAACACCGGGATGCCCGGGAAATTCTTGGCTTGCAGCAGCCCCCTCACGGCGTTCTCAACATGTTTTACCCGCATCGAGATGTGCCACCAATCGAGGATATGGTGAACTGGCCCGCCGACGGCGTAGCGCACGAGATTGGGTAATGCGGGTTCTCCATCCGAAATCACGGTAACAGGGCTCTCGCCGTCCCAGCCAGTTTCTTGCAGGTCTTGCCATAGTTGCCTCGCTGGTGATTGAGCCGCCTGCTGCACAAGCCCGAAACGACGGCACATGTGCGAACTCTCTATTTTTCCAACCACTACATCTAGGTGCCGCTTCTGGTATTCAGGCCTGCTCCGAATATGCGCGCCGTCCAGAAAGACCGTCACCGGATTTGCGCTCTTACCTGCGGACGGGACAGCCGGTTCCGCAAGCGCGCTGCCGCTGATTTTCTTGGCGATCTTGCCGAGGCGGTTACGGACCGAGGTGTTCGCCTGCTTGGCGCATGGCAGAAATACCTCCATGATACGCGCTGCTTCTCGAAACGAATGCCGCGCTCCGAGTTCAGCTTGAAGGCGCTGCAATTCAGGCGTTGATCGGTCCGGAAAGAAACGGGCCAGCGGCGACAGTGGTCCACCCAGCATGACCTCAGACTTGGCGTTGCACGCGCAACGGCGAAAGCGTGGCGCCTTGACGTGAAACCGACCAAACAACGTGTCCAGAACCCTCGGTCGATAGTCATGGATCGCTCTGAGCTTGTTGCAGTCAGGACAGACCCTACTCGCCTCAGAGATCTCCTCGATCTGGTCAATCAGGATCGCTTGCTGCAACTTCCAAAGCATGGATTTTGCATCTTCGAGCAGCAGCCCAAAGCCCTCGGGCTGAGTACTTCGAAATGGCCGGGACAAGCGTCCCAGACGCCGCGTCTTCGTAGTTCCGTTCTCAAATGTTGTCTCGACGACGATCCGCACATCCATGGCAATTCCTCCGCTGGGAAATCACCATCATAGACGAACACCCCCGGGTTTTGCCCACTCCCGGGTTGAGTTTAAGGACGGGATCAAGCAACTTCAAAATGCCGCCTAATCACGCCGTCACCAACTTTTGAGGCTACCTCCCGCAAAACCGCCACGCTAGCAGTGAAGTAATTCGGTTGATCGCTGCAAAGATGCGTCTGGACGGACAGTCCGGAGACCGGGCAGACCGCCCCAGAGTAGCATCAGTAGCCAGAAAAGCCCGAGGCGGTTACGCTCAACTCTCGACTATCCCACTCAGTTTGTGATCAATCTGGTGCTCTTCTAAAGAGACGTGCCAACGGCCAGGTCATCAAAGGAACCTACCGATGCAGCAACCGCGCCCGCTCAAGTCGAACCATTGCTATGCCGTCCTTGATGGTAATTCCGAGGTCTGCGCTGGTGGTATGACTGGGGTCTATTTGCACGACACCCGGCACCTCAGCGAATACCGCTGGGATTTTGGCCACCTCACAATGATTGCCAAAGCGGATGGAGCGGAGTGGACGTTCCGACACTGGGGTCTTTTTGAAAACCGCGCTCAACGGCTATCGGTCGCGCGGACTTTTCGGCTATTGCCTGACGGGTTTGAAGACGAACTTCTGATTGCCAATGAGAGTGCCACCGACCGAAATATTGCGCCCTTGCTCTATTTTGACGTCGACTTTCGCGATATTTTCGAAGTTCGGGGGCGCCCGCGCGACTCTATTGGTCGAAATGACGTGCAGCGCGATGGAACCGATTTTCAATACCTCACGCAAGACGGCGTGACCTGCGAGACCACGATGCAATTCACGGGCTTTGTACCTGGACAGCAGATTTTCCTAAAGCCGGGGGAGAGCCGCCGTATTCTGGCACGCGGCACATTCTTCTCATCACGCCACGGCGCGCAGATGACTGCGCCAGTTGCGCCTTGGACTCAGATCGCATGCAGTCTGCGCCGTGAAACGTCCGCCTCAGAGCGGCGGGCTTTCGACGACGTAGACATGCTTATGGCGACTTCGCCACAAGGTCCGGTCATCCTCACCGGCGTACCGAACTACGTGAACGTCTTCGGCAGGGACAGCCTGATCACGTCATGGTTCCTTTTGTCCGCGGCACCCGGTATCGCGGAAAGTACGCTTCGCATCCTTGCGGCGCATCAGGGGCAGGAGGACAACCCTCTAACCCTCGAAGCGCCGGGAAAGATCGCGCACGAGCTTCGAGACAGCGAATTGACGCGCACCGGTGACGTCCCCTTCGGGCGCTACTACGGAACCGCCGACGCCAGCGCGCTCTATGTCCTCATCATGCGCGACCATTGGAAGGCGACCGGGCGAACTGATCTCGTTGTCGAATTGGCGGAAGCGTGGCGCGGAGCGATAGCGTGGTGCCGTCGTGCGCGGGGAAGCGACGGCCTTCTTCGCTACTCCACCCAACGGCGCGGGCGCGGCCTTCTAAACAATTCCTGGAAGGACAGCGAAGACAGCATGTCCTATTCCGACGGAGGTCTGGCGAAAGGTCGACTCGCCGTGATCGAGGTGCAGGGCTACCTTGCTGCAGCACTCGACGCGGCCGCAGAGTTGGAGGAGATACTCGGGGGTGACTCTCTCGATATTGCCAACCTGCGCCGTGAAGCCTCGGACTTGCGTGACGTGATCGACAGCGCATTCTGGAATGATGACCTTGGCATTCATGCGATCGCTGTCGATGAAGCCGGGCGCCAGTGCGACATCGTTTCATCCAACCCGGGTCATCTCCTGTGGGCGGGTGTCCTGAGCGACGTCCGTGCCGCCGCTGTCGCGCACCGCCTGATACAACCGGATATGTGGACCGGATGGGGGGTGCGATGCCTATCGAAGCGGGAGAGACGATATCAGCCACTGTCCTATCACAACGGGTCGGTCTGGCCGCACGACAACGGGATCATCGCTGTTGGAGCTCAAAAATACGGACTGACGGAAACCAGTGAGAAACTTTGGCGCGGGATCGGCGATGCCGCCGCAGCCTTTTCCGATTTCCGTTTGCCAGAGCTGTTCGGAGGCTATGACAGGGTTCTAGAACTTCCTCCAATTCCTTATGTGCAAACTTGTTCGCCGCAAGCCTGGGCTGCTGCAGCCCTTGTCTATCGGGCCATGAACAGGGTGGTGTGACTGTCGCCTATTTCTTCCGCTGCAACCTGTTCGGAAAGCCACTGCGGTTTAAGCGCCCTACCAAGGCGCGCTGTGCGGTAGCCTTCGGATGGTAAGGTGACACATGCCTGCCCCGATTTCGGAAAGCATCGGCACAGGCGGTCTATTTGCGATTTCAGGGAAGTCCTGTAGTGCGCCCCCGAAGGCATGACCCCGGGGGCACAGGCGCGATCTAGCGCTCGAGGGCGACGTTCTCGACGAAGGCCTGGCGGATTTCCGTGTTGAACGGGTTGCCCGGCCAGATGGTCGAGAACTGGCGCATCGCATTCGGGACCAGCGCCTTGCTGTCGTCCGACTCTGGATGCATCGGCGCCGCGCCAAAGACTTGGTTGAAGGCGGTCTGGGTCTCGGCAGAGCTGACCCAGTTCAGAAACACAAGTGCTGCAGCCGGATTCGGGGCGTTGGCGGGAATGATGTTGTAGTTTCCGCCGCCGTTCATGCCGAACTCCGGGATATAGAACTTGATCCGGTCGCTGACCTCGCCCTTGACCTGAAGCCCATAGAGGTGATCCTCCCACGCCGCCACCAGTGTGAATTCGCGGCCCGAGAGACGCTGCAGGCTGTCGGTGTTCGACGCGGTGATGATGTAGCCGTCGGTATGCTCGAGGAACCAGTCCCACGCGGGCTGGAGCCCTGCCATCCGCTCTTCTGTGACGGTGCCATCAAGCCACGGACCCATCTCCGCGCCGATGATGTTGCGCGCGACGTTCTGGAAGAAGGACGGACCAGAGCCGCCATTTTCGTAGTTGAAACCGAACTGCCCTGGGTTCGCGTCAAAGTAGGCCTCGAAGTCAGCCACGCTCTGCGGCAGGTCTTCGAACGCTATCTTTTCGGGGTCATAGGCGATGCCAGTCTGGTTACCCCAGTAGCCGTAAGCATAGTTCAGCCCGTCGTAGCCACCGACCTCCGTACGCATGTTCGGCGCCTCGGGCAGCACGGTATCAAGCGGGCCAAGCGCCATTTCGGTCGGATCGAAAAGGTCGATCCGGTCCGTGCCCATGGCAAGCACGTCGATGTCACCGGCATCGCGGTTCTTCTCTGCCAGGAACTTGGTAATGTTGCCTTCAAGAGTGCCTTCGGGGATCGTTACCTCGATGCCGTATTCCTCGGTGAAAGCCTTGGCGATCTCGCGATAGCGCGGCTGGAAATACCAGACGAACCAGCTGACTTGGCCCTCTTCCTTGGCTTGCGCAACGATGTCGTCCCAGCTTTTCGATAGGAGATCTGAGTGACCCCCTGCAAATGCACCGGTCGCAAACGCTGCGGCGGCGACCGTGGCGATCAATTTACGTATCATTATAGCCTCCTTGGTTGGTTGATGATGGCGGGTTCAGCCTTTGACACCAGACTGGGCGGGATTTGCAGACTTCAAAAGCCGCTCCAGCCCAAGCATCAAAAGGACATTGGGGACGACGAGGATCAGCGACACCACGGCCGCATTCGGACGGATGAAGTTATAGCCGAGATAGGAATACAGGATCGACGGGATCGTGGTGAAATCCGGCGCGCCCACGATGAAGGCGATGGCGAATTCCTCGATGGACTGGATAAAGACGATGATCAGCGAGGCCAGCACCCCCGGCAGAAGCGCCGGCATATAGGCCGCGCGGAACACCGCGAGGGGCGAAGCCCCAAGATCGCGGGCCGCATCGATCAGGTCCTGACGCACCTGACCGAAGGCTACGGTCATAACACGGATAGCGTAAGGCAGAAACAGCACGCAATGCGCCATCAGGATCGACAGAAAGCGTGAATAGATCCCTAGCGAGAAGATCAGCGAGGAAAAGAAGATCGCCAGGACAAATCCCGGCACCACAAGCGGTAGCAGGGTCAGGATCTGCGCCAACCCCTTGCCGGGAAAGTCGAATCGGGCAAAGCAGTATGCTGTCGGCGACGCGAGGATCAGGGTGATGACCGCCACGGTAGGTGCCAGCATGTAGGAATTCGCGAGGGCCTGCGGCAAGGCCGTAGTCGTCCAGACCTCGGCCCAGCGCAGCAGCGTTAGGCTGGGTGGCAGCAGATCGGGATACTCCCACCCTGTCTGGGGATCGACCATCGACCAGAGGACCGCCATCGTGAACGGTACGACAAGCCAGATCGCGCAGGCAGTCATCAGGACGATCATCAGAACGCGGTTTAGCGTCCCCGCCTTGCGCTTTGCGGTCTTCGGGATCGCGTTGCTCTCCAACAGCATCACCATTTGCCGCTCTTCGACAGGATACGCGCGGTGAAGGCAAGCATCAGCGACCCGAACAACGCCAGCACCATCAGGCTCAGCCCCACCGCAGCCGCCTGGTTCCAGCGCCCGAAGCTATCCTTCAGGAAGACCATGTATTGCGCCATCGACTGCACGTTTGTCGGGCCAGCGGTCACTTGAAAGGCAAAGTCGCCTGCCGCGCCAATGAAGATGATGATGAGCGATGCCTGCATCGCCTGAACCGTCAGCGGCGCGATGACTTTTCGGAACCGATCAAAGCCGCCAGCGCCAAGGTCGCGGGCCGCGTCCAGCACCTCATCCGAAATCGACTGAACCGCCCCGGTCAGCAGCAACAGCGCAAAGGGCATGTTCTTCCAGAGCTGCAGAAAGACGACGCCCCAGGCGCCGCGGTCATTCTGCAGCCGGATAGGGGCGTTAGTAATACCTATCCACATCAAGAGCTGGTTTACGATGCCGTGATAGGCGATGACGTTCAGGAATAGGAACGACGCCACCAGCCCGGGAACGAACAGCGGCGCCTTGAGCAGCGCGCTGATCACGAGGCTGCCGCGAAATGGTCGACGCAGCCAGATCGCGATCGGGTAGGCGATGGCCACTGAGCCTATGGAAGCGACGACGGCGATATAGGCGGAATAGGATAACGCCCGTCCGAATTGCTTGGAATCCAGCACTTTGCGCCAGTGTTCCAGCGAAAACGAATCTTCGCCGGTGAGGTTGTAGAAGCCGACCGACTGCATCACTGCGACGTAAAATACCGATCCGATCATCAGAAGGATCACACCCAGACCCGGCGTCAGCAGCGCCAGGATCAAAAGGCCTCGGCGCAGCGTCATTCCAGTTCTCCGCGGACAAAGCGGATGCGCTCGGGTGACAGGCGGAAGGTGATGCGGTCGCCGATCCCTGCGGCGACGCCGGGCAGATGCAAACGCTGGTCGGGGGCATCAGGCAACGGGATATGCAGTTCTGTGTAGGATCCCTGATAGGCCCGCTCACTCAGGTTTGCCGTAATCAGGTTTTCGCCCTGCGTCACACCGAATTCGGCATCTTCGGGCCTCCAGCACAGAAAGCGCGCGGAACTGTCCGGTTGGTCGGCCACAGTAAGACGGCCAAGCGCCGTTTCGACGCTGTGATCGTCCACGCGCCGGAAGGGCAGCAAATTGGCGGAGCCAATGAAATCCGCAACAAAGGCCGTTTCGGGCCGCTCATAAACCTCTTCGGGCGCGCCGATCTGGTCCACCCGTCCACCGCGCATAACGACGACGCGGTCGGACATCGCCAGCGCCTCGGCCTGGTCGTGCGTGACGTAGATCGCCGTGAACCCGAATTCGCGTTGAAGCCCGCGAATCTCTCGCCGGACCTGCTCGCGCAGCTTGGCATCGAGATTGGACAGCGGCTCGTCGAACAACACAACAGACGGGCGGATCGCCAGGGCGCGCGCCAGGGCCACGCGCTGCTGCTGGCCGCCGGACAGTTTGTTGGGCAATTTGTCGCGATGCTGCTCAAGATCAACTTGCCTCAGCAATTCGTTCACCCTACCCGTCCGACTGGTCCGATCAATCCTGTTTTGCTTCGGACCGAACTCGATGTTCTCGGCGACCGACAGATGCGGAAAAAGCGCATAGGATTGAAAACACATCGCGGTGTCGCGCTTTTCGGGCGGCGCGTTGGTCACGTCGTTGCCGTTCAGCTCAATGCGCCCAGTGGTTGGCGCGTAGAACCCGGCGAATATCTTCAAAAGCGTCGTCTTTCCGCATCCGGATGGACCGAGAAGCGTCACGAATTCCCCCGGCTCGACGGACAGATTGATATCGGAAAGCGCGGTAAATCCGTCCTCGAAAACTTTGCTTACATCTGTCGAGCGCAATGCGGTCATATCGGTCTGCCCCCCCCACGAAAACTGCCGCCTTCTGTCGAGCCGCGGTTGCCGCTGGTCAATTCACAGCATAAATGTCTTGAGTTTGCAACGGATCTATGACGCCGGGCCAAATTCATGCGCGCCTCACGGGGGACACAAAGACGATGGCGCTTTGTGTGTCGCCGGTTCAGATATAGGCTGAGTGTGGGCCGGTAGTGATCTCGAGGCGGACAGAGCCGCCAACTGGGAAGGACAGCACATGACGAAGGTCGACAAGGTTGTCATCGTTGTGTTTGACGGGCTTCGGCCTGACATGGTTGCCGGTCGGATGCCGGTGCTCGAAGCGTTTCTTGGTCAGAATCTCTGGTTTCGCAACGCGCGTTCGGTCTTCCCCTCGCTCACCCGGGTCTGCACGACAAGCGTGTCCACCGGGGCGTGGCCAGACCGCCATGGCATCGTCAACAACCAGTTCCATCTGAATGGGGATCTTGGCGGGCCACTCGTCGACACTGGGCGGATGGACCGGCTGCTGCAATTGACCGAGCGGGCTGGGGCCATCGTCACCGCCGACAGTCTGGGTCAGCGCCTCGCCGCCGCGGGCCGGAGCATGACAGCGATTCACTGTGGCTCTGCGGGGTCGGGCCTTCTGGTCAACCACGCGGTGCGTGAGAACGGACAAAGGACCTTTTCCATCTACGGTGCCGAGGCCACGCTGACTCCCGAGATCGTGCCTGAAATCCTCGCAACCTGCGGGCCGTTGCCCGGTCACGACATACCAAAGCTCGATGTACTGGCCTATACGGGCCGCGTTGCGACGAGTGTGGCCTTGGCGCAGGATCAGGCGGATGTGACGCTGGTCTGGTTGCCTGAGCCGGACACCTCGTTTCATTTCTGCGGGATTCATTCCGAGGGAACGGACCAGGCGATGCGGGCCGCCGATACGGCGTTTGGCGAAATCCTCGATTCCGTCGCCACTGGCCTCCATGCCGCGTCAACGGCGGTCATCGCCATGTCGGATCACGGCCAAATCGCGACCAGTGAGCTGATCGATCTGGTGGGTGTCCTGCGCGCTGACGGGTTCAAGGCTGGCGAGACGCCAGAGGATGGGACCGATATCTTCGTCACGGGCGGCAACATGGGTGAGCTGCGTCCGATGTCGCGCGATCCCTGCCTGATCGTGGATCTTGGCCGCTGGCTGATGCAGCGGGAGGAGATCGGTATGGTCTTTGCCGACCCCACGCTTGTCGCGGGCGCATTACCGCCATCGGCTGTGCACCAAACCCATTCCCGCAGCGCCCCGCTGCTATACGTGATGCGCTCGGATGTGACGCCCGGGCCCGGCGGCATACCGGGAATTGGAGTGTATACCGGCGGCGTGCCGCTTGGGGGCGGGATGCACGGTGGGTTGAATCGCTTCGAGATGAACACGGTCCTGTCTTTCGCGCTACCTGATGGACGACGCGGTGAAGTTGACGACGCCCCGGCCTCGCTGATCGACATCGCCCCCACCATTCTGAGCCTTTTGGGCCTGACTATAGGCGGTGATGGCAGGGTCCTCCCGCTATTTGAATCCGAGCAGGAAGACGCCGTGGTTGAGACCTTGCGCGCCTCTTCGGGAAGTTTTGAACAGCAGCTTGTCAGGTCCCGCGTCGCGGGACAGGATTATCTGATCGAGGGCGGGCGTGTCTGACCCGTGTCGCGCCTTCGGCTCACCGGTGAGCCGAAGGCGCGACGGAGCGGGATGTATTCCAGAACCGCAGTCTGGCCTCCTGACGCCTCCTTTATCATCTTCCCGAGTAGATCACTCAGTCAGCCCAGACGTACGCAGCGGGAGGGTCCCCTGATGCGCCTCATTCTGATGACCGACCTCCACCTGCGCGACCCCGAAGGGTCCGCAGAGTCCTCGGCCCATGCCATCTTTGTCGGGGCGTGTCTGGATCGGGCCGCTGCAATCTGCCCCGACGCGGACTGTTGCATTCTTACCGGCGACTTGGCTGATGCGGGCGAGACGGGCGCCTATCGCTGGCTGAAGCGCCGGCTCGACGCGCTGGCCTTTAAATCGATTCCCCTGCTTGGAAACCACGACGACCGTGACGCCTTTCGCAGCGTTTTCGGGGGCGATGGCTTTTGCCAGTCGGTTCGGCAGTTTGGCGCAATGCGCTTGGTGTCCCTAGACACGCTTAATCCCGGCTCGGACGCGGGAAATTTATGTGCCACGCGGCTGGAATGGCTGGATCAGCAGCTGCGTGACGCCGCGCATACCGATGTATGCCTATTCATGCACCACCCACCCTGCGATATTGGCGATCCCATTCTGGACCCGATCAAGCTGCAGAACACGGATGACTTCGCGGCGCTGTTACAGCGGCATGGAAACGTGAAGCAGATCTTTTTCGGCCATGTACATCGTACCCTTTTCCGCGTCTGGAACGGTATCCCTTGTATCAGCCTCGACAGCATCGGTGCCGCATCAACGGGGAGGTCGCAGAGCCATACACCCGCTTTGGGACTGGTTTACCAGACAGACGAAGGTCTGGCGCTAACGCTAAGGATCTAGGTACTCTATGCTCACAGGTCGAAATCCGTTCGAACTGGCTGCCGAGAAAGGAACCCAACGAAATGGCCCGAAAACGCCCTGATGAACTTGACTACCTGACCGGGTGTCTGTCCGGCGCAGTCCGCCCCCCTAGTATCTCGCTGCCCCACGGCGGTGGCAAATTCACGCCGGACGGATCCGTGCAGATCTGGCCGGGGAATACGTTCATCTGCCATATCGACCGCGCCTCAGACTCGTATAGGCTGATCCTTGAACTTCAGGAAGAGATCAAGAAAAGCCCGTTCAATCGCTTCTTCACGTTCCTGCCGCCGCCTAGTTTCCACATGACTGTGTTCCAGGGAGTCTCGCTGAACGACAAACCGGTAACCGTTTGGCCGGAGGGTGTGCCAAAAGGGTTGTCGCGCGACGAGGTCTCGGGCCTGATGCTCAAGCGTGTAGATGGGCTTGACCTGCCCGCGTCGTACAAGATCAAGGTTGACGGGTTATTCGCTGGCCACAGCCTTACCGTGGTTGGGGCCGACGCGACCCAAGAAGACGCACTTCGGCAGACCAGGTTAGCGCTACGTGACGCCACGGGGATTACGTTCACGGATTTCGAAGACTATGTGTTCCACATAACCATGGCGTATCTGATCGACTGGTTGTCGGAAAAAACGGCAAAGGAGCTTGTAGCATTCAATGCCGAGATCGGCGGCCGTTTCAGAGAAGCATTAGGTGTTATCGACCTGGGACCGGTCGAATTCTGCAATTTCGACTCCATGCATCATTTTGAGCCCAAAAGATTCTTAGCCTAGGGAAACGAGATGTCGATCATTGGGTCCGTCTGCAACTCGAAAAAACAGCAATTGCTGCGGTTCCATAAAGTAACCCCGCCGCCGCTTGGCGCTTTCCAACGCCAGAAGTGCTTGCTCCGCTTCTTACTCCCTACAGAACCGATCCATGCGTTCACGCCCCCCCTTGACCTATGGAACTCTTGTCCTCGGAGCATAACTCAGATGTTCCCGAGGTTGCGGGTATTCTTATTTGACGCACATAGAGTATTCAGCTCGCCCGGGGGCATTGCCAAGTTGTTCAGCTTGCATGATCAGGCTATTGCAACATCATGAAAATCCCAACCAGTATGCTGCGCCTGAAGCGCTTCCGGTTTCCTCGCGAAATCATCGCATAGGCTGTTTGGGCTTACCATCGCTTCGCAATGAGCATGGCCGACGTCGAAGACCTGCTGGCAGAGCGCGGTGTGATTGTCAGCCGGGAAGCGATCCGGTTGTGGGTCAATCGCTTTGGTCCACATTTCGCAAATTGCGTCCGGCGCGATCGTCCTCGCCCCAACGACAAATGGCATCTGGATGAGGTCGTTATCTCGATTCGAGGGAAGAAACATTGGCTGTGGCGTGCCATCGACGCGGATGGCCCCTCTTGTCTTATGACGTGAGTAGTTTCTGTGAGAAGCTGGAACAGTTGCCCGGCACGGCATTTATGCCCTTTGCCCGACAACACATGCTTGCATGTGCGAGAGGGGGCAGCGGCGGAGGTCGGATCGTTCCCCTCTTGGTCATAGTGGAACGTCGCTGAGTATGGTCGCCTCCGTCTTTTCTATCGACCTGAACGGATACGTGGGCTTTGGGCCCGCATGACAAGACAAGGTGAGGAAAAGCCAAATTGGACGCCTATTGGCTTTCCAATCGCGAACACAGACAGTTTTGCAATGACCAGAAGGGCGTGAAGGCCCTTGCTTTTTGGGCACGTGAGGCTGGAGTTGCTCGGGCGATTTTTGAATCCACAGGCGTGTATCATCGACGCGTCGAAACGGGCTTGGCTGAGCACGGGATCAGTTTTGCGCGGGTCAACCCGCGTCAAGCCCGCCGGTTCTGCGAGTGGGCCGGCCAACTGGCTAAAACAGACCGCGTAAACGCTGCGATGTTGGCGAAGATGGGCGCGTTACTGGAGTTGGAAGCGGACCTGCCCAAAAGCGAAGCGCTTCATGATCTCAAGCAGTTGGCGACGGCCAGACAAGCTCTGATTAAAGACCGGACCGCAGCAAAGGCACGGCGTTGTCACATTAACTTTTCTAAGTCGAAATATCGAAGATTTTGAAAATACGTTTTACTGGATTTCAGCGACTTACGAGATTTCAAGTCCCATCAAGAAGACGAAATCTGCCGATAGCTGAGTTAATGTGACAACACCATTCGGAGACCAGTTCGCATTGGTCTGACAGCACCCACAGAAGAGCTCAAACAAGTGTAGAACCGCCAGTGAGTTATGCTAGAGATACTTGATCGCAGAACGGGCCATTGCTGCAAGTTTTGGCATGCCAGATTTGGTGAGGTCTAAGAGAAACTCTGACGGCCTGAACGGTGGGTTGTTGTAGCGCTGCCTGACTGTCCTCAATGCCCTAGCGCCTTCGATGGGGAAGAGATCGAACGTATTGA
>Ga0208544_10002240_pt1 | contig 12748 bp, 12 predicted proteins | sample DEB08_DNA_9_FD_184526 | JGI IMG/M metagenome (GOLD analysis project Ga0208544, IMG submission 184526) | Aqueous microbial communities from the Delaware River and Bay under freshwater to marine salinity gradient to study organic matter... | ecosystem: Environmental > Aquatic > Marine > Coastal ...
CTCCCCCATACTCCCCCATACTCCCCCATACTCCCCTATGCCAATAGTCAGCAATCTGCCAAACAAATACCGCACACTTAGTTCAAATACCTAAAGGCTAGGGTTATTTACATTAATAACGACTAAATGTGCTGAATTTCGTCGACTATCTAAAATATTCCGTTATAATCCCGCGATTAAATTACGTACTTAATTAGCGGAGCAACACCATGCACGATCTTTATTATAAAGGGCGCATCCACACCAGAGAAAATCATGTGAAATCGGGTGATAATTTTGAGCGTACCGCTAAACTTGGCACAGCGAAAAATCCACTAACACTTGTGGTGAATAGCGATGAGAGAAAAAGTGAACTAGAAAAGCTAGTTGCTGACAATGAAGCATTTGCTAATATTTCGGTAGATAGCGCAATAGACGAAAACATCAGTGAGCTTGACGCTATAGTAAATAAATTGACCACCAGCAAGGCCGCCAAAACTCCTAACCGCAATGATCCTTGTTCATGCGATAGTGGCAAGAAATACAAAAAGTGTTGTGGTTGATCTTTGGCTCTAGCTCATAGGGCTCTAATTAATAGGGCTGGAGCATCACAGCAGCGCCAGTGGAAGCCTTTTCTTTGATACCAGGGTAGCGCAAGGAGTCACTGACCATCGAGCAACTCAACGGTACATTTATGGTTAGCGTTGAGCCCTGCAATCTTTTTAGCGCTAATTGGCTAATGAAGATCATTCAGATCAGTAGCCGCTTAACCCGAGATCACGGGCATTTCAAAGGTATTGTTGCGCCGTGCCCAAGCCATCATCTGCAGGCCCAGTAAAAAGACTATTGCGCCGAGAATGGCGGTACCAATCTGGATTGGGACAAATTCAAAATACAGGCCCATAAACAGATTCCCCAATGCGCCACCGGCGGAACCGATGGTAAACCAGTAGCTGATCACCTTGCCGACGTTCTGTTCGGCAACATTTTTTTGAATAACCGTTAACAATGGAATATCGATAGTCGCCGCGGCAATGCCAATCAAGATGACCCCGATAAAAACACCCACCTCAGGAACCGGCAGCGCAAAGGCGGCAAATATTGCCAACAAGCCAAGGCCGATAAGAATTTCACACAAAAAGGTGAACACCAATGGCTTGTGGAAGCGCATCTTACCAACCACCAGATTGGCAATTAATTCTGCGACACCGTTAACAAACATTAATGCGCCATAAACCCAGGCTGGGCTGTTCAAGGTGCTGATCACTGCCAACGGGATAAGAATTTGCAAGGTCCCACGCCAGAAAAAAGTGAAGATGCCATAGGCCCAGACACGAGCATGAATAACCGAATCAGATTTCAATTCCCGATAGCCCTGCAGTAATTCAGTCATCATGTTCAGTTTAGTCGTTGCTCCACTAGATCTCGGCTGAGTTGCCTGCAGCGGAATGAACAGCAGCAGGATGCTCGACAACAGAAATGCCAGAGCGACCAACAAAAAGGTCCAGGCAGTAATGCCGGTGGTGATAATTATGGCCAGAAATCCGGAACCTAGAAAAAAGGCTGGCCAGGTCACCGTCTGAATAAGGCCGTTCGCCAATTGCAACTCATGGTCGGCCACCAGCTTGGGAATAATGGCTTTCGCGGCCGGTACCGAGATAGCGAACAGAGTTGACACCAGGGTGCCAATAACCATTAGGCCCCAAATATCAACCAGGTCGTTGATATACAAAACGAAAGCACCAGCCATCAGCAGGGTACGGCAAATCTCTATGCCGATCAGATAAGTTTTTTTATTCATCCGATCACTGATCAGGCCACCTAGTGGACCCAGAAAACCCCGCGACAGGGTCACGAAAAAAGTAATAACGCCCAATTGCCACGGTGAGGCCTGCAGTTGAATAGCAAAATAGACGATCGCCACGGCCAGCAAACCATCACTAAGGTTGGTCAAAACTTGACTGATAAAGAACGGCACATAATCCTTCGATTTCAGTAACTTTAGATATCCCGATTGCTGCATATCTTACTTCCTTTGTTTGCATCTATCTTAGCTAGCGCGTCTTACAGCGGCCCAGCCTCTAACGGATCAATTGTTGAGCCGACTTTACCAATTGGCTCTCTAGTGCATAGAGTTCGCTGGCACGAGCGCAGATCTTGTCCACTGAACATCGTCCCGTCAGCCGCGCCTGAACGAAGCTGTTGCGCAGCCGACCAGCCAGTTGCGCACAGCTGCTGGCCAGCGAAACACTGGCATGATCGGGTTGCATTAAGGCCAAGAAGGCGGCGTAACAGCGCCGCGATCCCGTCATTACGGCAAAGGCATCGTGTAGCCGACCATACTGCAAAGTAGTCGACTGCCAGGGGGCGTTGATGATGTCCCGCAGCTGCGTTAACAGCACCCCGCTATCATTATAGCCCGCTAAATAACGCTGGCCCGCTAACCGGCTGTTGCCGCGGATTTCCGCCAGCTCCATCGGTTGCTGGCGATAGCTGCGGTATTCCCGGACACTGTTATTATTATAGAAATCCGCTACCTGTGCTTGTGGATATTGGTACCAGCTCAGCACGCTGGCTGGATTGTCATCGACCAGGGTCCACTGCGACTGCTGGTCATCGAAACCACGCAAGGCAACCAGATGAAAAAGATGCCGGTTGCGGTACTCCGGGCAATGCTGAAAATAAAACACATCGCCGGCCAGCAAGACAAAGCCATCTCGTTCAACACACGCCAGGATATCGCTCTGTGCGTCGGCATAATGGTCGACCCTGAAGCATTCCCGCGCCACACCGACCCGCCTGAAGTCGTCATCACTCAGGCAGGCCGAAGCAAAGTCGTATTTTGGCGTTAGGTTCCGAACGATCTGTTCCAATACCTCATCACTGCTAACCAGACTGTTGTGGAACAGATAATCAACCGCGACCCCCCGTTCTCGCAGCATCACGACACTGTGGCGTTGTGCGCAATTGAGAAAGTTTCGACTGTACAGTTCTATATTATAGGCATAGATAGAGTCCGCGCGCGTCATACTAGGCCTCCTGCGCCGAAACCGGTTGGCGACGCTGGCGGGCGATGGCCTTTAGGTAGTGTCGTTGAAAGGTTCCGGGGGTAATCAGCCGACCGGTCAGGTCGAGATATGCGCGTTGCAGCGGTTCATCGTTTAGGATCACTCGGTAGGTGTTAAGCATCGACTGTTCGTTTTTACTGACCCGAGAGTCGGCCACAATGCCATCAATATGCGCACTAAAAAACGCCTGATGCTGCTTAGTGAACTGTGCCAACGCCTGCGCACATTCAACGGGGTTGGCTATACCCTGTTCAATGATCGCTCTGGCTAAGAGGTCCCCGGCCTGGAGGGCAAATCCGCAACCAACACCACTCATTGGGTCTATGGATACCGACGCATCGCCAATAAAGGGCACGCCCTGGGTGACCGCCGGTCGGATCTGGTTGGCGTACTTTTTATACCCAAACATCGGACTGTCCTGGGTTGCTTGGCTGAAATCGAGTTGGGGCATATGGTGCCGAAATAGCGACACCAGGGCGGCAAATTCATTCTCAACCAAGGCCCAGTCAGCCGCCCGATCTTTCTGGATATAGACCGATAACAGCGTCCGCGCGCCAATCAGCGGATAAAGGAAGCTCATTTCCTGATCGCGCAACGAAAAAAGCGAGCGTTGCTGTGCCGGTACCGCAATACCTTTGGCATAGCAAAAGAACGCCATCCGTTCGTTGACAAAGCGTCTTTGTGGCGCGGACAGCAGATTCGCCAGGCGCGATTCTCGGCCGTCCGCCGCGATCAGTAGCCGACACCGGACGGTCATCGGATTACGCCGAACATTTAAATGCACCTGATAGCCATCGGCGCAGATTTCCAGATCGGTTAGGGCGGTGGCCATAGACACCCTGACCCCTGCCTCAACAGCCTGCTGACGCAGCCACGGGTCTAGCACGCGACGTTCCAGATTATAAGCAAAGGCACTCTGCTCCTGGTCATCCGAACCATAGCCACCCGCCGGGTCGATCACCCCACCGGGCACGAGGAAAGCCGCTTTGGTTTTCATGCTGTGTCGCTCGCTCAGCAACGCTTGCAAACCAAGCCGGTGCAGAATCGGTACGGCAAAGGGTTGAATGAAATGGGTACAGAGTTTTTTGTACTTTTCGATCGACGTCCGTCTGTCGACTAGGAGCACCTGGTAGCCGGCACGTTGCAACGCCAGGGCGCAAGTTGTGCCGGCCACACCCGCCCCGATAATGATAATGTCGTACTGGTTTTGAATCATTAGGGTTATTCCTTTAAGGGTCATTTGGTGCAAGCCAGTGGTCTGCCTACACCCCGTCATGCCCGCAGCCCGGTAGGAGCTGGATAGGTCATGACTGAATAAATAGGCTTAGGCGGATATTTCAATCGGACGGGTTGCCAGACATTGACCAACGACATCGGCAAAGATATCCAACCCTTTCTGCAGGTCAGCCGCACTGATCGTCAAGGGTGGGAAAAACTTAATCACCTGATCCTCGTTACCGCAGCGTTCGAGTATCAGGTGCCGATTAAAACACTCCCGAGTGATAGCGGCGGCCTGAGCGGCATCGTAAAAGGCGATACCGAGCATTAGGCCTCGCCCGCGCACGTCGTTAATAGCGTCTGGGAACTCATGTTGCAGATGCCGCAAACCAACCTGTAGCTGCTGATTCAGGGCCCCTATCTGCTGGCTAAGAATATCGTCTTGCCAATAGAGCTCGAGTGCCCTGCGGCCGGCGACCATCGCCAGGGAATTGCCCCGAAAGGTGCCGTTGTCTTCGCCGGGCGACCAAATATCGAGTTCCGGATTCATCAGCAATACCGACAGGGGGTAGCCATAGCCACTGAGCGATTTAGACAGACACACTAGATCCGGCTGTATATCAAAGCGTTCAAAACTGAAAAAATGGCCGGTCCGGCCACAGCCCGCCTGAATGTCATCGATAATCAATAACACGCCCTTTTCCAGTGTTAAGCGGCGCAGCTTGCGCACCCATTCAGCACTGGCGACATTGATGCCGCCTTCGCCCTGAACGGTTTCAAGTATCACCGCGGCAGGCAGTTCATAGCCGGAACTTCGATCGCTCCACAAGAGGCTTAGAAAATCGACAGAATCCAGGCCTGAGACATAGTGATCGAAGGGAATGCGATCCACCAGCGTGTCCATAACCGCCTGCCGGTTATCGGCGTTACCGGTTAAGCCTAAGGCCGTACCGGTCATACCGTGATAAGCGTTGGTGAAGGCTACAATACGCTTACGCTGGGTGACCTTACGCGCCAGCTTCACCGCCGACTCAACTACGCTGGTCCCAGTCGGTGAGGTGAATTGAATCTTATAACGCAGCTTGCGCGGTTGCAGGATGACCCGGTTAAAGGTTTCGATAAATTCTTTTTTCGCCTCGGTATGCAAATCCAGTGCGCCCTGAATCCCATCTTGGGCAATATAGTCGATAATTGCGGCCTTAATACCAGCCGGATTGTGGCCGTAATTTAAGGCGCCAGCACAACTCAGAAAGTCCAGATAAACATCACCAGTGGCATCGTATAAGCGGCAACCGTTGGCGCGGGTAAAGAGTTTGTTAAAGTTGCGACAATAGGAGCGGACTTGCGATTCATGCGTCTCAAAAATCGCCGTCAAGCTCTCGTCCGTTTTCAGCAGATCAAACATAATGTCACCTCAGGCTTCAACCAGCTCAGTGGCTGTTTTGGTTAACTCATTGGGTAATTGTTGCAGCAGCGAATTGAGTATTTCCTGTGAACGTAACGCCAGCAAGCTAAAGGAGCCTGCGTCGCCATAGCCGTGACTCGACTCACACAGGCCATTCAAATAGAGCGGGCCCAGGGCATCAACGGTTTTCGGCATCAAGCGATAATCACGAGCAATTTCAATGACGCCGCTCGGATCGGATTGAATCTGGCCATACAAGGACCCTAGAATACTTGGGCAACGCTCGGCCTGTTCACCCACACCCAAGTCACGAAAACCAGTGGCCAGTATCACCGCCGATAGGGTCGGCAACTGAGTTTGCGCACCGGTATTAGTTTCGCTGATGGTAAAATCCAGACCCAGGTTGTGCTCTTGGATTCGATCAACCTGACAAAAAGGATGAGTCAGGATGCGGTGCACGCCGGACAACTTATCTTCGTACCGTTTCACATAAAGCTGATGGATAACATCCCCATCCGCGGCAGAGTAGTTGGTGTAATGCAGATGTGAATTGATACGCTTTTTTGCTTGCGGCGAACAGTCAAAATAGTAGTCGACGAAGGACGGGAAGTAGACATGTTCGCTAAAGTGACTGGTATCCTTGAGTCGAAAACCATAGCCACGTTGTAGATTATGTATCACCGCATCGGGAAACCGTTGATGCAGGTCGAGCATTATTTCAACGGCACTCTGGCTGCCGCCGACCACGGCAATATGGTGCAGTTTTTCCTGCTCGGCGAGCTGGGTCAAACGTTGTTGATATTGAGTCAGGTGGAATACCCGCTGTTCATTGAGCCCTTGGTATTGCGTCGGAATGCGCGGTGTTCGACCCGGGGCCACAACTACTGAGCGCCCAAGGTACTGTTCACCACCGCTTAACTGAAGTTCAAATAGCCTACTTTCTTCGTCGAACCGTATTGACTCTACTCGGGCGTCGTAGCTGACTTGAGGGCTAAAAAACTGTGCCACCCACTGCACGTATTCGGCATATTCCCGGCGCAGTGGAAATTCCATGCCCAGATTAAAGTGTTCAAACAAGCGATCGTTTTCAAACAAAAAATTGGTAAACGAATAACGTGACCGGGGATTGCGCGGTGTGACCAAATCCCGCAGCGGGTTATTCTGAATGTCACTGCCGGGCAGCAACATCTGCTCTTGCCAGCTGGGGCCGGGCTTGGTGTCAAAAAAACGCACCGTTCCGCTAAACTCATTCTCTTCCATGGCGATGGCTAGGGCAATATTGGCGGGACCGAAGCCAACCCCCAAAACATCGTAAATTGTGTGCTCCATGTGCTAAATTCCCTTAATAACTGTTAACTGGATAACGCCATCGGAAATGTCCATTGGCAGTTCGCCCACACACCCTGAGTGCGACTTCTGAACGTGGGCTTCGCAAACGCAGCCTGGTAAAAATTCAATTGTTTAACCGGTGCCGGGCATGAACGGCACCCAGCTGCTGGTTATACTTCACGCTGTACACCGACATAATCCCAGCGGGCAATCTGGCGATCCTGTATCGTTAGAATCTCAAGAATACGGCTGCAATAGGACCGACCCTGCTTACGAAAGAACGCCTCGACCGAAACCGTTAGCAATGGGCCTTGGGTCAGTCTGAGTTCTTTTGTCAGTCGATAGTCCTGTAGGTGCTGATAGCGTTCTGTGAGAAATAGCCGCAAGGCAAGGGCCCCCCGAATCGGAGGTAAATCGTTGTAGTGCACCGCAACATCGTCGGTAAAGCAGGCCATAATCCGATCCATATCGAGCGACTCAAATTCAATGCGAACTTGCTCAAGCCATATGACATGATCCAACCTGTCCAACATCGGTAACTGACTCATGGCTCAACAACCACACACGACATCAGTACCCGCCTGGCTGTGACTGCCCGATGTGGCATAGCCATCACGCTTCCACCAATCCATGCCGCCAATCAGTTCACGGACCTCAAAACCCAAGGTCATTAGTTTCATTGCCGTTTTGGTCGATGCATTACAACCTATACCATCGCAATAGCAGATATAGAGCGCACCTTTGTCCAAACCAGTGACCTGGTTAAAACAGATATCTTTGTGGCACAGACTCAGCGCACCGGGGATGTGCTCCTGTTCAAACGCCTCTTTGGAACGCCCATCCACCACCACCACATGCTGCCCTGCTCTAATGGCCACGCTGAGATCCCAGGAATCTATTTCGTAGGCCAGTTTGCGTTGGTAATGATTCAATTGTTCGATGTTCATAGGTTCAAGGTTCATAGGTTCAATGTTCATGGGATCGGTCTCCGGTTCAGTTCAGTTCAGTTCAGTTCAGTTCAGTTCAGTAAAAATTTGCGTCAATGCCTGTTGCACACACAGCAGCTTGCCCTGATACAGGCAAAAATCATGCGCTAAGGAGGCAAAGCGGTGATGCGTCAGCACCCGGTCGGGCGATTGAAGACGGGATACAAACACATCGGCTTCATCACTGAGCACGTCACAACCGGCGCTGAATAGCCGGATCGGCGGTAACGACCGACATTGGGCGTCGGTCAGCTGCAGTGGATCAAAGCCATGCTGACCAAAGAAACTGCGCCATAGCGACAGAAACCAGCGCATCTGCTGCGCGTCGAGTAACAGTTTTTGACCAAAACGTTGGTACGACGGGTACTGTTGATTCAGGGCCAGGACCGGATAGAGTAAAATCAGTTCTGAGAACCGCTGTGCAAAGCGTTCGCTCGCGGCAAATAAGGCGAGTAACCCGCCCACGCTGTCACCCGCCAGCCTGGGCGGTTGGCTGCAGTGATTCAGCTGCTGATGGATACGCGCCATGAGCGCATCGATGCTGTCCTGGGCTGTGTGTTCGGGTAGCTTATCGTAATCAAAGGCCACAACTCGGCAGTTAAGGCTACTGGCCATATGGGACAGAAAGGGTGCAAACACGCCAACGTCGTAATACACCATGCCGCCCCCGTGCAGGTAAAATAACGCAGGCTTGTGAGTGGTTTGAGCTGGGCGAAATTCAGTCACCTGCGCACCTACGCGCCGCCGCTGAACGCCGGCGGCCAACTCGCCACTAAAACTGGCCGCCCAACGCGCGCTGGCCGCACGACCATAATCTTGTGGCTCATCGTTACGCTGTCGTAGCATAAGTCGACGTGCGCTGAGCACATTACGAAATTCAGGTGCCAGGTCGGCCACATCTGCTGGCCCTTCCGGGGGCGGACGGAGGCCAGGTTCTACTAGCCGCTCAATAAAGCCATCGGCTTCACACTGCCACAAGGCGAATTGACCTAAGGCCAGTTCGCGCTGCCGGTTAAAACGAATGCAACCCAAAACGGTTGCCACCGGTCGGGTATGCGGTAATTCCGCAACTGAGGCCAACTGCAGCGCGGCCACCGTTTCCCAAAAATAAGTGCCCGGTTGCTCTGCGTATTGTTGTTCGTAGCGTACACGAATCTGCTCGGCCAGCTGACCGACAGGCTGAGCCCGCAAGGCAGCCACCAACAGCTGGTGTTGATGCAAGGCTAGTGGCAGAGCGATCAGATCGCGACACAGCTGTACACTGGCTGCGTCGTCGGTCATTAGGGTGGGCGGCAAAGCCTGGCCACTGGCCAGTGCGTCACGCACTACTTGCACACAATGGTCATAACGGCCAATGACCACCTGACAATTGCCTAGGTCTGGGTCTAACGGCCATTGCTCACGTAACTGGGCGGACAACCCCCTGGCATGCAGCGTGTCATCACAAATTAGTTGCCGGGGGTGCCAGCCTAATGCCGACATTTGAGCGCTCAGCCAGCGCACATAATCGGTTTCTGAATCGCACACCCGGTAGGTGGTGGCAAACTGCGTCAAGTCCGATCGGGTCGCTGCCGGCAGCAGCAATGGTATACCGGCTTCGGCATAGAAGGGGGCTGCTGCATGCGCGGCATCGGAGAGAAAATGACCGACGACACAATCGGGCTGGTCGGCAACAATGGTCTGTGCAATGCGGGCTGCTTGCACGGCATCGGCGCGGTCATCGTATAGGCTCAGTTCAATAGTGTCGTCTGCGACCAGCTCTTGGAATAGCTCAATTGCCTGCAGGAAGGTCCGGGTATGAATCGAATGGGACTCATCCAGGCAGGCAACACAGGCAACTTTACGCATGAGTCGCCTCCGTCATCAAACGTTCGTTAACTGACTGTAGGCAGGTGGCTGCAAATTCTTGCGCCAAGGCGGGAATATACTTCGCACCTCGACCAGAGAAACCGGTAAAAACCCCGATCGATTCAGTCGCGGATAGGGTTTGGATGAGCGGTTTAAATCCGGGTCGATAGGCATCGAAACCGGACAGCTGCCCCTGCACAGTGAGATCCGCATTGGCCAAGATCTCAACTGCTAACTGCTGGTTCTGTTGAAACACCCTAGCCTCAAGGTCTGGCAGTAGCGCAGGATGGGGGACATCGATCTGATCCGCGCCGCCAGCGAAAAACCAGCCACCCAGTTCGGGCCGCAGATAGGCCGCACAGGTTTCATCGATCAGGCATTGAGCAAGTGCCGGTTGGTGCCCGGCCTGCAGCAAAGACAGCGGTATCGACCGACAAAACAGATCGGTGTCGGGCAGCAATTCCGTGCTGCGCGCACCACCGGCCAAGACCAGGGCATCAAAGGACAGGGCATCAAAGGACAGGGCACCCTGCCCCAATGCCCACACCGCGACCCGTTGCGCTTGCAGTTCAATCGCCGTCACCGAGCATCCTTCAAGGATCACAGCACCCTGGTCGCGCGCCCACTGCGCCAACACCTGACACGCCAGACGGGTGTTAACATAGCCACCCTCGGGCTCCCAGATGGCACACTGATCTGCGGGCAAGGCTCGGTTAGCCAAGAGCGGCTGACAGCGCACAATGTCGGCAGGGCCGTTTAACCACTGCGCCTGATATCCAGCATCGGCCAGCTGCATTAGCGCAGCCTGGGCTGTTGTGGTCTGCTCAGCCTTAAGCAGATAGAGGCAGCCACATTGCACGAACAATCCCGGAAAGCCTTTATTGAGCTGCTGCCATCGTCGCAAGCCCTGCAGGGCCTGCCTCATAAGCCAGGGGTCCGGGTCATAAACCCTTACGATACCGCGCGACATGGTCGATGCGCCCGCGCCACCACAGCTCTCGGCTTCAAAAACGGTACACAGCACACCGCGCTGGCTAAATTCATAGGCCAGTGAGATCCCGGCCAGTCCGCCACCAATAATGGCAAGTCTATTCAACGGCTGCATTACCGGACTCAATGGCATCGGGGTGATTGGCGCGCAAATAGTCATCAACACCGGATCGATTCCACCATACGGTAAAAAAATGAAACGGCTGGTCTGTCGACTGATTGACAATGGAATGGGCAACGCCACGCGGGATGTATATTTGGTCACCGGCCTGTATCGCAATCTGCTGTTCGCCCAACCGAACCATCGCGTCGCCCTGACAACCGATAAACAGCTCCTCTTCGTCGGACGGCTCATTTACATGCCGGTAGGTTTCACTGTTCGGCGCCACGATGCAGTAGCCGGACCCGAACGGGGCCACCACGCCCGACCATGGAAAGGTGCGCACGCCGGTCAGGCCGTATTCGGCTTTAACTTTTTGGTCAGCCAGCAGTTTGGTCAGTTGCATAGTTTCATGTCCTTTAGGGTGGCCGCTACCTGACACAGATCGCCGACGGTTTTCGGCGGGTCGATATCATCAATGAAGTCATCCAGGTCAACTTGGGCATGTTGGGCCATTTCAACCAACAGATTCACCGTGGCCAGCGAGTCAATTCCCAGTTCATATAAGGGTTGATTGATGGCCAGTGGCTGCCCGGTGGCAACGTGATTTACCACCCCTTGAATCAGATCAGTGACTTCGGGCAAATATTGAGAAAGTTCAGACACGCTCGTCTCCTTGCGAACCAATTAATGAAATAACAGACCGTTGAGTCCGATCGAACGCCTGCCCTAACTCTGTCAGCAACTGCTTGTCGTTGCTTTTGCCGCTGGCACTTAAGCGGATTTTATCGGCGTGCCCCCAGATAACCGGCACCATATAGGCCGGCAATAGTTGCGCTAAATGGCTTTTAACGCGTTCGACGCAGGCGGCATCGGCCGCCACCAGCACGGCCGAAATCAACTCTTTACCCTGATGAGGATGCACACCCACCGCGGCCCGATCAACACCGGCCACCGCCAGGCATTGCTGTTGCACTTCACCCAGATGAATGCGCCGACCGTTGATCTTTACCTCGCCATCATCACGACCGACGAATTGCAGTTGCCCGTCGCCATCGACATAACAGCGATCACCGGTGCGGTAATAACGGATGCCAGCGTGACTGAAAATACGCGCTGCGGTTTCGTCGGGCCGATTGAGATAGCCAAGCATGACTTGATCACCACCGAGACAGAGTTCCCCCGCCTGGCCTTCGGCCACCGGCTGGCCCTGTGCATTCAATAGCAACACCGCGACACCGGCCAAGGGTTGCCCGATCGGATAAGCCAACTCACGGTCCGGCTCAACGGTTTCAATGGTGTAACAGGTCGCGACGATGGTCACTTCCGTAGGGCCATAGGCATTAATAATTCGGGCTTCCGGTAAACGCTGCTTCCACAGATTGATAACCTTAGGGGCACAGACTTCGGCACCGGTCATCACCATTTCAAGGCACGGAAAATTCGCTCGACAGACCTGACTTTCGTCTTCGGAAATCATGGTCAGGATGGTTGACACCGCGATCAGGTGAGTTACCTGTTGTTGAATCAAGCTCTTGCGCATCACCGCGCCTTGCGGCAACCGGTTATACTGATACACAGTGGCACCGACCGACAATGGCAAGAGGGTGTCTTCTATGGACACGTCAAAGTGAAATGGCGTCAGGCTGAATACTTTTGACTGCTCGGTAAAACGCAACACCCGATTATGGCCACGAAAATACTGCTTCAGATTGCCCTCGGTGATCTGCACCCCTTTCGGCTCGCCCGTTGAGCCGGAAGTATGCAGGATATAAACAACGTCTTGATTTGCGAACTGATGACTGGGTAACTGCGCCGCACCGGC
>Ga0208544_10002241_pt1 | contig 12746 bp, 13 predicted proteins | sample DEB08_DNA_9_FD_184526 | JGI IMG/M metagenome (GOLD analysis project Ga0208544, IMG submission 184526) | Aqueous microbial communities from the Delaware River and Bay under freshwater to marine salinity gradient to study organic matter... | ecosystem: Environmental > Aquatic > Marine > Coastal ...
GGCCAGATCCTCAAATCGGCACACTGTGTGAAAGATCTTTTCAGGTCCCTGAAGTTCTCAGAAGCCAAAACGGCAATGAGAAAGTGCGCCGCTTTGGCATTGCCGACTTGGCCAATCCACGCGCCTGATCCGCGCGTTCCTGACGGCCGATTTTGATGTAATGGGCTGTATCGATTGACCCATCCGGGCGGCATTTGATCTCTGGCGTTTCATATTGTTTCATGGTTATGGGGTGCGCGCAATGGTATCGCTGAGGTTCTTCTGCCCCGCTTTGCTGCCTTCAAAACGATAGTCTGCCACATCAGACCAGACCGTTTTCAAACCCGTTCATCGGGTTTGCACGCCCATCTCAATGACCGAGACGGGCGTATCTGGTGTGTTGCGCTAGGCGACGTTACGGACAGCAGGGTTCATGCTGTAGGTGCCCATTTGCGAGGTCTGATCCAAGATGTGACCCTCCATTGCGGCCAATGCCTGCGCGCCAGTGAACGCGCCATCAAGATCAAGCTTTGCAGTATCCAAGGCGTAGATCGTGAAGTGATAGTGATGCATGATGCTGTCATTCCACGGCGGGCACGGGCCATCATAGCCGCCATAATTGCCGCCCATATCCGGATCACCCGCAAACCAATCGGTGTAGCTGTTGATCCCTGTACGGCCGTATGGCTGCTCGCCCGCCGTCTTGCCGGTGGGTGTAACGCCGTTGCTGTCCGCACCTTCCGCGATCTCTGACAGGTCCGCAGGAATGTTGATCACGACCCAGTGATAGAAATCCACGCGCGGCAGGTCGGACGGGACGATCTTACCCTCCTGGTTCACATCGTCCCCGGAGGATGGGACGTCCGGATCATGCATGATGATTGCGAAAGACTTGGTGCCGGCAGGCGCGTCGCTCCATCTGAGGTGCGGATTGATGTTGTCCGACAGTTCGAAATGCCCTTCTGTCGGGATGTTTCCGAATGCGAATTTGGGAGAGATTGGTGCGCCGTTTGCGACGCCGTCAACGGAGAGTTTCATGAGTGTATTCCTTGTGTGAGGGGCGCAGCGGATTAGCGGTTGTAAACAGCAGTGATGGTGGAAGAGGTCAGACTGTTGGCGTTTACCATGAAACCTGCAAGTGCATTGCTGACGGAATTGTCGATCTCAAGCATTGTGCCCAATGCGTGGACGGTGAACTGATAGCGGTGGACTTCGCCCGGAGGAGGACATGCGCCGCCGAACCCTTCTGCGCCATAGTCGTTGGTCAACTGAACGCCAGCGACCTCGCCAGATTTCAGCTCTGTGATGTCGGCCGGGATGTTGAAGGCAAACCAGTGCCACCAGCCCGAGCCCGTTGGGGCATCCGGGTCATATACGGTGATTGCAAAGCTTTCAGTGCCTTCCGGTGCGCCGGACCATGCGAGCGTCGGCGCAACATTGCCGCCGTCACAGCCGAAGCCTTGAAAAACAAAGTCCGAGCCAAGTTGCTGCCCTTCGGCAATGTCGGGGCTGGTCAGCGTGAAATCGTCTGCCAATGCAGGTGCTGCAAGGGTTGTGGCCGCCAGCAGGCCTGCGAAGATTGAACGACGTGTCATGTTGAAATCCTTTCGGGGATGTTCGTTATTGATGCCACCAATCTAGCGATCAACCACCCCTCCCGCTTCCGGATACCACGCAAGAACTATCGGATTTCGATCAATTTGCCACCAAACGGATGTCTTTTGGCTTGATCCCGAACCTTTTTCGAAAAGCATCTGAAAAATGCGAGGGTGTTTTGAAACCGCAATCAAGGGCAATTTGCGAGATTTGATCTTCTGTTGTCTGCAAGAGACTAAGCCCGCGTTCCAGTCGCGTATGCAGCAGGATTTTTGCAAAGCCCTGTCCCGTCTTTGACAGCCAGCGCCGCAGGGTCGCTTCGCTCATGGCAAAGTGTTCGGCCACTTCATCCGTCCTCCACGGGTGGCTTAGGTCGGTTTCAATCAAACGACGCACCTTGCTGATGGGTCCATCTTCTATCGTTGTCGGTAAAATGATGCCGTGTTCGCGCAACCAGATCAGCGGCTCGATCAGCCGGTGCCGGCGGATGGGTTCCGGCAGGCTCTCGTTCGACAAGTTATCCTGAATCAACGACAGGATCGCATTGGGGTTGTGCAGGTCTGAACGTATGATTTGAACATCTGTCGCGTTCTGGGCCTTCGGCGCATCCGCAAATACCGCGTCAATCAAGTCATGGGAAAAGCACACGCCGAGGGCACGGTAGGCGTCATCCAGAACCGGGCGGTTGACCATCGTCACCATCGCGCCGGGCGGGAAAATCATCAGATCACCCTCGCGACCAATCATCTGACCCTGCGTCGTGGTTTCTACATACTTCTCACCCCGCTGAATGAAGAAAAAGAAGGTGAGCCGGAAATAGAGATCAACAAACGTGGCTGTCGTGGCCTGCGTGATCGGAAAGATGGAAACCTGCCCGATTTCATCAGGCAGGTTCGCGTGTGTGTAGTTTTTCGTTTTCATAGCGGCACTATAATCGCTGTCATCCGAATGTCAGGGCACCAAGGGCAGTCACGGCGATTGTTTTGGTAAAAGCCAATGCAGTCCCTTTCCATGCGAATAGATCGCAAGGCTTGTGATGTTCATGCGCGCAGCAATGCGCCGCCGCCGGGGGCTGTTGCAGGCAGATCAAGTGCCTTCAGAATTCCCCACGTGGTTGCGACAGCGGCAGAAAGTGTCGGGATGCCAGATGCCTTTTCAATCTTTTCGATTGCGGGGAGCGACGGCATCTGAACACAAGCGGAGGCGACGATCAGGTCGATTCCCTTGGTATCAAGCTTTGTCCAAAGCTCGGCAGGGGCGTTCGGATCTTGGGCCGCGACTTTCAAATTGTCAGGGATTTCCAAAGCCAGAAAATCCTGCACTTCGATCCCTTCGTGTTCGATGTAATCGACGACCAACTGGGTCAGCGGCTTCATGTAGGGGCAAATGATCGACACTTTTTTGGCCCCCATTGCCTTGATGCCGTCCACCAAAGCGCCTGCAGAACTTACAATCGGATTGGGAGAGCCGTTGTCAGCCGCAGCCTTTGCCAGACGTGTGGCAGAGGTGCGGTGGTACCCCTTGCCGCGCGACATGATCGCTACGAGACAGGCATAGGCCTGCACTTCAACGGCGGCGTCAGACAGCTCAACTGCGCAGCGCAGGCTGTCGTCGTCCATCTTTTCAAGCTCCTCTTTCGTGACATTTTTCATCCGCATCCGCGATGAATGAAACGTAAAGCGGTCGGGGGCGACGCCCTCACGGGCACGCAGAAGGGCCGGAATTTCCGTCTCCATCGTGACGTTCGAGCTGGGTACGATAAGGCCGACGCGGCGGGATTTTTGAGGAGAGGTCATAGTGAGTTCCTTGAGGTTAAAAGCGGGGGCCCATGACGGCTTCGGGCAACCATGTCGCGATGCCGGGGAAAAAGCAGAGCAGGACAATCGCCAGCAGCATGCAGCCTACAAAAGGCAATGAGCCGACGAGGATGGTGCGCAAAGAGATATCGGGTGCAATGCCGTTGATGACGTAAAGGTTCAGGCCAACGGGCGGAGATATCAGCCCGATTTCCATGTTGATCGTCAGGATCACCGCGAACCAGATCGGGTCAAACCCGGCGTTGGTGATGATGGGCAGCAGGATGGGTGCCGCCATCAAAATGACGGCAACCGGAGGCAGGAAGAACCCCGCGATGATCAGGAAGATATTGACGCAGATCATCAGCACCCATGGGTTCACATCCAGTGTGCCGATCCATTCGGCGATGCTTTGCGTGATCGACAGGGACGAGAGCATGTAGGAAAACACGCCCGCCGCTGCGATGATAAACAAGATCATGACGCTTTCGCGGGTGCTGTCTTGCAGGATCATCCAGATTTTGCGGATGTCCCAAAGGCGGTAGATCACAATGGCCACAAGCAAGCACAGGATTGCGCCGACTGCGGCGGTTTCTGAGGGTGTCGCGACACCGCCGTACATCGTATAAAGCACACCGATAATGATCGCGATAAACGGCAGGACGCGCGGCAGGATTTCGAATTTTTCACGCCACGTATAGCTGCGCGGTGTCAGCACCGCCGCATCCCCCGAGCGCCATGTCGCGTAGAGCGACCATGCCATGAATAGACCGACCAGCAGCAGACCGGGAAAAACGCCCGCAAGGAACAGCCGCCCGATCGATGTCTCGGTTGCGACCCCGTAGACGATCATCGTTACGGAGGGCGGGATCAGGATGCCAAGCGTGCCACCGGCAGCGATAGAGCCTGTGGCGATGCCTTCGGGGTAGCCGCGTTTGAGCATTTCGGGAATGCCCATCTTGCCGATCGCCGCACAGGTTGCAGGGCTTGAGCCGGACATGGCCGCGAACAAGGCGCAAGCCCCAAGGTTTGAGATCACCAATCCGCCCGGGATCCGCGTGAGCCAGCGTTCGAGTGCCTCATAAAGGTCAGCACCCGCACGGGTCGATGCAATCGACGCGCCCATGATGATGAACATCGGGATCGACAAAAGCGCAAAACTGTCAAGCTTGCTGAAGAACAGCTCCGGCATGAGCTCCAACGACCGCATGCCGTCGAAAACCACCAGAAAACCACCCGACACGATCAGCAGGCCAACGCCAACCGACACGCCCGAAAAGAGCACAAAGATCGTGCAAAGCCCGACAAGGGCACCGAGGATAAGCGGATCCATCAGGAACCCTCCAGACCAAAAGGTTTTTCAATTTTTGTGATGATCGCGACCAGATCGGCCAGCATTTGCAGCAGCAGCAGTCCAAAACCCAAAGGCAGCGAAAAGTAAGGGATCCACAGTGGCACCGCCGTCACGGTGTCGGTTGTCCAGCCCCGCGCATAGGCACGATGCCAGTACTCGTAGCCGTAAAACATCATAATTGCGATGATTGCGCTGGAGATCAACAGCGTGACGATGGACAGGATGAACCGCCCGCGCCCCTTGAGGGCGAGCGGGATCAGATCGACATTCACGTGACCGCGCCGCAATTGCACAAAAGGCAGTCCGATCAGGGTCGCGGCGACAATCAGGAAGACGACAATTTCGGTTTGCCAGACGGTCGAGCCATTCAACACGAACCGCACAAAGATCATCTGGCAGGTCAGGATGACAGCGATCAGGATCATTAAAGCGGATACCCAGCCCGTGACATTCGAGATCATGTGTACCGTCTTGACGAACAAGTTGCCGCCGTGGCGTCGGGCAAGCGTGGGGGCTTCATGGCCAGCCATGTTATTTTCCTTGTGAGAATAAGGGTGGTGTCGGGGGCGCTCAACAGGCGCGCCCCCGATCAGGTCAGATCATTCGACGGCAAGCGCCATATCGAGCAGTTCCTGACCGCCTTCGACATCGGCCACAAAAGCCGCATATGACGTCTCCTTGGCCAATGCCTGCCATGCGGCGAAATCTTCGGTCGTCATCTCTGCAATCTCGACACCTGCTTCGCGGAACACTTCAACGGAGTTTGCGTCCTCCAGCTTGGCTTCCGCAAGATAGTAGGCTTCTGCCTTCTCTGCGGCAGCAAGAAGAGCGGTCTGTTGCGCCTCCGAAAGCCCCTCGAAGGTGGATTTGTTCATCAGCAAGGGCTGATAGAGGAACCAAAGCGCCACGTCGGCCGCAGGAGTATAGCAAGCCACCTGTTCGTAGATGCGGTAAGACACGAATGATGACGACGATGTATTCGCCGCGTCCAGAACGCCTGTTTGCATCGCCGAATAAATCTCGGACGAGGACATCGACGTGATGGATGCACCCGCTCCAATCAACATCTGTTCAAACGATTTGCCGGCAGCGCGGGTCTGCAATCCGGCCACATCATCGGGATGGGTGATGCAGGTGTCTTTGCCAACGAAACCACCAGCCAGATAGCCGTGCACCAGAACCATCACGTCATCTTCGGCCATTCTGGCTTCAAGCGCTTCCATGAACGGTGACTGGCTTAGCCGTGCGGCGTGATCATGATTTTTCACCAGACCGGGCATCAACGTCAGGTTAAATGTAGGCTGCTGGCCACCCGCGTAAGACAGCGGAAACACGGTCATGTCCAGCTGACCTGCTGACAGCGGGCGATACTGTTCGCGCGCTTTGAACAATGCACCGGATGGAAAAATCGTGATGTCCAGATCGACATCGGCTGCTGCGACTTCGTCAGCCACGATCTGCGCAACGGCATGACGAATATCGCCAGTAGACCATTGGTGTGAAAGCCGCAGCTCTTCAGCTTGCGCTGCGGTGCCTGTCAGCAGCAGCGCCGCGACGGTTGATTTCAGAAAAGTGTTCATTGAATTTCCTCCCATAGGAATTCCTATGTTACTTATATGGATACATATAGCAACAAAAAGAATCCTTTTGGGTTTGCCTTTGACGCAAAATATGCGATTTTGAGCCCGCAAGATTGAGGAATGATCTATATGACACGCGCGTCCGAAAAACTTATCGTGCAGATAAAGCAGGACATATTCAGTGGTGCCTTGCGTCCAGGCGATCAACTTGAAGAGGCTGATCTCGCCACCCGCTTTGGCGTCAGCCGCACGCCGATCCGCGAGGCAATCCGGTCCATGGTCGATTGCGGCCTGTTAGAAACACGACCGAGAAAGGGCGCAATTGTGCGTAAGCTTTCGGCGAAAGAGTTGCACGATCTGTTTCAGGTGGCCGCAGAACTTGAAGGGATGGCATGTCGCCTTGCCTGCGAAAATCTGACGCAATCGCGTCTCGAGGCGATCAAGAGCGCCCTGGCGTCATGCAGTGAGGCCGCCGCAGCGCAAGACATCCCGAAGTATGCTCAGGCCAATCTCGCATTTCATGCCGCAATCCAAACTACGAGCGGGAATTCATGGCTGATCGATCAACTCCAGCAAATCGAGGCGCGGATCAACGTATATCGCCTGATGCCCTACGAAGTGGTCGGGCGTCTCGAAGAATCGATGCGCGAACACACTGAGATATTTGAAACGATCATCGAGCGGCGGGGCGTGGATGCCAACAACTTGATGCGCGATCACATGATGCTGCAAGGCATGCGTTTGCCGCAGTTGCTCAAAACATTGGAAGACTGACACCTTTGAGACAACTTAGCGCACGTAATAGGTCAACGTCGTGAGGCTGCCTGCGTACCCGTTTTCCTCGCGCAGTCGCCCAAAAATACGCTTGGTGTGTGTCGCTGCTTCTTGATCAGGACTTTATCCTTTCACAAAATCTCATCAATCACGCCAACATAACCGTCAAGCATGGGCCAGCGGACACGATCATAAATATCTAAAGAATACATCTCTTCCCTCCGACAACTCAAAAGGCTCAAAGTGGCGGAATTTTAGTAAACATCAACGCTGTCGTTGATCAAGCAGCGTTTTTTGCCTCAGCCTCGGCGTTTTTAGCATCGATTGTGTCCTGATAGGCCCACGGCATGAGATCGTTGATACGGTTCGCTGGATGATCCTGGATGCGCTCCAGCACCCATGTAAGCCATGCTTCGGGATTCACCTTATTCATCTTTGCGGTCTCGATGAGGGTATAGGCGATGGCGGCGGATTTGCCGCCAGCTTCTGAGCCCATGAATAGATAGTTTTTGCGGCCCAATGTGACGGGGCGCACCGCGCGCTCGGCAGTGTTGTTATCCAACTCAAGAAATCCGTGATCGAGATAGGGCCGCGCCTTTGGCAGACGCGCCAGCGCATATCTGATGGCCTTCGCCAGAGGCGTCTTACCCGAGATTTTACTCAGCTGCTCTTTGAGCCAACCCTCCAGATCATCAAAGATGGGCTTGGCGTATACCTGACGCAGCGCCACGCGCTCGGCGGGGCCCAAATGACGCGCTTGTGTCTCAACATCATAGAGCTTTTTAATCCGCAGCACGGCTTCGCCGGCCACGGGCAGCTTGGCGCTTTCATAAAGAGCGAAGAACTCACGCCGCACATGGGCCAAACAGGCCATCTCCTTGACCCGCCCCGTGCGGTAGGCGTCATTGTACCCAGCATAGGCGTCCGCGTGGGCAAAACCTTCATAGGTTGACAGATGCTCACTGGGATGTTCCGCCCTTCGGCTGGTGGAGAATTGGTACCATACCGCAGGCGGTGCCGCGCCCGCCCAAGCTGTCTCATCCCTAGCATAGACCCACAGCCGCGCTGTTTTGGTCTTATTCTTTCCTTTACCTTGGCCCTTCTGGAGCAGCTTGACCGTGGTGTCATCCATGAATATCGCCTGCGCCTCAAACACATGATCGCGGATGGCATCTGCCACGCGTTCCAGCAGTTTGGCGCATTTGCCGACCCATCCCGCCATAAGCGATCCACTCAGATCAATGCCTTCATTGGCAAACATCTGGCTCTGGCGATAAAGCGGCAGGTGATACCCGTATTTACTGCACAAGATGTGGGCCATCAGCGCGGGGCCCACAAAGCTCTTTGGAATGGGGCGGCTTGGCATCTCAGCCTGAACAACGGCCTCACAACAGGTGCAGGCCAGACGCGGGCGGCCAATTTGGTTCACGATGTAATGGCCTGGGACATACTCCAACTCCTCCATCACATCCGTTCCCAACACTTTGAAGCTGCCGCCGCAATCGGTGCAGGCGTCACTGGGGGTGATCGTCTTCTGGACGCGCTTGAGGTCTTTGGGGAATGGTTTACGCGTACGCGGCGTGCGGGTCTGATTTGTGGTCTCAGCATCAGAAGACGTTTCCTCTTCAACTGGGGCCTCAGCGGCTTGCTCAATCTCAAGCTCTTCAAGGATCAACTCCAGCGCCAGCTGCGCGCTGCTTTCGGACTTTGACCCAAAGCGGTGCTTTTTGTGACCGTGAAGTTGTAGGCGCAGATCGGCGATGATGGTGTCTCTGTTCTGGATGGCACGCGCATGTGCGAAGCGCTCGGCACTCAGAGCTGCGTCCACTGATGCCATTTCATCCTTGAGGCGCTGTTGTGCCGTCGCATGGCTCAGCGATAGGCCCAACATCTCTGCATCCTTACGTGCCAATTCCGCCGCCTGCGCGGCAACAAAGGCCTGCACTTCAGGGGGCAAATCAACCAGATTGGGAGGGGGTTTACTCATACCATTCACTACCAAATCTCGGGCATCATGGGAATCCCAGAACAGCCAAAATGGCAACAAAACATGAGCCTATCCTACCTTGCTAGGTCGCCATGTCTTTTGCGGCATGCGCCAGTCTATGCCCTCCATCAGCATGGCAAATTGCGCGCGGCTGAGGCTGATCTTGCCCTCACGGGCTGCGGGCCACACGAAGCGCCCGCGCTCAAGTCGCTTGGTGAACAGGCATGCGCCTTGTCCATCCCACCATATGACCTTGATCTGATCGCCCCTGCGTCCGCGGAACAAAAACAGATGACCTGAATATGGATCGCCCGCCAGAACCTGATCGGTTTGTGCCGCCAGCCCGTTAAACCCGCGCCGCATGTCCGTGACACCCGCCGCAAGCCAGATCTTTGCATCTGCCGATACTGGGATCATGCGACCAGCCCACGTACCAGCTCCAGAACAAAGCCCGCATCAACGCCGTCACTCACAACAAGGCTGCGTCCGTTCTCAAGCGTGATCTCGATCCGGGGCGCAGGCAAAGTCGGGGATATAGGCGGCGATAGCGTATCCGCTGCTCCCACATCAGCAACCTCAACAGGGGTGAAAACGCCGAACCCCGATCCGTCAGGCTGAAATCGCGCATCGTTGCGCCAAGCATATATTCGATTTCTGGCCACGCCATGCCGCTTTGATACCATCGCAACACTAACGCCATCCGCCCGGCTTTCCGCAACAAGCTGCCGTTTAAAGGCGTCCGCGTATTTGGAACCCCGCCCATGCTCCACTTTAACCATCTGAAAATCCCCATATCACGCCAGCCAATTCGACAAGCCTCGCGCAATAATCTCAGATCAAATCAGGCCAGAATAGAGGGGGTTCCCTGTATGCTTACGTTTGACGCGGCTATAAAGAAAGTTGTTTGCGCAGATCAGCAGCCCATCGGGATCAGATATGTTTGTGATCCAGGAAATTTGGAGCAAAGGGCCGTCTGGCTTTCAGACATGCTTCAGAAATGCATCGTGGCCAGTCCAACCAATGCGCTACGGCCGGATGGATCTATCTTAAAGTCTTTGCACACCTCTGGTGCAACATGGTTTCGTTTTCTAGCAGTTGCACCTATGCCTACCGGCCGGATGTCAGCCTCGCCTTTTAGCAAGGTCTTTGAAATGGCGATGAGAGGAAAAGTGCCCTTGGGCCCCTTTAGTTTCGAAAGGCTAGACCTTCGGAATGAGGCGGAGATCGACTGCGAAGTTGAGCTTGCGGTTACCTTGGCCAATAATATGCCCAATGCCACATTAAGCGCTGAAGCCGCATCCTATGACAGCGCCGATCTGGCAGCAATCCGCGCGGGCATCCGCGCCCGGTTGGCGCTTTGAACACAAGACCGTTTGTCCCCTTCTGCCTTATGCCGCGAAAGGGTCACTCGTCACACCAACCAGCTGAATAACAAGCTCGCCGCTGTCGGATGCCACGGCCTGGGCGTAATCACGGTCAATCTCAGCAATTGCTGTCTGAATGGTCGTGTCATCCCCCCGCACGTATAGCTGCATCGCTTCGGATGCATCATTCACATCCGAAAGCCCTTTGATTGCAGAGAAATAGGTGCCGATATCTGTCTTGTTGTTAAGATAGGCGCGGTCCTGCACCTTCAGGTCGATGAACGCCTGAGAGGCATTTTCATCCCAGCCCGCCTTGGCCCCGCGGATAACCTGAAGGATAAAGGCCCCCTTGCTGACGTTCCCGCTGGTCAGCTGCGCTTCCCAAAAGGCCAAACCGTCCTGGTCGGGGACCCGTCCAAGGACATTGGAATAGACCTGCGTGGCAAAAGCGAGATTTGTCTCTCCCACCGGATAGGCGGCACGCGTTTCGTCCTGGTCAAGAAACAAGGTGGCGATTTGCTCCAACGAGAGGCCGTTTGCAAAAACCGTGCCCCAGAAATACAGGCCAAGCGCATCCGGGGCACGGTTGAAGTAAGCCACGTATAATTCGATGAAGGCCGATATCTGGACTTGATCAAGGCGGGTGATGCCCTGGATGAGGTCCAGATTGATCGTTCCATCCGTAAAGATGGAGACACCTTCACCAAAGGACAGCTTTTCGACATTCGTGAGCCTGTCGGTGCCCTCTGCGTCGGTCAAACGGTCCTGGACAATGACGCCTCCGTCTTTTGAAAATTGCAAGGTATAGCGCCCCAGAGCCCCGTCAAAACTGGCCATATCGCCCGTGCCGTCGCCGCCATCGATCGTGTCATTTCCCTTGCCACCCACCAGAATGTCATCCTGGGTGCCGCCGAATAGATTGTCATTCCCCAGGCCGCCAAAAAGCTGATCCTCGCCTGCGGCCCCGTTCAGGTTGTCATCGCCTTGAAGGCCAAACAGAATGTCATTCCCCGCAAGCCCGTCAAAAACATCGGCCTTTTGTGACAGATAGAACCAATCCCCATGGGCACTGCCCGTCGCGGTCCCGTCTGGGCTGACAACAAATGTGGGATCAGAGTTGCGTGAGCCAAAAATAAGAGTGTCTAACGCCCCATTTAGACCCGCAAGTCCGCTGTTGAAACTGTCAAGCAAGGCCTGCGCCTGTGCATTGGCCTGGGCCTCGACAGAAGAAAGGTTTGACGTGCCTTGTCCGGTCAGTTGGGCCCCGAGGTTTTGCAGGGTCTCAAAGGCCTGGCGGGCTGCGGTCTCGGCTGCGGCAACGACTGCCGTCAAATCATTTGCCTGCGTCCCCCCGGCGACAATGGCATCCAGAACCTCCTGACGCGCGGCGATGAAAGACATAAGCGCCCGCGCTGCGGCATTGCCCAGCTCTGTGTAGAAACTGGCCAATGTGGTGCCACTGACATTGGGGCCATCGGCCTGCTGAGAGGTCCACGCGCCGGTGGTCTCATCGATCCGGAAGTTCGGCGAGACGAACACGCCGTCTTGCGCGGTCCACAAAACTGCGTTGAGCTGCGCTTGATAGTCGGCAAGCGCCTGAACCACTTCATCATTAGACGGAGCATCAACGGGTGGAGCGGTCGGCGTTGGGGTGGGCGTGGTGGTGGTGCCCCCGAAGTCATAGTCAGGATTTACCGATATGATGAAATCCCGCATGGTTGAGCTGGGATCGGCGCTGGCTACAAAAGACCGGCCCGCGTTCAACGGGGCCAGCACTGTGGCAAAGTCCTGGTCTTTGAGCGCTTGAATATAGGCCTGGCTCTGGGCGTCCAGACTTTCCAACAGATATGGGGAAATGTTGTTCAGGTTCTCTTGGGGAATGCTCCTCAAGGCCTGTTCATAGCCGTCAAGCGTGGCACGATACGCACTGACAGTAATGCTCAGAACATCCGGGACAAAGGCGGGCGCGGGTTGTCCAACTTGCCCCATCAGATTGGCAAGGGACCCGTAGGATTGGTTGAACTCGGACACGAATTGTTCAAGGGGGTTCACAGTGTTCAATCCTCATCAAAGCAGACAGAAAAGTACTAGCCCAGAAGATACAGCCTTTCCAGCCGCCATGCTCTGCCTTCGGCAAACAGGCAAGAGTCCACCGTTTACCCCCTTGCCGGGGGGATATCAGGCCAAGGGCCGGATGTTCAGAAGAATGTCGACAGGGAAAATTCGATGTAGCTGTTCCCATCCACGGTCGAAAGCGGGTCCGCCGCATTGTCGGCATTGATATGATTGGCATTCACGCCAATCCGTATTCGGTCC
>Ga0208544_10002243_pt1 | contig 12743 bp, 8 predicted proteins | sample DEB08_DNA_9_FD_184526 | JGI IMG/M metagenome (GOLD analysis project Ga0208544, IMG submission 184526) | Aqueous microbial communities from the Delaware River and Bay under freshwater to marine salinity gradient to study organic matter... | ecosystem: Environmental > Aquatic > Marine > Coastal ...
TTGGCATTCTCCCGTCTTACCACTAATAAGTCAGGAAAGCGGTTTTCAATAAGATTTATCGAGTACCCACCGTCCAGCAACTGTCCTAAGAAAAATAAGTATCTAAAATCAATTTGATTATGAAATCATTGTACCTTCTGCTTACCCTTCTCATCCTGGTGGGTTCGCTTACTCCAACTAGTGCCCAGGAAGAAAAATGGGATGGAGGCTTTTTTATCGGTGCGGCCAACACCATGGGAGACGTGGTCAAAACAGACCTTTTCACCCTCGACGAGACCAACCTTGCCTTCGGCTTCTTACTGAAGCGCAACATCAGCCAACAGTTTGGTCTGCGGCTGGGCCTTACGACCGGAAAAATTTCCGGGGACGATAACAATTTCGACGATCAACAACGCAAGGCAAGGGGATTTTCCTTTGAAAATCGCGTCTCGGAATTGTCCCTTCTGGGGCAATGGGAGCCATTCGGCAACCGCCGCTACCGGGGCAGTTCCTTTCAAAAGATCCTCTCTCCTTACCTGTTTGCCGGCGTAGGACTTGCTTTTAGCAATCCCACCCCCGATTTCAACGGCCGCAACAATGCTGGCGTGCAGGCGGACCAAGCCGAAGATGTGCAAAAAATACTGTTCACCTCGCCCGTAGGTATTGGTTTACGCTATGACTTGAACCGCAAATGGAACCTGGGCCTGGAAATGGGCCTGCGCCCGGTTTACAGGACGGTATCAGCCAGTCAGGTGATCCCGACAACAACGATTGGTACGTATTTGGTGGCTTAACCCTCACAACCCGCTTTGGTGCCAAAGATACCGACGGCGACGGCATCACCGACGAAAACGATGACTGCCCCACCGTGGCTGGCCTGACCGCAACGGGTGGCTGCCCCGATACGGACCTCGACGGTATTGCCGACGCCAAAGATGCCTGCCCGGAAGTGGCCGGTGATGCCAAATTCAATGGCTGCCCCGATACCGATGGCGATGGTGTGGCCGATAACCAGGATAATTGCCCGGATGTAGCCGGTGTTCGCCGTTTCCGTGGCTGCCCCGACACCGACGGCGACGGCGTGGCTGACCCCGTGGATCTTTGCCCGACAGTAGCTGGCGTGGTTGCCCTCGATGGCTGCCCCGATGCCGATGGCGATGGTATCACGGATGCCGACGATGCCTGCCCCGAACTCGCCGGAATAGCGTCAGCCAATGGCTGCCCCGATGGCGACGGCGACGGCATCATTGATCCCAATGACAAATGTCCGCTCGTGGCTGGTTTAGAAAAATACAGTGGCTGCCCGGATACGGATGGCGACGGTATCGGCGATGGAGACGACAAATGCCCATCCAATGCAGGACCCGCCGAAAACGGTGGCTGCCCCATCGTTTTGGAAGAAGATTTGGCTACCCTCGAACTCGCTATGCAAAATGTTCGTTTCCGTACCAACAGCGACCAATTGCTCGCCCAATCCAGCACCATCCTCAATGAGATAGCCGAAATTTTATCCCGCTACCCCAACTACGACCTCAAAATCAGTGGCTTCACCGATGACGTGGGCAACGATTCGGCGAACCAGTCCCTATCCGAGCGCCGCGCCCTGGCTTGTTTCCAGTACTTGTTGATCAAGAATGTGGACCGCAAGCGCATGAGCCACGCCGGCTACGGTGAAACCAATCCCATTGCGCCCAACGATACCGAAGCCGGTCGTGCCCGCAACCGACGGGTAGAATTCGAACTCGTTCTGCGCAAAAAATAAGTACCCCTGGGTTTGTAAACCCCATGGCAAACGTTTAAGCAACGGAACCATTCCTGTCGGGATGGTTCCGTTTTTCGTTTTCCCGATCCGCTTTATCGGGTATCTTCGAATTCTTCCTTATTTTGGGGAGCAAATTTTTCCACTGGATTTCTAACCTTCATGACTACGCCTTTGCGTCAACACTTTTTGTCGGTAATCATTTTGTTTGGGGCCTGTTTCTGGCTACTCCCCAACTTGCACGCCACCCACATTGTCGGCGGCGAAATGGGCTATACCTGCCTGGGCAACAACCAGTACGAGATTCGGCTGACCATCTACCGCGACTGTTTTTTTGGCAATCCCGATGCCTATTTCGATGATCCGGCTTCCATTGGGATTTTCGACAACAATAATTTCCTGCTCCAGGATATCCGCATCAACCTCATGGGCGACGATACCTTGTCCCCGGTACTGACGGACGAATGCCTGGTGATCCCCCCGACGGTCTGTGTTCATACCACCACCTACCGCACCGTCGTAGAACTGTTGCCCCGCCCCGGTGGCTACCAGCTGGCCTACCAGCGCTGCTGCCGCAACCAGACCATCGCCAATATTGTCGACCCCCTGGGTACCGGCGCCACCTACGGCGTGGTTATCTCGGAGCGGGCGTTGGAAGAATGCAATAGCAGCGCCGAATTCCTCCAGTGGCCACCGCTCTATATTTGTGCCAACGAACCGATCTTCTTCGACCAATCCGCCATTGATGCCGATGGCGACAGCGTGGTCTACCGCTTGTGTACCCCGCTTACGGGCGCTACACCGAATATTCCGCGCCCCCAACCGCCCAATAATCCGCCCTACGCGCCCATTGTCTGGAATGCGCCGCCTTACGGCGTCGACAACATGCTCAACGGGTTCACGGGTGGGGTCCCCCTGCGCATCGATGCCCAAACGGGCCTCCTGACGGGAACACCCAACACCGTAGGCCAATTTGTCGTAGGTATCTGCGCGGAAGAGTACCGCAACGGGGAACTTATTTCTACTTCCCGCCGGGATTTCCAGTACAATGTGGGTACCTGTGGCCAAACGACGGCGGCTTTCTTTGCGCCCACCGTCCAATGCGATGGGCTGGAAGTGCAACTCCTCAACCAGAGTGTGGGTACTGGCAACTTTTTGTGGATCTTTGGCGACCTGGCAGCCCCGTTGGGAACGACCACCGCCGCCAATCCCTCGTTCACCTTTCCCTCCACGGGCACCTACACCATTAGCCTGATCGCCGCACCGGGCGAGCCCTGCGCCGACACCTTAACGCAGGAAATCCAACTGCTCACCCTCAGCCTGCAGCCCGCCTTCCGGCTGGATACCCTCCGTTGTGGTGATAGCCTGGTTATTCAGCTCTCCGACCTTTCCGTAGATTCCCTGGCGGTCATTACCAGCTGGAAATGGACCCTCAATGGCATCGTTTTTAGTACCCAACAAAACCCTTTGCTCACCATCACCACCCCCGGCAGTTACGAAATCGGCCTCACCCTGACGGCGGCCAATGGTTGCCAGAATGGTAGCTTCGAAGCCCTGCAACCCGTCAGTTTTATTCAGGAAACTTTGCCCAACGACACCCTGCGAATTTGTCCCGGAGCCCGTGTTTTTCTCAATCCAGCCTTTCTCCCGCAGTACGCCTATCGCTGGACCCCCGCTACCGGATTGGATGACCCAACCGCTCCCAATCCCCTGGCGACGCCCACCGTCAGCACCACTTACCACCTCCAGTTAACCGACCCCACGAGTGGCTGTACGGCCGATCGCAGCATCCACGTTTTCGTCGCCCCTCCTTTGGAAGTAGCGGTGAGCCCGGACGTAACGACCTGCGAGGCAACCGTCCAGCTTACCGCCAGCAGTCCTACCGGTGTGCGGTACTGGTGGTCGCCTTTTTCCGACTTTAGCAGCCAGGTTGCCGTGGGCGAAAGCTATACGGTCAGCCCGCTCGGAGCAGCCACTTTTTACCTCCAGGTCATCGACGCAGCCGGTTGCAGTCAAATCGATTCCGTCAGCGTCAACAGCCAGGCCGTTAACCTCAGCATCGCCAGCCGGGATACCGCGCTGTGTCTGGGTGAAAGCATCCGCCTCCAGGTCAGCAACGACGACAGCAACGACCTGCTCAGCTTCCAATGGCAGCCAGCTGACCTCATTCTGGCCGATGCCAATTCGGGGCAACCCCAGGTGAGTATCCCGACCGCCGGGGCGCAATATTTTTCCTTCACGGCAACCAACCAGTACGGGTGCCAGACACAAGACAGCGTGCTGGTGACCACCATTGATACCGCCCAATTTGGCGCGACCCTGCGCTACCAGCAGTGTAGCGGCCTGGTGGTCAACTTCACTGCCACTGACCCGGCAGCGGGTATTTACGTCTGGCATTTTGGTGACCCGGCAGCACCCCAGGCTACTGCGACAGGCGCTTCCGTTGCCCATACCTACGCGCAGGCTGGAACTTACGACGTAATGGTTACCCTACCGGCTTTCATCAGCTGTCCGGATACGGCCTTCCTGACCGTGACGGTTGTGCCGAATGGCCTTATTCAACCAGATTTCACCTGGTCCTATTTGTCTTGTGCCGATACGGCTACCGTTTTAATTACCGATGCAACTACCGCAAATGGAACGACCATTACTGCCTGGCAGTGGTACCAAAACAATACCCTGCTGACGACCGCTCCCACTTTCTCCCTGGAAATTGATACCAGCCAAACACTGGAACTGACGCTCCTGACCTTTGCCGCCAATGGTTGTGTAGATACCGTGATTCGGCCCCTGGCGATTGAACTCATCAGCCTGCATTGGACACCGGCCCTACAACTATGCCCGGGAGAAAGTGTACGCCTCAACGAAGCGGGTAATCCCGCCTATACTTACCAGTGGTCGCCAGGCAGCAGCCTGAGTGACACCACCAGCACCAGCCCGCTGGCTAGCCCGGCCACCAGCACCACCTATACCGTGACGGTTACGGATCCCGGAAGTATTTGCGAACGGATCTTTAGCACCACGGTTACCGTCACGGAGCCTATCAGCTACACGCATACACCCGACACCGTCACCTGTGCGCAGTCCCTGCAACTGATCGCTGCCAGCAACCAGGCGGTTACTTACCGGTGGGCCCAGGACGCTGCCATCACCCAGGTATTGGGTACGGCTGCTACCCAGCAGGTTAGCCCCGTAGCCGGTACGACCTTCTATTTTGAATTAACCAACGAACAAGGTTGCCAGGTGCGCGATTCGATCTTTGTCGATGGCCGGGGTATCGACTTTACCATTGATCCTACCCAAACCAGCTGTCAGGGAGACACCGTGCGGCTGCGTATCGTTAATACCGGTCCGTACCCCATCACCACGTATTCCTGGAGTCCGGCCGCTGCCATCATCAGTGGTGCTACGACGGAAACGGTGCTAGTCAGCCCCACCAATGGCACCCGGTACGACGTCCGGGTCAGCAATGATTTTGGCTGTCAGGCCGACACCAGCGTGTTGGTCAACGTGCTGAACTACCAACCGCCACTGACCATCAGTCCGGCCCGGGACACGTTGATCGCGGGTGCTGGCCAGTCGGTTCAGCTGCTGGCCACCAACAACAGCAACTACACCTACCAGTGGACACCGGCAGCTACCCTCAGTGCGTCGGCTATCTTCAATCCTGTTGCCCGGCCCACCGAAACAACCCTTTACCAATTGCGGATAACCGACGAAAATGGTTGCAGTAACACCGCTACGGCCCTGGTCGTTGTTTTTGATTCACCGTGTCTGGCACCCTATATTTTCGTCCCCAATGCTTTCACCCCCAACGGTGATGGGCGCAATGATCGGCTACGGGTAGCGGGCAATGTCATCGAAAATTTCCACCTGGCCATTTACAACCGCTGGGGCGAACGGGTCTTTGAATCCTACCGCCAGGACGAAGGCTGGGACGGCACCTACGACGGCGAGCTGCTTTCACCGGATGTCTTTGGCTATTACCTGGAAGTGGGTTGCTATGGTGGCGAACAGTATACCACCAAGGGCAATATTACGCTCATTCGCTAATTTCCTGTCCAGTGCCGGGTTTTGCACGATCAGAAGTAACAAGTAAATAAATTACTCATAATCAGCAATTTAAATCAAAATAAGACCCTAAAGCCATCGTAATTATCGGCAAATGAAGGAGGTCCCAACACTGGTGAACCGCAGATAATTGTCCATTTTTGGATCATCATTATAAAAATCAAGCATTTTAATCCGTACATATCATGGCAAAACTGACTTTTGGCGGCGTTGAGGAAAACGTTGCTACCCGGGAAGAATTCCCCTTAGACAAAGCCCAGGACGTCCTTCTGGAGGAAGTTATTGCAATCATCGGTTACGGTGTGCAAGGCCCCGGCCAGGCGCTCAACCTCCGCGACAACGGTTTCAACGTGATCGTCGGCCAGCGCTTTCCTTCCAAATCCTGGGACAAAGCGGTTGCCGATGGTTTCGTACCCGATGAAACACTCTTTTCCATCGAGGAGGCTGCCGAGCGCGGCACCATTATTCAGTACCTGTTGTCGGATGCGGCACAGATTGCGATGTGGCCCACCATTAAGAAACACCTTACTCCCGGTAAGGCCTTGTATTTCTCACACGGCTTTGGCATTACCTACAGTGAGCGTACCGGTATTATCCCGCCAGCTGATGTCGATGTCATCCTCGTTGCCCCCAAGGGCTCCGGCACGAGTCTGCGCCGGATGTTTGTTGCCGGACGAGGGCTGAATTCCTCTTTTGCCATTCACCAGGACGCTACTGGTCAGGCCCGCGACCGAGTCATTGCACTGGGTATTGGTATCGGTTCCGGCTACTTATTCGAAACGACCTTCCAGAAAGAAGTATACAGTGACCTGACGGGGGAGCGCGGCACCCTCATGGGCGCCATCCAGGGCATCTTCGAAGCCCAGTACACGGTCCTACGCGAACGGGGTCACTCGCCCAGTGAGGCTTTCAACGAAACCGTTGAAGAACTCACCCAGAGCCTGATGCCCCTGGTGGCCGAAAATGGGATGGACTGGATGTATGCCAACTGTTCCACTACGGCTCAGCGTGGCGCCCTCGATTGGAAAAACAAATTCCGCGATGCCGTGCGCCCGGTATTTGATGAACTGTACGATAGCGTAGCCTCCGGTAACGAAGCCCAACGCTCTATCGATTCCAACAGCCAGGCCGATTACCGGGAAAAGCTGGAAGTGGAATTAAGCGAACTCCACAATAGCGAAATGTGGCAGGCTGGGCAAGTGGTGCGAAGTTTACGGCCTGAAAACCAACCCGTCCCTGAGGACTCAGAAGCATAAATTAATTCGTGTTTTTTAAGAATATTTTTCCCAACTTAGCGTCCTGTACTCCCCACGGGACGCTTTTTTTTTTAAACCTGCTGCACACTGATGGCCAAGTCCAATACCATTATTCCTGAAACCTCTCCACTGGTCAGTGTAGAGCAGATTTACCAGGCTAAAGTTCGCCTCAAAGGTATTGCTGATATTACCCCCATGCTACTGAACTACCGCCTCTCGGAACAATGGCAATGTTCGCTGTTCCTCAAGCGGGAGGATATGCAAGTGGTGAGGTCGTACAAAATCCGCGGTGCTTTTAATAATATGGCCACCATGACCCCCGATCAGCTCAAAAATGGAGTCGTCTGCGCCAGTGCTGGCAACCACGCCCAGGGGGTCGCCTTTGCTTGTCAGAAAATGCGGGTTCACGGCAAAATATTTATGCCCAGCGTCACCCCCAAACAAAAACTGGGTAAGGTCAAACTCTTCGGCAAAGAATTTGTAGAAGTCGTACTGACCGGCGACACCTACGATGATGCCTATGACCAGGCCATGCGCTGTGCCAAAGACGAAGGCCGCGGCTTTGTGCATCCCTTCAATGACATCAGTACAATTGCCGGCCAGGGAACGGTTGGCGTAGAAATCCTCGACAGCGCCACGGGCCCCATCGACTATATTTTCGTGCCCGTCGGCGGGGGCGGATTGGCTGCGGGTATTGGCAGCTACGTCAAACAGATCAGCCCACACACCAAAATTATCGGGGTAGAACCAGCTGGTGCACCTGCCATGTACGAAAGTCTGAAAGCAGGCAAAGTCATCCGCCTGGACAAAATAGACAGCTTTGTCGACGGGGCTGCCGTGCGGCAGGTCGGAGAAAATACCTTCCGCATCGCACAGGTCGTCCTCGACGATCTCCTCCTGGTTCCCGAAGGAAAAATATGCAGTACCATCCTCCAACTCTACAACGAGGAAGGATTGGTCGTAGAACCCGCTGGCGCCCTCACCCTGGCCTGCCTGGACCAGTACGCCGAACAAATCAAAGGCAAAAATGTGGTCTGTGTCATCAGTGGTGGCAACAACGATATCACCCGCACCGAAGAGATCAAGGAACGAGCGCTGATCTACGAGGGCCTCAAACACTATTTCCTGATTCTCTTTCCCCAACGTGCCGGCGCCCTGCGCGATTTTCTGAATAATGTCCTCGGCCCCAACGACGATATCACCCATTTCGAATACACCAAAAAGCACAACCGCGAATCTGGGCCTGCCCTGGTGGGTATTCAGATGCAAAACCGGGACGATTACCAGGTCTTAATGGACCGGATGGCGACCCACCAGATCAATTTCCAACCCCTCAACGACAGCAAAATGTTGTTCGAATTACTCGTTTAATCCGCTTCCTGCAACCTTTGGTCCGGTGGGTTGTCCATTAAGTAATTGGTCAACAAAAAAACCACCTTAGCTATGAGAATTTTATTGATCTTCCCCCTGCTGGCATTGCTGATGCTCACCAATTGCCAAGGTCAGAAATGGTGGAATTCCGGCATCGCTGGCACCGGCCCCCGGGTAGAAAAAGAGTTACAACTTGCCGATTTTACGGGTATCAAGCTTACCATGTCCGCCGACGTTTACCTCACCCAGGGCAACACCCAAAGCGTTCGGGTCTCCGCCCAACAGAATATGATCGACTTGCTGGAAACCCAGGTCGAAAATGGCACCTGGAAAATAAAGACCTCCGAACAGATTGGCAATCATAGCCCCATAAAAATTTACATCACGGTGCCCCAGATGAACTACGTCAGCCTGTCGGGGTCAGGAGATATTTTTACGGAAAACACCTTTTCGGGTAATGACAAAGTCACCGTCGCTGTTTCGGGTTCAGGGAACCTCCGCTTCAAAACCACCGCCCGCCAGACCGATGTCACCCTGAGTGGTTCCGGCGATATCGACCTGCAAGGAAGCACCGAGGACGTTGCGGTCAGCATCTCCGGCTCCGGCGACATCGACGCCTACAATTTCAGTGCCGCCAATTGCCAGGTCAATATTTCCGGTTCCGGCGGCGCCCGGGTATCCGCTACCAAAGACCTCAACGTGAAAGTATCCGGCTCCGGCGATGTATATTACCGGGGGAACCCCTCCGTTACTTCCCGGATTTCCGGCTCCGGTAACCTAACGGCCAATAACGGCGGGTAAAGCAGCATTAGCTTAGCTCCTACCCGCTACGACAAAAAAGCGGGGATAGCAGCTGGCTACGGCCAGGGTTGCTGTCCCCGCTTTATTTGCCGGGCGTGTCTCGCTTCCACGCTTACACCTTTACACCTTCCCTACGGTCATTACTTCCCACCTGCGATTTCCCACTTCCGACTTCGAAAACTTTCACCCCTTCCCACTTCTCACTCTACTCCGTTCCAATACTAATCTTACGCTGCAGGCTCTGGTATTCGTCGTCCTCTGCACCGTCCTCATCCCAGTCGATGAAAGAGCGGAAAGAAGCTCTCCCCTCCCCCATCTTCACCACATAAGTGTAGGTCGCATGGGGTTCGATGAGCACCAGGGTGTCGCCGAAAACATTCCACATTCCGCGGCTCTCGTCCACCACTTCGTCCAGCAGATTGCGGTGTACGCGCGTAAATTTCTGATCAGGTTTGAAGTAAAAAACCGGTGGGTGCATGTTAAAATCACGTTCCCAAACATCCTGGGTCAGGGACTCCGTCCGAAAGGTGTCCAGGCCGTCAGCAGAATTGACCGCGACGTTGATCTGTATGGTTTGCCAGGTACCTTGCAACTCCTGCTTGAGATCCGGCTTTTCGGCAGGATTGTCCTCCCCAGTCGTACCCTGACAAGCAATTAACAAACTCAAACAACCCAGCCAAACGGCATAAGTAATAAATTTCATAAGCCAATAATTAGCGTGAGATCAATTTTTTGGACGTAAAAGTAACAAAGTTTTCAAGCTGTTCAAAGGGGATCATTTCAGCAACAACTAACGCCGTTGATCGTGGCCATTTTACCACCAAATCCGCGTACAAATTTCCTGTTTTCAAAAAAATGTTTTATAATTGCATGATAAAAACAAAAAGCAGGATGAATCTACCCGACGCCCAGCGTGCCCTGAAGCAGTACTTCGGCTACGATCGCTTCCGCCCCATGCAGGCCGAAATCATCACTGCGGTCTACGAAAAACGCGACACCCTCGTCCTCATGCCTACCGGTGGCGGCAAATCCATCTGCTTCCAGGTTCCCGCCCTCATTATGCCCGGTACCGCCGTAGTAGTTTCGCCACTCATCTCGCTCATGCAAGATCAAGTGATGGGGCTGATGGCCAACGGCGTAAAAGCGGCCTTCCTCAACAGTTCTCAGGACAGCCAGGAACAGCAACTCGTCGAGAACCAGTTCTTCAATGGTGAATTGGATTTACTCTACGTATCTCCCGAAAAGCTGAGTTCCAGCAATTTCCTTCCTCTTCTCCAGCGAGCCAACGTGGCACTATTTGCCATCGACGAGGCCCACTGCGTTTCTTCCTGGGGCCATGACTTCCGGCCTGAATATACCCAACTGCGCTTTCTCAAGCAGCAATTCCCCCAAACGCCTATTATCGCCCTGACCGCCACCGCCGACCGGATCACGCGGCAGGATATTACCGAGCAACTACAACTCAACAACGCGGAGTTATTCATCTCCTCCTTCGACCGTCCCAACCTCAACCTGGAAGTACGATCCGGGCAGCGCCGCAAGGAACAGATTATCCAATTCATCAAGCAACATCCCGATCAGGGCGGGATTGTCTACTGTCTCAGCCGCAAGGCCACCGAAAAACTAGCCGCCGATCTCAACCAGGCCGGATTTACCGCCCGCTCCTACCACGCCGGAATGGACGCGCGCACGCGAGCCCAGGTCCAGGATGCTTTCATCAAAGACGAGATTCCCATCATTTGCGCCACCATCGCCTTTGGTATGGGAATCGACAAAAGCAACGTGCGCTGGGTCATCCACTTCAACCTCCCCAAAAACCTGGAAAACTATTACCAGGAGATCGGCCGCGCCGGCCGTGACAGCGCACCCGCCGACACCTTGCTCTTCTACAGCTACCAGGACGTGATGATGCTCACCGACATTATCACCAAAAACGAAAGCGAAAACGTCGAAGTCCAATTAGCCAAACTCGGCCGGATGCAGCAATACGCCGAAAGCATGGCCTGCCGACGTCGAATACTACTTAACTACTTCAACGAAGACTTCAAGGACAACTGTGGCAACTGCGATATCTGCCGCAACCCACCCCAGGCTTTCGACGGCACCCTGATCGCTCAGAAAGCCCTCTCGGCGGTATATCGCCTGCGGGAGCAGGTTGGCCTCACCCTACTTGTCGACGTCTTGCGCGGATCTGCCCGCAAAGACCTGCGCGAGCGCGGTTACGACCAGATCAAAACCTTCGGTGCCGGGCGGGAAGTATCCGCCTTCGACTGGAACAACTACCTCGGACAACTCATCAATCTCGGCTATCTCGACATTGCCTACGACCAATTCGGCGTCCTCAAACTTACCCCCGCCAGCAAGCGGGTACTCTTCGACCAGGAAAGCGTGGAACTCGTCCGGCCAGCTACCCTCCAGGAGCGCCGCGTACAAGAAAAAGTTGCCAGTAAAGAAAGAACCAAAGCGGACCGCAGCCGCGGTGAACTCTTCGAATCCTTGCGCCTGCTCCGACGAAAACTGGCGCAGGAAAAAGGAATCCCACCTTATCTCATCTTTTCCGATGCGACCCTCGAGGAAATGGCTGCCGCCAAACCCACCTCCGATCAGGAAATGCGCGCTATCTCCGGTGTCGGCGAGCGCAAACTGCAGCTCTATGGTGATGTTTTCATGGCTGCTATCCTCGATCACCTCGGTGAAAAGGGCAACGCCAACCCCGGCAGCACGCACCGCATCAGTTACGAGCTTTTTCTGCAGGGCAAATCCGTTACCGAAATTGCCGAACAGCGCGCCATTCAACCCCTGACCGTATTTTCTCACCTCGGAGCCTGCTACGCCGCTGGCGACCCACTAGACATTCATCAATTTGTCTCTACTACCATTATCAACCAGGTCGAAAAAGCCATCCCTTACCTGGAAAAACCACTTAAGCTGAATGCCTTATTCGAGTTCTTTGACGGAAAAGTTAGTCATGGCGCTCTCCGCATGGCCCTGAGTCACCTGCAAAAAGAAGGCAAGTACCCCGTCGCTTGAAATTTATTTCAAGCAGCTCACCCTATTGTCGTAGGCTGCCCTCCCGTCGCTTGAAATTTATTTCAAGCAACCCGTCATATTGTCGTAGGCTCCAGCCTACGATACCGTATAATTCGGCCTCCGGCCGGCGTTAGGGCCCTGGCCGAAGTTCTTCCCTTACCAGGATCGCCACCAAGATTTACCAAAACCGGGAATCCGGGACCGCGCTGAAGCACGGTCAACCCCTCCACCCCAATCGAGTAGGAGAAAGTTAATCCACCATTGATGGTGCGATTAACTTTCGTCCTCTCACACCACCGGACGTACGGGTCTCGTATCACGGCGGTTCACTAAAGTTTCACGACGAAAGGTGTACATTTCCGTTAGTGGGATGTATCCTTTCTGTTTCAGACGATCACAAGTAATAGTCGTTTGCAGGATAGGGCTGTGAGCTATTCGCCAATATCCTTTGCGGGTGTTACCCCATTCATAGGATT
>Ga0208544_10002244_pt1 | contig 12741 bp, 5 predicted proteins | sample DEB08_DNA_9_FD_184526 | JGI IMG/M metagenome (GOLD analysis project Ga0208544, IMG submission 184526) | Aqueous microbial communities from the Delaware River and Bay under freshwater to marine salinity gradient to study organic matter... | ecosystem: Environmental > Aquatic > Marine > Coastal ...
TGAAGCCGCTGAGCTTGTAAAATCCCTCGAAGAAGAGTGGGGCGTTTCCGCCGCCGCTCCTGCTGCTGCCGCTGCTGCACCTGCTGCTGCTGCTGAAGCCGCCGAGGAAAAGACTGAATTCGACGTCGTGCTCACTGAAGCCGGTGGTAACAAAATCGCTGTCATTAAGGCAGTGCGCGAAGTTGCCAGCGGACTCGGTCTTGCTGATGCCAAGAAACTTGTTGAGAGTGCTCCCACTCCCATCATCGAGGCAGCATCCAAGGACGACGCAGAAGCAGCCAAGGCCAAGCTTGAAGAAGCTGGTGCCAAGGTTGAGCTCAAGTAGTCACTACTTGGGTTTCGGTAGAACATACTAGTTCTGCTCAAAACCGACTTTCTTTGTGTGTGGTGCTCATGGGCCATCCGTGGACCGGGTGCCACACACAAGTCAGTCATTCAGATCATCAAGAGGTATAATGCCTCTTTTAACCAATCACCAATCACCAGGGAAGACGTTTCCTGGTAATTACCCAAACCCGACATAACCAGAGACACCAAGTGTAATCATCAGCGCCCGGACTGGCAACAGTGCGGGCACATCTGCCTCCGGCAGTCAGCGTAAAAATACCGCAGAGCCCAGTGCTCATTTACGTCGATTACACCCTCTCGAAGTTGTGTTAACAGCCCCAACAAGCACTCAGCTTATCAAAGCTCATACCCACTAATTATTATGGCAGAACGACGCTACTACGGAACCATTGAGGAAGTTATCCAACCACCGAATTTGATCGAGGTTCAAAGCAAATCCTACGAGGATTTCCTCCAAAAAGAGATACTTGCATCACAACGTGATGACTCCGGCCTCCAGGCTGTTTTCTGCGAGATTTTCCCCATCAAAAGCTATGATGAGGCAATTACCCTGGAATTTATTTCCTATGACATTGAAGAGCCCAAGGCAACAGCCCTCGAGTCCCTTCAAACCGGTGAGACATTCAGCGCAGCTCTCTACGTTACCTTTAAGCTCAAGGATGACAGCGGAACTAAAAAAGAGCGTGTTTACATGGGTGAGATGCCCATGATGACTCGTCGCGGCACCTTTGTCATCAACGGTGCTGAACGTGTTATCGTCTCCCAGCTTCACCGTTCTCCTGGCATCTGCTTTGAAACCTCCACTCACCTCAATGGCAAGCTGTTGCACTCTTTCCGCATTATCCCTGACCGTGGATCATGGTTGGAGACTCAGTTTGATACCAACGAGCTGCTATACGTCTACCTCGACCGTCGTCGCCGCCGTCGTAAGTTCCTTGCCACCACTTTCTTGCGTGCCATGGGCTGGCCCACCGATCGTGATCTTTGTGAGCAGTTTTACAACATCGAGAAGTTCAAACTCAACGCCAAAGCTGACGAGGAAGAACTCGCACACAAGGTGCCCTTTGAGGACATCCTCGATGGTGAACTCGTCATTGCCAAAGCCTACGAGCCATTGACCATCGGTATTGTCCGTCAGCTCATCGAGCTTGGCCACAAGACCATCGACGTCATCGACGCCCGTGAGGATGAAATCCTTCTCAAGTCCCTGAAAAAAGATCCCGCCCATGACGAGGAATCCGCGCTCAAGGATATTTATCGCAAGCTGCGCCCCGGTGATCCTCCAACGGTGACCAATTCCAAGGCGCTGCTCGATCGTCTTTTCTTTGATGAAAAACGCTACGACCTGACCCGTGTTGGTCGCTACAAGATCAACCAGAAGCTCAAGCTCAATGTCGATCCCAAAGCACGCGTCATGGTGCCCGAGGACTTCCTCGGTGCCGTTAAATACCTTCTTCGCCTGAAAAAAGGCGAGGGTGTGCTCGACGATATTGACCACCTTGGTTCACGTCGTGTTCGTGCCGTTGGTGAACTGCTCGGCAATCAGTGCCGTGTTGGACTTGCCCGCACAGAGCGCCTCGTCAAGGAGCGCATGACCCTCTTTGATGTCAACCTTGAGGGCATGACGCCGCAGAAGCTCATTAACCCGAAGGCACTCAGTGCTGTCATCCGTGACTTCTTCGGGCGTTCCCAGCTTTCCCAGTTCATGGACCAGACTAACCCTCTGGCGGAACTGACTCACAAGCGTCGTCTGTCCGCACTCGGGCCCGGTGGTTTGAACCGTGACCGTGCTGGCTTTGAAGTGCGTGACGTGCACACTTCTCACTATGGTCGTATCTGCCCGATTGAGACCCCCGAGGGTCCAAACATCGGTCTGATCAACTCGCTTTGCACCTATGCTCGTATTAACGAGTTTGGATTTATTGAGACTCCTTATCGCTTGGTTAAGAATGGTAAAGTCAGCAATCAGATTGAATACGTCACTGCGGACCAGGAAGAGGAATACCTCATTGCTCAGGCAAACAATCCAATCGACAAAAAAGGTAATTTCCTCACCAAGAAAATCACCGCCCGTGAGAGCGGTGAGTTTATCGAGGTTGACCCCAAGACGGTGCATTACATGGACGTGTCACCGAAGCAGCTCGTTTCTGTGGCTGCCGGTATTATTCCATTCCTTGAGCACGATGACGCCAACCGTGCGCTCATGGGAGCGAACATGCAGCGCCAGGGTGTGCCACTGCTCATCTCTGAGGCCCCGCTTGTGGGAACCGGACTTGAAGCCAAGGCTGCCGAGGATTCTCGTGCAGTGGTCCTTGCGGAAGCTGACGGTATCATTGCAGCTGCTACTGCAGAAATCATCATCACCACCAAGGACGGAGAGCTTCCTGTTTCGGACGAGAAGTTCCTCAGCGAGATGACTGCCGTGAAGAGCAACCCCGCCAAAGGTATCTTTGCCTACCCGCTGCGTAAGTTTATGCGCTCCAATGCCGGCACCTGCCTGAACCAAAAGCCTGTCTGCAGCCGTGGAGACAAAGTGAAGGTTGGCGACGTGCTCGCAGATGGTCCTAACACTGAGGGTGGCGAGCTCGCCCTCGGACGTAATATCCTGGTGGCCTTCATGCCATGGAATGGATACAACTTTGAGGATGCTATCGTTATCTCTGAGAAAGTGGTCAAGGAGGATATCTACACCTCCATCCACATCTCTGAATTCGAGTGTGCTGCACGTGACACCAAATTGGGACCCGAGGAAATCACCCGCGATATCCCGAACGTCGGCGATGAGGCCCTCCGGAATCTCGATCATGACGGTATCATCCGCATCGGTGCCGAGGTCAGGCCCGGTGACATCCTCGTTGGTAAGATCACTCCCAAGTCTGAGACTGAACTTGCACCTGAAGAGCGCTTGTTGCGCGCTATCTTCGGTGAAAAGGCCGCAGATGTGAAGGACACCTCACTCCGTGTGCCATCCGGTTGCACAGGAATCGTGCAGGACATTCGTGTGGTTACCCACGGCCTTGCACGCAAGCGCGAAAATGAGCTGGATCCGTCCAAGCTCAAGAAGCAGGTAAAGAAGATCAACGACGACTACAAAAAGAAAAAGGACCAGCTCACCGAGCAGTTGACTGAAAAACTCTCAGACATCCTCCTTGGAGAGAAGATTCCTCTTGATGTGGTCAACGCTCAGACTGGCGAGATTATTATCCCCGCCAATCGGAAGATCACCAAGACGCTGCTCCGCAGGCTAGCCTCAATTTACGATCACATTGAGATCGACCCATCGCCGATTCGTAACAAGATCCTCGAGATTATCTCCACCTTCGAAGGCCGTTTTGCCGAGCTCGATACCGATCGTGAGCGCCGTCTCGATCAGCTGGAGAGCGGTGAGGAAGTCGACCCAGGTGCCATTAAGGAAGTCAAGGTCTTTGTCGCCGCGAAGCGCAAGCTGAGCATCGGTGATAAGATGGCTGGACGTCACGGTAACAAGGGTGTGATTGCCACTATTGTGCCGGAAGAGGACATGCCATACCTCAGTGATGGAACTCCAGTGGAGATCTGCTTGAACCCACTTGGTGTGCCATCGCGGATGAACGTCGGGCAGGTTCTTGAAACCCACCTCGGCGTTGCTGCCAAAGCCCTCGGGTTTACCGTGGCTACCCCGATTTTCGACGGTATCCCCGAGTCTGAAATCTGGAAGTTTATGAGCGAAGCCAAGAAGGTCGACGGCGTTAAATATGTCGGTGACAATGGTGACGTCCGTAAACGGAAGGCCAACGAGCCTGAAACCTCAGGATACACCTGGATTGGTGACGGTAAAGATGGCTCCACTGCGGGTAAATCTACCCTTTATGATGGTCGTACTGGAGAAGCATTCCACAACCCGATTGTGGTTGGCATGATCTACATGCTTAAGCTTGGTCACCTGGTAGCCGATAAAATCCACGCCCGTGCTGTTGGTCCATACAGTCTTGTTACCCAGCAGCCGCTCGGTGGTAAGGCTCAATACGGTGGTCAGCGATTCGGTGAGATGGAGGTGTGGGCACTCGAAGCCTACGGTGCTGCCTACACCCTTCAGGAAATTCTAACTGTGAAGTCTGATGACGTTCAGGGCCGGACAAGGATCTACGAAGCCATCGTCAAGGGGGATAACAGCCTCGAGGCGGGCACGCCGGAGTCCTTTAACGTTCTGATGAAGGAAATGCAGTCTCTTTGCTTGGATGTCCGGCCGGGAACCGGTGGTCGTCCGAAGGCAGGAGGTGCAGAATTCTCACTCGACGATCTCACACTCTAATCGCAGATAAAACGACACCACCTAATACTTAAACTTAACACATAAATTTACTATCATGAGCGTTGAAAATAACCTGCGTGAACTCTTTGGAGTCAATGAAAAGCCCGAGCAGTTTGATCATGTTGCCATCACGGTGGCATCCCCCGAAATCATCCGCTCCTGGTCCAGCGGTGAAGTGCTGAACCCGGAGACGATCAACTACCGTACTTTCAAGCCAGAAAAAGGAGGCCTCTTTTGTGAGCGCATCTTCGGACCTACCCGTGACTGGGAATGTGCCTGTGGCAAATACAAGCGAATCAAGCACAAGGGCGTTGTCTGTGACCGTTGTGGTGTTGAGGTGACCCTCTCCCGCGTTCGCCGCGAGCGCATGGGCCACCTTGAGCTTGCGGTTCCTGTTTCTCATATCTGGTTCTACAAGTGTATGCCCAGCCGCATCGGCCTGGTTCTTGATCTCGCTGCCCGTCAGCTCGAGCGTATTATCTATTATGAGGATTTTGTGGTGACCGATGTCGGCACCTCCGAGCTTCAGCTTGGCCAACTTCTCAGTGAGAGTGAATGCTTTGATGCTGAGGATGCCTACGGCGAGGGCAACTTCACAGCCGAGATGGGTGCTGCCGCACTTCAATCGCTTCTTTCCGGAGTGAATCTTGCAGAGCTTACCGTTCAGCTCGAAGAGGAGATGCTCAACACTCGCTCCAAGCAGACCAAAAAGAAACTCGCCAAGCGCATCAAGCTTGCCCGTGGATTTGCCCAAAGCAATACCCGCCCTGAGTGGATGGTCATGAATGTGCTGCCAGTGATTCCTCCAGACCTTCGTCCGCTGGTGCCTCTGGAAGGTGGCCGCTTTGCCACTTCAGACCTCAATGATCTTTACCGTCGTGTGATCAATCGGAATAACCGTCTTAAGAACCTGCTCAAGCTCAAGACCCCGGATGTGATTATCCGTAACGAGAAGCGCATGCTCCAGGAGGCAGTTGATGCATTATTTGACAATGGTCGTCATGGACGTGCCGTCACTGGTGCAGGCAACCGTGCACTCAAGTCACTCTCGGACATGCTGAAGGGCAAAGGTGGACGTTTCCGCCAGAACCTGCTCGGTAAGAGGGTCGATTATTCCGGACGTTCCGTCATTGTGATTGGGCCAGAGCTTAAGCTCAACCAGTGTGGTTTGCCCAAGAAAATGGCACTCACACTCTTTGAGCCGTTCATCATCCGCCGGCTTAAGGATCTTGGATACTGCCACACCGTGCGCAGTGCGAAGAAGATGATCGATCGCAAGACGACCGAAGTCTGGGATATCCTCGAGGAGGTGACCAAGGGACACCCTGTCTTGTTGAACCGCGCACCTACCTTGCACCGTCTTTCCATTCAGGCCTTTGAGCCGGTTCTCATTGAGGGATCTGCGATTCGTGTCCACCCGCTCGTTTGTACCGCCTACAACGCGGACTTTGATGGTGACCAGATGGCTGTGCACGTGCCACTTTCCGTGGAGGCGCAAATGGAAGCCCGCCAGCTGATGCTCGCACCCAACAACATCTTCTCGCCTGCCAGTGGTAAGCCGATCACCGTCCCTTCCCAGGACATCATTCTCGGCACCTACTACTTGACCTACGCGCGCCAGCTCACTGCCAAGGAGGTTGCTGCACGCAAGGATACTCACCTGCCGCTCTTTGAGAACACGACCGAGGTTGAGTTCGCCATCGCCAGCCGTAAGGTGAAATACCATGATTGGATACGTCTCCGCAACCCGGATTACGGCAAGGAGAAGAAGACGTTCTTTGGTGATCACGAAAACAAGATTATCGAGACCACTCCAGGACGCGTCCGTTTCAACGAGATCTGGCCATCCGGTCTTGGTTTTGTGAACTTCAACGTCGGCAAAAAGCAGATCGGCGATATCATCTGGCGCTGTTACCAGTGTGCCGGTCAGGCCGATACTGTCGTGGTTCTTGATAGTCTCAAGAGTCTCGGTTTCATGGAGGCCACTCGTTCCGGTATCTCCATTGGTATTATCGACATGGTGGTGCCTGAGGAGAAGAAGCCTGAGCTTGAAAAAGCCTATGCTGAGGTCGAAAAAGTCACCAAGCAGTATCGTAACGGTGTCATCACAGACAACGAGCGTTACCAGCAGGTTATCGATATCTGGACCCATGCCTCTGACAATATCGCTGATGCTCTCTACCGTAAGCTTGAGCACAATGAAGGAGACAAGATCGTTAACCCGCTCTTTCTCATGGTTGACTCCGGTGCACGTGGTAACAAGCAGCAGATTAAGCAGCTTTCCGGAATGCGTGGTCTGATGGCCAAGCCATCCGGTGACATCATCGAGCGCCCGATCACCTCCAATTTCCGTGAAGGCCTCTCTGTGCTGGAATACTTTATTTCGACCCACGGTGCCCGTAAGGGACTGGCTGACACGGCTCTAAAAACCGCTGACTCCGGATACATGACCCGCAAGCTGGTCGATGTTTCCCAGGATGTCATCGTGTTCGAAGCAGACTGTGGAACGGTCAATGGCATCGTCGTCGAGCCTATCATCGAGAATGACGAGGAAGCAGCATCGCTTTCCTCCCGCATCTATGGACGCGTCTCTGGTGAGAAGGTGATCGATCCGATTTCAAGCAACACTATTCTTGAAGTTGGTCAGCTCATCGGCGAGCACGAAGCTAACAAAATCGAGGATCTCGGCTTCGAGCGTCTTAAGATCCGCTCGACCCTCACCTGTGAGGCAGACCGGGGTTGTTGCCAGAAGTGCTACGGCCTCAATCTCGCTTCCGGTAAAATGACCAAGATTGGCGAAGCCGTCGGGATCATTGCCGCCCAGTCGATCGGTGAGCCCGGAACCCAGCTTACGATGCGGACCTTCCACGTTGGTGGTGTGGCATCTTCATCCTTTAAGCAGCCCATCATCAAATCGAAAAACGGTGGTGTTGTCGTCTACAAGGACGTGCGCGCCGTCAAGGACGCCGATGGAAACTTTGTGGCGCTGAACAAGAAAGGGGCCATTGCCATCCGTGACAAGGACGGTCTCGAGCTCGAGTCCTACAACCTTGTGATGGGATCCGCCATTTCCGTGCCAGACGGTGAGTCAGTGAAAAAGGGTCAGGTGTTTGTCACCTGGGATCCCTACAACGTGCCTATTCTCACTGAGAAACCGGGTAAAGTTGAGTTCCGTGACATGATCAAAGGCATCACCGTTCAGTCTGAGACTGACAAGGAAACAGGCAAGAAGGGCATGGTGGTCACCGAGCACAAGGAAGACCTCCACCCACAAATTGTTATCGTGGACAAGAAGACTTCTGAAGTCGTATACAGCTGTTCCATTCCTGTGGGTGCCCACCTTTCTGTAAAAGAGGGCGCTAGCGTTAAGGGTGGTGCGCAACTTGCTAGAACGCCTCGTAAGATTGCCAAGACTGGTGACATCACCGGTGGACTGCCACGTATTGCCGAGCTGTTCGAAGCACGGCGGCCGAAGGAGGCCTGCACCATCGCTAAGATCGATGGTGAAGTTTCTTACGGAGCGAATGTCCGTGGCAAAAAGAAAGTGATCATCACTGATACGGATACAGGAGAACACGCTGATCACTTGGTGCCTATGGGCAAACACATTATTGTAGGAGAAGGGGACTTCCTCCACCGTGGTGACCAGATCACCGAGGGGCCGATTTCACCTGACGACCTGCTGGAAGCCTGTGGAGCGCAAGCTCTGCAAGAGCACCTTACCAATGAGGTTCAGCGCGTTTATCGTCTTCAGGGTGTGGAGATCAATGACAAACACATTGAAATCGTCATCCGTCAGATGCTGCGCAAGTTGAAGATCACCGAGCCAGGCGACACCGAGTTCCTCTGGGGTGATCAGATCGACCGCACTACCTTTAAGAAGTCCAACGAAGAAGTGGTTAACAATGGTGGTAAGGCCGCCGAGTCCGAGCCCGTACTCCTTGGTATTACCAAGGCATCGCTTGAGACCGAGTCCTTTATCTCTGCCGCCTCCTTCCAGGATACCACCCGTGTGCTCACTGACGCCTCCACTATTGGCCGCATTGATTATCTGCGCGGCTTTAAGGAGAATGTCATCATGGGTCACCTGATTCCCGCTGGAACCGGATTCCATCAGCACCGCGATACGCAGATTGAATTCACCGTTGATGAGCCGGAGCCAAAGAAACACGATCCCGCCGATGGGGATGAATATGCCGGTGGAGAAGATGACGAGTCAATCGTTGCCGTGGAGGATCTACCGCTCCAGGCCAGCCCGGTTACTGCAGGAGAGGAATCTGCCTGACCTCGTCGGTCTCCGCTGAAAAAAACAATCATAAGCCCGGCTTCACCCTGTGTGACGCTGGGCTTTTTTGTGCCTTGTATCCATAGGTGGCCACGGTATTGACCGTGGCGCGCACGTCATGGACGAGTGGTTGCCTTATGACCAGTCGACCTCGACCTTGCTCGGGTTGCCGTTGCGGTCATTGTACTTCAAGTAGCCGTGTTCGATGCCATATTCGTGAACGCATTTGGTGACCTTGACATCGTAGCAGCAGTATTCGGCAATTTTCATCATCGGTTCGGGGTTGCCGGTTTTTTTATGCTCCTGCCACCAACGCAGGGCATCGAGGCCGTCGGCGGATTTGCCCATGCCGAGGGAGGCGGAGGCAAGCGAGTCGAGCTTGAGTCGGTGACCGAGGGTTTTTTCTACCTCGAGCAGCATATCCAGGTTCACGGTGCTGTCGGCGAGATCAAGAATGGTGTAGCCTTGCAGAACAGGGTAGTCGAAGTAGAGGTGGTTGTAGCCAACGACGAGGTCAGCCTTGAGCAGCATATCGACGAGTTCGTCGGTCTGGTCTTCGCTGAAGATGTGATATTGCTCGGTGCGGGTGGAGTAGGCGACGCCAACGGAGATGCCCATTTTGTCTTTGTTGGCCGCACCTCCGACGTCGCCGAAGCTACGTTGCGTTTCCAAGTCGAAGTAGACGATGTCTTTCATTGCGTGGGAGGGTCAAGAATCTGGAAAGAAGAATCAAGAGCCAACTCTAAAACCTGCATTTATTCAGCCATCATACTGACAAGGCGAGCGGTGATCCAAGCCGGGCAGTTGATTTGTTTGAGCTGTGTCAAGCAGCTGCGAGCTTGCTCTGGCTGACTCAGTAAGGCATGAATAATGCCTTGATCAGCAAGCAGGAGGGGGTCAGGTCGTGAGGAGTTGAGCCGGGATTTGATTTCGTTCAGGGCGGTGTGCAGGTCGCTGTGGGCTTCTGGATTGCGATCAAGGCCACGGAGGCAGCGAGCCCGTTTGATGAGCCAGGAGGATTTCCAGCGTCGGTCTGAAAGTTCGCCGTTGATGATCGGTAAGGCAGCTTGGAAACGGGATGCATCAATCATGGCGTCAACCCAGTGGGCTTTGAGCACGGCACTGTGGTGCAGACTGTAGCCGGTTTTGAGATCCGAGATGCGTTGCCGGTGGTGGCCGAGGGCGAGTTGGTTTTCTGAGCGGAGCAGGAACCACTCGATTTCTCCTCGGGGGATTTCTCGGAAAGCGAGTTGGCAGGCCTCAAGCGAGGGTTTGGCTTGCTGGCTGCGGTGGTAGGCTTCGGCGCGGAGAATGTGGCAGTTGGCGCGCTGACTAGGGGTTTGGCAAAGTTGAAGGGCTTGGTTAGCAGGCTTGAGCGCTTGGTTCGGCTTGTTGCTGGCCAGTTGGATGCGGGCGAGCTCGAGGTGGTAGGGGAGTATGTCGGGGGCTAGGGTGATGGCGCTGTGGAGATCGGCGGCCGCCTTGTCCAGCTGGCCGAGGGCGCGGTAGGCGATAGCGCGTTGGTGGAGGTGGGTGGGGGATTGCCGGGTCTGGAGGTGGTGGGTCAGTTCACGGACGTTGTGCTCCGGGCTCTCGTGAGCGCCGGCCTGAGAAAGGACGAGGGCACAGAGAATGATGAATTTAGAATAGAGAATGGTGAATTGCTTGGGATTATTGGGCGCGGAGGATGGTCGGGTGGAGGGTGAAGTCCGAGCTGGTCGGGGCATGGTTGTGGCCCTCAATAGCGATGGTGTTGGTGCCGGTCTTGAGGAGCTTGGCGTAGGGGGTGAGGTCAAACATTTCGAAGCTATTGTTGGCTTCGTGCTGGGCGATCCCGGTGGCGTTTTCACTCTGGCCTTTTGTGACGCCATTGCGGATGACTTCCTTGCCGTTGAGGTAGAGGATAAAGGCATCGTCGTAGCTGATGCCCAGCCAGAGGTGGTTGACGTCGGTCGGCTGCTGGAGCTTGAAGGTTTTGCGGAGGTAGACGCTGGTATATTTATTTTGCATGTCGAGCTCGGTGGTGTCGTCGGCATCGCCGTAGCCAAAGCCGGCCTTGCCGTTTTTCCAGGTAGAGTCGTCGAAGCCGGGCCGAGTCCAGTCTTTGGGCGCGAAGTTACCGGCGAGATAGCGCCATTCGGCCTTTTTGGGGATGATGTATTTGCCTTTGCTGGGTCGGCCGGGTTGCCATGGTTTGGCGATGCGGGAGGGTGTGACGGCCTGATTTTTGACGATTTGGAAGGTATCGACGATTTCGCCCCGGTAGTTGAGCATCTTGGTATTCAGCGTGTCTCCGCTGATATGGACGAGGGTGGAGCCGTGTTGCAGGATACTGCGTTTCATGACCGGTGAGTAGCCTTTCCGGCGAAGACCTTGTCCGCCGTGACCCGTAACGATCTGAATGGTGCCTTGGTTGGGCTTGAGGCCGGGGCTTTTTTGGTAGGATCCATCGCCCTTGGCATCGCCGTCGCCGTCGTCAAAGATCTTGTTCTCAGCGGTGGTGGGAGTATCGTAGGCACCATCCATGAGCATCGAGCGCTCGTAGATGTGGGAGTGGCCTCCGAGGACGAGGTCGACGCCTGCTGACTCAAGGATGGGCATGATGTGGGTGCGCATTTCGATGTGTTGCTTTTCTTTATCGCTGTCGTGGCTCCCTTTCGTGTAGGGCGGGTGGTGCCAATAGGCGATCAGCCAGTCGGTTTTCTCCGGGGATGTCTTGGCGAGGTCTTCGCGCAGCCACTGCGCCATAGCGGCGGACGGGCTGCGGTCGAGGTCGTGTGAGTTGAGCACGATGAAGTGGGCACGGCCGTAGTCGTAGGAGTAATAGCTTTCTTTGCCGGACGAGGCACCGCCCGCTTCACCACGGGTGGGGGAGATGTAGGCATCGTAGTATGGACCGATGCCAGTTTTGCCTTTGGAAGTATAGCCTTCGTGGTTGCCCATGGCTGGCCAGCAGACGGTGTTGCGCAGGGTGGGCTCGTAGATTTCGAAGAAGTTCGCCTGAAACTCGGGGTCCTTGCCGCTGCCGTAGGCCATGTCGCCGACGTGCAGGTACATATCGAGGGTGAGATTGTGTTTTTTGTTGTAGTTGATCATCGCCTGATGAACGTCTTTTTGCATTTGGCTGCCGGTCCCTGAGTCGCCAACGGCCCAGAGGTAGATATCGCGTTTCTTGCCATGCTCGGGATGGGTGCGGAAGTGGTAGCTGCCGTCGTCCGGGGTGAGTCGGGTGGTGCCCTCGTAAATAGCGTAGTGATAGAGGGTGTCAGCTTTTAGGCCGGTGATTTGGGCTTCGAACTGAAAGGTGTTATCCGGAGCACTGTGCAGAGGCGGAGCCTTGCCGCTGTGCTTGTCCTTCTGAGTGCGGCGGACGAGGATTTGATCTTCCCTGCAGATTTGGTTGAGGTTTTCCTGGGATGTGCCGAAGTGGACAACCGGTTTGATGGCTGCCTGGGTGCGCCAGACAAGATGGATGGAGTTTTCCGTGGCAAGCTGGAGGTAGGGGGCACGTGAAAACTCGGCGTGTGCAAGGCCGGGTGCAAGACATGTCAGCGAAATAACGAAAAGTAGACGGGTAACGAAGCGGAATAACATATCGATCAAATGATGGTTTGGGCTGGCAGCTTATTTGATGCCAGGACGGAGAGTGCGTAAGCAGGGGGTTGCCAATAATACGTGCCAGGCTGGCTACATATTTCGCAGGGATTTGGCGGCGTCGCTGCGGGATGCGACGATGGCGGGCAGTAAGGTTGCCACGATACACATGAAAAAGGCGAAGACGAAAACTCCAATGAACTCCTTGGCTTGGAGGTCGGCT
>Ga0208544_10002246_pt1 | contig 12735 bp, 9 predicted proteins | sample DEB08_DNA_9_FD_184526 | JGI IMG/M metagenome (GOLD analysis project Ga0208544, IMG submission 184526) | Aqueous microbial communities from the Delaware River and Bay under freshwater to marine salinity gradient to study organic matter... | ecosystem: Environmental > Aquatic > Marine > Coastal ...
CACCGAGGGTGCCCTACGCTTCGAAACCCTGCACTACTCGACCACCGGCACCGAAACCCTGCCGCGAAAACTTGCAGAATCAATCCAAAAACGCGGCGCACAAATCCACCTCAATTCAGCCGTCGACAACATCCATCACGACGGCAAAACCATCACCGGCATCGGCGAACAGCCAGTAGAAACATGCGCCAACTCATCCTATCTCTCCACCATCCCCTTACCCCACCTCATCGAGGCGCTATCACCCGCCGCACCAGACCACATTCTTGAAGCAGCCAAGCACCTCCGCTTCAAACCCATGACCGTCTATGCCCTGCTGGTCAACAAACCCCGCTGCATGGACGCGCTCTACACCTATTACCGCGATCGCAGTTTCCACCGCGTCGGAGAACCCAAAAACGCAGGCCTGCTTGTCACCCCGGCCGATCACACCACGCTCATTGTCGAAACCACCTGCGAGACCGGAGATAGCAAGTGGAATGGCGAGGCACTGCCGGACATCCTCCACGACCTTGAAGCCGAGGGACTCTGCACTACCGAACAAGTCGTCGAGCACCACCTGCTGCACGCCGCCCAAGCCTACCCCGTCTTCACCAAGGGATTTGAACCGCACCTCGAGACCGTGCTCGATTACCTGTCACAATTCAAAAATCTCCGCACCGCGGGTCGGCAAGGTGCCTTCACCTACCCAAACATGCACACCGCCATGCGTATGGGAGCCGATGCCGCCACCTCCCTGTTCAGCCCTGAACTTCGATAGATCATGAAAAGTATTCAAACTACCGCAACCACTCTCGCCGGCGTCACCCTGCTAAGCCCGCCACGGCTCCCTGACGAGCGCGGTGTTTTCCGCCCCATCTATGCCCAACGCCTGCACGCAGATGCCGGATACCAGCACCCGTGGGCAGAAATGAATATTTCTCACACAGAGTCCAACTGCGTCCGTGGGCTCCATCTGCAACAGCCCCATAGCCAGGCCAAACTCATTTCCGTCGTCGAGGGCACGATTTTTGATGTCGTAGTAGACCTGCGCTCGGACTCCTCCAGCTTTGGAACATGGGAATCATTCACTCTCTCTGCCGATGACATTGAGTACCCCTCCCAGATCTACATCCCGCAAGGATTTGCCCATGGCCTGGCTACCCCAGAGGGCCCCGCCACCATCGCCTACCTGGTCTCCGAACCATGGCATCCGGAAAACGAACATGTTCTGCTCTGGAATGATCCCGCCTTGTCCATCCCGTGGCCGGTCACAGATCCCCAACTCTCAGCACGTGATCAATCAGGCACACCTCTCGATGCCCTCAAAACGTTGCTCAGCTGCTGAGCTCCTGAGCACGATCTCTTTGCCAGCCTCTTGCATAGACGCAAGCCTTACCAATAAATTATGCCCATCACGGGTGCCGAAGTTATTCACAACACTTATTCACAGCGGGACAGCTATAAGGTTTTATTTTGTGAATAACTCTCATAAGTCCTTGGGTGAAGAATAGATCTACTCAATTACACCAGAAAACCTCAATCAAGACTCTCCCATACCGCAATAAACTCACGCGCCTTTGTTGGATCATTCAAGGTGATTTCCCTGTTGTTAATAACCTGTGAATAAATTGCCGATAACCGATCTTTTTCAAGCTGGTTTTTACGCAAAATACGGAACCGGCCGCCCTTGCCTGGCCTGGTCTTTTGATGCAGTTCCATGGCGACCCGGCCCATGGTCATGCGCACATTAAGCTCGATGACATAACGCAGCCCCAGCGAACCGTCCGCCCGACGAAACACCATCGCATCCACCCCCACCGGGCCCATATAACCATCGAGCAAATCGACCAACGCCGCGGGAATTTTATCACCATACCAGTCATTGATCTTTGCCTCGCGAAAAAGGAACTCCGTCACTTCCGGGTCGAGACCCATGCCCCACTTCGGATAAACCCGGGTGCCCAGAAACCGGCCACTGGCATCATTCTCCATCTCGGTCATACCAATAAAGTCGATGTCCCCCTGCCCCCTCATCTCGTAAAGTGCTGAAAAATCTAATACCCGCTCAAGCCACGGCTCCACCATCACCCCGCCGTGATTGCGAATCGTTTTCGTTAACCACGGCAGGTAATCCTCCCCCTCTCTCACCCGTCGATGACCACGCCCCGCACAAGCAAAAGCAGCCTTGATAAGCACCTCACCCACCAGCAAAAACTCAGCCACAGCTTCTACCGCAGCATCCAGATCCCGGTAAAAACCCCCGGTCGACTCCCCAGCTATACCCAGTTTGTCCATCAAACTCTGTCCGGATTCCTTACTAAACCAAAGTGGTGGCACCGACTCCCGCCACTGCCACGGCAAATTGGGTGAAACATCGCCAGCAAATCCCTCCATGGCCTCCGATGCATCAGGTGACCATGCCCATGGCCGCAGCCCACCCAGTTTACGCCCAGCTAACTGACCGACCTCGATCACTTCGGGAAGTTCCAAACCCGCACGTTTGAGATAGGTCAAATGAGCCTGCCCAGGCAACTTCCGCATCAAGACAGCATCATCACGCCGGCAGCACGCCAGCATCAGCATCTCAAGATCCTGCTCCATTGCCAACTCCACCTTCTTTGGGTGAAAGCTCTTCCCGGTAATCGATGCCGCCATATGGGACTCCGCATTGGGATTAAAATAATGAACCGTCGGCGTCCTCCCCCTCGATTGCGCACAGACTTCCAGATGACTGATAAAGTCGTCATCAAAACCCGCTAACCTCCGACCCTCTGCATTAAACGGCGCCACCCCCTTCGCCTTCGCTGGCGCCAACGGAAAGATGAGCGACTTGCCGAACGCCTGCCAGTCACTCTCACCCTGCTGCTTCCACTTCCGGAACCACTTCACCCCGTGACCGACATGTCCAATTTCATCAAGATAGATTTTCTCCAATACAGATGCCGTGCCACTATCACCGGCCTGCCGAAACAACTTCGCATAATGCTTGGAAAAATCGAGATTCGCCTGCTCAAATGTCAGGTTCAGCCGGGTGACAAAATCCATCGGCGTCTCCATCGGAGCAACCAACTTCCAGAAATAATCATTCACTGGCAGCTCACCAAAGGCTACGCCGCACTCCTTCATCCGGCGCAGATACATCAGGGTGTGCATCTGCTCCTCGCGCATCGCCTGATAAACACCGCGGCGGTATTCTTTGGGTGCGTCGGGAAACTTGAGCAACACCAAGGCCATCAGCTCAGCGGCCAATAATTCATGGTTCGCCAAAAAATGCAGTAGCTTGCCGCGCTCACGATCATCATCGAGCTTGTTGACTCCAGGAAAATCAACCCGCAGGCTTTTTGCGGTCATCTTCAGCTCGTCAGGACGCCCCGGCGCAGTTGGCATCACCATCGCCATAGATTTGCCCAATACATCATCCACCACCCCTCGCCCCAGTTCAGGCGCGAGCAGCAGCTTCTCCTCCAGCGACTCCGCCAGCAAGACCCTCTCCGCCACCTCACGCATCTGCACTTCCTGCATGGTCTCAGAGGTAAAAGGCCAAGCATAAGAAGCAAGAGAAATCCCCCGCCAATAATACCACTTCACAAATCAAACCAATCGAATGATGAGGAAGAGGGTTTCAAACTTGCAGCTATCCGGCATGCCAGTACGGGCGGGCATTTTCTTGAAACGACTGCGTTGTTCCTCAGTTGTGGTGCCCGCACCACGCCTTCGTCATGCCTTGTCTTTTCAAGAAACTGCTCCGTCATTCGTCTCGTTTGTTTCACCAAGTGCTATAACACACAGCCACGCCCTATTGCCGGAGTGCCCTCATATATATCCTCGCCAGTATCGATCACTTAGGCTAGCACATGGCTATGCACACCACCGCTGATTTCGACCAGATCATCCCGCGCCGAGGCACCGGATCCATCAAATGGGACCGCTTCCCCACACTCGATCCGTTCTGGGTTGCCGACATGGATTTCATGTCGCCCAGATGTGTCATTGATGCCCTCCAGGAAAGGATCGCCCACGGCATCATGGGTTACGCCCAGCCGCACAGCGGGCTTGTCGAGGCGGTCACCGACTACCTGCAAGCCCGTCATGGCCTGACTGTCGAGGAACAAGAAATCGTTCACCTTGGCGGCCTCGTTCCTGCACTGTCTATTGCCGCACGCGCCTTTGGCTCTCCCGGTGATGCCGTGATGACCTGCACCCCCATCTACCCCCCGTTTTTGTCCATCCACAAGGACGCCGGCATGAAGCTCATTACTGTGCCACACATCATCAATAATGGCCAATGGGAATTTGACTGGGACGCCATGGAAACCGCCGTCACCACGGAGACAAAACTCTTCCTGCTCAGCAACCCTCAGAATCCGTTGGGCCGTGTCTTTACCCAGCAGGAAATCGAGCAACTCGCTGACTTCTGTGACCGTCATGACCTCATCCTGGTATCGGATGAAATCCACTGCGACCTCATTCTCGACGAGGAGAACGCCCCGCACGTCTGCGCCGCAAGCCTGCCGGAACAACTTCAAAATCGTATCATCACCTTACTCGCCCCGAGCAAAACCTACAATATCGCCGGCCTCGGATACGCCTTCGCTGTCATCCGAGACGACGCGTTACGCCGCACCTTTTGCGCTGCCCGTGGTCATACACTTCCGGAAATCAACTGCCTGGCCTACTATGCTGCTGAAGCCGCATACAAAGATGGTGATCCGTGGCGACAAGAACTACTCGCCTATTTACGCAAAAACCGCGATACCCTCACCGAGTTCATCCACACCCGCATGCCGGGTCTGATCACTCCGGACATACAGGCCACCTACCTCGCATGGATCGACTGCCGTAGCATGGGCAAGGACAACCCCGCCAAATTTTTTGAACAAGAAGCCGGCATCTACCTCTCTGACGGCACGTTTTTTGGCAACCCCGATCATGTTCGCTTCAATTTCGGCTGCCCGCACAGCCGGGTGCTTGAAGGCCTCGAAAAGATGGCTAATGTCATTGATTAAAATTCATACTATCCTATCCTCCCTTTCATATCATGAAAGCCTTGTTTCCCCTCACTCTCATTACCTTTTGTCTACCTCATAACGTCCCCGCCGAGGTGGAGAAAGAGATGCAGTATGGTGTCGAAGTATTATCCGGCTACCGCAGTGGCTACGTCTACCGGGGATTCGAACTCGCTGAGAGCACAATCGACTTTCAGCTCGAGGCCGAGATCGCCCTTGATAACCATACCTTCCTTAGCCTCGGTTCGTGGTATGCTACCGAGACCGGCAACGGCGACTTTGATGAGGCCGCGTTTTTCTCCCACCTTCGCTTTGAGAAAAGCGATCAGCTAACCCTCGGCCTAAGCGCCACCTATCGTGCCTTCGGCAACTCCAAAGCGCCACTCACAGCGATCTTTGAAGATGGTTTTGACCTCGGCACTTTTGCCACCTGGCATTTCAATAATGATTTCAATGCCACCGCGGGCGCTTATTACGACACCGGTGCTGAAGCCTGGTACGGACACGCCGAAACCCGCTGGTCAAAGGCCCTTTCAGACAAAGCCTTCTTCTCACTCAAAACCGGCATTAGCTACGTTGATGATTATTACGGCCGGGACGGCATGAACGATGCCTACGGGCGTCTGTCGCTGACTTACAATATTTCGGACACTGTCTCCATCACGCCCTTTATAGGGGGATCCGTCCTTTTGGACGATAACGATACTAGTGACGATCAGGCTTACGGTGGCGTCTGGTTTGAAGTCAGATTCTAATATCGCGTGAGCTCAACACCTCACCGGATGAGACTTACCGATTCGCACTGCCACTTGGCTTCCCACAAGTTTGCTGCCAGTGAACTTACTGAAATCATCGCCCATGCACGTGAGCACAGTGTAGATCGCATGGTCACTCTGGCCACCTGCCTGGACGATTGCCCCACCAACCTCACCATCGCAGAGCAGCACCCCGAGGTCTACGCCTGCATGGGCATTCACCCCTGTGATCTGCACGAAACACCAGACGACTACTTAGACAAGCTGGAAACCTACGCACGTCATCCACGCTGTGTCGCGATCGGTGAAACCGGGCTCGACTACTATCACCCGGCACCCGCAGGCTGGTCAACGGACGACTTCCGGGCGCGACAACGCGAATTCCTCGCTCAACACTTTCAACTCGCCGCTAAACTTGGCAAAAATATCGTCATCCATACTCGCGATCAATCAGGAGACGCTTCCCTACAAGACGCTATCGCCATTTACCGCGAATACGCCAGCGAAGTCCGCGCCGTTTTCCACTGCTTCCCCTTCAGCATGGAAGCTGCCCAGCCGATTCTGGATCTTGGAGGGCTGATCTCCTTCACTGGTATTGTCACCTTCAAAAACGCAGCAACCGTTCTCGATACAGCCAGTCGCTGCCCGGCGGACTCCTTCATGCTCGAAACCGATGCACCCTACCTCGCCCCTGTTCCTCACCGAGGCAAGCGCAATGAACCCGCTTTCACCCGCTTGACGGCTGAAGCCATTGCCAAGGCCAGAGGAGAAAGCCTGGCAAATCTCTGCAGATACACCGAGGCGAACGTGGACAGCTTCTACGGCATCCATTCATGATTTTCATACTCGTCGCCGTTATATTATCAGTGCAAATCAAAAACCTGATGCTATTACCGAATAAGACCAAAACCACAAAAACATGAAAGTTAGGACCTCTCGGCACCGTTATATATGCGTCACTATTTTGTGCTTGCTGAAAAATGCGATGGCCCAAACTTTTCAACCAGCACCTCACCTCAACCATCAACCAATAAATCAACTACTATGAAACCAACGATTATCCTCCCACTTGCTGCTGCATGTCTCGCACCATTCATGATCAATTCATGCTCCATCGATCCTGAATATCGTGAATGGAAGAAAAATAACCAAAGCACTGCTAGCTCAGCCAATCCATATGGAGTCCCTCAGGCTGCAGGCGAAAACGGCACCTACTCACCATCCGACACCACCCCCTACCAACCACTCCCCGGGGTCAACCAACCCATCGAACCATCCGCTCCGGATGCTACAGCATCCACCGCCGGATCCACAGCCCACACTGTGGTCTCTGGAGATAGCCTTTGGGGCATCGCCCGTAAATATGGAACCACCATCGAGGCCATTCAGTCCGCCAACGGCTTAACCACCACGTCCATTCGCACCGGACAAGAGTTAACAATCCCGGGAAGATAAAACACCCCTTATCATATATCCAATCCTTCATCATCGACGGGCTGCTCCACGGGGTCAGCCCGTTTTTTAGTATTGGTATTTGGCATTGAACATTTAAACGTTACACACCATGAAATATCTCATCCTCGTATTTGCCATTCTTACTTCTGCCATGGCCCAGGAGATTCAATCGCTCCCCTCTCCAGTTAACAATGCCCTGCCGAGCGCACAAGCGGAAGAACCAAAAGAAAAAGCAATAGAACAACTTTTTTCCACCATGGGTGAAGCAGGATTTCCCGAGGCTCTCATAGCAGCACAAGAGGCAAAGATTCATCCACAAGTGCTTCTCGAGGCACGCTTCCTCCACCTCATTGATACACAGAATTATGCTGGCCTTGCTGCCATGGCACCCGAACTTATCAGTAAAAGCGACAACTTCGACCCCGACAACTCAGAGATCTTCTCTGTGAAAGAGGACTGGCTGGCCATTGTACACTACACCCAGGCGCTGGCCGCACTACAGAATGGTGACAAAGCCGGTTTCAAAAGCCATATCACAGAAGCCTTCTGGCTCAGCCCCCGCCAGGGCCAGGCATTCGCCCCCCACATTGATGAGCTAAGGCTGGCCGAAGCCATGAAATCAATCACCCTCGATCCGGCTCAACCCCTCACATTCCAAGGAAATGGCAAGCCGGCCTCGCTTGGAGCCCTGATGAACGAGCGCAAAGCAACTATACTACACTTCTGGTCGCCCACGAGCCGAGAAGTTCAACTTAACCTACCGGACTTCATTCTTACGACCCAATCCTGCGAACAACAAAACATCAACGTTCTCTCCATTCTGGTCGGCCAGTACCCTAACATCCTCGAAGATGCAGAAAGCATACGCAAGGAGGATGCAGCCGAAGCGGAAAGCATATGGCTAGTCGATTCTAACAAAAAATCTCTCGCCAACTTTCTTCGCGTGAGGGATATTCCTAGAATGGTAATCGTATCCCCCGATGGGAAAATTCTATTCAACGGAGATCCTTCCGATAATAAATTCTGGGCAACTATTCAAAAAATTGCGCCAGCCTTCACAAGACCTAACAACAACAAAGAAAACCCTCAACAAGATTAACCATCAGCAGATGAACGTAAAAAAATAGTTTTGAAATCTTAAATTCTTTCTTGACCATTTATATCTGTTAGTGCATCATCATTCATAGATAGAGAATTCGTTTTATTGCGCACCTTAGATTCATATCCATTCATGCAAAATAAAACGCTCTAACAAAAAACATCCGGGGTCCCAAACAGTTACAACGACTGATACCCGGATTCCACCCACCCAAATAAATAGACGACCAAAACACAACATTATGGCAGCCAAAAAAAAGACCGCAAAAAAGAAAGTAGCTCCTCGCAAGGCCAAAAAAGCCGCAGCGAAGAAGCCAGCTAAGAAGCCCGCTAAAAAAGTGATCCGTAAGAAGGTCGCCAAGAAAAAAGTAGCTAAAAAGCCCGCCAAGAAAAAGGTAGCTAAAAAGCCTGCTAAGAAAAAGGTAGCTAAAAAAGCCAAAAAGAAGGCAGCCAAGAAAAAGGTAGCCAAAAAGGCCAAGAAGAAAGCTGCTAAGAAGAAGGTAGCCAAGAAAAAGGTAGCCAAAAAGAAGCCTGCTAAAAAAGCCAAAAAGAAAGCCGCCAAGAAAAAGGTAGCTAAAAAAGCTAAGAAGAAAGCCGCTAAGCGTAAAACCGCTAAAAAGCGTAAGTAAGCTTAACTAATAACTCATTTACCAACCCCGACTGTTTAGGCAGTCGGGGTTTTTTTGGCACTCAATTGGCCAAGAACACAGCGCCCGTGGCTCTCATTTGGGGTCTGCATCAGGCTCCGCCTCAATACCGGCGTACCGGTATCTTAGTGCTAAAAACACCTACTGCCCGTCCGGCATTGGTTTTGGGGTTGGCATCATAAAGGGCGTAAAGATGGATACTGCCCTCACCATCAAGCCGCACAGCCATGTTATAGATGATTTTCTTTTGTTTGCCATACCTTGCGGCCAAACGATAGAGCGTGCCGGCCTCAGCGCGCTTGTAGGAAATGATTTTTCGAGATGGCACCTTGGTAACCTTATCGCCAAAGGCATGTAAGACTTCCGTTCTTGAAAGGTTTTGCAGGATGAATTGCTTACCTTGAAATTTCCCGGCATCCAGAGGGATAACCCATACACGTGGTGGGCTTACCCAGGGTTTGTCTCCCTCTGCTGATGGGGTCAGAAAAAACACCCTGCGACTTCCCTCTTGATCAGCTGGAATCGTAACATAAGGCTCGTAGCCTTGGCCATTGGCTTTCTTCAGGTAAAGCGTAAATACTTTCCCTGCTGCAACGGGCTTCATTGGTGACGGGTTGTTAAACGAGATACTAAAAGGCTTCCACTCTTCTTTTTTTTCATCAGAACGCCTTGTCTTGTAATAAAGTCTGGAAGGGGGCACCTCGCCAGCTTCGGGAAGCAACATGACAGACTCGCCCCTCTTCCCAGGTTTGCTATATCTTCTGGGCGGGGTGGGCCCCAGTGAAATCACCGCAATCTCTGCCTGTGGCGCCACATCTTTCTTCTCACCACCTCCATCTTCAGATACTGCAGCCACATTCTCGACGAGTAATACCGGCGGAATCAAGAAGACATAAAATAAACGGCGACAAAAAAAACATTTCATTGTTAGATTCACCCCTGCAATCAATCATAAAGCCTAACATAAGAAAAGATAAAATATCAGCAATTATCCACAGGGCGACCAAACTAGGTACGATTTTAGTCGTTGATGCCTGCGGCGCTAGACAGAATTCACATAATGAACAGAATTTTCCATGGGCTGATGGCCATTTGAATCCAAACATCTCATTTGTAGACCATTTAACGCCTCAAGCTCTCCCCATTCGACGATCTTATTTTGTTAATTTTGTTCAGCCTGTCCAAAAAATCCTTAGCTTGATCGCCCTGCAATTATCCATACCTTGTCATATTTCTTCAGGGCTGAGCCAACGCAAGGACTTGATTTGATATCTTCTGCCGAACTTTTTATTCACCTCGTCAAGATCGCCATCCTCATAAGCTCCCGTGGCATGATCAATCGACTGTGGGGAATCCGTAGGCGCATTGCCACCGGCCCCCGCGTCATCTCCGAATGCCCGGTGTTTGAGGTAATTCGGGCTACGCTCCACGGTCGCCTCTATCCATGCGCGGCCTTTTAGCTCCCCGTTCTCAGATGATTCACCGTAAGCGCGTATGGTGAAGGTGTCTCCCCTGACACTGAGCGAAGCCGCCAACGGCTCAAGCACATCACCCTGGGTGAGAAAGCCGGGCATTCCCCACGCTTTGCTGCTCGGCTGGGCAGTCGTCCAACGATCATTTTTCAGATAACGATAACCACTTTGAAAGGTTTCCATGTTATTGTCCGGCGCATCTGTTGAGGCCCCGGCATTCACCGTTGTAGACAGGTAAGCTCCATCACTGTCAAAATTTCTATTTAGACCAGATGCCTGAATAGCCGCATCAACAGTGCCCATGCGTGAAGTTTCATCCTGATCTGAGACCAGCCTCCTATTGACAAAATCAGCCACTGAGACAAACGGGCCTCTCTTCTTGACTTGCTCGACAATCTTGGCCGCCAACATTCTTACCTCATCTCCTGTGAGCTGACGCGCCCCCGTCCAACCGCCCCAATCATCAAGGCAGGCATTACCGGTGCTCGCGATGCCATCGGGTTTACGATAACGCGCAAAGGACACCACTCCGTCCCCGAGCTCACCCGATGCCAGCGGGCGCTTGATTCCCAATGTACCTGATAAAAATGCAGTCCATGCCTCCACCGAGGTAGAATTCACATTAAAGGCGGATCTATTTTTCAGAAACGCTGCATTCCTCAAGAATGCCGTGTTCAGCCCTTCAGGGCCCGCGAGTATCTTCATGACCTCGTTCAAGCTTTCCCCTGAATCCCGGTTGAATTGATATCGCCTGTTCCATAGGGCTTTGCCCTCATCCGGATTCCAGTCAAAACGATCTGTATGTTCACTCAAGGGCATACCTGATAAAAAATAGTCATCCCATAAGTTATGATTAACCTCATAAGCAATATCGTAAGCCATGACCTCATTGGCAGAAGAATGCATCTCATCACCCACGACACGGGTCACAAATTGACCACCGATCTGTAATAACCCTTGGGAATCGGTTGCCGTGCAGCTTGCACCATGGCCCAATTCATTACCCGAGGCTTCACCAATCAGATAATCCCAACGCGTGGGCACAACCTCATCCGCAAGAGCCTCAAGGGAAACTGCGTGTGCCGTTGCCTCGGCCGGGGCATGCATATCCCTCAGAGAGTGCCCCACCAAGTAGCTCGGGCTCCAGGAATAGGGACTCAGCATCGCATGCCGTAGGCTGGCCAGGGATATCACTCCATAATCTTCAGATGGAAGATCAAACAACACCACATTAGGAGATGTGGAAAAATCAACAGCCAGTCCAAACGGATTTTTGACAAACACATTACCCGAGAGGGCCGGCATGTCATTGGCATCCAAGGGGCGGTATGGCACAAACTGTAGTAACCAGGGCCCCGTGCTATTCATATACCACTTATTAGCACACTGGCTAACGGGAGAACGGCTTACCAGTTGAGCTCTGACATTCCAGTTGGCCACCGGACATACGTTATAAACCATGTGATCCTCACCCCAACGTTCCTTCGATGATGTTCCATGCCGATGCGGAGACCTGTTGTAAGGATTTGCTTCACCTACTGTTTCATTAAGCCACAATAATTTTCCACCCACCTGGTGCGTGCAGGGTGCATTTTTTGTCGGGGCTTCATCGAAGCTCTGCAAGTAGCCAAAGCTAATATCCCTCTGGTTGGCTGAGCCCCAGTATAACCCCAGGCAGTGAAAGGTTTTGGTGTGCTTCGCCCCGCCGGCGCCATTGTTAATCAACTGCAAGGTAGGGTGCGCATCACTGGTATAAAGATCGTCCAGTGTGGCTGCAGCCCCCACTTTCAGGACAAATGGAAAATTTTCGACTTTGCCGTCCGTCTGTAAATCAAGCGCTGGCTGGTAATCAGCGATCCTGCTAAAGTCCACCAGATCGCGGTAGCTGTGGATTTTTCTCCATCCTGGAGTCTGAATCTCATAAGAAACCGAGGCATCATGGTCATAGAAATAATGATCCCCGCCTTGAATAGAAGATGGGCTCAGAACATTGCCCGAAACTGCATCCAGTTTATACCGCTGCAGTTTGATACCTCCGGATGTAAGATCAGCAATGATGACCTTGGGTGAAAAAACCTGGCACTGACCAGCTTCAAGGGTCGTTTCTTCAAGCCTAAAGGCAAGGTATCTACGGGGAGGAAAAGGGTTGGTCCGGATTTTATAGACATTACCTCCCACATAAGCGCCCTTTTGCACCCAGGCGTTAAAAACATCGATGTTCTTTGTTTTTAGATCCTCTTCAACGTGCACTTCGTCCGGGAAAAAATGCATGCCGTGTTTCACACCATAATACGGATTGGGCATGAGCACGGATAAAGCA
>Ga0208544_10002254_pt1 | contig 12714 bp, 12 predicted proteins | sample DEB08_DNA_9_FD_184526 | JGI IMG/M metagenome (GOLD analysis project Ga0208544, IMG submission 184526) | Aqueous microbial communities from the Delaware River and Bay under freshwater to marine salinity gradient to study organic matter... | ecosystem: Environmental > Aquatic > Marine > Coastal ...
CTTAATGCAATAGCATTACTCATAATATTCATTAATCTGAAATATGTGTTTGGCAAGGATTTTGACAACCTACATATCTTACTGATTTACAGTCACATGTGAAAAATAATTAAGTTTAATTTAGTTCAATATATGAGTAAAAGAATAAAGTAATTAATACTAAAAGGATTGATGTAAAACACTTTGCTATCTCTTTATCTTAATCAGACAATTTTCCACCTTTGTTTGTTGCATTTTTTTCTTTTTTATTAAAAAATCGTACATTCGAGTCTTTCTATAAAGATTGAATAATTGTGGGATTGAAGGACGTTTACTATAATTAATAACCAATAAATATGAAAAGACGAGAAGCCATTCAAAATATGTTTTTATTGTCGGCAGGGTTAACCTTGATGTCGAGTTGTCAATTTAGTGAAAGCGGCCCTGTTTATGCCAATGTGCCACTAGAAAAAGGGCAACGAACTTTAATTGACTTACTCACCAATGCCATTTTACCAACGGAAGGTACAGAAGTGACGACGCCAGAAAGTACCATAGATTTTATCCTAACCATGCTGAATGATTGCACCGATCCAGAGGATATTCAAGCCTACTTATTAGGTATGAAAGAATTTCAGCAAGGCATCAAAGAACTGCATAATACCGCATTCAAAAAACTAACAGTAGAACAGCAAATAGCATTATTTGAAGGGATAGGTGATTCAGAAAAAATGACGGAAGCAGCCAAAACCTTTTTTAATAAAACGGCAGGCATGACTCGGCAGCATTTTACCAGTTCTGAATATTTTATGAAAAATCGGCTGGATTTTGAATTTGCACCTGGGCGTTATTTGGGCTGTGAGCCTGTGTGATTTTTACCCTATTCCTGTAACGCCAAACTAGGCTGTTCAGAATAATGGATAAGCAACCCGTCCGTAAATGGTTCACAAACAGTGTTTGATCATCCTTGTTTTGAGAAGGCGGTAAAAATCATAAATCATAAATCTTAAATCATATATCATACATCCATCTAGTTTTTGCGTGACAGATTTATGATTTAAGATTTTTGAACTGTGATTTATGATTTAAACCCAATTTAATATCATTATCTTCTTGAGTAATCCTGTAATCTTGTAAATAATATGACCAATAATACAGACCACCACTACGACGCCATCATTATCGGCGCAGGTATGAGCGGCAGTTACGCTGCCAAAGAATTATGTGATAAGGGCCTAAAAACGCTAATGCTAGAAAGAGGCAGAAATGTCGAACACATCAAAGACTATCCAACCACTAGTATGCAGCCTTGGGAATTCCCACATCGGGGACAAATCCCTCATGATGTCAAAAAAGAGAACCCTGTAATTAGTCGCTGCTATGCGTATAAAGAAGATGCGATGCACTTTTTTGTTAAAGATACCGAGCATCCGTATATTCAAGAAAAGCCCTTTGATTGGATTAGAGGTTACCAAGTCGGTGGAAAATCTATTATGTGGGCAAGGCAAGTACAGCGTTGGAGTGATTATGATTTTGAAGGGCCTGCTAGAGATGGTTTTGCAGTCGATTGGCCGATTCGGTATAAAGATTTAGAAAAATGGTACACCAAAGTAGAAGGATTTATAGGAGTCTCTGGTAATAAAGATGGTCTAGATATGTTGCCCGATGGCGATTTTCTAAAAGCTTTTGATTTAAATTGTGTAGAAACTTATTTTCAAGATGAAATTAAAAAGTACTATAAAGACCGCCATGTCATTTATGCCCGTTGTGCGCATTTGACAGAGAATCGACCGATTTTTAAAGAGCAGGGTCGGGTGCTTTGTCAGGGTCGAAATATTTGCCAAAGAGGTTGCCCTTATGGTGGGTATTTTAATGCCAATTCAACGCTAATTCCTTGGGCAAATCGAACGGGTAATTTGACCTTAAAACCGCATTCTGTTGTGCATTCTATTATTTTTGACGACCAACAAAATAAAGCAACAGGTGTCAGAGTGATTGATGCGAATACCAAAGAAACAACGGAGTATTTTGCGGATATTATTTTTGTAAATGCGGCTACGTTTAATACCAATGCGGTTTTACTAAACTCTAAATCGGAGCGATTCCCTGATGGATTAGGAAACGATAGTGGTGTATTAGGCAAATATGTAGCTTTCCATAATTATCGAGCAAGGATTAGCGCCACACATACGGGACATAAAGATTTCAGAACAGTTGGTGGTCGCCCAACGAGTGCATATCTCCCACGGTTTAGAAATGTGTACAAACAAGAAACAGACTTTTTAAGAGGGTATGCCGCAGGTTTTGGTGCAAACCGTTATCGAAATGTGGAGGCGGAAGGTTTTGGTAGTGCATTGACTCAAGGCTTATTAAAAAATCACGATTTGGGGCCTTGGCGAGTTGGTTCTCACATGATGGGCGAAACGATTCCAAAAGAAAGTAATCATTTATCTTTAGATGCCGAGAAAGTAGATGATTGGGGCATTCCATTATTAAAAGTGGATATTGATTATGATAATAACGATGAAAAAATGATTCAAGACTTTTTTGAACAACTCACAGATATGTACAAAAAAGCAGGATTCACAGATATTCGAACGCAAGATGATAAACGAAATCCAGGCTTGGATATTCACGAAATGGGCGGTGTGAGAATGGGACATGATCCTAAAACTTCTATGTTGAATAAATGGAATCAATTACACGCTTGTAAAAATGTTTTTGTCACAGATGGCGCTTGTATGACTTCCGTTTCTACTCAAAACCCTTCTTTGACTTTCTGTGCTTTGACGGCTAGAGCAGCAAATTATGCGGTAGAGCAATTGAAAAAAGGAGAACTAATTTGATAATTAACACCAAAATGAAAATTTACTATATTTTAATTATTACTATTTTTCTAGCTTCTTGTTCAAGAAAGAAGAAAACGCCTAATAATAAAATAGGAGGAGTTGACATTGAAAATCAAATTGTCAAACTTGGATTCCAATCAATTATCGATTCGGCTGAAGTGATAGGTTCGATATTAATTTATGATTTAGAAAAGAACGTTTATTTTTCCAACGACTACGAATGGGCTAATAAGGGTAATTTACCTGCTTCTACCTTTAAAATTACTAATTCAATCATAGGACTTGAATGTGGCGTCATTGAAAGTGATAGTATCATTTTTAAATGGGATGGCGAGGAAAAATGGCTCAAAAATTGGGAACAAGACTTAATTTTAAAAGATGCTTTTCATTTTTCATGCGTTCCTTGCTATCAAGAGGTCGCCAAAAAGATAGGCGAAAAAAGGATGAATGAGTATCTAAATAAATTTAATTATGGACATATAAAAGTCGATTCTACTAACCTCAATAATTTCTGGTTAGAAGGAGATGCTCGCATTAGTCAAATGGAGCAAATCAATTTTTTGAAAAGATTCTATGATTCCCAACTTCCTATTACGGACAGAACCGAAAAAATAATGAAGAGCATGATGGTGATTACAGAAAATGAGGAATACAAACTTAGCGGAAAGTCTGGTTTATCTAATAGTAATCAGCACTATAATGGATGGTTTGTTGGGTATATTGAATTAGCAAATAAGGCCTATTTGTTCGCTACAAACATAGAACCCGAAAAAGAATTTGATTTTGATACCTTTATTAAGCAAAGGAAAAACGTAACTTTTAAAGCTTTAAAACATTTGAACATTTTAAATTAAGAATTACCAAAATCCTTTCTTACTTTTGTGGTTTCCAAGGCCTGACCTTGGAGCGTTTGGAAAATCTCCAAGCGTCTTATAATATGAACACCTAGACACTTGAAAGTCTTGAAGACACTCCAAGGTTAGGTAGACCAACATCAAAATGTCTGATTACAAAAATATTGCATACCATCAACTAGGTCCAATTGCGGCGATTATCCTGAATCGACCTGAAGCAATGAACGCCTTGAGCCCCCAGTTAATAGCAGAGCTAAGAGCTGCGATGGAAGCAGCTGCTAAAAATACCGAAGTAGAAGTAGTCATCGTAACAGGCGCAGGGCGAGCGTGGTCAGCAGGGATTGATTTAAAAGAGCTAAATACAGGGATTGAAAATGGTACTTTTACATCCGACAAAGTATTGAAAGATGGAGAAGCCATTATTAATTTATTACAAACCATGCCGAAGGCAACGATTGCAGCAGTAAACGGCTTTTGTTATACTGGCGCAATGGAACTAATGATGGCTTTTGACATTGTTATTGCCGCAGAGGAAGCCCAAATTGGAGATACACATGCCAAATGGGGTGTGATTCCTAAATGGGGCATGAGCCAACGATTAAGCCAATTGGTTGGTCCTATGAAAGCTAGAGAATTATCCTTTACTTGTGAACCCATTTCAGGAAAAGAAGCGGCTCGAATAGGTTTAGTTAACAAAGCCGTGCCTTTAGCCGAATTGGATGATGCGGTCAATGAAATGGCCAATAAAATATTAGACAATAGTCGGCAAACGATTGCTGCGATGAAACACTTGTATTTACAAGGCGAATTAGCGACCCTAAAAGAAGGGCTTGAAATAGAGTTGGCTTATGAAAAAGAGATTACCGATAGAACGGAGTTTTTAAAAGATTTTGTTAATAATAAATAACCGAGTTACGGGTTGCGAGTTGTACGTGACAACCCGCAACCCGTAACCCGCAACCCGCAACATTAAAAACATGAAACTAGCACCATTTCATTTAGCATTTCCAGTGTACGATTTAAAAGCTACGCGTGATTTTTACGAAGGCTTATTAGGTTGTAGCGTTGGTCGAACATCTGACCGATGGATAGATTTTAACTTTCATGGGTCACAAATTTCTGCACATTTAGTGGATAATAAAGAGATTGAGGTGAATACCAATCACGTAGATGGTAAAGATGTACCTGTGAAGCATTTTGGCGCCATTTTAGAAATGCCTGTTTGGGAAGCGTTAGCAGAAAAATTGAAAGCAGCAAATACGGAATTTATTATCGAACCTTATGTTCGTTTTAAAGGCGAAGTAGGGGAACAGGCGACTATGTTCTTTTTAGACCCTTCTGGGAATGCGGTGGAATTCAAAGGTTTTCAAAATTTTGACCAGATTTTTGCATCGTAAATTAAATGGAGTTAATGGGTTGAATAAGTCGATGAGTTAATGAGAAGAAATGCCTCATTAACTCATTACCTCATCAACTCATTACCTCATCAACTCATCAATAACAACTAACTATTGTCCACTTTCATTTATATCATTTGTGTGCTAACGATTTTGCTCCTAGTTCTCTTTCAGGTTGCAAGTATTACGTACACCTTGCGTAGAGCATACTTAGCTATGAAAGTGGATATGGGGCAGCAAAAAAAGATACTGCAATGGGTGGCTGCTGGGCTTGCTTTTTGGTTATTGATTACAGCGGTATTGTCGATAGGTGGCTATTATAGTAATTTTAGATGGTTGCCGCCTAGAGTTTTTCTATTTGGCCTATTCCCGCCTTTGGCCATTACAATCGTCTTATGTTGTTCCAAGTCCTTTGTGAATATTTTGCGGCAGATTCCTCCTACTTGGTTGATTAAAGTTCAAACTTTTAGAATTGTGATGGAATTGATGCTTTTTTTAGCCTTTTTAGGAGACCTTTTTCCTTTTCAAATGACTTTTGTCGGTTTTAATATGGATATAATTGCAGGAATTACAGCGATTTTTGCAGGTCGAGTTTTTTTTAGAAAAGGTCGGGTTTTTAAACCAGAAGTTATTATTTGGAATGTTTTCGGAATTTTACTCTTAGTCAATATTGTATTCGTTACCGTTATCTCTACGCCTGCCATCTTTCGAGTTTTTATGAATGAGCCTTCTAGTGCTTTAATTGCTTCCTTTCCATTTATCTGGATTCCCACATTTATCGTACCTTACGCTTTAGCCATGCACTTTTTTTCTATTCGACAGGTTTTTATTAAAGATTTAAAACCCTTCGAGACGTAGCTTGGACATTCCCCGATGCTCGGGATTAAAATACCTGTCCTAGTACAAACAAGCGCCGAAAATATCAAAATGTGAAATATTCGTTCCTAGTTTTATTATTTCTTTCTACAAATCTTATTGCTCAAGAAGATAGCCTAATCCATTTCAAACTACTCTTTGTGGGCGATGTGATGCAGCATAAACCCCAAATTAAAGCGGCTGAAATTATCCCTAATAAATCCTACGATTACGAATCTTGTTTTAAATACGTCAGTCCAATTATTAAAAAAGCAAATTTGGCAGTTGGAAATTTAGAGGTGACCTTGCCTGGAAAACCACCTTATCAAGGATACCCTCAATTTAGAAGCCCAGATGATTTAGCAAAAGGTCTACGATATTCAGGCTTTGATATGATGGTTACTTCCAATAATCACTCAAATGATGCAGGTAAAACGGGCGTGATTAATACGATTGAAACCTTGAAAAATTATGGTTTCTATCAAACTGGAACTTTTAAGAATCAAGAAGAACGAGATTTATTTTATCCATTGATTGTCCATAAAGATAATTTTCAACTAGGTTTTTTGAATTATACTTATGGTACAAATGGTCTAAAGACAAAATATCCAACAATTGTCAATTATATAGATACTGCCATTATTAAGAAAGATTTAGCATTGACTAATTTAATCAATCCTGATTTTACAATTGTCATCATGCATTGGGGAAAAGAATACAAATTAATAGAAAGCCAAGAACAAAGAGATTTAACTGCATGGTTATTTAAAAATGGGGCAGATTTGGTTATTGGTGCACATCCGCACGTAGTACAGCCGATTAAAGTCCACGAAAATGAAAAGACTTTAACCGATAATTTAGTCGTCTATTCCATGGGTAATTTTATTTCTAATCAAACGAAGCTGAATACAGATGGCGGTATTATGGTAGAAATAGATTTGACAAAAGATACTGCTTCTAATCAAACTTGGCTGTCTCGGCATGCCTATATTCCCGTATGGCGTTATATTCAAAAAGATAAAAAAGGGAAGCGACATTATTTTGCGGTACCTGTATCTGCTTTTGAAAATGGGAATGAAAAATTATTGAAAATGCGGACGGCTGATAGGACGGCTATGAAGGCTTTTGCTAAGAAAACACGGGAGCATTTGGGGAAATATGATGGGGTAGAGCGGGTAGTTGATTTGAGTGAGGTGATAGAAAATTGATTCTTTGTATTAGGAGGATGGTCAAACGAATAAGGACGGATTTAACGAATGGGGACTGATTCTACCTTTACATAAGACAAAAAAACGGTCCTTCATTCGTTAAATCTGTTTAAATCCGTGGTGTTATCCTCCTAATAAAAATCAGTGACCATATTATCCTAGCGCCTGCTCCCAATCCAAAATCAAATCCCCCACATTTTCCAACCCAACAGAAACCCGTAATAAATTATCAGGCGTCGGACTATCTGTTCCTTCAATAGATTTTCGATGTTCTACTAAACTTCCCACACCGCCTAAACTAGTAGCTGTCGTAAATAATTTTAATCGACCAGTTAATTTCATCGCATTTTTAGCATTCCCTTTAACTTGCACAGAAAGCATGGCACCAAAACCTTCTTTCATTTGTTTCTTAGCGATTTTATGATGCGGATGACTTTTTAATCCAGGATAATTCACCCGTTCAATTTTTGGATGCTTTTCTAAAAAACGAGCCAATTTTGCTGCATTTTTAGTTTGCTGCATCACTCGGAGGTGTAAAGTTTTAATCCCTCTAGTGACCAACCAACATTCAAAAGGAGAAGGCACGCCACCTGTAAGCGTTTGAATACTTTTAATTTCTTCGGCTAATTTTCCTTTGTCTTTTAATACTAAACAACCACCCAAAACATCGCTATGTCCACCCAAATATTTAGCCGTAGAATGCATAACTACATCAGCACCGTATTCGATTGGACGCTGTAAAACTGGACTTGGCCAAGTATTATCAACGGCACAAATTGCTCCGACTTTATGCGCTAGTTTACTGATTTTGGCAATATCGCTCACGTTTAATTGTGGATTGGAAGGTGTTTCTAGCCAAACAATAGCGGTATTTTTCCGAATTGCTTTTTTGACCGCTTTTAAATCAGACATTACGACGGTGCTAATTTCAATTCCTTTTGTGCCAAACAAATCTTCTGCCATGGCCTTTGTCGAATAATAAACATCATGGGGTAATAATAAATGGTCGCCCAGTTTTAAGGTATTGAATAAAGCAGTAATTGCTGCCATCCCAGAAGAAAAGGCAAAACCAACCGTTCCTTTTTCTAAGAGGGTCAAACTATCTTCTAATAATCGACGATTGGGATTTTCTATTCTAGTATAGACATAACCACTTTTATAAGAACCATCCACCTCTCGTTTAAAAGTAGTGGATAAATTGATTGGGGTGGTAACTGCGCCTGTGACTGTATCTGAAGTTTGCGTACTTTGAATGGCAAGGGTCTCGAATTTTAATTGCTTGGACATTAAGGTGAGTATTTTAGATTTTAATTTAAATAGACTTATTAGATTTGCCTCAAAGTTCCGCTTATTTTTTACTAGAAAACAGATACAGTTTTTTGTTTTTTGAGCGGCTTACTTTTTTAATTTTCCAGAAACAGTATTGGTTATACTGCATTAGGGTGAAAATCGGATTTTTAATTTTAAAAATTACTTTATTGTTGTATTGCTATATTATTGGCAAACAATATTTTAGGCCTAAAATTGATTTTTGATAACAACAAAACAATGTAGCAATATGACCATTAAGCAGTATATTTTACATTACTGCTGCTTAGGTAAGTTACCTAAGCTACCTTTTACTCCTAACGTGTCCTTTTTTATAAAAAGAAACTGTACTGATTTCGGTGAAAACCGTATATTTTTAATTTCAGTGGGTTGTTTAGTTAAGGAAATTGGTGCAGTATTATTAGTTTGATTAATCGGCACACTATTTAAATCCACTTCTAATTGAAAATCTTTTGCGGTAATAGAATCGTATCGACTAAGGCCAACTACGAAACTAGTTTTTATTTTATTGGGAAAAACCCTTAAGCTATCAGGTGCGTTTTTGACCGTAACGGGTAAGAAAATAGATTTCTCTGTAAACTGTTCTATTGGAATGTGTACTTGTACAATTGAAGTGGATAGGGAAATTTGCGGTTTATCATTGGGTTGTAAGGTTAATGGGCGGTTAACCGTACTTCTTAAATCACTAAGCGATAACAGCGTAGTAGACCAGGCAGTATAGTCTTCTAGAAGTGCGCTGGGGCCATTGATAATAATACTATCAGGAGTTATTATAATAGGCGATTGTAACTGATGCTCTGGGGCGAAACTGAATTGCCGTTCCAAAATAACGGGTACTTTTTTATGCGCTTGTTTTCCCAATTCAACCGTGATATAATCAAAACTCATATCCACAACCGAGACATTCAACGACTGCGCATTTTCTACCATTTTTCCCTTTAATTGATTATTTGTAATCGTTTGACTCGGTAAACTGGCTAAATTAAAATTGATTTCACTATTGCGACCACCAAAATAATCATACATCAAATCCCAACCTCTTCCCTCAAGTGTTACCCGAACTTTTTTAGGTGGAATGGTAATATAAGACATGTCTGCTGGTACATTGTAGGTAATAGCTACTTCTCTAATGGCTTTATACTCTTGCGATAATTTAATTAATAACCAAAATAGCAAAGAAATGCCCATACTGATAAGGAGAATGCCATTATCTGTTTTAAGAAAAGCTTGAATGCTTGCCCTATCTATATCTATTTTGGGTAATTTTAGTTTCATATTTTAAAATCGGAAACTAAGATTGCGGTGTTGCTAGGTTAACATCGCAACTTCTAACAATCCAAGAAGAGTTCCATCGCAATTTTATCCGCTAATAATTTCCCTTTATCTGTCAGGGTAAAAATATTATTTTTTTGTTGGATTAACCCTTGTGTGATATAATCCGTACTAATTTTTTCAAAATGGGCTTTAAAATCATTTCCCCAATGCGTAATCTTCGCTAAATTACAACCCCATTTAGTCCGCAAAGCGGTTAAAATGTATTCATTATATTGCTGTTCTTTGCTCAATATTTCTTTTTCAAAAGCGGGTTGTTTATTGGTAATGGCTTGGATGTACTGCGTATTATGAGCAACATTCCATTGGCGACTAGTACTATTAAAAGAATGAGCGGCTGGGCCAACTCCTAAATAAGTAGCCCCTAACCAATAATTAGAATTATGTCGAGCATGCCAATCTGGTTTAGCAAAGTTAGAAATTTCATAATGCTCATATCCTGCTTTTTTCAACGTTGCCATCAAGACTTCAAATTGTTGTGCGGCTTTTTCTTCATCTACGGGTTCTGCTTTTCCTTTTTTGACAAAATGGGCTAAAGCGGTATTCGGTTCAACAGTTAAGCAATAGCAAGAAATATGTGGAATATCAAAATCGAGTACTGTTTGAATATTTTGTACCCAACGGGCATTCGTCATCGTCGGTGACCCATAAATCAAATCAATCGTCAAATTATTAAAACCAATGGTTTGGGCATTTTGAATACAAGTCTTTGCTTCATTTGCATTATGTGCTCGATTCATGAATTGTAAATCTTCCTCAAAAAATGACTGTACGCCAATACTTAAACGATTAATTGGGGTGTTTTTTAATTTGATTAATTTCTGTTTGGATAAATCATCAGGATTGGCCTCTAAGGTAATTTCTGCCTTTTCATCAACGGTAAATAATTGGTTGATTTTTTCAAAAATTAACCCTAAATCTGTTTGTGTTAATAAGGAAGGCGTGCCACCACCAAAATAAATAGTATCTAAACTTTCGCTTCCTATATAGTCTTTCCGTAAAACTAATTCTTCTAAAATCGCCTGTACCATCGTATCTTTTTGCTTCAAAGAAGTCGAAAAATGAAAATTGCAATAATGACAGGCTTGTTTGCAAAATGGAATATGTAAATAAAGTCCAGCCAAATTTTTTGGATATTATTATGGGTTAAATAAGTTCTTAAAACGAGAGTCGTCAGGAGACTAGGAATATCGGCATTCGATGTTTCTAGTTTCTAGACTAGAAACTATTATCTGTAGGTCTCCTGACCTGCATTGATAATTTACCAAGTTAAGCCTAATTTATTAACTATTTAATTTAGACTATAACTTGAAATTTTCCCTAAACTTATTTTAGAGAAACGGCCACAAAAACAGGTAAATGGTCAGAAGGATACCGACAATCTTTTGAGTCACTCAAAGTCGCATATTTTAAAACCTTTACTTGATTCGTATCTGCAAAAATATAATCAATTCGACGAGTTAAGGGTTGATGAAATTTGAAACCATTAAAAGTCCCTTCATTACCGAAGGGGGAAATTTGACTCACTTTTTTGGTATCTGCTAATCCATTGGTTAAGATGGTATAAACGGGATCCGTAGGTTCTACATTGAAATCTCCCATTAAAATGACTGGATGATTCGCTGTATTGAGTTGTTGGATTTTTTTAAGAATTAATTGAGCCGCATTTTTTCTAGCTACTTTTCCTCTATGGTCAAAATGCGTATTGAAGACCCAATATTTTTGATGATTTTGTTGATGTTCCAATAAGAGATAAGTGCAGGTTCTATTACAAACAGCATCCCAGCCTAAACCAACAGTATCGGGTGTTGGAGACAACCAAAAAGTCCCTTCTTCCAATAGCCTAAATTTAGCTTTATTATAAAAAATGGCGGTATATTCTCCTTTAGTTTGCCCATTATCTCTGCCAACGCCTTTATATTCATACCCTACTAACCCTGCTTGTAAATAATCTAGCTGATGCTTTAAACCTTCTTGTGTTCCCATAATATCTGGTTGATAAAATTGGACTTGATTGCGTAAAAAAACTTTTCGATTAGTCCAAGCATCCAAAGAGTCTCGATCGGTGTCATAGCGAATATTATAACTCATGAACGTGACAGCCTGCGCTAAAAGCATGGTTTGTAGGCTAAGTAAAAATAACGAACCGATAATTTTTTTCATTAGTTGAGGTCTTTTAAAAGGAAATTGTTACTTGAACGTGCTTCAAAAGTCTAACTTTATGAAGCATTAATCTAATTAATGTTGACTTTTTTTAAAAAGACCCTATCTTTCGAGCGAAAACTAAATCTAATATTTATTCGTTTTAGTTAAATATAATTTGTTGAATTGGATTATTCGTAGGAAATCTTGTAAATCCTGCAAAGTCCTGTCATCCTGTAAATATGAAAAAAATAATAGAAAAATATAAAGATCGCTTTTCAGAAGTAAAACTGTGGAGCAAACTAAAAAATTATGCCAAACAAGCTGGACTAAAAACGGTCTACAGTGCTTTATTACTTTTTTATGCTTATAAAAGAAGTGATACACCTGCTTGGGCAAAAAGAGTCATTTTTGGTGTCTTAGGTTATTTCATTTCACCTATAGATATAATTCCAGATTTAACTCCACTTATTGGGTATACCGATGATCTCGGTATGTTGGGCCTAGGTTTAGCAACAATCGCTTTCTATATTAATGATGAAGTAAAAACGAATGCTCGGGCGCAGTTGGCTAAATGGTTTGGAGATTATGATGAGGATGAGTTGCGGGAAGTGGATGAGCAGTTATAAGTTTGCTGAGGGCTAGTGGTTTGCGCAAGAAGTTAGCGGCAGTTAATATTCTTCAATTTCTTTCCTTTGTCGAACCCTTTGAACTTCCATTTTAAAGGTTTTACTAAGCACCGATTGTAGAACTCTATATAAGCTCTAAT
>Ga0208544_10002256_pt1 | contig 12710 bp, 11 predicted proteins | sample DEB08_DNA_9_FD_184526 | JGI IMG/M metagenome (GOLD analysis project Ga0208544, IMG submission 184526) | Aqueous microbial communities from the Delaware River and Bay under freshwater to marine salinity gradient to study organic matter... | ecosystem: Environmental > Aquatic > Marine > Coastal ...
ATGTTACAAAGTCGTTGTTGGCGTGAACCTCTATTTTAGCAATCAATTGGTCTATACATAACAAATTGAGGGAGTCTAGAGTAATATTCACAAAACTCAGATTCTCGTAATAATACTTTCGTCCTGTATGGGTAGGAATTACTTTCTCAATCACAAAGTCCTTTGAATCGAGTATGAAGAATCTTTCATTCTTAACTAATACCGCTCTCGTTTCCTCGGCTTCAATTACATAACCTTTCCCGTCTACCCTATCCGAACCTTTGTGCCCAATAAATTCCACTTCTAATAAATCCTCTGCTTTCCTAAATTCTGAAAACAAATGTTTCATCGTTCCGAAGGCTCTATTATACTGCGTCCAAAATCCGTTTTCCATTAATGGCTGCATGAATATTCCCATGGCGATGAAGAAGAAGAAAGCCATTGATTCTGTTCTAATGTTCCCACTTTCAAACCGCATATTTGGATCGCCAGGCACTACACATGGATTTTTCATAAATGGGTAGAATAATGGAATTCCTTGAACCGTCGTCATGTCTAAAATTAAGTGACTCAAATACGCTAAAAAGAAAATTGTCCCAATATTGTCATCATCTGAAAAGTAACTTCCTGCCATTCCAGCAATTAGACTCAAAAGCAACAAACACGCTAAACTATGTGTGATGGTTCTATGTCCGTAGCGTCGATTAATGAATTTAGCCAATGGATAAAAGGTCAATCCGATAATTGATTTGGTGTGGTCAATATCTGGCAACTGAGCGGCAAAAACTATTAACGCTAAGTACCATTGGTTCTCTAAAATATTGACGCCCATGAAACCTCCACAAATACCTGTGATGGTAATGCCTCCTACTATATGGTTGGGTGCGGTCATCTTTAAAATATTTAAACCTATTAAACTAATTAAATCTTTTAAAGTCCTTAAATTATATCCATTTCCGCTTTCCTAGATTCGCCAATGGTCTGGCAAATAATGCGAATATCATAAACACGCCACCAAATAACATGAATGCACCGCTATCGTCTCCTGCTTCCCGTCCGTAGTATCGGAGTACCATCAATCCAGAAATCATAATAATGATGGGAAGTGCCATATTAATTTCTTGCAAAGCTGCGGTGTGTCGAATATCCTTAGTTACTTCTACACTAATATTGGCTTCCTTAGAATATCGGTCTATCATCTCGATAATGTAGAGCGGGTTTCCTAATGTATGTTCCCAGATGTGGTTCTTGTATGCCTCGTAATCTTCGATTCGAGTGTAAATATCCTTGGATGCTAAGTTGATAAGTTGTGTGGCTTCTGCTCTATTCAGTTCCGTTAATTCTATTTTCTCGAAATTCGTTAGGAACGTTCCTCTGTCAATCTTGATGTTTCTAGCGGCGCAAATGATATGAAAGTGGTTTTTTAGTTTCTCTAAAGTCCTTACTCCTGCGGGTGTAATGCTTGTTACATCGTCTATGATGATAGTGTATTCGTCCTTCTCTGTGATTTGAATGGCTAGTTCTATTAATCTTTTGACGGATTCTTTGTTAATGACTTTGGTTAAATCTTGTCGGTCTCGGCTCAATTGGTCAATGATAATGTCTTTCGATTTTGGTAATAAATCTACTTCCTCTTGACTAATGTTCCTGCCGTATAACATGGAACAAATATTTGCCTTGTCGCCTTCAAATAGCGTCATTAACAAGTTTACTAGATTCTTCTTACCACCAAATTCTTCCATTCTTAGAATCTTGTCTCCTTCAATCGCATCCAGAATGTGAGATTTTCCTACGCCCTGTGGTCCTTTTACATACGTATTGACTTTCTTCTGCATCAAATCTCCTAGTTTCGCCAGTTCCTTAGTTCGCCCAACATGGTAATTGGTCATGCCTGCCGTGGTCGGTGTCAAGATTATTCTTTTTGCTGGAAATACTTTTTTGTATAATCGAATGTGCCAAGGTGTTAATTCTATAGATGCTATGGCTTTTCGTTTCTCCGCTTCGTGTACATGTAAGTAGATTAATGTGGTCTGTAGATTGGAATGTCCTAACAAGTTTTGAGCGACTCGAATATCATTTCCTTCATTCACAACTCTAGTAGCGAAGGTGTGGCGAAGCATGTGTGGGTGGGCATACCCATCCGTTTTCTTCTTGATTTGTTTCCAAACCTGCTTCCTGCCTAAGTGACCTTTTGAATTTGTTGGCGATGGAAAGATATAAGCATCAGGCGTTTTGTCTTTTAATCGGTCCCAATAATTGGCTAATGTTTCTACGGTTCTGGTCGTCATCGGAATGTCCCTGTAATGTTGTTCTCCTTTTTTCTTCAGCGACTTGACGACTATTTTCTGGTTGAAAAAATCAAAATGCTTGACTTGTAAGCTGACCGCTTCTGTAACTCTTAATCCACAGTCTAACATCAGCACGATGATACATCGATACTTTGCATTACATTTCTCTAATAGATTTTGCTGCACCCCTGGTGGTAGTACTTTGACAATATTGTAGTTCGTGTTTTTTATCATGGTACTTACTGCTAGTAATTTGATGGTCGGTTCGGACAAACCCTTTCCTGCTCCCCCATCCTGTAATTGGTTACTTTAGTTTTCCCAAGTCTGTTTGTTTTATTTCCCTCCCAATAAGCTACCTCTAGTTACTACTTACTTTTAGTTGTTTTATTATTTTTAAGTAATTTATTATTTTTATTACTTTTATTCCCTAAAATTGAATACTGCAAATATACCGCCATTCTTACCTCAATGTCAACCTCTTTGTGCAATCTGTGACGCTGCTTTATCCATCCCGAATCCTTTTCCTCCTTTTTCCTGCGGTAAAAGAATTTCAATCGGGGGGTTTGGGGGGGAGACTTTCTTTTTCTTATGTCCACCAGTTTTACCACTCAGAGGCGACCTCTTTTTACTGGTTTCGTTTTTTAATCTGTGACACCATTTTTAGGCTGCTAATTTGCGCCAAGCTAAACGTTCTTTTGTTTCTCGACACATTACCCCACTTTTAAAAAAGATTCGCTATAAGGGCTTAAAATTAGTTTTTAAGAATCTAGGTTAATCCATGCTTGCGCTCCGTTTCCCGAAAGGAAGGGAGGGGAACGCCCGTTTTGCTTTTAGATTTTGACTACTAGGGGCAAAAAAAAACGGTACAAGAATGTCGACTCTTGTACCGCTTTGCGCCTACAACAGGAGCAAACGCTTTGGTAGCAATGGCTTTAATTTTAAGGAATAAAAGTAATATAACACTTATAAATAATTTATTCCCTTTATGTCTTTTATTCCTTCAAGTAGCCTTTTTTCTTAGCATCTGCAAAAACTAGATTCGTCAGATACTTGGTCATAGAGTCGCCTTCCATGACGGCAATCTTCTTAGCCCAGTCTCTAGCGTCTATGCCAATCAGGACTTTGACCTTCTCCCCTTCTAAGTCCAAAGGTCTTCCCGTTTTCGTTGTTTTCAATTCCACCTTACTCGTTTCTGCTATCGTTTTTTCTATCGACTTTTTAGCTGCCGAAGCTGTGGTTTTTACATTCATGCTCCAAGGAGCTGGTGCTTTCTTCTTAGCCATATTCTACAGTTTTAATTTTTTGCATACTTCGTTAAAAAACGGTTCAAATCGGTCTCTGCCTTCCTTGGTATCTAGAATCGAATCAAAGAGACTTGGCGTTGTAAACAGTTTCAAGTCTCGAAGCGTGGCATCCATCATGTCAATTCCTGCCTGTTCAGAAAGCATGGTTTTGGCATATTGGTTGTCCTTTCGATTGGTCTCTTTATTCAAGAATCCTAGAATCTGGTACTCAAAGCCAAGTTCTCGTTTCTTGGTTTCTGCATCTTTGACGACTTGAAAAAACTTGCCTGTTGACATCACATCTAACCTCGACCCGATTACAGGAATCAGAATCGAGTCACAGAAATAAAGCAACTGGACGTTCGCTGTTTCATTCATCGAATTCGTCATCCGAGGAATATCTATGAAAATAACATCGTAGCCGTCGCCAAATTTCTCTAGGTACATTTGTACGTGTTGCGGAGCAATCGCTTCTACGGAGACGAGCGGCTTTGCATCTGGATAGGCTTGTTGCTCCGCTACGAGCCATTCGGATATAGAAGCTTGAGAATCGGTATCTAAAATGAGTACCTTTTTGTTTTTCTGTTTTGCCAATGCTGCGGCTAAAAGAATCGTTACGGTGGACTTACCTACTCCACCTTTGCTGTTTGCTATAGAAATAGCTCTAGTTTTCGCCATAATTTCTTATAATAATTTTAGGGAATAAAAGTAATATAAGTAATAAAACGGTTTTAAGTAATAAATTTGTTTTAACTATTTTATTCCCGTATATTTACGTAAACTTACGGGAGTTCCCGTAAATTGTCAAATCTTAAAAAACAACTTTATGGAAAAAAGAAAAAAAAAGGTCAAAAAAACCTGGACACTCGACCCTAAGACAGTGGCAATAATTGAAGCGAAAGCAAAAGAAGACCAACGGAATGAAAATGTGACGGTAGATATTTTGATACAGAATGCTGTGAAAGAAGCAGCATAAAAAGTAGGCTAGAAAATGCCAGCATCTGAAATCAATCTTGGCGGAATGCAATCAGATGACTGGCAAATGTTAATTTATAACTTTACAAATATGCAAAATTCTGATTTAAAAGAACAGGATTACTGGGCGACTTCTGCCCAACAATTTTTGACGGACATCAGTCCCATTCTAATTATTCTCTCCTTTGGCGCTTCCCTTTTCGCTTTTGGTGTCTTGAAATACAACTACCTCGCTGATTTATTTAGTGAGAAATTACCGTCAATTGGTCTAATTGTAGCGGTCATGGTTTCGGTAGTTAGTGAGTTATTGCGTTTCGGTTTTGGACTCGCTGGTGTTAGAGACTTGGTACGGGGTAAAAGATGGAATGGCATCTTAGGCATTGGCGCTTCTGTGATTCTCAGTATCTACGACCACTTTGAAGCTGGACGGATGGCGGCACATTGGGAAAATGAAGAATTGTGGTATGTATTGGTTTTCTTGGTTTGGGTGGCGCTGGTTGCTGAAATTCGGTTAATTATGACCATGAGTGAAAAACCTGCACTAATCGTTCCTTTAAATGAGGAAGAAGATTTGGGAAACGGTCACAACCGATTCAAGCCAAAACCAAATTTAAACGGTCAAGAGAACAAGAAGCCAAATCCTGTGTAACTCCCTCATCCTCTATTAAAAAAGTTCCCATTTCTCCAAAAACCAGCAAACCTGTCCGCAAGAAGAGCGGAAAGAAAAGAGCGGATGTTTTGAGAAATGAGGAACTTGTCTTTACCACGTTCTTGTTGCTTGAATCGGAGTTAGGAAAACGCCCAACTCGGATTCAAGTAGCGGAACGACTCGGATTGAGTCGTAAGAAAGTGGGGCAATATTTTAAGAAATTAAAGCTTTGAGGCAATAAAAGGGAATATAAATAATAAAACACTTTTAACTCTTTTAGGGGTTAAAAGTGTTTTAAGTAATAAAGTGGTGGGATTAGAAAATTATCTTTAAGGGAAATAATCGAATGGCTGAATTACTACAAAGAAACTAAATCGGGGAGCGTAGTGAATTTGGGATTCTTGATTACCTTTGATGAAAATCAAGAAAATGGACGATAATAAACCAGCTTATAAAAAACTAGCAGAAGAGGTTCAGCGGTTACAAGCTAAACTAGATGCCATTGAGCAAAGTAATCAGCGAAAATCGAAATTTCAATTATGGCTTGGTAAAATAGGGCTTGGCTTTTTGTTAGGTGCTGGACTCAAAAGCAGTATGCAGCAATTATATGCTGAGTTGCCCGCTAAGGTGAAACGAGATACTTTGGCGGATGTGACGGCGAATGTCATTTGGCGGTTTACTCGGATTGGGTTGTTGGCTATTTTGGTGGCTTTGATTCCTACGATTTTATTGTGGCAACAGAATCAGAAAATTGATGAGCAAACCAAGTTATTTCAAAAACAAAATGATAAAATTGATAGTCAAATCCAGTTAGAGGAGTCTAGTCGTCGGGGGAATTTGATTGTGATGATGTCCAATATTATGGATAAAGTAGATGACGAATTGAAGGAGCGAGAGAAACAAGATTCTTCTAGAGCTTTGAGCAAACAGCTTATTGGCAGAATTGCTGCACTTTCTTATGCCTTTCGTCCTTATCGGTTTTGGCAGGGTAATAGTTTGATTGATAAACCTTTGAGTCCTGAAAGAGGGCAATTGTTGCTGGCTTTATTGAATAGCGATTTGGATTCTTTGACTTACGGGAATATTTATGCAAAAGCTACTTTTAGTAATGCTAATTTGAGAGGTGCTAATTTGAGTAATGCCAATTTAAATAATGCTGATTTGGGTAATACCATTTTGAGCAATGCTAATTTAAGTAATGCTGATTTGAGAGGTGCCGATTTGATATTAGCCTATTTGAGTAATGCCGATTTAAGAGGTGCCAATTTAAATGGTGCTGATTTGATTTATATTGACTATACAAGTAATCGTGTTGCTTTGGATAATATCGACTTAAGTAGAGTCAATTTGAATAATACCGATTTGAGTAATGTCAGCTTAAGAGGAGTCGATTTGAGTAATGTTAAATTAAGTAATGTCGATTTAATAGATGCCGATTTAAGAGGTGCCAATTTGAATAATACCGATTTGAGTTATGCCGATTTTCAGGATACGAAAATTATTGAAAAAGAATGGCTAACTAAACTAAAAGAATGGAATGTAAAAGGCAGAGAGCAAATTACAGGATTATATAAAATAGATACAATTCCTCAAAAAGATGAGTATGGAATGGAGTATTACCTCATCAAACCAAAATTATAAACGGAAACCTTCGCGCAACTTGGAAGGACATTCCAATCCACTTTTTATTTTTCCTGTTAAAAGTTAAATCCTGTCTTAAAATAAATTGATTTTAAAAGTCTTCCTTTAAGACCTTTTAAGTCTTTACTTTAGTCTTAATCTTTATAGCAAAAAAAGTGGTCCAGAAAAAAAGGGATGAAACGCCTTGCTATCATTAGCTTTATGCGATTTATGAGTACATTAGTGGGCGAAGGTTTATGTGTACATAAATGGGTTGTGAAAAATGGTCTATGAGTACATGAGTGGGCAGTTATTTAAATTTATGAGTACGTTAGTGGGTTTTTATGAGTACATCAGTGGGTTTATGAGTACGTTAGTGGGCGGTTGCTGTATTTATGAGTACATGAATGGGCACTTTTTGGTTTATGAGTACATCAGTGGGATATAACATTGTTTATGAGTACATGAATGGGCGTTTTTCGATTTATGAGTACATTAGTGGGCTTTTTGCCTGTTTGACACCAGAATCTAGCTATTTAGGTAGGCGTATCCTTCTTTTTAGTAGTCGAATAGGTGTAATTGATTACTGTTTATGTGTACATTTTTTCCTGATTCAATACCTTGATTAATAGGCTATTAGCCCTTTTTAGCGTACCAAGTCACTAGGGTTACCGACACTTTTGATAAATGATTTTAAAATTTATGTGTACTGATGTTATGAAAAGTACACATAAATAATTACTTTTACCATTCATCAAACCATATCATTTCAAATGGACAAAAACAACACAATTGCCAGAATCGAGAATACTTTGATTTTTGATTCTCATTACCAACTTACTGCCAAAGAGCAAAAGATTATCCTGTTGCTCATTTCTAAAATAGACCCTGTTCGACAGCATCACTTGTATGAGCAATTTGTAAGTGTGAAGGAACTCAGAAGGGTGTTACTAGAAAACCGTAGTGGTAGTTTTGCCAAAGAGTTGAATCGCTTTAGAGGGCGATTAATGAAGAAGTCGCTCACGTTTAACACGGGCGTTGTGGTTGATAAGGAGGAACTAGAAGGAGAGATTCAATGGTTTCAGTCGATCATCCCGATGGTACAAGATGGGGTAAAGGGCGTCGAGTTTCTTTTTGCGAAGAAACTTGAACCGTTTTTGATTGCCTTGAAAGAGTATGTAAAAATTGATTATACAGAAGTCTTGCCCCTCAACTCTGGCGCTTCGGTTCGCTTGTTCCAATATTTCAAAGCACATCGAAGCAAGATGACGAAGCATCAAAAACGCTCGAAACTTAAATTTGAGTTAGCGGAATTGAAAGAGGTGTTAGGGGTGCCTGGTAAATATGCAGATTACCGTAATTTCAGAAAGCGAGTTTTGGAAATCGTGCAAACCGAAATTAATGAGCATACAAGTATCGGCATGAAATACACGCCCATCAAAACGGGTTACTCGATTACACATATTGGTTTTGAGGTTTGGGATAAGGAAACCCAGCCCAAAACCTCAAAAAATGCAGCGTTGAGTTTTGCGCAGGAAAAAGCAAAGACCAAATTAGTCGAATATGGTATCGAGGAGGGAATAGCCCTAGAAATGTTATACCAGACAAAAGGTTCTGAAATTGCAGGTTTTGAGGATTGGTACTTTTTTGAGGTAATAGCGATTTTCGAGACGAAGACCAAAGCGGCTGACAAGGATTCAAAAGCTGGAACGTTGGTCAATTGGTTTTTGAAGAAAAAGGTCTTTGAACAGGGGGATATGTTTGCGAAGATTATGGAAGCTTTAGCTGCTAGAAAGAAGGGCTTGCAGGAAACAGATATGAAAGCTTGGGATAATCGACAAGTGGCGAAGGAGATGAGTGCCGTTGATTTCAGAGCCTTTGTAGCTAAGAAAAAATAAGCCAGACAATGGAAAAGCGATAGCCAACTAAAAGCCTCGATGCTCAGCATCGAGGCTTTTTTAGTAATAGTATTTTTAAGTAATATAAATAATTTATTACTTATATTACTTATATTCCCTAAAATTATTATCTTTGATGTATCAAGCCTGATATATCATCAGCTAACTTGTTTTCTCTAGTATGTTTGTTTACCAGCGTCGAATTAGGAAGTGTCTTAATTCGACGTTTTTGATTCACCAAAACCAAAATCCAGTACCATGAAAACCCTTTCTTTTTTTCTGTTTTCCCTCCTCTTATTTTTCACCACTTGTACCAATACCCATCACCTATCAGCGGAGGTATGTGAAGCGGAATCCGAAGAGCCGAACCATTACACCGAATACGAAGGCACGGTGTCGCTCCAACAGGATTCTGTAAGCATCTACCTTGAACATAGTGACCAGCCAGAGCGGAATGAATTTATTGACATCAGATGGAGCATTGGCGAACACATTTATTTTGTGTCGGAGAAATACGAGTTTGATAAATGGGATTCGGAAGTATGGGGTAGTGGGAATTGCAGAATGTGGGATAATGGAGGAAAGGAGGAGGTTACAAAGAACGGAGTAACATTTTTATACTTCGAGCCAGCAGACGGATTCTGGGAATGCATGGAAAGGGAAAACTATCATCCCGGAGACGAGATTTTTCATTTCCACTTAATGGCTAGAGAAAAGGGGTAACAAAGGGAAAGGGTAGGGGATAGCAATGCTCAACCAATTTTAAAACCAATTTTTAACTTTAAATTATCATGAGCGATACATCTTTTAATGTTGCTACCTTTTTACCAAAAAATTTAATTAGGGTTAGCTTTTACCTTTATTTTTTTTCCTGTTTCTTGCCACCTACTGCTTACAGCCAAACCTTATGCCCCCAACAAAGTGGCAAGTTTGCGTTTGTTCTCACCCCTACTGTTGATAATGATTATATTGTTGGTATAGCAGATACGGTGTCGGCAGAAGAGACAGATAATGCTGCATTTGTTTATATGGAAGCAGCAGCAGGACTGATAACTTTTGCCTTTTTCATATATATAGCTGATAATGCTATAGGAATGGGCGTTCCCTATTCCGTTCCTTTTGATAGTTTAGTTTGTATTGCAGTAGAGAAAGAAATTGGTGGGCAAATTACTTTTTACATTAATGAGCGTGCTTATACGGATAAGCGTTGGGTGATAAGAGATGATGTTGCGTATAGACCTAGGGTGTACAACACAGATGCATGGATTTTGTCACCAACCAAATCCGAAGGCTTAAGTACAAGTTGCACGACCCTTTTCCAAACAGATGCTAGCTTATTATTCCGAGCAGCACTTTTAGGATTAAGCGAATCTTTTGCCAGTCAAATAAAAAACAGTACGCTTGAAGCGAGGGAACTTATTATTTTTCAGTCGGCTATTTTAGCCGTAGCTCCAAATCCGACTAGCCATTTTCTAAGTATCTCTGTACCCAATACGATTATTAGACACAACGCCAAGCTTATTTTAACCAATGCGGTGGGGAAACAAGTAGTAGCAAAGCAATGGACTAGCATTCCTGAATCTATATCCCTAGAGGTCGCTGCTTTGCCTACAGGTACTTATTTCGTTCAGCTAATTTCGGATGGGCAGTTATTTACGACAACGTTTATGAAAGAATGGTGAGCCAAGAAAAGCGGAACGAAGGACTAGGGTAGGGGCGTATGGAAACTAGAAAAACGGGTAAAGGACTTTGGTGCTTTACCCGTTTTTTGGTTATTTCTTTTCTAGCAAATAATACAACCTATCACGATAGTCTTTATTAGGCTTAGGATTAATTTGATATTGTTGAATAATTGCTTCAATTCCTTCTACTTTCCATGCTTTCAGCTCATCTATCCAGTCTTTCTTATCTATTCGAATATTATCTATAGTTACACTAACTAGATTTGTATTAACCAGATTTACCTTCTCTAGATTTGTACCATATAGATTTGCGCCATACAGGTTTGTACTCTCTAGATTTGCACCATACAGATTTGCATTAACCAGATTTGCACTAACTAGATTTGCATTAGTTAGGTTTGCACTAACTAGATTTGCATTAGTTAGGTTTGCATTAGTTAGAATTGCTCTCTCTAGAATTGCATTATCCAGATTTGCATTAGCTAGAATTGCATTCTCTAGATTTGCCCGCTCTAGAATTGCACTCTCTAGATTTGCACTCTCTAGAGTTGTATTATACAGATTTGCCCACTCTAGAGTTGCTCGCTTCAGGTTTACCTTCTCTAGATTTGCATTAGTAAGATTTGTACAAACTAGATTCGCACTAATTAGACTTGCCATTTCCAGATTTGCACTAACTAGACTTGCCCTATCTAAGTTTGCTCTATCTAGATTTGCACTAATTAGAATTGTCCTATCCAAACTTGCCATTTCCAGATTTGCACTATTCATGTTTGCATTATATAGATTTGCATTATATAGATTTGCATTATACAGAATTGCCCTATCCAGATTTGCATTAATTAGACTTGCCATTTCCAGATTTGCCCTAACTAGATTTGCCATTTCCAGATTTGCACTAACTAGATTTGCCATTCCCAGATTTGTACTCTCTAGATTTGCACTAACCAGATTTTGGTAAGCTAAATTGAAAAATCTAACTGTTATATTTTGGGTATTTTTTAATAAAATACAAAACCTTTCTTTGAAAGTATCTTGAATGAAATTTTTGTCCTTATCGTCTATTGCTTCCTTATCCCAAATTAAATGCGATAATACTAACCAGTAACCATAGAAGGTATTGGTTGCCAAATCCATTGGATAGTGTTTTTCGGAGAGGTCGTATTTTAATAAAAAGTCCTTTTGGATTAAGTCGGGTAAAAAATTGGCTAATTGTTGACTTAGTGTCCATTTATCTGTTTCTGTATCATTTTTGATAATTTCGATTAGATAATTCCTGACAGAATTATTGAGGGATTTTGGCGCAAAAATGGGAAATATTTGTTTTAAAGCTTCTTGCCAATTAGGAACGATGTAATTCCTAGTTAATGGATTTTTGACCAAAAAGGACTTAAAAGTCAACCATATTTTTTCAGCTACCAGATATTCTTGTAAGGATTTATGTAGAAATTCAAAAGCATAGCGGCTACGGTCTTCTTGATTATCGTCGTTTTCGTCCTTATTGACGTTTTGAAAATAGAAAGCAATCATCATGGAGCGTAGTGCTCCTTGTAATTTTTCGGGGTTGGTGATATTTAGTTTTTTCTGGAAATCTTTAGCAAATTCTAGTTTTTCTAATTCATGGCGTCGGATGTATTCAAAATCAGATTGGTAAATCTCTAGTGCTACTTCTCTGATAAAATACCTTAAATCTTCGGCGGTGATATTTTCTAATATATCTAATTGCCCATCTTTGGAATGGCTTCTTTTGGATAATGCTGTAAATAGTTGGTCATAAATTTCGGCTCGATTGGCTTCTTCGCTAATATCAAAATTGGCGGTAGCAATCAATTGTAATAAAATGGGTTGATTGATGAGTTCTCTTATATGTGTTAGGTTCTTTTTACTTCCATCATTTATCTCGCCTAACTTAGTACCATTTAATTTGATGTTTGGATAAAATACTTGATAGGCTGCTAACCAATCCTTTTGTTGCTTCAAGGTGAATCCATCTAATTGGAGTATATGAAATTCATTAACCTTTAGTTTTTCCAGATTGACGTAATTATGTCTAGAAGTCAATATTATTTGTAGGTTTTCTTCTTCTTTGACCAAGCGGGCTAATTCTTTGCAAAATTCATCTATATCGCTACCGCTCAATCCTTCTTTCATGTATAATTCATCTAAACCATCTAAGATTAAAAGCGCATTTGAAAAATTAAAGCTGTTAATCGCTAGGTTCGCTCAAATTTTTGATTAATACATAAATTACACGAAATAATATTCTGTATTAAAAGTATTTTTATCTTTAAAACAGTATTTTGTTCGTATTTATTTTTATTAAATAAATATAATTA
>Ga0208544_10002258_pt1 | contig 12706 bp, 9 predicted proteins | sample DEB08_DNA_9_FD_184526 | JGI IMG/M metagenome (GOLD analysis project Ga0208544, IMG submission 184526) | Aqueous microbial communities from the Delaware River and Bay under freshwater to marine salinity gradient to study organic matter... | ecosystem: Environmental > Aquatic > Marine > Coastal ...
CTATCACACTGGTGCTGAACGCATCACTTTACGCGAGTTTAGGTTTTCTTGGCTCAGTATTGGCGCTACGAAGCGGCAGGGACGACTTTTCCCTACTTATTCCTTACATTCGATTTCAACAAGACTCATCCCCAGGTCGACCAATACTACTGGACATCAACGTTATCACGGACAGCCGTCTCTACAGGATACTTAAGACGGGTTTTGTTGATGGAAACCTCATCATTCCCCGCTTCGTTTTTGAGGATCTGCACATCATGGCCAACTCAAGCACGCCAAGCCAACAAGCACGCGGACAAAGGGGTTTGGATGTTTTAGAGCGTTTACAAACAGGGGACCAGTTCCAGATAACTATTCAGGACTCCGAGACGGAAGATGTCTCAGATTCCACGGACGCACGCCTACTGTTTATTTGCCGGTTGCTGGGTGCCAAACTACTGACAGCCGATGAGGCCTTGGCTAAAACGGCACGCTTACAGGGCGTCAAAACATTAAACATCAATGACCTTACTCACGCACTTAAACCCAAAATAGCAGTGGGTGAGCGCATCCGCCTGCCTCTCGTGCGTGCCGGTAAGGATGAAAACCAGGCGGTGGGTTATATGCCGGATGGTTCGATGATAGTGGTGAACCATGCCAGCAACAAACTAAACACAACCCAAGACGTTACCGTTATAAGTACCCTGGAAACAGATGCGGGAACGATGGTTTTTGCTGAATTGATAAAACGAGAAGCGGAGCCAGAAGACGGCAAAAAATAAACAGCATCAAGACATAGATTCAGCGCGGGAAGCAGGTCTGTTTTGATTGCTTGTGAGTTATGTGGGGCACAAGCCCCTAAAGCCCTCAGGTTCCCGTCTACGAAGCCCCGGCCAAGCGGCTCTATAGTGGGAACCAGTTATGATGGATCGCTGCTCAGCAGGCTCCCTATCCTCCTGTTTTAGGATTCCGCTTTTTACCGGGCTTTTTGTCGCTAGGAGTGGCGTTTCGCATTGGAGCACCACCACCATCACCAGAACTGGCTTGCTGCTTTTGCATTTGCTCTGCGCGCTCTGCCATCCGCTGCATAAATGTTTTTTTACCAGGTTTGCCTGGTTTATTACGTTTCTGTAGCTCGGGCTCAGGCATGCGGTTAGTGAGCCAAGTTTGGCCAATAGAGAAGATGTTCTGAGTTGTCCAGTAGAGCGCTAGTGCGGAGGCAAAGTTGTAACAGAAGAAAAAGAACATAAGAGGCATCAACATGAAGATCCGCTGTTGCATCTTGTCACCTGTCTTGGGGGTCATCTTCATTTGCAGCACCATAGTCACAGCCATGAGAATGGGTAGGAGGTTGACCGGTATATTCTCTCCCAAGAATGGCAAACCGAACGGTAGCTCATAAACAGTGTCTGGCATCGACAAGTCATCGACCCACAAAAAGCTCTGACCGCGCAGCTCAACGGCATACTGGAGCATACGATAATAACCAAAGAAGATAGGAATCTGAAGGAACATCGGCAGACAACCACCCATTGGGTTAACATGATACTCTTTATAGAGCTTCATGGTTTCCTGATTCAACTTAGTGGGGTTATCCTTATACTTCTCCTTAATGTCTTTCATCAGGGGCTGCAGCTTGGACATACGCTTCATGGTGCGTGTCGACTTGTTGTGCAGCGGCCAGATGGTAATGCGGATCAGGATCGTAAGCGCGATGATGGAAAGCCCCCAAGCCCACTTGTCGGCAGTCTTAGAAAAAGCGGTGCTATGAAGCCAGTTGAGAACGTTACTAAGAAGGACACTAATAGGAGTAAACCAGCCGTAGTTCATGACTTCGGCGGTGTCATTCTCCATTTTTTTCAGGATGCTGTAATACTTGGGTCCAAGGTAGAGGTTACATGAAAAATTTTCCAATTCACCTGGAGCGAGTTTGCGTTCAGGGAGTGAAAAGCCGGAGCGAACAGCATATTTTGGGCTGTCTGGATTATCACCCGCAATACGAATACTACTCGATTTGGCCCAGAAGTTAGAAACATACTTGCGGTCGGGGCGAATCAGTGTGGTAAAGAATTGATTGGATACCCCTGCGTATTCGAGGTCGTTGACGGTTTCGCTGAAGAGTTGGCGGGCGCCGCGGAAGAATCCCTTTTTAAACCAATTACTATCTTTGTTGGTGAGTGATCCATTATCGAGGAAAAAGGCCCCGCCCTGGTTTTCCCACTCACTGGGGTGAAGTGGTGAAGCTGATCCGGCAAATAATGAGTAGTCAGACAAGCGAACACTAGCCTGACCATTGTTGGTGATCGTGATTGTCAGATCAATACTCCATGGCGCACCGGGCTTATCCAACTCCTGCTCGAGAGACCATTTTTTGGTGATTTTAAGACCCTCTGGGGTGGTTGCTTGACAATAGATAGCGCCTCGTTCCTTCACGAGATCATAATAAAGATCAGTAAAATCATCTGGGCCCTCACAAATAGATCCTATCGTTGCTGGCGAGTGTATGTTTAGCACTACCTTCTCCGTGTCAGAGCCTACAGCATACTGACCTAACAGGGTAGCGGTTTTAATACCACCACCACTTGATGAGATAGCAAACTCAACTACATCCTCTCCATCCTTGTTTTTGGATGTAAGGGTTTCGATGTTTTCTCCGACAGCGGGCACGGGTGGCTCATTGAAGAGCTCGCCTTGCGGCGCTGCTGCTGAGTCCATTCCGGTAGCGCTTTTTTTGCCATCAGCTATGGTGCTTGGCTCGCCGTTTTCTGGTTGGGTAGTGACCGGAGCGGGTTGAGGCGGCTCTGGTTTGTAATAGAAGTTAAGTGCGAGTAGTATCCCGCAGATGGTGAGTATGATCCAAGCTTTCCGGTCCATGCTAAGTAATGATTAGTGGTTGATGATGTTTGTTGAAAATTATTTTTTCGGGGGAACTGGATCGTCTCCCGATTTACCCCAAGGGTGGCAACGAAAAATGCGACAAGTGCCAAGCCACGATCCCCGATAAGGGCCATGTGTTTTGACAGCTTGTAGAAAATAGTTGGAGCATGTGGGGTGGAATCTACATCCAGTATGAGGACCAGTAACAGCCTTAATAGCTGGATTGATCACTTTTTGGTAGATGCGGATGATGCAGTAGATGAATCCGCTCAGGATCTTGGCAAGCATATGAGCAGGTGAGTTGTGTGAGTCGAATCAAGTGGTGGGTTTAAGCATACCGAGCCGGCGTGCTTGTTTTAGCCAATCTTTTTCAAGTTCCTCACTGGTGGCTTGTGGGGCGCGCCATCGTAAGATGGTTACGACATAACGTTTACCCTGGGAGCAGTCGATCTCTTCAATGTGTTTAGCAAGTATATTATGAATACGACGTCGAAGTCGATTCCGAGTAACTGCATTACCAATTTTTCGGGTGATGATAATCCCAGCCTTATGGTGTGGTAAACTCGATTCAGGCAATGTGCTGACCACAAGGTAATTGCCACTTTTAGAGCCCCCCAGTTTGCGTGCCTGGGCAAATTCCCCATGGCGAGTCATGCTGTATTTTCTTGTAAGGCGCATGATGACTGGAACCAAATGGAGTGGATGTAAAAACGGCCACCTGTGAGAAGGTGGCCGTGGAAATATCACTCACAGTTGTGTGTAGCTTCGGTAGCGACCATTAAGCAGCCTTGGTGTGCTGCTTGATGTGGCGCTTGAAATGAATCTCAGCACCCTTGGGAAGCAGGCGCTTGCGGCCCTTTTGACGACGGCGACGAAGACAATCGCGACCAGCCTTGGTGCTCATGCGTGCGCGGAATCCGTGCTGGCGTTTGCGGGTGCGCTTGGATGGTTGATAGGTGCGTTTCATAGTGAAAGTGGTAGATGATTAATCAGTGATGATGTATGATGCCCGAAAATACAGAGCGGACGGGCGGGCAACCTAGGGAATTTTCGCTTCTTGTCAACCCGCCATTCTTACAGATCGGCAATTTTCTTAAAAAAAACTCCACAGAGGCCCAAATGATGCTAAAAAAAACATATCAGATGGAAAATTCACATTTAAACAAAGAGACTATCTTGAAGCAAAATGTTCGCGTAGAACCCGCAACCATCGAGGATCTGCCGAAGTTGGTGCAGTTGGTTGAAGAACTAATGATTCTCCAGGGTGACTTCATGCCAAACCGTGAAGCCCACGAACGCGGCTTGGCGCTCATTTTGGAACAGCCCAATCGCGGTCGTATTTTTGTGCTACGTAATGATGACCGTATTTTTGGTATGGTGAACTTATTGTTCACTATTTCCACCGCCATGGGAGGTTTGGTAATTCTACTTGAGGACTTTGTCATCCACCCAAACCACCGTGCACAAGGTTACGGGACTATGCTACTCGACTACGTAAAAGAATTTGCGAAGCGTAAAAACTTCAAAAGAATCACCCTGCTTACCGATAAGATAAGTAGTGAATCACAAAATTTCTTCAAAAAAGAGGGTTTTGACCACTCTAATATGATCCCGATGCGTCTAATCATCGATTAACATTGGTCGACATTGCGTGCTTCATTGCCGGTAATGGGGATGTCGATCCAGTGGGATGGCTCGTCTTGATGCGCACAAAACACATCAACCCGATCAAAACCACGCTGCTCCAAAGAGTTGGAGACAGCCTGTGAGGCAATATCCGGGCTGTTGCAATCCGAGCTCAGGTGACTGAGCATGACTATTTTCAGCTTCTCACACGCTATTTCAGCAAGAAGATCCGCGGTCTGACTATTGGACAGGTGTCCATGACGAGAGACGATACGCTGTTTGGTTGCCCAGGGACGTTTGGTATCCATCTCAAGCAAGGCTTGGTCATAATTCGCCTCAATATAGAGGCCCCCAGACCCCCTTAGACTCTCTCGCATCAGGTTGGTTACATGGCCAACATCACTGACCATGCTGAGGCGGCTGCTGCCACCGGTGATGATGAATCCTACAGGTTCAGCGGCATCGTGAGGAATACGGAAGCTGTTAACAACCAAGTCCCCTATGTTAAACTCTTGGCCGCTATGAAATACTTTCCATGTGATGGAGCTTTTCATTTTATGACTGAGCGCTTCCCGCGTCAAAGCATTGGCAAAAACTGGAATGGACCGTTGACGTAGCAAAACATCAACTCCCTGTGCGTGATCACTGTGTTCATGGGTGATTAAAATAGCATCGAGCTGCTCGGGAGATACACCCAGCGCGTTCATGCGAAGGATGAGTTGTTTAGCGCTAAAACCAGCATCGACCAGAATATGGGTAGAACCACAGCGCACGAGTGCCGCATTACCTTTGCTGCCGCTGCCTAGGACAGCCATACTCATACCACTTTGACCCATGGACAGGAAGCTGGCTTGGTGGGTTTCATTTGGCAAGATTGTAGTAATACAGAGGCTTAATTTTATGGGTCGTCGTATAATAAGTAACGCAAGATTAGATCTTGTTAAATAAGGGTACTTAGGTTCAAATTACCCCCATGAATATCACGCATATTTTACTTGGCTCTACCGCTGCAATGCTGATTGCAGCGTTAATTTTGTCATACAGTGCGATGAAGGGTGGTGAGGCCGAGGACGACCGCCGCACAAGTGCCAAGGCACTGATGGAGGAAAATTTTCGGCTACAAGCTGAGATTTCACGTATGCGAACTAATCAAGCTTACGCGGGATCACAGCAAGCAGCATCCCCTCCGCCAAATATGTCCGTGGAAAAATTAGGTGAACTTGAACAACAAAATCGACTTCTTCATGAGCAGGTCGTAGCCGAGAAAAAGAAGCGTGAACAAGCGGAAGCAGAGACAGAGGTGATGACTGAGCGGGAGGCTGGTAAGCAAAACAAAGAACAGCGGCGGGCAAAACTCATTTCAGTGGCAACGCTCATGGCCCAGGTGAGTGAAGTGGCCCAGGATCAAGGCATCTATGTGATCGTAATAGATGTCAAATTACCTAACCTAGTGAGGGAAGGCACGGAACTCGCTATCAGGCGTGGCACGGGAATTGTTGGTCGCCTTGTTGTTTCAAGAATAGATATTGATGACAACTTTTTTGCAGACCCTCTACCTGGTTCGTTCCCTGGTGGTAAAATTGATGTTGAGGTGGGGGATGAACTCATTGTTCCGCCTATCTGGTAGGGGTCCTTATATCTGCAAATAAAAGCACCCTTATGTTTGGTCATTTCAACCCCAAAAAATTCCAAGGTAATCTGACTCTGATATTAGTATGTATTCTATCGACCGCATCCACATTAGCACTTTTTGCCGATAATCACGTATCAGGTGAGGGAGTTCTTAATACACAAGAAGAGCAACATAGTTACCTAACATTTTACTATGAGAATGACCTCTTTAACGGTGAGGATGCAAACTACACATCAGGTGGAAGGCTCTCTTATATCACGCCAGGACAACCTGCAGTTGATATCGCTTTTATTCAGCATACTCTTGATTTTTTAAGTGGTGGAGAAGACAGCTCGGAGCTGATGAAAAGTATTTGGGGTTTGAATCATCTCTCAGAGGTTGAATACAGTTATGGGTTTGCTTTGACGCAACTAATGTATACCCCGGTCGAGTTTGAAACACCCACCCCCCCTCCAGGTGAGCGACCTTACGTAGGGTGGTTGGGTGTAAGTTTTTCGATACATGCTCGTGATCGCCGCACACTCAATTCTGTAGAGATATCCATAGGCACAGTAGGTCCAGACGCTTTCGCGGAAGACACGCAAGATTATATTCACGACATCATTGGCGAGGATAAATTTCAAGGCTGGGACAGCCAAATGCCCAACGAGCCAACACTTAACATCGTCTTTAACCAAAAAAGACGCTGGCACTTACTGGAAGATGCAAACTTGCCGATGAACTTGGAGATCGATGGCTTCCATGAGACGGGTGTGTCATTAGGTAATTTTCTTACTGACATTCACGTTGGTGGACTCATTCGTATCGGCTGGAATTTACCAGTGGAGTTTTCTGATGCTAGGTTGACACAGACGGCGCACACCCAGAGGCTTTTTAGTAATGGTGAAAGCGGTGGTGAGCGATGGTCGGGCTATGCTATCTTAGGTGCACGAGGGAGTGCTGTTTTTCATGATATCACTATCGATGGGCCAGTGTTTAGAAGTTACGATACCAATATCAAAAGAGAGCCGCTCATTGGAGAGGCTTACATAGGCTTTGGGGTGCGCCGCGGTAACTGGGAGTTTGGTTATGTGCATACCTACCGCAGCAAGCAATTTGAATCTCAAGGTGACCCGCAAGGATTTGGCTCGGTAGCTATCAGAAAGCAATTTTGATCGGTGACGATTTACTTGGCGAGCCCAGTTATATAACTCAGTAAACTGGCGGTTTCGTGCACGGTGAAGCTGTTCATCAGGCCAGCGGGCATGAGTGAGGTGGGCAGGGTGTCGCGCTTGGTGATGTCTGATTTTTTGAAGGTGCTTTGTTTGCTGGTGATGTCGCGGATGGTGACGGTCTCGCCTGCCTCATCAGTGACAAAACCCATGTGAACGGCACCGCTTTTTAGGCTGATGAGGTTTGTTTTGAAGCCTTGGGCGATGGCTTTGTTAGGAATGATAAGCGCCTCGGCTAAATCTTGTGGACGGAGGATGTTAGCAATGGATCCAAGGTAAGGACCCTTGGGGGGTTCATCGGCGCTGACGGTGTGGCAGGCGTTGCAGGTGGCACGGGCAAAGACGGCCTCACCAAGAACGGCATTCCCTTTTTTGTGGTTGAGGATCTGGGTCACGGCGGCCTCAGGTTTGAGGGTGGCAATTTTGGGTGTTGTATCCGCTCCTGGGGCCTGGATACCAAGGCGACTTGCTGCACCCGATGCGCGCTGCTTGAGACCCGCGTCAGGAGAACTGAGCATCAGGCTGATATGGTCATTGAGGTAGGGGATCTTGGTCCAGAAGGCAGCCTCCATCAGGCTGTGTTTATACTGGTTATTAACTGACCAGGTTGAGTCGATGACCTTACGACTACTCTCACGAGCTTCGATACCGATATTTTTACCACCCGCAAGTTGGAGTAGGGCTTGGGCGGCCCAGCGACCCTGAGCACTGCTGGGGGTTTGTTGGTAGATGGGAATGAAGCGCTCAACGTAGTTTTCGAGCTGGGGTGAAGCCATCAGATGTTGGCGAATATCATCACGAATTTTACTCGCCTTACCGTCATTCATCAGAGCTTCAAGAGAGCTCATGAGCGCATCAAAGGCCTCGGGGTGGTTGAGGGTGAGCAAAATCGGAATGGCTACTTTGTGGGTTTCAGCAGGGTTTTTTGTATCTTTGGCTGCTTGAATAATGAGGGGGATGGCTTCGGTAGGAATGTTTTTTTTGTCTGCGAGTTGACCAAGCAGGGTTGGCAGCAAAGAGGGGTCATTTTTTGCGAGGGTAATGATGCGTTGCAGGCCACGGTCGTTTTGAATGCGGTTTTTCCCGAGCAGGGAAACAAGGATGGAGTTTTCTTCCTTGGCGGTGGCTGGGTTTTCGAGCACAGCGTTGAGGATTTCAAGAATTCGTGCGGATTGTTCCCAGGTATCAGGCTGGTAGTAGGGGCCTCGGGTATCGGGGCGGGTGCTCCATGAGTCACCTTTCCATCTACCTTCACGCTGGTAGAGGCGTGCAAGGGTAGCGAGAACCTGCTGGCGCTTGGTGGGATCGGGCTGAGCGCTGAGTTGGGTGATGAGTGCGTCGACGACTTCTTTTTTATGCATCCGCATCAATGCACGTGAGGCGGCGGTGCGGGTAGGGGCATCATTGGAATGAAGATTGGCCAGTGCGACTTCGTGAGCACCAAGCTTGGCAAGCGCTCGGTAGGCGGTGTGGCGGATCAGTGCGTGCTCGCTGGAGAGATGAGGGGCAATGTCTGTGGCGAGCTCGGCTTTACCTTGGAAGGTGGCGGCAACAATGGCTTCGATGATAGCCCGAGGTTGGTTTGCTTTGAGTTGTTTTTTGAGGAAGTCATTAGGTGTTGGCCCCGGCTTTCCGGCAGTGCGGGTATCAATGGCGAGGTCACCAAGTGCGCGGGTGACAAAAGGCATGATGGGATCATCTGTTGGGGTAGAGGCAAATGCAGGAAGAATGAGATCGAGCACACCTTGGCTTTGCTGGCTATCAACACCGCGCTGTGTGATGGCGTAGAGAGCGAGGATGCGGCTGCCGAGACTGAGGTTTGTATCCTGTGTGGTTTCGAGCAAGGCCTTATTCGTCTCAGCACTAGATGGGCGGCGCAGAAGGGTGCGCTGCGCTGCAAGTGAGCGAACGTGACTGGATGAAGTGCAGATGAGATTAATGAGTTGGGCGTCGTTGAGTTTGGCAAAGTCGGGTAGCGGTGTAGGTTGGTAGCCAGTGGGGCTGACGCGGGCGATGTAGCCATGCTCTGGGCCATTCCATGTGAAGTTGGCAGGCCCTAACCATGAGGCTTGATAGATATTGCTCAAGCCATCAACATCGGCATCGATGGGGCGTGACATTTTAATCAGTATTTCCGGTTTGGCGGTTTCCTTGAAGGTAGCACCATCAACCTCAAGCATGTGGCGATAAGAGCCTTGGCGACCCCAGTCACAGGTATAGGGGCGGTTATTCCAAGCGGCCGGGATGCCAGGTTCGCCGAGATAGAAGGCGCCGACACCGGAGCCGCCACCGTAGTCAGCGAGCGGAGCTACGGTTTCCTCGGCAAAATTCATGTAGAGGCGTGGGTAGCCGTGATCTTCGAGGCCAGAGAGGTGGTGCAGACGCACATTCCAACCGCCACCGTCATTGGTATTGTCACGGGCAAAAAAATCGAGCGTGGGAGTGATGGCAATGCCGTAGGTATTGCGGGTCCCATCTGAGAATGTTTCCATACCACTGCCGTCAGGACGAAAACGAACCACGCCGCCACCGCGCATTTGTAAGGTGCGCCCATCGGCACCGGTGGCCTTCATGAAACCGAAGTCTCCGACGGCGATGTAGATCCAGCCATCGGGACCCATTTCTAGGCCGTTGGTGGTGTGGTCGGCGGACCTATCTTTAAAGCCAAAGGCGATGTCAGAAATAAGGCGTTTGGATGAGTCAGCAACACCATCGCCGTCCACGTCATGATAAACCGTGATGTGGGGCGGGTGTAATAAATAGAGGCGGTCGTGGTCCCAGAGTAAACCGCGCGGGGAATCAACATCGCGGACAAACTCGGTGACTTCATCAGCACGGCCATCGTTATCGGCATCACGCAGGCGTAGGACACGGCCACGACCAGGTTGGCGACCACCGGAGGCGTTGCCATCGGAGGAGACATAAAGATCACCATTAGGTGCGGCGGCGAGGTAGGTGGGGTAGTTCGCCATTTGCCATGGGGCAAAAAGGCTGGCGGTAAAACCCTCTGGGACGGTGACGTCTTTGAGCAGCTTAGCCTCCTCCTCTGCACTCAGGCGATGAGGGTGGGGTTTGTAGTTTCCTGAGTTTTTGTAGGGATCCTCTTTAGCGGTGGTTTTAGATGCTGGATCTGCCGGAGCTGCTGGATCCGCAGGAGTTATTTGCTGTTCAAGACGGGGGAATAAGGGAAGTTTTTTACCATCCTGGCCGTAGAGGGAGAGTTCCCAGAGGCTTGGCCATAGGTTGCTCTTTTGGCCAAGGATGTTGAGCTTGAGAAAGCGAATACCAGTGGCGGAGAGGGTGTCCTTACGCGTGCCGCCTTGGGTGTTTTTTGAGGCATCAAATGCCTTGTGCCAGATTTTGCCATCGGCGGAAGTCTCGATGCTATACTGCATCCATTCGCTATGATGCTCCCACTCGATTTCAGCACCACTGAGGGTGGTTGGTTTTTCGAACTCGAACTGAATCCAGGCGGGTTTGTCCCCTGAGTTCGCACACCAGCGGGTTTTTGGGTTGTTGTCTAGAGCTTGCCAGGCGTAGTGGCTGTTGCTTGTCTGGGTTGACTGGGCGGTGACTTTGACAAAAATCGCGTTGGCGGGCGGAGGGCCTATTTTTTGGCCTTCACTTTTTACTACTTTTTTTTTACTGGTTTAGCAGGAATTTCGGTAATGGTATTAGAACCAGTATAGGGAGTCATGTAGGCGGGCTGATCGATTTTACCGCAGGCCCAGAGGGCTCCGCGGGTGATAAGACCGAGGTATTCTTCGCTTTGAACGACCTCATTAAAGTGGCCTAGTGAAGTAGAGAATGAGGGAGCTCCATGTGTGGTATTTACCCAAGCAACAATAGCGGAGTCCGTGACATCCTTAGCTCCTTTTTTGTAGGTTTGGTTACCGATAGCAAGAGCGTGAGCGCCGAAGACTTCCGCGTTATTGTAGAGCTCTTCGGTGGTGGTGATCCAGCTTTTCAGAGGTTTGGTGATCGGGTGCTCCTGGTCGACGATTTCCACGGAGACGGGTGCCTTGGGGCCATGGCGGGTGGAGAGTAGACCTATGTGCTGAGCCCATTCCTTGGTGCGGTATGAGTGCATCGCGCAGTGAAGGTGGACGGCGGGCACTGTTTTGTGCGCGTTGAGGATATTAGCGATTACTTGTGGATCCTTATTACCAGCGGCACACTCGTCGTGGATGACGACATCATAACCCTTGGCCCAGTCAGCATTCTTGAAGAAATCGAAGGGGGGGTCAACGGACTTGTCCGGGGTCCAGATGACGTCGACTCGTATATTGGCTCGGCTCTGCAGGCCTTTGGAGATGATTTTGTGCTGCTCAGCGTAATCGTGGCAGCAACCGCCGGCGATCAGCAGGGCTTTCAGGGGCTTGGCAGATGCCTGAGAATTAGTCGGTTCCGCGTTAGCTGTAGGAACGGATAAGAGAAGACCAGAGAAACCGGCAAGGATGAAGCTGCGTAAGGATATCATGATAAAGACGTGTTTTAAAACTTGTGTGATTAATACTTATACCACGATTGAAACGTTGCAATTTTTTGAGGAAATCAACGTCTGTGGTGAATAATCAATAAAGATGAATGTAGAGAGTTGTAAATGTTTGTCTATCCCCCCTTTGGGGTATACTATTGGTTTTATTATCATCCTGAGTGAGAGGTTCTTTTAGAACTTGCTTGTTGGCGTACCATTTCTAATCCTTTGTTTCGTGAGTCAAATCCATGTTATCTATGGTTCAGATGAGGGCAATGTGGCTGAGGCGGCGTTGGCGCTCTTTACCAAACTGAAGCCAGAAGGCGGCGATGATTTTTCTCAGGAAACAATCGATGGCACGGTCAGTAATGCTGAGGAGGCCTATATCGCCTGCGGCAAAGCCATTGAGGCCTTACAGACCTTACCGTTTTTTGGTGGTGGTAAAACAGTGTGGCTAAAAAATGCTAACTTCACCGGCAGTGACCGCACTAGTGAAGCCGAGCGCGCGAAGGAGGGAACTGAGGCGCTGATTAGCTGCCTTGAGGAGGGGTTGCCGGAGGATGTTCATTTCCTGATCAGCAGTAGCGCGATTCATAAGGGCAGAAGATTTTACAAGTTCCTCAGCAAAGTCGGAAACATTGAGGTGTTTGATAAACCTGATGTTGGCCGTGATGGTTGGCAGCGGGAAATGATCCCGATGGTTAAAAACAAAGCGAGCGAGTTGGGGCTCAATTTTTCCGGTCATGCTTTAGATCTTTTTATCACCTTGGTTGGTGTCGACACTCGTCAGATCAGTAGTGAGCTAGACAAGCTGGATGTCTACTTGGGTGATCGCCGCGAGATCAATGAAGATGATGTGCGCTTACTGGTGCCGTTGAGTCATGCGGGTGTTGTTTTTGAAAT
>Ga0208544_10002259_pt1 | contig 12703 bp, 6 predicted proteins | sample DEB08_DNA_9_FD_184526 | JGI IMG/M metagenome (GOLD analysis project Ga0208544, IMG submission 184526) | Aqueous microbial communities from the Delaware River and Bay under freshwater to marine salinity gradient to study organic matter... | ecosystem: Environmental > Aquatic > Marine > Coastal ...
ATTTCCCGCTGACGATTAGTCATATTTATAGCTGGTGTTGGACGTCCTCTACTCATAATTTCTGCTTTTTTTGAAAAACCGCAAAGTTACAATAAATACTATTTAGAACTTCATGCGTAAACCACTAGATGAACCGTTTAATGGTGTTGATATTCAAAGCAATTTGATTATCACAGAAATTATTCTCCAATTGGAAGCTTTGGGTAAAACCATTTTGATTTCGTCTCATATTTTTGCTACTTTAAAAGAAACTTGTGCAGAAATTCATCTTTTAAAAGAAGGGCAATTTATTAGGAAGGTATTGCCCGATGAATTTGAGGTGTTAGAACAAGAAATGAGAGATTTTACTATAGGAAATGAGATTGAGCAATTGCTGAACTAAGCGAAATAATTAGCCCTGCCAACTCACCTACAAATTACTTTAGCAAATTAATAGTCAAACTTAGAAAGTGAGTATTTTATTTCCCCTCTTTATACATTGATTTAAAGTTTTCAACAAATTGAATCATATTGATATAGTCTTTAAACTGAGCAGGGGAAAAATGATTACTAAAAATCAAGATGGCTTCTCCATTGCTTTCAAAATGATGTAAGCCACTAATCTCAATCAAAACCTTTAGTTTATCCGTCATAAAAGCATCCATTTCGGAAATATCTTCCACTTTTACGGTATAGTTCTTCGGAGGATTATGATAAAGCGAAAAATCAATATCCTTATGTTCAGAAATATGTAGGACTCTATCTAAGAAATCTTTTTTCTCAATAGTGAATTTTGGAATTGGAAAGGAAAGTTTCAATAAGCCAACGGTCGTGTTATATTCATCAGGAAAAATATCTGCTCCTTCCTCAAAAGTCACATCAATTAATTCCATGTGCATGTCTTGGTCGTGGTCAGAAATACAATTAGATTCTCCTTCAACCGGACGGGTTTTAAAAAAATAAAAGGACTGGAAATACTCCAAATCTTCTACAGGGCCAACTTGAAAACTCCAACCATAACTTTCTGCCATTTCTTTAAGCATGGTTTGCCGTCGGTTAAGTGGCTCGACGGTATCAAGTTTTATTTTTGTCGCCAATTTGTGATTGGTACTAGAGATATGTTTATCTAATCCCTGAATATTAATGGTTCCACCAGCATTTTGATGGATTTTTTGAAAATCATATAAATCCTCCAAAACCGTAGTGCCAACCAGTCGAGTTTCCGATAAATCAATAGTGGCGGTTGCCCCAGTAGGAATTTGAGCAACTAATTTATTGATTTTTAAAATACCTAAAAAATTCGCTATGCCTCTAATTTTTAAATCGTAACTGCCATCTGGTTTCATTACCAAATTTGACCCCGAATCATAAATCATTTGAAAAAATCGAGGAATAGACACTTTTGCCAATAATAAATGACTGACCAACGCCAATAATAAGCCACCAAATAAACCGACCAATAAATTGGTGAAAAGCGTTAAAACCATCGTGCCAACAAAGAATATCAATTGCTCAATACCATGACTAAAAACTTGTTTGAAGACGGCTGGCGAAGCCAATTTGAATCCAGTATAAACCAATAGAATGGCAAAAGCACACAACGGCACTTGTTTCATGATTGGGCTCAAAACCACGATAAAAAGCAATAATAAAAGCCCCTGATACATATTAGACCACTTCGTCTTAGCACCGTTATGCACATTGACCGTACTTCGAATAATTACGGCAATAATGGGTAAACCTCCGATAAAACCAGCAACCATCGTACTCAGTCCTATCCCCATTAAATCCTTATTTAAATCCGTTTTTCGTTTATAAGGGTCAATTTTATCAATCGCTTTAGCAATGGCTAAGGATTCTATACTCGTAATCATTAAAATGGACAAGACGGTTGTCCAGAATTCGACGGTATCAATCTTACCAAAGTTGGGATGCAAAATGGAATCCATAATACTATCGGGCATATCCAATAATAAACTGGGGCCTACTTCGTAAGCCTTTCCAAAAAAAGAAAGGGTATGTTCTTCAAAAAAATTGAAAAAATAAGCAAATGGAATGGAGAGGGCAATTACCCACATTGGAGTAGGCAAAATATGGAAAAATCGATAGCTGATTTTTGAGTGAAATAGGGATAATAATAAGCCTACTAAAGAAATCATAACCACAAAAGGATTGGCTTGCGGTAAGTATAAAACCGCATCAACCAAATTTTGTACGATGTTTGGACTATCAGAATGTGTACCTAGGGCCACATGAATTTGTTTGGCAAAAATGATAATTCCAATTGCTGCTAAAATACCATGAATCACCGAAGAATGGAAAATGTCCGCTAAACGGCCCAATCTCAATAAACCCAATACTACTTGAATTGCTCCAGAAACGACGACTGCTGCCAATACATAATTAAAGGCTTGCCCTGAACCATCGTCCATCATAGCAATCCCCAAAAGAATAACCGCAATGACACCTTTTGCGGGACCGTTGACCGAAATATGACCGCCCCGATAAAGCGTTGTGACCACACCACCTACGATTGCCGAAAAAATACCTGACATGGCAGGCGCACCTGCGGCTAAAGCAATGCCTATAGACAATGGTAAGGCAATAAGTGCGACACTTACAGCAGCGATTAAATCACTTTGCCAATTCTCAATTAACCCCTGAAACCCTTTTTTTGGTGTAATCTCCATTTATTATCTACGCTGGTTTGCTAAATGTAAAATTTGATTCAAGCGCACAAAGTAGTAAATATTCAGTAGGATATTGAATGAAGGGAGATATATTTTACAATCTAATTTAGAAATGATGGTCACTATTGACGGACTGTGAAAATGGTACTGTATGGAGAGAAAGAAAGCAAAAAATAAATGCCCTTCCGGTTCTTCAGAGGGCATTTATTAATTTATTCAAGAAGCGTCAATTTTATATTATGAAAAATGACTTTTCCTTTAGTTTCAGGAAGTAATACTAGAAATACTAAAAGGTCTTCAATATCAGAGGGAATATAACCAATTTGGGTAGAAAATTCCTTTTAAACTTACTTATTCCATCTTAATCGCCTTCACAGGATTTGCCAATGCCGCCTTCACACTCTGCATAGCAACCGTCAGAAAACCCACCAATAAAATAGTGAAACCTGAACCTGCAAAGACCCACCAAACCAATTCTGTTTGATGTGCAAAATCGGCTAACCAACGACTGGATAAATAATAGCCTAATGGCAAAGCTATTACACAAGCAAAGCCTAATAAAAGCATAAAGTCTTTCGCTAATAAACCGACAACGCTACTGACAGAAGCCCCTAATACCTTCCGAATGCCAATTTCTCTAGTTCGACGTTCAACTGTAAAAGCAGTCAATCCAAATAAACCTAATAGGGCAATGAACAAGGTCAATAAAGTCGCATATAAAATACTCTTTCCAAAGCGTTGCTGTTCCGCATATTGTCCTGCAAAATCTTCATCCAAGAAAGAATAACGCATCGGGAAAGCAGGTTCTATTTCTGCCCAGACGGTTTTGATAGATTCAATGGTTTGTGATAAGTTTTTCGTAGATAATTTAATCCCAACGTGATTTCGCCAATCTCCCGCACTCATAATCAATGGCTCAATTTCTCTAGTCACATCATGGAAATGGAAGTCTTTAATCACGCCAACAATTTGCCCAAATTCATTGGCCCACGAAAACCTTACCTTTTGTCCAATAGGGTCTTTAATGCCATATTTTTTCACGAGCGCTTCGTTCACGACGTAATTATTAATTGTATCTCCACTAATACTGGTATCAAAAAAACGACCTTGTGTCATCTCCATATCTAAGCCTAACACTTTTCCATAATCCGTTCCCGCATATAAAACATAAGGTGCATTACTGGTTTCTTGTCCTTCGATGACTAATTTCCAATCTGTGAAAAAATCGCCTGGGAAACTAGAGGCAGAAGTGACTTCTTGTACGCCTGGAATTTGTTTGAAGCGAGCTTTTAATTGGTTGACTCGACGGAAAGTTCCATTTTGATTGATAGGTATGGTAACGACTTGGTCAGGCTTAAAGCCTAAATCTTTTTCTAGCATAAAATTGACCTGCCGATAAATAAAAGCCATCACAATCAAGAGTGTAATGGAAACAGCAAATTGACTCGTCACTAATACTTTTCTAAATAATCCTTTTTCGCCCGTCTTTAAAAAATTGGATTTTAAAGCGGTTACGGGTTGGAAACCAGACATGATAAAAGCAGGATAACTACCAGCGACTACGCCGATTGATAAAGCCAAAAACATCGTTATGGCGATGATAGAACTTGGCGCACCTTTTAGTACTTGCAATTCTCTATCCATGATACCATTAAAAAAGGGCAAACAGATTTCTGCAATTAACACAGCTAAAGCCCCTGCAATCAAAGCTTGTAAAACTGATTCTGTTAAAAATTGAGTGGTTAACAGACTCCTTTCTGCCCCCATTACTTTTTTTACGCCTACTTCTCTGCCTCTTTGACTCGCTCTTGCTGTGGTTAAATTGACATAATTGATAATCGCTACAAAAATGACTAATAAAGCGACAAAGGCAAAAATATAGACGTTGCGAATACTACCTGATTTACCTAAAGCAGTCCAACCTTCCGACTGTAAATAGACGTTGTTTAATGGTTGTAAAGCCCATTTATAAAAATCACTTTCATTGGGCGTCAGCCCATCTGCAATATATTCTTGACGAATTAATTCATTGACATCCTTTTGGATTTTAGCGGCTAATGGTTTAGCAGCTGAATTGGGTTTTAGATGAACATAAGTTGCTCGATTATTTCCTCCCCAACCAGTTCCATAACCACCATAGCGGATAAAAAAATCAGACATGATATGCGACTTTCGCTCCTTATTATCCAATACACCTGTGACGACAAAATCAGCGCCACCACTTAAGGTAAGCGTTTCGCCCATCGGGTTGTTATCCCCGAAAATTTGAGTAGCTAATTTTGCGGATAAGACAATGTCAGTTGGCCCTGCTAAAGCAGTTCCTGCAGCTCCATGCAAAAAGTCCATTTTGACCACCTTGAAAAAATTGCTGTCTACAACGGCGGGTTCTTCAATGTACCAATCTTTATCTCCATGATTTAACAACATTTCATCTAATGGTCGCCAAGCCGCTGCCCCAACAACTTCTGGATAATCCGCTACTAGTTTCCGAGCTAGTAAGGTGGGAGTCCAAGCCGTTTCACCTCGTTTACCAATTCGATACACTCGATATGTTTCGTCGCTGTCTTGCATCCAACGGTCATGCTGATACTCATTATTGATAAAGGTCGCAATCAGGATAGCCAAAGCCATGCCTAGAGATAAGCCAAGGATATTTAAAGTAGCAAAGACTTTGTGCTTTTTTAACTGCCTAAGGGCAATTCTTATATGGTTTTTTAACATCTTAAGTGGGTGATTTGTGGTGATTTCTTTTACAGTCGGATGATTTTTCTGCCAAGGGTACTGGCGAATATTGGAATGGTTACAGTATTGTTTTTTTTGACGCTGATTTCGCTGATTATTATGATTTTTTATGCTTGTTTTAATTGAAAGACAGCAGTTGACATCCGTGGAAGTTATCAGTGGGAATTAAAAAACTTAGTTCCCCACGGATAACTTCCACAGATATTGAATTGATACGGCAGATGAATAAAGAGACATGGAGATTTATCATTTTTTGTCTGATGCTCTAAAAAATCCTGTTTCTCTAATGCTTTTTTCTATAATCTTTCAACAAATTGACTAGTCGTTTATTATCTGCATCATAGGCATATGTTATAGGACTTTTCTGATTCCTCGGATTCAGATAGGGATCTGCACCATATTCTAATAATAATTCAACCATTTGATAGTCGTTATTTTTAGTTGCTTGCATTAGTGCAGTTCCTTGTCCATTATTCATTCTATTGACATTGGCTCCTTTAGCTAATAATAACTTTACTATCTCTAAATGCTCATGCCTCGCAGCAGCGTTTAAAGCCGAACCTTGTCCATTGTTCTGTTGGTCAATATTTGCACCTTTCTCCAATAGAAATTGTACGATGTCTAAATGCCCATGTCTGGCAGCAGCATTTAAAGCAGAGCCTTGTCCATTTGTTTGCGCGTCAATATTTGCGCCCTTTTCTAATAGGAATTTAATAACATCCAAATGACCATGTCTAGCAGCTGCATTTAAAGCAGAACCCTGCCCATTTGTTTCTGCATCAATGTTTGCGCCTTTTGCCAACAACAATTCTACTACAGCTGAATGTCCATGTCGTGCCGCAGCGTTTAATGGAGAACCCTGCCCATTATTTTGTGCATTGATATCTGCACCTTTTGCTAATAATAATGCTACAGCTTCCACATATCCATGTCTAGCAGCCGCATTTAAGGCCGAACCTTGCCCATTATTTTGTGCATTGATATTCGCTCCTTTGTCAATTAATAATTTCATGGCTGCAATATGTCCATGTCTAGCGGCGGCGTTTAGTGGAGTGCCTTGCCCATTTGTGGAGGCATCAATTGCTGCTCCTGCTTTTAATAAAAAGGTCATCGTTTCTGTATGTCCTTCTCTGGCAGCGGCATTTAATGCAGAGCCATAAGCATTAGAATTATAGCTCAAATCTGCTCCTTTTTTTAACAAATATTTGGTAAATTCCATATGTCCAATTTCTGCGGCAGCAATAAGTGGCGGTTCATTTCTTTTACCATGAAAATCAACTTTTGCGCCAGCCTCTATTAATAATTTTCCGATGGTTAAATTTCCTGCTCTCGCAGCGGCAACTAAAGGTGTTTGTGCTTTCGTTCTTTGCCAAGTCATACCGTTTTCTAATTCCCTCCTATCATAACCAGGGTTAGGGTCTATACAATTAATATCGGTGTTTTTTATTAAGGCTTTTACCTTCGCTATATCTTCTATTCGGATGGCTTCTAATAATTCAACACAATCCGTACTCGAATTTCCTTTGTCAAAGGAATTATTGGTAGTGGTTACCTCCTCAACCGCATCCTGTTTTACATAAAAATCATCCTCCTCATGTTTAATGTAAACGGTTGTTTGATTGGTCGTTAATTTGCCGCCATTGTTTAAAATATACTTCATGTATTTCAAATGTGCTAAATGTTGTTCTTCTTGGTAAACCAAATATTTTGCATCTAAATTTTTAATAATTTGAATGGCTCTTAATTCATTACTTTCCTTGATTGCCGCATCTAATGCTGGATGCCGAATAGGATTGTTAATATTACTTTGGTTATGTGCCTCTTTATATGCTTTATGGCGAGCATCTGACCAAATTGTCCACATCGCCCCTCTGAGGGTAATATTTCCAGTTTCTTTTTCTAGGTATATTTCTGCGTCTCTGTGAACTAAATCTTTAATTAAATCAAGATTATCTATTTGACCTTCATTTTGTTCGGATAAACATTTTACATCATAATTTAATAATAATTGTCTAACCGTTTCCTCATCATTTGCTTTAGCCGCTCTTTCTAAAGCGTCACAATCTGCTACATCAGTATAAGTCTCGATTACTTTAGTTGCTTCTTTTTCTTTTTGAATAGAGGGTTTTACTATCTCCTTTGATGCCGCTACTAATTTTGGTTTATTGGGTGCAAAGGGGGATTGAGTAGTTGTTTGTTCCCCAAAAGGAGCGTGACTCAATTTCTTTTCATCACCGAAGGCAATCTTTCGTTTTTCTACCTCACTTAATGTAATTTCATCTTGACTACTAGTTTGTGCAATTACCGAAACGGGTTCATTTAAAACTAATAATAATACAAAAAGTAAGGGGGCAATAAAGGCATATTTCCAATAGCTATATGGAGTTGATTGTTTACTGTTCATTTTTAAAATTCTTTGTTTAATAAGGGATTGATTATAATTCGTGACAATAGTTAGCGGTTTGTTATAAGTCGCTATTTTTAGCAAATTCATTTGATAATCTTCTTTTTGTTGTGGTTCATTTTTGACCAATAACGCATCTGTTTGATACTCAATATTCTTTTCTACTTCTTTTCTAAACAACCAAATAAAAAGATTAAACCAAAGGGCAATCACCGCTATTTCGGCTAGTAACAAATCGAAAGTATGTCCTTTCTGAACATGGATTTTTTCATGTGTAATAATCTGCTCATAAGTTTCAAAATCATAACTAGTCGGATTGATAAAAATGTAATTGAAAAAAGAACAAGGTTCTATAATGCCATTCATATTGATAATAATGCCATCACTATCATAGATTTTATCGGAGTTTCGGATAACTCTAAATAGCATACTGCCAATCTGAGCGATTAAATTAAGCGATAATACGACGACTCCAAAAAGGTAAATTAATAACGCCCAGTCAGCATAGGAAAACATAGGTATTTCCAGGGAAGCACTAGTTGAATTATCAGCTTCGGTTAGTCGGGTACTTTGAGTTATCTCAATGTTTTTTTTAGCAGATATTTCGGATGTCGTTTCTATTTTTATTGGAGTAGGCGTTATTGTTTCTGTCAATGCTCCAGTTGATGCTAGTTGATTGATTTCAGCCACTTTTTCTTTGACTACCTTTTGGTCAGGAATAATGACAGCAATTTCCTTAGTATTTGTTGGTTCCAAGAGCATTGACATATAGCCTTGATGCTCAATTAACCTCGGAAGCGTGATAAAAGGCAGCAGAAAAGCAATACCTAAACAAGCTAACAGATAGGTTCGATTGACCGCAAAAAAGCTTTCTTTTTCGAGAAAAATCTTATAAAACGCCAATAAGACAATAATGATAAAGGATGATTTTAACAGTAGGGTAATCATATTTTTAAGTTTTGCTTAGGGCAAGGGGCTTAAGGCGTATCTGATACTTTCAATACCGGTAATTATCGGTACTGATACGTTGATTGTCAATGCCCAAAAATAAATGACTTGATTTACGTATCAGACACCTCCAGAGGTGTCTGATACTAAACCTCTGGACTTATTTGTTCGATTTAATAATTCGAATCAATTCTTCTTTTTCTGCCTCCGTCAAATTTTCTTTTTTGGCAAAATGGGCAAACATTTTAGGCAATGAATTGCCAAAGTAATCTTGCTTAATATCTGCAAGGTCATTATTTAAATAAGCCTCAAATTCGTTACTTGGGCGATATTGATGGGTATTCCCCATTAGTTCCGCTACCAAAAATCCTTTTTTATTCGCCAATATTTTAACGATGGTAGCGACGGTATTATAATGCGGTTTGGGTTCAGGAAATTCTTCAATAATCTCTCGAATAAAAGCTTTTTTAAGCCGCCAAACAATCCGCATAATCTGGTCTTCTCTTTTGGTCAATTCTTTCATTATTTCTTTGTTTAAAACAAAACTACTAAAAAAATAGTATATCTACTAATTTTTTAGTATTTTTTTAAAAAAATAATTCTTTCGTAACTTATAAATGGAAGATTGAGCGAGATATAGGGTGGACTATTTCGCTCAATCGACTTAAAAAATAGAGATTGAGCGAGATAAAGACTTTCATATCTCGCTCAATCTCTGTTTTTTTAGGACTTTAAGCGAGATATAATTTTGATTGGAAGGAAATAAGAACGATAAATATTAGCATGTAGAGCTATGCCAAATCTCAAAAATCTACGACATGCAGACAAATAGTCAGTAGACGGTGACGACGCGATGCGCCTTAGAAAAAATCGGAAGATTGGAAAGTCTACAGACGGTATCGAAGCTAAAGCTCCTATTTGTTAACCAAAAGAGCATCGCTCTGGCGCTGTCTGTAACACTAAATTTTCCATGATTCCTTAAAGGAGCATTGCTCCGACCCCGTAATTCAATATCTGCCTATTTGTGTACATGCATTAAATCTCAAAAAACTGACATCGCTTTCTAACTACTCACTCCGCAAACTCTGAATAGGATTGGTCAAAGCAGCTTTCACACTCTGCAAAGCAACCGTTAAAAATCCAACTACTAAAATCAGTAAACCTGCGCCAACAAAGACCCACCAAACCAATTCTGTTCGATGTGCAAAATCTTCTAACCAAGTGCTCGATAAAAAATAGCCCAATGGTAAAGCAATGATGGAAGCAAAAACGACTAGTTTCATAAAGTCAGTTGCTAGTAAACCAACGATACCCGCTACAGATGCCCCTAATACCTTTCGAATGCCAATTTCTCTAGTTCGTCTTTCTACTGTAAATGCCGTTAAGCCAAATAGACCTAAAAGGGCAATAAATAAGGTTAATAAGGTAGCGTATAGAATAGTTTTACCAAAGCGTTGTTGTTCGGCATATTGGCCGGCAAAATCTTCATCTAAAAAAGTATACCGCATCGGGTGGCTAGGCTCGACTTCTCCCCAAAGTTGCTCCACCGCAGCAATGGTCTCAGAAAGGTTTTCTGTGGATAATTTAAGTCCTACATAACCTCGCCAATGATTCGCATTCATCACCAATGGTCGAATCTTACGATCTAAACCTTGGAAATGGAAATTTTTCATCACGCCTACAATTTGCCCATAAGCGGTATCCGACATGAATTTTATTCTAGTCCCAATTGGATTTTCTTCAATATTATAGCGATTTAAAAATTCTTGATTGACGACAAAATTACTAACACTATCGGCAGCTATATTATCGGCTATAAAGCGCCCCGCCACCATTTCTATATCCAAACTATTGACAAAGTCTTCGTCGGAAAAAATAACATTTGGATTGACTCCTTCTGCTCTACCTTCAATTAAAACGCTCCAATCTGGTAAAAATCGACCAGGAAAATGAGAAGCTGTTGTTACCTCCTCTACCCCAGGAATATTTTTAAATCTATTTTTTAAGTTGGCTAATTTATAATGTGTTTGATTAGAGTTCATCGTGACTTTCATCACCTGTTCTGGCTTAAACCCTAAATCTTGGTCCATCATATAATTTACCTGTCGGTAAATAAAAGCCATTACTATCAATAAGGTAATGGTTACTGCAAACTGTCCCGTTACGAGTACTTTTCGGAATAAACCATTATCTCCCGTTTTTAAAAAATTAGATTTTAAAGCCGTAACAGGTCGATAAGCGGACATAATGAAAGCTGGATAAATCCCTGCCAATAAACCAGTAAATACTGCTAAACCAAATAAAGTTAAAATAACAGGAATCGGTTCACCTGACAAAACCTGTAGTTTACGCTCTACTACATTATTAAAAAAGGGCAAAGAAATTTCTGCCATTAATAAGGCGATGACGGCAGCTACACTTGCCTGTAATACAGATTCCGTAATAAATTGAGCGGTTAATAAACCCCTTCCTGCGCCTGCTACTTTTTTAACCCCAACTTCTTTGCCTCGTTGACTGGCTCTAGCGGTAGTTAAATTGACATAGTTGATAATCGCAACCATCAATACCAACAAAGCAATGATGCCATATATATAGATACTTCGGATACTGCCCGAAGGGCCGCCCATAAAACCAAAACCTTCGGAATGCAAATAAATGTCCTGCATCGGTTGCATTTCCCATTTAGGTAAATCACCTGGTTTGGGCGTATAATTACTGGCTAATAATTCTTTTTCGATTAGTTTAGACACTTCAGCTGTTACTTTATTTTCTAAAGCAGCAACATTTGCTTTGGGTTTTAGGCGGACATAAGTGGAGCGATTATTTCCTGTCCAATAGTTGCCATTATCTCCAAATCTAGTAATTATATCTACTGCAACATGTGATTTTTTACTTTTGCTATCTAATACGCCCGTTATCATATATTCATCCGCACCATCGTACGTAATGATTTCTCCTAAAGGATTGATAGCCCCAAATAATTGCTCTGCCATATTAGCAGAAAGGACCATGCTATTAGGTTCGTCCAATGCGGTTTTAATATCTCCATGCAATAATTCCATCCCAAATACTTGAAAGAAAGTACTATCTGTTTCCGCAGTTTCTTCGATATAATGTTTGTTACCTGCATATTCTAATAACCGTTCTCCCATTGGTGCAAAACCTGCTGCGTTTGCTACTTCTGGAAAATCACTCGCTAATTTTTTAGCTAAAGGTGAAGGAGTCCAAATCGTTTTGCCACCACCTTCCCATTGTCGATAAACACGGAAAGTATTTTCGCTCTCCGTCATCCATTTATCGTAACTAAATTCACTTTTAATAAAAACAGCAATTAAGATGGCCAATGCCATTCCGAGCGATAGGCCTAAAATATTAATCCCAGAAAAAACCTTATTTCTAAATAATTGTCGGTAAGCAATTTTGAGGTGATTTTTTAACATAATAAAAGGACGTTTTAGCAGAAGGCGAAGGGCAGAGTGCAAAGGAGTTTTCCATCTGCCCTCTACCGCTTACCATGCATCATTAAATATCTTTTTTACAGTCGAGTGATTTCCTTTACTTATTTTCAATGGTTATGCCAATATTTCAACTGATTGATTATCAGATTTTTATGAAAAGTAAGGCAAAGTAGAACGTTAATTTATTGTCCGATTTTGGACGAAACTTGTTCAATAATGGACGTTTGATGAAAATGAAAACTAATTGGGAGTAGATTTGGCAAAATACTTGCAATTAAGAATAATGTTTTTTATTACGCTAGGTTCGCTTAAAAAAAAGGATAAAAATAAAATTAAGAAAAGCAGGGCTATTATTATAGAAAAAGGAGGTAAAAGGTAATTTTGGGAATTTTTCACAAAAAAAGCCAAAGATGGTAGTAGGAATAGGAAAATGTAGCCATATCAACCGAGTGGAACGAATAGATGATGTACCGCTCCTTATA
>Ga0208544_10002260_pt1 | contig 12699 bp, 4 predicted proteins | sample DEB08_DNA_9_FD_184526 | JGI IMG/M metagenome (GOLD analysis project Ga0208544, IMG submission 184526) | Aqueous microbial communities from the Delaware River and Bay under freshwater to marine salinity gradient to study organic matter... | ecosystem: Environmental > Aquatic > Marine > Coastal ...
TTTGCTGACCGAATAGTCGGTGTAGCGAACCTGAATAGGTGCTTCGGCAACCTTGAGCTTGGCGCGTTCTGCCAGGATGATCATTTCGCTGCAGTAGCTGAAATCATCCTGCAATAAATCCAGGGTAGCAATGGCCCGCTGGTTGAGCAACCGAAATCCCGACTGGGTATCGGTATAATGATGGGTGCAAAAGGTATTGGTCAGTATGTTGGCAGCCGTATTGAAAAACCGGCGCAAATACGGTATTTGATTTTGTGTGCCAGCGAAGCGACTGCCAATGACGAGGTCTGCCTGCTGTTCCTGCATGGTCGTGATGAGGCCTTCCAAATCCTCGGGGAAGTGTTGGCCATCGGAATCCATAAAAGCAAGGTAAGGCCAACCATATTTGCGGGCCAGGGAAATGCCCGTTTGGCAGGCAGCTCCTGCCCCCCGGTTCAGCGGATGCCGAACGACCTGCTCGCCCATCGCCAGCACCTTTGCTGCGGTATCATCGGTACTTCCATCGTCGATAACCACAATACGAAAATCACCAAGCTGTCGAATGTCGCGAATGACCTGCTCAATGATACGCGCTTCGTTAAAAGCCGGAAGTATAAGTGTTATGGGTAGCCGTTCGGGCATGGGCTCCACGGTTAATTGATTTTGAACAGGGCAATCCGGCCAGGGTATATCGTCTTACCCGCCAGTTCGGGTTTCGCCGCAGCGAGCTGCCCATTCGGCAACTTGACTGGTTGGGTATTGGGAGCTTCCACGTAGTTGTCCGTCGCTATCAGGGTTACCTGTTGGGGATTCTGGTAGATCAGTTCTAAAAACTTCTGGCACTTCTTGCGCAAGGTTTGCTCGGGCGTTTGGTCCAGGGTAGGCGAGTTGATATCATAAAGCAGATAGCGGAAGCCATTGGCCTTGAGCACCTGGAAGAAGTCGTTTTCATTGCGTAGGTAACGAATCATCCCGGCAAAACGCCCCAATTGGTTGTCTTCGAAAACCCGCTGGTCATTGTGGTCAAGGTGGAATTGCATATAGCTGTTGACCCGGAATACCTTGGCCTCTTTGTCTGCATTGATAATTTGGGCGATTTGCTGAACAGTAGGATCAAAGGCGCGTAAAGTTTTGGCGTAATCACTATCCATCCGGGAAACGTATTCGATCATGGGCCAGTTAAACAGGATATTAGAAGGTTGCTGGGCGTTGGAAGAGCTGAATAGGATGGCTATATTCAAGCCAATTTGCAACATGATAACCCCACCAAAAGCAATGCCACTCCATTTCTCCCGCAACTTTCCAAGCAATAACCCGGGTTGTTGGAAATAATAAATTAAGAAGACGGGTAAAAGGACCCACAGGGGCATGGCATACCAGGTGATGGCATTGCCAAGGAGTAACCAGTACCAGCCAAACGCCAGGCAAAAGGCTCCCAGCCCGCACAATTCGGCGGGCCACTGACGGGTTCGGTGCCGGAGGAGGAGGGGTATTACTAACAGCATACCGAGCAACAGGGGGAAATACACCAGCGGCGGGAGTTCACCTAAACTTTTCCAAACCGGGGCCAAACTTCCGCCTAGGAGCAAAAAAGGTTGTTCGCAGGTGTCCAACAGCTGGAGCCAAAAATCTTGGCTGCCGGCCGAAATGGCCGACAAATTCCCCTGATTGGCCGCATGTCGGGCGGCAATATGTTCGGCTGTATCCGGCGCTTCAGTGAGCGACCAGAAACAAAGAGCCAGGTAAAAAACGCCCCCAATGGCCACTAATCCGTTGGTTAGTCCGGTTCGGAGTTTGCTTCCGATGCCAAAAGTCAGGAACAACAAGGGCAATAAAGCCAGCAGAAAAAAGCCTGTTTCCTGGTACCGGAGCATCTTGATATTCGTGTTAAGCGTCAGGTCGAAAGGGATGCTCAGGTAGCGGTTGATGCCTTTTTCGTAACCGAGGTACCGCTGCAACTCCTCTCTTTTGGAGTCGCCAATTAAGTTGTCATTATCCGCTACCGGTTCTTGCTGCACCGCCGTTCCCGTGCTGGCTGGCGCCTGCTGCTGGGAGGTGCGTTTTACGAAGGGCGCGCCGCCAGATCCTTCGTGCCGGGGGGCACTGTTAAAACGAAGGGAGAGCAAGTCTTTAGGGATTTCCAGATCCGGAGCAGTAGGTTTTCCGTAAAGAATATGTTTTAGAGAGAAAGCAAAGTCGTGCTCGTGCAGGTGCTTAATACCCCAGGGCATAAAAGCGAGGACAAACCCTATTCCAATAGCTGCCACCGAAAGCACTATCGGGCGAAAGAGCGGCCGGTTTTTCCACCAGAACATCGCCAAAGCGAGCCCGCCCACCGCCACCAGCCCCAGCCCGAGCAATTGTGCCGCGGAAGGGGTGATTTCGAGGTTGCCGAGTTCGTAGAAACCGGTTAGAAAAAGTAATCCCGTTACCAATACGAGCCAGCCCGCAAAGAGCACATACCGGCCAAGCTGAAACAGATAAACCGCCAGAATAGCAATAACCAGGAAAAGGGCGGTGTATTTTATAGAAAAGGAAAACCCCAACAGCCACCCATTGAGCAGGACAACTTGCCAGACCGGTTGACGCCACCAACTTGTGGTGGTATCCGGCGCCGTGTCCAACTTATGGTTCAAGACCAATTGCAAGCTCGCCAATCCAATAAACAACAAACCCAGGTCTACTTTCTCATCGATCATCGCCTGGAAACCAATGGCCGGCAAACTGGCCACCAATACCATTAGGAGTAGGGCGTGTGCCGGACTCAGCCAACGCCGGGAAATTTGGTACCCCATCAGCAAAGCGGGCACATACAACACGTGAGCAAGCAACAAGCTAAAGGTGAGGCTTTGAAACAACAATTCTCCCCAGCTCATTACGACAGACCAGCCAAAGGCCTGTACCGCGCCGGGAAGGGTGTGCGACTGGGCGGTCAGATGAGCCAGATTGGCGTACAAAGCAGCTCCGTCAAACCCGATCGGAAATGCTTTTAAACTGGCCAGCCAGTACATGGCTGCGATCATGGATCCGGTAAAAGCCAGGGGCAATTCCCACCAGTGGGTAATCTTCCAGGAGTAGCGCTTAACCAGCCAGGCCTGGAGTAGTTGCCAGGTTGGTTTTCGTTGGTAATACAAGGCACCCACGAAAACCAATCCCAAAACCACTCCGTACAAACCGTGCACCAATCCCAGGATGGTGCTCAAAAAAACCATCAGACTGAACCCCACCGCAATGGCCAGCAGTGGCGACCGGTGGTGCTGGTCCAGGCGCTGGGTAACGGAGGTGCCAACGGCAAACAAAGCCCCGGCCAAAGCCAAAAGTAATATCAGGTACCAACAGCTGTTGATAAAAAACGCAAAGACAGCCGGACCAGTGGCGGTAAACTTCAACCCAATAGTGTTCCTGAAAATAACGAGGTAAACACTAGCGAGCAGCAACACCCCGCCGAGAATGAAAATTCCCCTGATACCGATCTGGACGGTCTTTCGCCGGGCCAATATTCGCCGACTTCCAACCCCCAGGGCAACTTGCAGGACCAGCAAAACGGCGAGCAATTTCGCGTAAGGATGATCCGCTAAAAGTCCAATATACTGTGGGTGGTTACCTAAGAAAAAGAGGGTAATCAGGAATAGCCATACTGCTAAACCAGCCATTATCAATTGGCCACTCATTTGCGAAAGTCTGGAAGATACCGCCAAGGTTGAAAAATTTTAGTTCGCCGGAAAAGCTAGGTAAAAAAATGGAATAGTTTGTCCGTTATTATTGCAACCGGTATCCCCCTACCCCATTATTTGGTCATTATTTATTCTAAACCTGATTTATTCTGAGCATCAGCCACGAAAAACACGTATTTTTTCGTTGTCGTTAAACACCAAAAGTAATGCCTTTAGTGAAATATATGCTCGGTCTGTGCTGTCTTTGTGTTTTTTGCCTGAATTTTCTGGTGGCCCAACCTGATAGTACCCGCCCAGACTATGCCTTACTGTGGGAAATTTCCGGAAATGGCTTGGCTCAGCCCTCCTACGTCTTTGGATCTATGCACGTGCGCTACGAAGCCGTTTTTGAATTCCCGGATTCGCTGTTTATATGCCTGAGCGCCGTGGATGCGTTTGCCAACGAAGTTCAGCTGGACTCCGCTATGCAGCGAATTTTCCAGGTTTTTGTCGGCCACGAGGAACTCCGGGTAGATTCGAATTACCAGCAGCTGATTACCCGGAAATCAGCAAAAACCGACTCCCTCGACCGAATCTTTGCCTTACAAAATCCGGAAGCCTTTAATGTCCGCAAATTTCTGAAAGAACAAGGTCGCTATGAGGATCTCACCGAACGGGGCTTCCGGCATACGACGTTGGATGCGTATCTCATGGAAATGGCACGAAACCTGGGTAAACAGCTATACGGCCTGGAGGAAATTGACCACCATCTTTTCGAGCCTGCGCGGCAGTTTTCAAACGCCCGCCAAAACAGCTTTTCCTTATTTGACAACAATTTTGAGGACCTGCTGGAGCTTTATTACCAGGGTGACCTCTCCCCTATTGACCGCTTTATCAGGACGGTTCCGGAAGCTTTTGATCAACTCGCTTTGATTCCCCGCAACTACGTCATGGTGCACAGCATGGAAAAAATAATGCACGAGCAGCGTTTGTTCAGCGTAGTCGGGGCTGCTCATTTACCAGGGCCGGAAGGGGTTTTACAAATCCTGTGCGACGAAGGCTATACCGTTCGCCGGGTACAGCCCACCTTTACGGGCCTGCGCGACGGCTTCAGCGTGGAAGCCAGTCAGCGACCCTGGCCCGTTTTTACGGCCGATCGGGAAGCCTTTACCTTTGCCATGCCCTGGGGGGTTCAGCATACCAGGAGCAGCGGCGTCCAGACAAATTATTATTCCTTTGATATTGGTCGGGGACTGACCTATCAGCTCCTGATCAGTTCTTTACTTCCTGGCGATTATGCTAATTTAGAGGATAAATTTATCAACAATGAGGGCTTTAGTATCGAGAAAAAAGAACCATTCGAGCTTCACGGACTGGCAGGGCATCGTTATGAATTGTTCAACTATGGAAGTGACCAACCACACTTCCTGGGCTACTCTTTTATTCGCAACCAGCAATTGTACTTCCTGAAGATTGGTGCCTACGGTAGAGAGGTTCTGGAGGAGAATCCCGATGTAGTAGCCTTCCTGGAACGTTTTGCGGTGGCTCCGCCGCGCCCGGTCAATTGGGGATTTATTACAGACACCCTGGGCGGTTTTAAGATCCGGTTGCCCGATACCTTCAGCTATACCCTCTCCGAAACCAGTGATTCCGAACCAGACGAATTACGCTACAGCAATATTCAACACATTTACCGGGCCGGATTTGAACCCGTAGCCGCTTCCGTATGGTTGCAATATTTTGACGTGGAGCCAGAGGCTTTCCCGGTCAATGAGCGGGTCCAATTACAAAAGGGTGTCGACTATTTGTCTGAGATTTACGGGATTGAGTTGAGCGTTACCGACCGTTCTCCCTACCTGGGGCTACCCTGTTGGCAGCTCGCCGGGACTTACCCGGAGCAGGGATTAAATTTTGCCGGTAAGGTGATTGCCCGTGGCAACCGGCTGTATTTATTGAGCCAGGTGGATCGGAATAAAATCACCTACACTAAAAAATTCCTCCCCTCCTTTGAGGTTTTACCAACCTACCCCAGCGCCCATTGGCAGCCCCAATCGCTGGCTGGTGACGAGGTTAAGATGTGGCTGCCAGCAACTCCGGTGTCAAGCACCAGAGATGCGCGGAATGATCAGACGGTACCCGAAAATTTTCGCTACCAGATCCAGGCTTCAGATCCTGCCTCTGGCGGGAACGTACAAATTGATATTTTCGCCATGCCCGATCTTTTTGGGGTAGTAGACACAAATTTGTTTTTTGAACAGGCTTTCCAGGATTTTACCGGGCCAAGGGATTCTTTTCTCCAACACAAGCTGATCCAGCTTCCCTATCCGGCACCAGTAAAAGGTCAGGAGAGATTATTTTCTACCAACAACAGCGGTATCCTGCAACGCATTCAAGTGTATACACAGGGTTCCTGGTGGGTTCGGAAAAAAGCCTTCGGAACGGCCGATTATCTGGCTTCAGAAGGTATTGACCGGTTCTTTAACGGAGATAAGTGGGCCACTGATCCTGTTGCGTCTACCCTTTTTCAAGCCCCAACGGTTCGCCTATTGGCAGCTCTGAGCAGTTCCGATACGTTAATCCTTAAGGCTGCGCTGAAGGCTTTTGATCCCTTGCAATCTTTTAAACCAGCTGATTTCCCCCAGTTGGTACAACTTCTGTTGCACAGCAGCCAAACGACCAACGCGCTCCATGACGAGCTTCGCCAGCATCTTATGGAATTGTTTTCCCGGGCAGGCCAAAAGGGGCAGGACAGTTTGGCCGAATGTTTCGCTCAGGCGGGTACCCATGCAGTGCTGCGAGTGGCTATCCTTAAACACTTAGGACAGGAAAGGGAAGCTTCTGCCTACCAGTTGTTCTTTAAACTCTTAAAGAGCGACGCTAGTTTTTCCCGGCAGGCTCCTTCCACTATTTTTGCCGACTTCGCGGGTAAGCCGGCGTTGACCCTAGCTTACTGGCCAGATTTTAAGGCCTTGTGGGATAACGACCAGGAACCCGCCTATTGCTGGGAATTGATCCGGCAGGTACTGGCAAGCAGGGATTTGGATCCAGCACCGGTGCTGGCTTACCAGTCCCAATTGGTGGCAGGCGGTGGCACCCGTTTGCGGGAGGCCAGGCAAGCAGGAAATGACGCTGAAGCGGGGTATATCCTACAGGTTTATGCCCTGCTCCCCGCACAAACCAATCTCTTGCTACAGGTTCACGATTTTTTCGAACAGAGCCCATTGGATCAAACCAAAATCCAGGCGGCAAGTCTGTTGCTTGCCAACGGCGAAACAATCCCGTCCAAAAGCATCAAAGCAATCATGCGGAAACCCGATCTGGCCATTCCTATGGTCCGACTGCTAAATACCTACCAGCAACTTCATTTGCTGCGCAAAAAAGATTACGATCAGGAAACAATTGCCCGTTACCTGCTGAACGAAAAGTTTATACAGGAAGAAAAAGAGGGCATAGAAAATATTGCGCCAAAGGGTACCCTCGAGGTTGTAGTGGCAGGAGAGACCAGGCGGGTTTACCTATTCACTTTCGATGTGGACGGAGACCAGAATCACCTGGGCGTGGTGGGCTATTTTTCAACCGCCGACGGAGCGCGTGCTTTCAGTGACGAAGGCTGGGTCAACTACACGCTCTATACCATCACCAGCCGACGCCGGATGCGCAAAGCCCAACAACTCGTAGACGAGATGCAGGAATGGTAAACGCCGGTGAGTTGTTGGTACTGCTATTTAAAAAGGTTGTCGTATCCTTCGGTACCTTTTCCTCGTATTTGGCCTTCGGCCGTACGATCGGGAAGGGTTTTTAGGTCCAGCGTATCTTTCTGCCGGCCGTCGCCCAGTAACATCAGGGTACTTTGCTGTTCCCATTGTTCCAGCATTCGCATACCATCTTCGGCGAAGACGCCATTCTGTAGGTCTACTGAATCCATGAAGTTGGCTGACATTTCCATGAAGCGCTCCATTTCTCCTACCTTGCTGGCTACATCCTCGGCCACCGCTTCCATGGCCATATCAAACATAGCACGCTTGTCCGGGTCGCCGGAAATGACACTCATCGCCGATTTCATCGCCGAATGAGAAGCACGAATGGCTTTGCGCTCCTGTTCTTTCATGTTCACCTGGTCCTTGGTGTCTTCCAGTAAGATCTCGGAGTTGTCGTGCATTTTATTCAGAATGCGGTACATGATCTCCATGCGGGCATGCAGTGCGTGGTACTTTTCGTTGCTTTCCTTCAGACGGGCAGCCTTCCGTGACGACAAGACCATTTGCTGGTCCATATCTTTGGATTTGGCCGCACTGGCCAGTTTCATCTGCTTGTCAATTTCTGCCGTATTGCCTTCCATCAGGGTGGCCAGTTGCCGCATTTGGCCACGCAGCTTACCAATCTGGGCACGCATCTTCACCAGGTTATCCTGGAGGTCTTCAATGTAGCTCTTCAGGATACCGATGGGATCCAGGTTGACAAACATGCCGGTAAGTCCCCGCATGAAGCTTTTGTAGGCATAGCCAATCAGGTTGCGCATCCTGGGGTCGAGTACCAGATAAGCAACTACCCCTAATGCGGCCAGCGTTCCGGCCAGGTAAAGGGTGTTGGCAAAAATAGTGCCCCAGGGCAGGGCAGTAAGTAAATAGCCAGCGCCGGCAACCAGCGCGGCCAGAAAAATGAGTCCGGTAACTCCTTCAGGGCGTTTCCAGAATGATTTTTCCTTTCCTACGTTTGGCATTTCTGACATGTCGATGGTTTTGCTAAATAATGATTAAAGATAACGATTAATATCCTCCAAATCGGTATTGATTTGGTTGAGCAAAGATTTCAAAGTCGCCTCAAAGCGTTCGTGCACATCATTAATACTGTTCTGAGCCGTAATAATACTCTCGTCTGCTTCGGAAATGATTTTTTCAGCTTCGGCTTTCTTCTGTTGAAATTCCTGAATTTTCGCTTCGTATTCTACGACCTTTTTCTGCAAGATTTCGACTTCTCGCCGTTTGCCATCTACCTTCGCTTTTACCTGGTTGGCCAGGGCTGCGTCAAAACTCTTTTTTTCCCGGAGTAGCACTTCTTTGTAATGATCGGCCGTTTTGAGTAGCTTTTCCTTAGTTAGCCCCATGGTGGATGCGGTAACAAAAGCGGACTTAAACGCCACTTCTTCCTCCATATTGAGGGATTGCAGGCGCCCTAGCGATTGCTTAAATTCCAGGTAATCAAAACCGGGTAAATTTTCCCGTTCGAGGGCGGCAACCAGGGATTCCATGCTCCGTTCGTCCAGGCCGTGATGTGCTCCAAAAAAATCCTTCATCGAGATCTATCTAATGTTTTTTGCAATATTAATCCATACCCCGCAAGAAACCTAAAGGCAGACACAAAAGATAAGAAAAATAGACAGACCAACGCGCTTTTTCGACGATTTCAAAAATTTGACCTGATCCGCCTATCTTTTTGCCAAATTTAGCCAAGGATATCTACTTCGCTAAAACCGTTACTTTGCTTGTTAACCTGTATCTGTACTGCTATTCGTTCCTTCAGGGCAGGCACGTGGGAAATGACACCAATTGTTTTTCCACTGGCCTGCAGATTTTCCAGGGTGTCCAGGGCAAGATCCAAGCTGCGTTCATCAAGGGTGCCAAAACCCTCATCAATGAACAAAGAACCGATTTGGGCGTGCCGTCCCGCCAGATCAGACAACCCCAGGGCCAGGGCCAGGCTGATCAGAAACGACTCACCCCCACTTAGAGTGAACATGCTCCTCCGGTTATCGGCCTGAAAGGTATCAATGATTTCCAGCCCCAGATCGGTGTCGGCCTGTTTGCTGATAAAATAGCGACCATTGAGCCGTCCCAGGTGTTGGTTGGCCAGGGCTACCAGCCGTTGCAGGGTAAGCCCCTGCGCGTAGGTGCGGAATTTCTTACCGTCGGCCTGGCCGATCATTTCATTGAGGTTATACCACCGGTTGTAGGCTTGCCGCTGAACGGCAATCTCTTCAACCAGTGACTGGTATTGCTGTTCGCGCTGCTTTTGTTGCTGAAATTTTTCTTCCAGTTGGCCAAGATCAAGCAGTTGCTGTTGGTGTGTTTTTTTTGCGGTAAGCAATGCTTCCCTTTCCGCTTCCCGGGCGGCTTGTTCGGATTCAGTCGGGCGGTATTTTTCTTCTTCCCGTTGGCTTTCCGACAGGGCGCGGGTAATCTCTACCTGTTTTTCCCGGAGTTGTTGCGCCTGCCTTTCCAGATTTTCCTCCTCGGCTACCGGCAATTGCTCCGTAATGGCCATTTCCAGCGAGGCAAACCCCTGCGTTTTTAGGGCAGCACCTACTTCCTTAGCCAATTTTTTGGCCACTTGGGCCCCTTTGTTAAGTGCCGCTTCGTTATCGTTTGTCGCTTGTTCGTGCGCAGCCAATTGTTCTTTCAATACCTGCAGGTCTGCGCGGTGGGTCTCTAAGGCTAATTCTGTGTCTGTTACTTGTTTTTGCAAAGCTTCCCTGGCTTCGTTTACTGATTGTTCGCCGAAAAGGGACTGGCGCTCTTCCCGAATGGTTTTCATTTTTTCTTCCTGCTGGGCGAAAGTGTTGTCAGCTGCCTCGATAAGGGCTACCTGTTTGGCCAATTGTCCGGAAATTTCCTTTAATTCAGCTTTGAACACCAAGAGATCCTGCTGCAATTGCTGGCGCTTTTCGGTATTGGCAACCCAGGTGCCAGCAATCGTGCGCAATTGCTCAAACGTAGCGCGGGCCGTCTTTAGATCAAAAGAAAACCCCAGGGGAGCAATTTGCCCTTCCAGCTTCTCCTGGGCTGCCTGATAAACAAGTCCGGCGGCGTGTAATGCCTTATCTGCTCGTTGAAGTTGTACTTCAATAGACCGCAATTCTATATTGACAGTCAGTAGTTTACGATCTGTTGTTTCAATGATTTCGGTGGTTTTGCCAAGATTTTCCCACAGCACTTCCAATTTATCCTGCACCTGCCGCCAGTGCCCCAACCGTTCCTCAATTTGGGTCAATTGCTTGCGCAACACAGTGCCACTTTCGGTCTGCCAGGTTTCGCCGGGCAGAAACAATAAACGTGCAATTTGTTCCTCATGCTGGAGCAGTTTTTTTCGCTGTTCATAGAGGCGTCCATTTATGGATTGCAGGTCGTTGCCGTGCAGTAATTCAATCTCCTGATAAATCTCGGTGTCGCGTTGCAGCAATTTTCGTTCCTGGTTAAGGAGTTGGGTGAAAAAAGCTTCCGCCCGCTCAAACTCACTTCTGGCTTTGTCCACGAACGGCGTTACGGGATGCTCATGAAAAGGATGATCCGTGGATAGGCAGAGCGGGCAAGGATCGCCGGGTTGTAGTTGCTGGCGATCTTTTGCGTAGTTTGCGAAGGCTTGTTGTTGTGCAAGAATCGCGTGTTTGTAGCTTAATTCTGCCTGGAACTCTTCCCTTTGCTCTACGATGTTGAGGAGTGCTTTGTTATTTGTCTGCTGCGCAGTTAGTAGTTCGCTGAGTCGATTTTCCAACTGCTGCTGTTCTTCTAATAGTGGCTGATAGCCGTCGTCCAACGTACATAACTGTTGCAGTAGCCTCCTTTTTTCCTGGAGTTCCTGGATGGTAGTACCCATTTTAGCCAGGACGGCTTCATTGTCGACCAAAAAACCATGGGGCAACAACTGGTCAACTCCAGCTTGTTGCTGCACCAATACCGCTTGTTGCTGCTGTAAGGTTTGGGTAATTAAGGTTTCCTGTTTGGTTGTTTCCAGCTGGGCTTGTTGCAATTCGTCGTATTCTTGCTGGAGGCGTTGCTGGCTTTGGTAATGTGCGAGCAATTGTTCCCGTTGCTGTTCTATCAGGGGCAATTGTTGGGGCAGGCCATGAAACACTTGCTTCTCGTGGAACCAACTGTCCAGCGCGGCCAGTGCTGTTTCGTGCGCATTGATCTGTTGTACCAGCCGATCGTATCGTTGCTGCATGCCATCCTGTTCTGCCCGACGATGGGTTTGCTCCTGCTGCGAGGAGGCCAGTTGTCCTTTTTGAGCCTCGTACTGTTCGTCCAAACGATCCACGGTTCGAAAAACCAATTCATTGGCTTTTGCTGCATTTTTAAGGGCAAGCAGCGCCGTTTCTAATTCTTGTAACTGCGGTACGATTGCCTCTTGTTGCTGAACGATTAACTCATGACGCCCGCTCAGTTGTTGTTGGACAGCCCACAATTCCTTTTCCTGTCGCTCCCAGGCGCTTAGCTGTTCGAATTGCACGGCAAACGGACGGAGTAATCTGGCACGCTGCAGGCGCGTAAGTTGCGGTAAAAAAGCAACTTGCTGTTCGTCCAGTTGGGTTTGTTCCTGGTCAAGTAGTGCTATTCTTACCCGGGATTCTTCCCAACGATCCAGGCGTTGAACTTTTGCCTGGAGCAGTTCCAAGGCTTTTTCCTGGGTCTGAGAAGCTTGCCGCAACGCGGTCAATGCTTCCGGTTGGACAAGTTCACCGGTTAGCAAGCCCAGTTGTTGAAGCCGATCCTGGAGCTGATTCAAAGCTTGTTTTTCCAGTCGAAAGCGATCAAAGGCAGCTACCGAAAGTTCAGAATAAATGGCCGTACCGGTAATTCGCTCCAAAAGTTCGGAGCGCTCGCGTTCATCTGCTTTCAGGAAGGCTGCAAATTCTCCCTGCGACAGCAAAACGGAACGGGTAAAACGCTGGTAATCCAGTTTGGAAATAGCCTCCACTGCATCATCCACTTCCTTGATCTTTTCGGCGATAGGCACAAAGCCCTGGCTTTCCTCCTGCCACTGGCCAAGCTCCCGCTTGGGGCCAATGAGATTACCATCCAGCTTGTTGCGGGCGCGATATAGTCGCCAACTGGCCAGGTAACGAATTCCCCGTACCTCAAACTCTACCTCGGCATGACATTCCGTAGCACCAAAACTGAGTACTTCCCGGACCTCTTTGTTGCGGGCCAGCCGGCCGTATAACGCCAGGGTGATCGCATCCAGGATCGTCGTTTTTCCGGCACCGGTATCACCCGTGATAGCGAAAATCCCCGCATGCACCAAAGGCGGCTTTTCAAAATCAAGGGTCAGCTGTTGGCGCAGCGAGTTAAGG
>Ga0208544_10002261_pt1 | contig 12698 bp, 10 predicted proteins | sample DEB08_DNA_9_FD_184526 | JGI IMG/M metagenome (GOLD analysis project Ga0208544, IMG submission 184526) | Aqueous microbial communities from the Delaware River and Bay under freshwater to marine salinity gradient to study organic matter... | ecosystem: Environmental > Aquatic > Marine > Coastal ...
CAAAATTTAATAATAAGAACCGTCGCTTGCGAAAAAACGCCTTCGCAAACTTCTAGAACGTATTGGCTTTCCCTTTCTTCCTTCACTTGCCTTGCTGCTTTCTGTCATCTAAGGCTTGTAGCCTATGGTGCCGCCACCAAGAGTCGAACTCGGGACCTACTGATTACAAATCAGTTGCTCTACCAGCTGAGCTATAGCGGCATTGGCTTTTCATGGCCAGGTCAGACAGGATGCGGATATTATGCGAAGACGGCCCGTTGTTCAAACATCTATGGAGTTATTTTTAGAACAAACCTGCATTTTTTGCTGAATGGCCGGAAAATCGACCAAAATCGCCGCCCACAGACTTGAATCAAGCACCAAGGTGCTCGTCGATTGCGGCGCGAAAACCCAATACTCGCGATCAATTCGCGGAATTTCCCGAATTCGGGTCTCATAACCCTCATCAACGAAGCCCTGCCTGGCGATCTCTGCAGCAGCTCGCGTGGAGAATAAACCCATCGAGATACCCAAAGCGTCGGGTCCCTGCGTAATAACATAGCTATCTATCTCGCTGGACTTCAGTATTCGCAGTACTCGAAACGCGTCCTGCAAGGTTTTCGCAGGCGGAATCAAGACCCGATAGTCATTCTCACCGGACGGTTTATCAACCGCTCGTAGAACCACGTCAAACGCTCGCGTCTTGAGCGACTCAACCAAAGCTTGGCCGGCAAAGAGGTCCGACATAGGCCCGAGCGCAGAACATTGGGCATTATCGCTGGACTCGCCGTAGATGGGATTGTTAACAACCTGATTGAGCTGTCGAACCCGCTCCAAATCTCGCGCCACCTCCTTTGTTAGGACAATAGCGCCGACCCCCTTCGACGGCGGCTGTGGAGCCGGGAATTCGAGTACGCTCGCAGAACGAACGTCGCGATAAGCAGCATAGGCAAAATAACCAACATTCAGCATGAGCAGGAAAAAAAAGACATTACGCATTATCCGCACTCGCCAACCGTAAACTGACCTCACCCGCATTGAATGACTGAACGCCACCCTTGGTCAACAAAAGCAATTGACCGCTGGCATCGATGCCGTGATCAACACCCGGAATAACTTGCTCGCCGAGCCTTACCTCCACCGCCTGACCGCGATACTGATTGTACGCCGGCCACGCTGCAGCATAGGGCGCAAAGCCCGTCACCTCAAACGTTTGCAGCGCTGGCACCAGGTGATTCAGCAGGACGGAAACTACTTGATCACGAGACAGCTCTACGTCCTCAGGCACCACGCTCCAGGGCTGATCAATCGACTGAGCGTCCACGGCACTCAAAGCCAGATTGATACCGATGCCCAGCACAACATTAACCATGTTATTTGCGGGTACAACCTCGACCAATATGCCTCCAAGCTTACCGCGCCCCAATATGACGTCGTTAGGCCACTTCAAACCGACGTCTGTCACACCCAACGCCCGCAGACTATCAACCACCGCCATACCCGTCGCCAGGCTCAACCCACTAAGCGCCGCCACAGGCGTCCGGAATTGCCAACCAAGACTCATATAAACGTTTCGACCAAAGGGACTGATCCACTGCTTACCCCGTCGCCCCTTGCCCGCTAACTGTTGCTCGGCCAAGCTGACAGCGCCGTGGAAAACTGAAGAGCCAGTACGCTTGAGCACATCGTTATTCGTCGAGTCCGTCACCCAATGAACATCCAGCTCCCCTAGCACCCGCCTTACCGGTTCGAGCAACTCATCGAGAATACGGGCCTTATCAAGCAATTGCAGCGGCGCCGCGAGCGCCAGCTGCTGAAGACCCAAATTTACGTTACCACTCGCCGAACCATGTGCGCGCCCGAGATCTTTCTCAACACCTGTCGCAACATCGGTCTCAACACTTGTCTCAACAGTTGCCTCAACAGTTGTCTCAACAACAGAAATGCCGAGCTTGACGAGCTCGCCCCGCAACGCCGGGGTCGAGTCCACAGTCTCACCGCGGGCGAGACTACGGATTTGACCGATTAACATCTGCCGCGATTCTTGCAATGGCTCACTTGACACAAAAGGCATCCTGCTCATCTCTAAGGCGTCTGGAACGCTAAAATCGAATTGTGGCACACCGCGCTGACGCAAGGAACATTAAGGACTGAACAAAAAGGGGCATGCAGCAACAATCGCTGCACATTAGCCTACTAATGAGCATGAATAGTTTCGCTAGACGGATTCGTAATAGTGCGCGACGCTTGTCGGCGAGATCTCCCCCGCGCAAGACCAGCGCTCTGCGACTCGCAGGGAAAAAATATGGTGGAGCCAGACGGGATCGAACCGTCGACCTCCTGCGTGCAAGGCAGGCGCTCTCCCAGCTGAGCTATGGCCCCAGATAAACTGGATAAAACAAGGCAGGGATTCTCCGCTAAAGCGCATGTTCACGCAAGCGTTACCCTACTTCCTGACGCCCATTGTACCTGGCACATCAGGACTTCCAACAGAACCTCTCGATCTTTTCTGCCATCTATTTGGCACATCTCGAAATTCTGGTGGGTCTGGGTGGATTCGAACCACCGACCTCACCCTTATCAGGGGTGCGCTCTAACCAACTGAGCTACAGACCCAACTACAAACTTTCGCTTAGCTCGAAACCCGAGAGCTCAGCGACCAACACTTGACTCATCGCATAACTTGCCAATAAGACTTCCACTCCTCGCCTTCGAGCAAGGCGAGGTCGCGTATTATACGCACGCTTGGCGCATTTACAACATCAAGTCATCACAATCATGTGATGACTTTTTTTGCCCTTCTGAATGAGGTAGTAACGCCGGTACAAAGCCGAGGCTCTGGTCAGCTGTAGAGACTCGTCTATAACCTTTTCTCCGTTGACCGATACGGCATTAGATTGAACCAACTTACGGGCCTGCCCCAACGTCACTTCGCCTCGGGGCGTGACTGCCAGCCCAGACGCGACCAGCGCTTCCAGCAAACCTATCGATCCGTCGGCGACTTGAGTGACGGGCAGGCCGTCCTGCGATAGTTGCTGCATGTCCGCCTCGACCAGGGCCGCTAGCGTGTTTCTAAAAAGCGCCTCGGTGATGCGCAATGCGGCCGCTAATCCTTCATCGCCATGTACCAGTCGAGTCACCGCCTCGGCAAGCGCCTTATGCGCCTCCTGCATGCCTGGGTCCTGCTGATGTGATGCAGCCAGGCGAGCCAACTCTGGATCACCGAGGAAGGTAAAAATTTTCAGATATTGGACAACATCGGCGTCAGAGCAATTGCGCCAGAACTGGTAAAACGCATACGGCGAGGTCTTCTGTCGATCTAACCAGACTGCGTTGCCCATACTCTTCCCGAACTTGGTGCCGTCAGAGTTCGTGATCAAGGGGTAGGTTATCGCGTGCGCATGACGACCATTCATGCGCCGTATCAGATCCATGCCGCTGGTAATATTACCCCACTGGTCACTGCCTCCCATTTGGATGGTGCAGTCATAACGCTGATTAAGGATCACAAAATCGTAGGACTGCAGGATCATATAACTAAACTCAGTATAGCTAATGCCCTGTGACTCATCTTCGAGGCGCCGCTTGACTGTCTCCTTCTGTATCATGGCGTTAACACTAAAGTGCTTGCCAATATCTCGCAAAAAATCAATGACCGTTAGCTGCTCCGTCCACTCAGCATTATCCACCACAATCGCCGATGTCGAACCACAATCGAAATCCAGAAACGCACTGGCTTGCTGCCTAATTTTAACCACAAAATCTCGAACAACGTCCGCTGATTTCAGCTCGCGCTCACTGCTTCGACCACCTGGGTCACCAATCATGCCCGTCGCCCCGCCCACCAATAAAATGGGCTTATGGCCCGCCAGCTGAAAACGGCGCAAAGCTAACAAGGGCACCAAATTGCCAATATGCAAACTATCTGCCGTCGGGTCGAAACCGCAATACACGGTCCTCGACTCAGCTTGCAGATGAGCCACTAAATCCTCCTCACTGCTAACTTGGGCAATCAAGCCGAGCGAGCGTAACTTACCTAAAAGGTCTTGCTGCATACCCATGTGTCGCGCCTCATTCCTATTCATTGGCCTTCAGTGTCACGGGGATCGGGGCAACCTTGCCATAGACGCCCGTTAATCACCTTCACCTGACCGGCGAGGGCGCAAAAATACAGGAAACTCAGATAATTTCAAGATAAATGACCATCAAAGTAGGCCCTAAGCTCGCGATACTTTCCGGCTAAAGGGTTTCCATTTTCCCCTATTTTTTATATAGTTACCGTCGATTTATCACAAACCACAATAATTACTGACGACACCCTAACATGTCTATGGAAGCTTATCCCAAGACTCACTTGAAAATCGCCCTCGCTACCGCGTGCTGCTTGCTGGTCATGATCACCACATTACCTGAAAAACAAGCGCCGGAGATGTCTAGAGTCCCCGTGTCTTTGTCGATTCTGCCACATGAGATCGACAGGCATTTCGTCGAGCCCGTCGAACCAGTCGCCGAGGCGATCGACGAGCCCCTCAAGCCGACTCAAACCCGCATTACGATCAAATCCGGGGACAGCCTGTCGGCAATCTTCAGCCGCGCCGGGCTTTCAGCTGGAGAGCTACAAAGGGTCATGGAGCTCGGCAAATCAGTGGCCGTATTAAAACGCATCATTCCCGGCAAAACATTGGTGTTCGAGATTGATCCATCGGGCCAGCTCATCACCTTGAATTACGAAGAAACGCCACTGAAACACTTGGTCATTACCCGCAAGGGTGAACATTTTCAATCCTACTGGCAAGAAGCAGAAGCTGAAACACTGATCTCTTATGGTTCGGCATCCATTACCAGCGACCACCCATCGCTATACCACGCTGGCAAGGCTGCAGGACTGTCCGACGCGCTCATCATGAAACTCAGCTATGTCTTTCAGTGGGATATCAGTTTCGCCCTGGATCTGCGCCAAGGAGATTCGTTCTCTGTGTTATTTGAAGACATCTATGTCGATGGTGAGAAAGTCAAAGAGGGTGAAATACTCGCTGCACAATTCAATAACATGGGCAAAGTCTACACCGCCGTCAGGTATGTCGACAGCGCCGGACGGCAAGACTATTTCGCCCCGGATGGCAGCAGTTTACGCAAAGCCTTCTTGCGGGACCCGGTGCATTTTTCCCACGTTAGCTCAAGCTTCAACCTGAAACGACTACACCCTATACACAACCGCGTGATGCCTCACCGCGGGATTGACTACGCTGCCAACACCGGCACTCCCGTATTGGCCGCTGGCGACGGCAAAGTGAGCGGCGCTCGTCAAAATAACGCCTCAGGTCGTTATGTGGTCATCCAGCATGGCGAGCAATACACCACGAAATATTTGCACCTATCGGCATTTGCGCAGGGAATTCGTTCCGGAAGCACAGTAAAACAGGGGCAGGTTATCGGCTATGTTGGCGCTTCAGGCTGGGCAACAGCCCCTCACCTGCACTATGAATTCTTGGTTGATGGTGTCCACAGAAATCCGCGCACTGTGAAACTGCCTGACGCTCAACCTATCCCCAAGGTTGAGCTTGATCGCTTCGTGCTTTCGACTCAGACACTGCTGGCGAGATTGAATTCAGTCGCTGGAAACACCAACCTAGCACTTTTAGAAACGCCCAATCGCTCTCGCTAGTCGCGCACTGGGCAATCCTCGACGCTATAGGGCTAACACTACAATACTCGATGATATTCGATGATGCGGGTTGCTATTGGCGCTACCCTGAGCTAAATCGAGAAGGAGTTACCGCAACCACAGGTTGAACTGGCATTCGGGTTAGTGACAACAAACCTGGAACCTTGCAGATCTTCTTTGAAGTCCACTTGCGCTCCCGCCAGATATTGGAAGCTCAAGGCATCCACGACCAACGTCACACCCGCGTTCTCAATAATGGTGTCATCATCCTCAACGTCCTCATCGAAGGTGAAACCATACTCGAATCCGGAACAACCGCCGCCCGTCACGAAAACCCGAAGCTTCAATGCGGGATTTTCTTCCTCTGTAATTAGGTTTTTAACCTTATGGGCTGCTGAGTCCGTGAACTTCAGGCCGGCAGGGGTATAGGTTGACACTTCACTCATAGGCTCTATCTAGCATCCATGGCCGGAGAATCAAGCGGCCAACAATAAAAAAGTATGTATCAGGCAGTCTTGGTCTGCACGCCACCTGCGATTGATGGGCCGGGTATTGAAGAAGGCATTGTAGCAGGTTTATCCAAAATTCCATGCTGCCGCGGGACAACCTGACCCTCAGCAACCGAACTTTCCGCCGCAGCAAGACTCTTCACACCCGTATTACCTGGGTTAGCATAGACGAGGCTGCCATCAAGCCGACTGCCCTCCACCATTTCGACGAGACTGTAGAACACATTGCCTTCGACCTGCGCATTGACGGCGAGTTCCACATGCTTATCCGAGCGAATATCGCCGAAGACCTTACCGTTGACCACAACGTTCGGGGCACTAATATTACCATGAACAGCGCCATTTTCGCTCACCGTGACTTGCGCATTGGAGCCAACCTCAGCAAAAATATTGCCCTTAACGCAGCCATTGATCAGCAGCTGATCCTTAAAGTGGATATCACCCACAAGCTCACAATTATTTGCGATCAGTGTAATACCGGCATCCTTCATTTTTTTCCCGAACATACTCAATCCTCGCTCAATCCTCGCTCAATCGCCACTCGAATGCCTGCTCTAAGCTCTCCACGTTTTGATCCGACGGAACGACCATCACTACCAGCTGCTCAGGAACAAAGCCCTCAGGAAATTCAACCTCACCTTCTATCTTCTGGAAATACCGAAACCGGAACTTGATCTGGCTCGCATGATCGGCATTTAACTCGTTTAACTGATAACTTTTCAGATTACCGTTCAGCTTGCCCGCCACAGAGACTTCAACCATTCCACGCACGTAGTCATGCTTTTCAACGACCTGAGTGAGGTGCAAACTGAAACTAAAGCGACCGGGCACATCTGACACGGAAATATCGAATTGCTCTATACGCAGACCATTTGCCTCGGAGCCCGGCACCATCAAGCCTTTATAAAATCGAATTTCTTCGTTGAGCTCAGCAATTTCGCTTTGCAAAGCCTCCACCGATTGTCGAACCTCTTCGTTAGACAGCAAATCAACCTCGCCGCCTAATTTCTCATCAGCGAGTTCTTGGCGGGTATGCTCCAAGGCTTTTTCATTCCGCGCCAAAGATTCCAAAAGGGCATCTCGCTCCGCCAGCACCCCACGTTTGGCCGCCAAACCTTCATCCAAACCATAGAGATAGGCCAACCCGCTTAACGTTGCCAATACCACCAGACTCAAACTGAACACTCCGAATCGGTACCAGGGCCTGTGCGGCACCACAACCATTCGATGCAGCTTGCTGCCTTTTACTGTCGCCATCTGTTCATTGCACTCTACCGCCGTCTCACAAGCCAGCTTAGCAGATATTTTGACCCATCGTATGCGGTCCTTGAGATTAGCACCACGGTCGAAGGGCCAGGTTCCTGATCTCGAATCAGGCATCGGCAACCTGCTCTCAGCGCTCATCTAAGGCCAAACACCATGCATGGCGCGGTCCGGCAATTTGAGCCAAGCCTATCGCCACCAATCCCGGCGGCGGCTCAAGCGCCGCAATCACCAGTCTCAGGCCAGGGTATTTGCCGCCTGTACAGCGACTGGCAGGCAATGAATTCAACGAACAAACTTCACCCGCAGGATGCACCGACATCACGATCGCGACGATCGGGTTTGAATAGTCTGCGCAGGAGTGGTTGAATTCGCACCTCGTTCATTGCCGTGTCCTACATCATGAGTCGTTCAGCATCACTTTTTGAAGCAGCCAAACAAGTCCTGCCCGGTGGCGTCAACTCGCCAGTCCGCGCTTTTCAGAGAGTTGGCGGCAACCCAGTCTTTTTTAAGCAAAGCCGCGGCGCCTATTTGATCGACGAAGACGATCGACAATACATCGACTACATCGGCTCCTGGGGCCCCATGATTGTCGGTCATTGCCACCCGGCGGTGATTGCCAAGGTCCATCAGGCCCTCGACAACGGCTTAAGCTTTGGCGCACCCACAGAAATTGAGACGTTGATGGCCCAGAAGGTCAGGACCATCATGCCCCATATGGAAATGCTACGGATGGTCAGCTCAGGCACCGAGGCAACCATGAGCGCCATTCGCCTGGCTCGAGGATTTACCGGTCGCGATAAAATCGTGAAATTTGAAGGTTGCTACCACGGTCACAGCGATTCTTTACTGGTGAAGGCCGGTTCCGGTGCGCTAACCATGGGCGAACCTGACTCACTGGGCGTCCCCGCCAGCCTCGCACAACATACGATCACACTTGAATACAACAACATCAGCCAGGTGGAGGAATTATTCGCCCGCTCTGGCCAGGAAATCGCCGCCATTATTGTCGAACCGGTCGCCGGTAATATGGGCCTCGTACCGCCTATTCCCGGTTTTCTTGAAGCCTTGAGAGCTCAATGCGATATCTCTGGCACAATCTTGATCTTTGACGAGGTGATGACGGGTTTTCGGGTGGCGCTGGGTGGCGCTCAAGCACTGTACGGTGTACGTCCAGACCTGACGACCCTCGGCAAAATCATCGGTGGCGGCATGCCCGTCGGCGCCTTTGGTGGGCGCAAAGACATCATGAGCTTGCTCGCCCCATTGGGCGGCGTCTACCAAGCTGGCACTTTGTCTGGCAACCCCATCGCCATGACTGCTGGACTCGCGACGCTGGAAATCATCGAGGCACCTGGGTTCCATGCCGACCTGACACAAAAAACCCAGAATTTAACCCAAGGCTTGCAGGCCGCGGCAGATGAAGCGGGTATCAATTTCACCACCAACCAGGTCGGCGGCATGTTTGGCTTTTTCTTTACCGATGCCGAGGTCAGATACTTCAGCCAGGTAATGGATACTGACACGCAACGATTCAACCTATTTTTCAATGGCATGCTGGCACAGGGTATTAACTTGGCACCTTCACCCTTTGAATCTGGGTTTGTCTCGGCGGCACATACTGACGCCGACATCACGGCCACGATTCAAGCCGCAAAGACTGTCTTCAAAACAATTTGAGCAGTGCTTTGGACAAGCGCTGTTGACAAACACCCTGAAACCCAACAGATATTGAGACACTAATGACAAATTTTGACGTGTATGGCGTGGGCAACGCCTTGGTAGATACTGAGTATGAAGTGGACGAGGCTTTTATCGACATCGCAAAACTGCAAAAAGGCGTCATGACGCTGGTAGACGCAGATGACAGAGAAAAACTGATTCACCTGCTCGAGCACGAACATGAACACCGCGTCGTCAAGCAAGCCGGCGGCGGCTCAGCGGCCAACACCATCGTAGCTGTCGCCCAATTTGGCGGCACTTCGTTCTACAGCTGCAAGGTCGCTAATGATGATACCGGCGACTTTTTTATGCGCGACTTGTTGGCTGCTGGCGTTGCAACCAACCTGGATGCGGGACGAGAGTCCGGTATCACCGGCAAGTGTATTTCCCTGGTGACGCCAGACGCAGAACGCACCATGACCACCCATCTAGGCATCACTGCCACATTAGGCGTCAGCGAGCTCAACCCCGATGCACTAAGGCGATCTAATTATTTATACATCGAAGGCTATCTGGTGACCTCGCCAAGCGCGATGGCAGCGGCCAAAGAAGCCCAAGCGATCGCCCGCGCTGCCGGCGTCAAAGTCTCGATGACACTCTCCGATCCAGCCATGGTCGATAATTTCAAACATGCCTTTGACGAACTGGCCGAAGGTGGGGTTGACCTGATTTTCTGTAATGAAGAAGAAGCGAAACTCTGGACCGCCGCGACTTCTCGCGAAGATGCCATGAGCCGACTGAAGACTATTTGTCCGCGAGTGGCGATGACCTGCGGTAAAGATGGTGCGATGGTCTTCGACGGCAAGGCGGTCAATCTAGTACCCGGGTTTGCCGCCAAGGCGGTGGACACCACTGGCGCTGGAGACATGTTTGCTGGCGCGTTCTTATACGGCATCAACCATGGCATGAACTACGCAGAGGCTGCGCATATCGCCAATAAGGCGGCGGCATTATTGGTTAGCCATTTTGGCGCACGCATGGCCACCGCGGATGTTCGAGCCCTGCTCGGCTAGATTTATTAACGCTCTGCCTGTTCAAATAGGCCCATTTGTCGATCGGTGAGCTTCGATAATGAGGTCGACGTCAGCGCCAGGATAGCGTCTGCGATAGGCGCTATCTGCTTGTCCACATAGAATTGGTAATCTATCTGAGAGACTCGGTATTGACGCGGTTCGGGCCCATTGATTGTCATGACATACTCAACCCATCCGCCATGGGTCAATAAACGGGCGAGCCCCCTGGCGGCCCGAATATCATCACTAAGCCTGGCGGCCTTAACGTGCGGCGGAACGTTTTTGGTGTAATCTTCAAGCTTGCGGCGTAAGCGCCTACGCAGCACCAATTCTTCATCTCGTTCACCGGCGTACACTGATGCAACCGTATCTCGAATAAAGTTGGCAACCGGCTGGTCATGGAATACCAGGCGATAGAGCTCCTGCTGAAACACCCTCGCCAAGGGCGTCCAATCACTCCTAACTGTCTCCAGTCCCTTGAAGACTAACACCTCTTCGTCACCGGTCTTGATCAGTCCGGCGTAGCGCTTCTTACTGCCCGTCGTCGAACCACGGACAGTAGGCATCAGAAAACGTGAGAAGTGGGCCTCGTACTCAACCTCGAGACAACTCACCGTACCGGCTGATGTCGCGACCTGCGCTTGCCACCAGAGGTTCAACCTGGCCATCAAGTCATGTCCCGTGGCATCCACGTTCCGAGTCTGGCTGGCCCCTCTGAGCCAGACAAATACCGAATCTGTGTCACCGTAGATTACTGAGTAGCCCCAGTCCTCTAACAAATCACGGGTGGTCTGCAGTATTTCATGACCGCGCAAGGTAATTGAACTCACCAGGCGTTGATCGAAAAACCGACAGCCAGGCGTGCCAAGAACGCCATAAAAAGAATTCATAATGATTTTGATGGCTTGGGACATGGCAGTTTGGCCCGCCAACTTCGCCTGGTCGCGAGCCAACCAGAGACTCTCAATAATTGCGGGCAAAATATAATGCTGACGAGAAAATTTCGCGCCCTTGAAGCCAGCTATGCCGTCACCCTCCAACTCGCCACAAACCATGGCCAGCGGATCCACATGGAAAGTACGAATAATACTCGGGTACAAACTCTTGAAGTCCAGGACAATGACATGCTCATAAAGCCCCGGCTTTGAATCCAGAACATAGCCGCCGGGACTACCCGAATCAATCTGCTCACTCACCACAGGGCCAACATAACCTTGACGATGAAGCCTCGGCAAATACAAAAAATCAAAGGCCGCAACAGAACCTCCGGGCCGATCCAGATCAAGACCAGTCAAACGAGCACGCTCGAGAGCAAAGCGGATCAAGTCTGTCTTGGCAAAAATCTCCTCTACCAGCACACAGTCTTCGAGATTATAGCGAGCCAATGCGCGCGGGTCCTGAGCATACATGACCTGGATTTCTGCCGCGCGGCTATCAACATCATGAACCAACTTGCCGCGCCCCAATAAAACCCGCGCGACATTTTCCAGACTGAAGCTCTCAAATTGATAGGTCGCGGTTCGAAGCAACTCAATGCCATCGAGGACCACTCGACCAGGCACCAAGGCATAATGCCGCTGTTGGCCCTGGCTGGCAGATCGCCAACGCACCTCCTGTTGTTGTCGACCCAACGAGAAAGCCAGACCGTAGAACTCACAACGCTTCTGCAAAAACCGCAAATCAAATCCAACCACATTCCAACCGATAACCACGTCTGGATCGAGTACCGCAAACCATTCAAGGAAACGTTCAATCAGCGCCGCTTCGGTGGCCACAGACTCAAGATAGTCCGGCCTCTCGTCTAACGCTGGGTCGCCATGATCTGGCGGGAGACTATCTAATACCATGAATACCTTGGCCAAATTCAGACCCGAGACGGCAATCGAGTAAAGAATATTCTCTGTATAGGATGTCTCGATATCCAGCGAAACCACCAACAACTGCGGTATATACTCGACTGGTAATAAGCGCGGATTACGGTACACAGGCAGGCCATCTAGGACCTCAGCATCACCCTCAACCGACATAGCGCCGGTAATGAACCGCTCCATCAAATAGCGATCCGTCGGCCGAACATCAGCCTCCAGAGGCTGCACATTGGCCTGCCAAAGCCGTGAACGGGCAACATTTAGATCTTTTTGCGAAGTGAAGTAACAGGCGTGTACCGCTGTTTGCTGGAAATCACACAGGGGCACGGCAGCATCCCGCCAACGGGGCTTATCTCCCAGAATCCGTCTCGCTGCAGGAATCTGCGGCAGTGGCAGGAAAAATACTGACTCGTGATTTTCGATTACAACCTTCACCGGCCCGCTATCGGTAGCAAGCCAGAATACCAGGTCTTGACCGTCAGGTTTTTCCAGCCATTGCCGGGTTAATACAAAGCCTTCCGGCATTGCTAGTCCTTGTGGATTTTCGAGAATTATGGCCGATTTATTCTCAGCCGTCGCATACATTCAGATCCATCCATTCACATCCATCCATTCACATCCATCCATTCACATCCATCAAAGGCTCGACGCTGCAAGTTAACCCCTGGGCCAACGATCG
>Ga0208544_10002267_pt1 | contig 12686 bp, 10 predicted proteins | sample DEB08_DNA_9_FD_184526 | JGI IMG/M metagenome (GOLD analysis project Ga0208544, IMG submission 184526) | Aqueous microbial communities from the Delaware River and Bay under freshwater to marine salinity gradient to study organic matter... | ecosystem: Environmental > Aquatic > Marine > Coastal ...
AGTCCAGGTCCGCATCGCCGTCCTGAACGGCTACACCGCGCTCGGCATACCCGTCACAGAGACCGTGGGATAAGTCTGTCCAGGGAAAGGGGTACCTCGGCCATCAGCCGATTTGTGCAACAGAGTCTCGCTAACCAACAAGTCAGCAATACGAACAACCTGACCGTCAGTTCCGACAATTGCGGCGAGCACTTGTCGCGTAATGGTACCAGAGGGGGGCAACATGCGACCCTGAGCATTCCCAGTTGAGTTCTGCTCCATGAAGCCTCCTGCAATAAGTTCACACAATGAGAAATAGCATTCTTGCAGCTATATATAGTTAGAAAGTTGTCTCATTGAAGCCAAATGCGCGAAGCCTAAACTTTGCAACCACACGAAGCAGAACGGCTGGGGGTGAACCCCGGCTTATGTATTAAACAAAAAGTGCATCACATCGCCATCTTTGACGATGTAAGTTTTGCCTTCGGCTTTCATTTTACCCGCTTCTTTGGCGCCTTGTTCACCACCCAGCGTCACGAAATCTGTGTAGCCGATAGTTTCGGCACGGATGAAACCGCGCTCAAAATCGCCGTGGATGACGCCGGCGGCCTGCGGGGCGGACGTGCCTTCCTTGATCGTCCAGGCGCGCGCCTCTTTTGGGCCGACGGTGAAGTAGGTTTGCAGGTGCAGCAGTTCATAGCCAGCGCGGATCAACCGATCAAGGCCGGGTTCATCAAGGCCCATTTCGCCAAGGAACATGTCGGCTTCTTCGGCGTCGAGCTGGCTGATTTCTTCTTCGATGCGGGCGCTTATCACGACGCTCGAGTTGCCCTGCGCGGCGGCCATTTCTGCGACGCGGGCAGACTGGCTATTGCCGGTGCCAGCGCTGTCTTCTTCGACGTTGCAGACGTAAAGCACGGGTTTGGTCGTCAGCAGTTGCAGCATCCGCCATTGTTTGGCGTCGTCGGGATCAACCGGGACGGTGCGTGCGGGTTGGCCCTGTTCCAGCGCAGTTTGGGCGGCTTTGAGCAGGCGCTCCTGCACTGCGGCCTCTTTGTCGCCGCCACGGACCTTGCGGGACAGGTTTTGCAGGCGCTTTTTGATGCTTTCCAGATCGGACAGCATCAGTTCGGTTTCGATCACATCGGCGTCTTCGACGGGATCAACGCGGCCTTCGACATGGGTGATGTCATCGTCTTCAAAGCAGCGCAGCACGTGGGCAATCGCGTCGCATTCGCGGATGTTGGCGAGAAACTGATTGCCGAGGCCTTCGCCCTTGGAGGCGCCTTTGACGAGCCCTGCGATGTCGACGAAGGTCATCCGCGTCGGGATGATCTGTTTGGAGCCCGCGATGGCCGCCAGTTTATCCAGCCGCGCATCGGGCACGGCTACGTCGCCGACGTTGGGTTCAATCGTGCAGAACGGGAAATTCGCGGCCTGTGCGGCGGCGGTTTTGGTCAGCGCGTTGAACAGGGTCGATTTGCCGACGTTCGGCAGACCCACGATACCCATCTTGAAACCCATGGCGGCTCTCCTTGAAACTCGTGCTGCTTCTAGGGAGCAATGCCCTACACCGCAAGTCGGAGATATGTTAAGATGATAATAAGGAGGATCATACAATGAAACCTACCCCATATCTTTTCTTTAACGGTCAGGCACGTGACGCGATTGCGGCTTATGCGGAGATATTTGAGGTCGCGGTTCCGGCATTCATGACAATGGCCGACGGTCCGCCCGAGATGGACATCCCCGAGGATCGTAAGTCATGGGTGATGCATTGCGAGATGCAGATCGGTGAAGGTTCGGTCATGCTGTCGGATGATTTTTCCGCCAATAGCCCCGCGATGGAGGGGTGTTCGGTCATGGTGTCGTTGCCGACGGCGGTCGCGGGAAAGGCAGTCTTTGACAAGCTTGCCGACGGCGGTGAGATCCGCATGGCTTGGGAACCAACGTTCTGGTCTGCAGGCTTTGGCACGCTGACCGACAAATTCGGCATCCGCTGGATGGTGACCTGCGACGGCATGGCCTGAGCCAGTGATTTGAGCCATTGATTTTTGGGCCCCCATGGCGCAAACGCATAGGTGTTTGACGACGGGGACCACGATGAGCAGAATCGACGCGAAATTTGCGCAATTGCGCGCTGAGGGCAAGAAAGCCTTTGTTGCCTATGTGATGGCCGGCGATCCGGATTATGACACTGGGCTGGAAATCGTCAAAGGTCTGTCCGCGGCGGGCGTAGATATCATCGAATTGGGCATGCCGTTCACGGATCCGATGGCGGATGGTGTGACCATTCAGTTGGCCGGGCAACGCGCGCTGGCCGGTGGCCAAACGCTGGAAAAGACGCTGAATTATGCGCGCGCGCTGCGTGAAACAGACGATGTCACGCCGATTGTCATGATGGGTTATTACAATCCGATCTATTCGCGCGGCGTGGACAAGTTTCTGGTGGACGCCAAGGCGGCTGGAATTGACGGGTTGATTATTGTCGATCTGCCGCCCGAAGAAGACGAAGAGCTGTGCATCCCGGCGCAGGCCGCGGGGATAAATTTCATCCGGCTGGCCACACCGACAACCGATGACAAGCGCCTGCCAAAGGTGCTGCAAAACACATCAGGATTTGTTTATTATGTGTCCGTGACCGGCATCACCGGCACCGGGGAGGCGCAGGCAGAAGATGTTGCCCCCGAGGTTGCGCGGATCAAATCGCAGACTGATCTGCCGGTGATCGTCGGATTCGGTATCAAAACGCCCGACGCGGCACAGTCGATTGCCGCTATTGCGGATGGTGCGGTTGTCGGATCGGCGATTGTTGCAAAAGTCGGGGCGGGTGAAAGCGTGGCCGATGTGCTTGCATTTGTAAAAACGCTCGCTGATGGGACGCACGGGGCCTGACGGTGCTGGCGTCTGCGCAGGCTGGCACCAAACCCCCACATGATATGTTCCCGAGATAACACTGATCTTGCTGCGCCCGATCACTATTTGTGTCCGGGCATCAGTTCTGTTGATCTTGCGCTGGAAATCGGTAATGATTCATTACCAATCCAAGGATTTTCCTATGCCGGTTATTACTACCATTGACGATCTGCGCCGCATATACAAACGTCGCGCGCCCAAGATGTTCTATGATTATACTGAAAGCGGTAGTTGGACGGAACAGACGTTCCGGGAGAATACGTCGGATTTTGACAAGATCAGACTGCGGCAGCGGGTTGCGGTTGACATGACGAACCGGACCACAAAGTCTCAGATGATCGGTCAGGATGTGGCGATGCCGGTTGCGCTTGCGCCGGTTGGGATGACCGGGATGCAATGCGCGGACGGTGAAATCAAAGCCGCCAAGGCCGCCGAAAAGTTCGGTGTGCCCTACACGCTGTCCACGATGTCGATCTGTTCCATCGAGGATGTGGCGGCCCATACAAAGGCACCGTTCTGGTTTCAGCTTTATGTCATGCAGGACGAGGAATTCATTGATAACATTATTGCACGCGCCAAGAACGCAGGGGTTTCCGCGCTGGTTTTGACGCTGGATTTGCAGATCCTCGGGCAACGTCACAAGGACCTGAAAAACGGGCTGACCGCGCCGCCCAAGCTGACGATTCCGACGTTGATTGATCTTTCGACCAAATGGCGCTGGGGTATCGGGATGCTGCAGACCAAGCGGCGCACCTTTGGCAACATCGTCGGCCACGCCAAGAATGTCGGCGATACCAGCAGCCTGAGTTCGTGGACGGCGGAACAGTTTGATCCGCAGTTGGACTGGGGCAAGATCGCCAAGCTCAAGGAGAAATGGGGTGGCAAGCTGATCCTCAAGGGGATTCTGGATGTTGAGGACGCCCGCAATGCCGTGAAGGTCGGCGCAGATGCCATCGTGGTCAGCAACCATGGCGGGCGCCAGTTGGATGGCGCCTTATCTGCGATCCGCGTGCTGCCGTCGATCGTTGCGGCCGTGGGCGACCAGATCGAGGTGCATATGGATAGCGGTATCCGGTCTGGCCAAGACGTGCTGAAAGCGCTCGCCTTGGGGGCCAAAGGCACGTTTATCGGCCGCGCATATATTTATGGGCTAGGGGCGATGGGTGAAAAGGGCGTGACCAAAGCACTTGAGATGATCCACAAAGAGCTGGACGTGACGATGGCGCTGTGTGGTCGCCGCGATGCCGCCACCCTTGACCGCGATGTGCTGTTGGTGCCGAAGAATTTCGAGGGCGACTGGGTCTGAACGCAGATACGGTGACAGCTGCAAAGGTGTTTTGCACCATTATGATAGCCGATTGATCCAAATCATTTATCAGGCGTGCGGGCGGGTCATACTGGTCCATGTTTTGGTGTGCCCTTAGCGGCCTGTCCAAGACCGCAACATGTTATGGGTTCATTAGGGAGTATTCACCATGCGTATTACGACAAGTCTGATCACGGCCGCCGCGTTGGCATTTTCTGCATCTGCTGTTCAGGCGGGCGGGCTGTCACCGGAAATTATGGAGACCCCGGTCGTCGTTCAGGACGAAATGGCTCCCGCCGGATCGTCGGTCAGCAGCGGCCTCATCATCTTGGGGATTTTGGCATTGCTGATCGCTGCGGCGTCCAGCAATGACAATGGCGGAACCGATGAGGTCATTACGGAATTACCGTCTTGAGGCACTCCAAGCCGCAGAGCGACGGGCGCGGGGTTAAATCCGGGCCTGTTCGGCGCGCAACTGGTGCGGTTGCCGTGCGGCCAGTAGTGCCAGCGGCACCGCGAGGATCAGCAAGCCCGCCACCCCCGCAAAGGCCACCCGCAGCCCAAAGGCCTGCGACATTTGCCCCATCAGGACCGGGGCAAAGAAGAACCCCGAAAATCCAATTACAGCCACCCGGCTGATCGCTTCGGTTCGCAGATGCGGTGCGACCAGTTTACCCACCAGCGCCAGTGCCAGCGGGCCGATGACAGACACACCCAGACCCAAAACGCCAAAGCCTACGTAGGCCGCGACCGGCGTGGCGGCGAAAGCAGCGATGATCGCACCTGTCGCCGCGATAAGTGCTGCAGTGATCACCACGTTGATTTCGCGCAGGCGTTCGGCCAGCATCTGTCCCGAAAACCGCCCCGCAGCCATTGTAAGACCCAGCATCGCTGGGCCAAACGCGCCCTCGGCGGCGCCGCCACCCAACGTGCGTTCGACGTGCAGGGCTGACCATGCCTCGACCGTGGCTTCGGACATGAAGGCGACCAGAACGATGCCGCCGCAAAGCATGATCGGCCAAAGCGGATAGCGCCCGCTGTCCCCCTCGGCCGCCGCGACAACGGCCACATCCATCCGCACAAAGGGAATCAACAGGGCGCAAAACAGGCCAAATCCAGCGAAAACCGGGACCGGGGGCAGCCCCACTTCGCGGGTGATGCCGACGATCAGGGCCGCCGCCGCATAGGCCAGTGAAAACATGCCGTGGTTGGCATTCATCAGGGGACGGTTGTGTTCGGCCTCAAGCTCGCTGACGCGCGCGTTCATGATCACGTCAAGCAACCCCGAGGCCAGACCGACAAAGGCCATCGACACCGCAAAGACCAGCGGTGCCGTGATCTGGCCGGGGATCAACCACGCGAGGGACAGCGCAATCACGCCCACCTGCATGCCCCGTCCGCGCAACATCCGGTCGGCCATGGGTGCCAGCCACATCGACGAAACCAGCCCTACGGCAGAGCCTAACAACAGCGCACCGAACAGCCCATCCGAGGCACCAAGCTGGGCCTTGATCACCGGGATGTAGGCCGCGAAACAGCCCCAAAATAGCCCCACCACAACAAAGGCTGCAGCGGGGCGGCGCGACACGGACAAGGCATTCAAAACTGACATGAGCAAAGGCCTGCCTGCGTTTAGTTTCCAAAGCAAGTTTCAAAGTGCGCCGGGTCGCTGATTGTCGCCTGCGTGTCCGTGCGCGCAAGACAGATAAGGGCGCGCCGTGTCTGTCATCAACCGTAGACCCCGGTGGGCGTTGCATCCGACGTGTCGGCCCCGGTCAGGCCGCGCCCTGCGCCACCCTGCGATATTGGGGGGTGACAGGGCAGCCGCTGAAAAACCCCCTTTTCAAACATGGTAATCCCCCCTATAGGCAGCCTTCTATCAGGACCGCACACCCTTGGAGGGCGGTCCATAACATATCGGAGAAATACTATGGCTGGTGAGATTCCTGATCTTGTCGCTACGGTACGGACGGGGACAGGCAAGGGGGCCGCTCGTCAAGCTCGCCGTAATGGCGACGTACCTGGCATTGTTTATGGTGGTGGGACTGATCCCGTCGCGTTGAACATTCCCTTTAACTACCTGCTGAAACTGCTGCGCAAGGGCCGTTTTATGTCGACGCTCTTCAACCTGAAGGTTGAAGGTCAGGACGATGTACGCGTGATCTGCCGTGGCGTTCAGCGCCACGTGGTCAAGGATCTGCCCACACACATCGACCTGATGCGCCTGAAGCGTACCAGCCGCGTGAAAATCTTTATTCCGGTCGAGTTTGCGAACGCAGACACATGCCCAGGCGTGAAGAAAGGTGGCGTTCTGACTGTTGTGCGCAACGAAGTCGAAATGGACGTGCTGGCCGGTGATATCCCCGACCACATCACTGTTGATCTGGCGAACGTACAGATGGGCGATGTCATTCACATCAGTGAAGTCACGCTGCCTGAAGGCGCCAAGGCTGTGATCGACCGCGACTTTGTTATTGCCAACATTTCGGCACCGCGGGCGCTTCTGTCCAGCGATGGCGACGACGAAGACGTTGCGGCAGACGAAGTGCCGACAACGGGCGACCAAGAATAAGCAAGCATTGACACGTCAACGCTTGGAAAAAGGGCATCCGTTGGGGTGCCCTTTTTGCGTTTTGGCCGGTGATGGCGGGGCATCGCCCCCAAATCAGGGCCTTATCCGAAATGGCGCGATACCTTGCCATGGTTGTGTCGGTGTCATGCCGCATCAGTCGAGAAATTCCCGCAATGTGCGCGCCAGTTCTTCCAGACCATATGGTTTGCGCAGGATTTTATACCCTGTCTCTTGCGCGGCCGCGTCCGGCGTATCGACCCGTTTTGCATAGCCTGTGGTCAACAATATCTTCAGGTCGGGCCGCAGGGCCGTTGCCTTGGTGGCGACATCAAAGCCGGTCATGCCACCCGGCATCACGACGTCGGATAGCACAAGGTCAATTTGGGGGTGCTGCTTGAGAAGCTCTATCGCTTTGGGGCCGTCGGACGCCGCGATGACGCGGTAGCGCAGTTCCTTGAGCCGTGTGACGGTCAGGCGGCGGACGTTTGCGTCGTCTTCGACCACGAGGATCGTTTCGTTGCGGGTCGCAGAGACCTGCTTTGGGGGTGCGTCTTTGCGGACCGCCGAGACCCCCTTGGTCGCCGGTAGGAATAGGTTCACGGTCGTACCCTGTCCCACCTCGCTGTAGATCGCAACATGGCCGCCGGATTGTTTGGCAAAGCCGTAAACCATGCTGAGGCCCAGACCAGACCCGGCCCCCGGTGCTTTGGTGGTGAAGAACGGCTCGAACGCGCGCGCCTGAACTTCGGGTGTCATGCCGGCCCCGGTGTCGGTGACAGACAGGCACACGTAGTCCCCCGGCATCAGATCGACCTGGGTGGCCGCATAATCGCTATCCAGCGCAATATTGCGGGTTTCGACCGCAAGTGTGCCGCCGTCGGGCATTGCATCACGGGCATTGATCGCAAGGTTTAAAATGGTGCTTTCGATCTGACCAGGGTCGGCAAGTGTCGCGTCAAGGTCGTCTGCCAGCCGGGTCTGGATGTTGATCTGCTCGCCAAGGGTGCGTTCCAGAATGGGCCGCATTGTTTTGACCAGATCGTTCAGGGCGACGTATTCCGGCGCGAGCGATTGGCTTTTTGAAAAAGACAGCAACTGGCTGGTCAGGGCCGCGCCAAGATTTGATGCCTCCAGCGCCTCGCTCAGCAGTTCGTGCAGATTGGGGTCGTCAGTGCGCATCTCAAGCAGCTCAAGATTACCAATCACAACCGTCAGAAGGTTGTTGAAATCATGCGCCAGCCCCCCGGTCAATTGACCGACGGCTTCCATTTTCTGCGCGCGCTGCAATTCTTCCTGACGTTTCCGATCATCGGTCAGATCGTGCATGATGCCCAGAAATTTCCGTACCCCGGCGACTTCGATCTCGGACACCATCAGTTTTACCGGCACGCGCGAGCCATTCTTGCGCACGGCTTCCATTTCACGGCCTGCGCCAATGACCTTTTTCTCGCCTGTCGTAATATAGTGGTCCAGATAGCCGTCGTGCCTGCTGCGATCCGGCTCGGGCATCAGCATGGTGACATTGTGACCAATCACTTCGTCCGCACGGTAGCCAAAGATACCCTCGGCAGCAGGGCTGAAGCTGTCGACGGTGCCATTTTCATCAATTGTCACGATGGCCTCGGGGGCGGCATCAAGGATGGCTCTGAGGCGTGCTTCGCGGTCTCGCATGACCCGATAGGTCTTTTTCTGCTCGGTCATGTCTTGCAGCGCCAAAAGGATCAGGTCGCCGTTTTCGAACGAACGCGCATTCACAATCATCTCTCTGGTATAGGAGCCTGTGACGTGCAAACTCAGTTCAAAGGACTCCACTGTTGTATTCTTGGGAATAATCCCTTCGAGAAGCGTACGTAATTGCGGAATGTCCCATTGGCCGTTTTGAATTTCGAACAGGCTCTTGCCGATAATGGTGGCTTCGCCATGCGCGAACAACCTGTCAAAAGAAGCGCTGACAGAGATGATTGTATAGCAGCCATCAAGAACAATCAGCGGCTCGCGAATGGTGGCGATCATGTTTTCCGCAAACTTCCGTGCCGCAATGTTTTCCTGCTGTAAAACCTTTATGTCCGTGATTTCTGAAAACGTGACCACGACGCCGTCGATTTTGCCACCCTGGGTGCGGTAGGGAAGGACACGCCGGATGAACCATCGGTTTGTTTGGTGCGCGACTTCCCGTTCGTTCGGCTGCAGGGTTTCAAGAACTTTTGTGGCATCCTGCAGCAAGGCCGGATCGTCGATTTTTCCGGTAATGTCGCTGAATGGGCGCCCGATATCCTTGCTGATCAGGTTGTAAAGTTCACGGACCGCCGGGGTGAAGCGTTTGATCCTGAACGAGCCATCCAGAAACAGCGTCGCAATGCCCGAACTGGACAGCAGATTGTTCAGATCATCAGATACCCTGCGTTCTTCATCAATTTTTTGCTGAAGCTGGGTGTTCAGGGTCGAAAGTTCCTCGTTCAGCGATTGCAGTTCCTCCTTGGACGTCTCAAGCTCTTCGTTGGTCGATTGGAACTCTTCGTTCATCGACATCGCTTCTTCGTTGATGGCCTTCAATTCTTCGGTCGAGCGTTCGAAATCGCGGATCGTATTGCGCAGGTCAGCGCGCGTCGTCTCAAGCTCTTGTTCAAGATGGTCGTGGTTGGACGTGCCATCGGTGGTCGCGACCGCAGGAACCGGATGAGGGGCAGGTTCATCCACAAAGGTTACCAGGAATAGTTTCACTTTATCCGCATCGACGGGATGGATCTTGATCTTGACTGGTACACTGACGCCATCTCGCATGATCGTGGCGGAACTTGCCGTTTCCACCTCCTCTTGCCGTGCGCGGCGGATTGCGCTGCCCAAGCGCGCGCGCAGACCCTGTCGTGCCATGGCCAACAGATCGCGGCTTGTTTCGCCCGATGGGACCCTGAGATATTTGTCAGTGGGGCCTTCAAAGTAAAGCGTCTCTGATTGTGCGTTGATCAGTACAGCTGCGGGGGCATATTCCGCGACCAGCACGCGTTGGCTGAGTTCTGACAACCTGTCACCAGTTGCTTTGGCCGAAACACCTTTCGAAACAAACCCCTTGTCGACAAGCCGACCTTGGAAGGCCGGGAAATCGATCATGCGGCCGTGCGGGGTATCCACACGTTTGTAGATACGGTATTTGGTTGAAAGCGGTTGGAACAGGGCCTCGTGGTCGGTGATTGTTTCCGACATGCCCAGGAACAACACACCCGGTTCGTTCAGCGCAAAGTGGAACATCTGGATTATGCGATCCTGTGCTTCCCGCGTTAAGTAAATCATCAGGTTGCGGCAGGAAATGAAATCTAGCTTGGAAAACGGTGCGTCGGCCAGAATATTCTGACTGGCAAAGACAATCGTATCGCGCAACTCTGGTGTGACGCGGTAATTGTGATCCTCTTTTGTGAAAAAGCGTTTGAGCCTTGCCGGTGATACGTCTTCGGCGATGGCTTCCGGGTAGACCCCTGACCGGCTGACCGCCAGCGCACGTTCATCAATGTCCGATGCAAAGACCTGTAGCTTGATGTCTTTGCGCAGGGCCGAGATTTTTTCAATCGCGAGAATCGCCAGCGAATATGCTTCTTCGCCTGTGGCACAGCCCGGCACCCACATGCGGAAGGGGCGTGCGGGATCATGCGACCTGACCAGATCGTCCAGCACCTCTGTCTCGAGGTGTGCGAATGCACCCGCGTCGCGGAAAAATGCGGTGACGCTGATCAAAAGGTCGCGGCAAAGATTCTGGGCTTCTTCAGGCGAATCCTTGAGCAGTGCAAGATAATCGCTTGGGTTTTCCATATGCTTGAGCGCCATCCGACGCTGAATTCGGCGCAAGAGTGTGCCATCTTTGTAGAGGTTATAGTCAAGCGATGAATAGGCTTTGAGGACAGCAATAATGTCCTGCAATGACCCCTTTGTCTGCTCGCCAAGCCCGTCGTTTTCTTTGCTGTTCTGGACGAACGGATGACGCACATAGTCGGCAATAATTCGCGGCATGTCTGCCACAGGAACAACATGATCCGCCGCGCCTGTTGCGATCGCACTGCGCGGCATCCCGTCATGCTGGGCCTCAGCGGGATATTGGACCAAGACGATGCCGCCTTGTTCCTTGACATCGCGAATGGCTGATGAGCCGTCACTGCCGGTGCCCGACAGGATGACGGCGATTGCATTGGGACCAAGATCATTTGCAAGGGACCGCAGAAATGTATCAATCGGCAGGCGGGTCCCGCGACGCTCTGTCGGCTCTGTCAGATGTAAAATGCCGTTCTTGATTTCGAGATATCGGTTTGGCGGGATGACATAGACGTGATCCGCCAGCACACGCATCTGATCGGCGGCTGGCGCGACCGGCATGGTGGTATGCGTCGAAAGAAGATCTGCCATCAGGCTTTTGTGATTGGGGTCCACGTGGTGGACCAGAACATACGCGGCGCCGGTGGTGGCCGGTGTCGCCTCCAAGAATGCGGTGTAGGCCTGCAGCCCTCCCGCAGACGCACCCAGGCCAACGACAGGCACGACCGCGTCGCCGCCTGACGCTATTTTGGGGTCAGCTTTTTTCGCTTTGGCGCGTGCGGGTTTGGCCCGGCCATTTGTAGGTGATTTTGTTGCTTTTTGCGCCATGTTACCCGGTGTCCACCCAAAGCTTGTTTTGCACCCCGAAGGTCAAAAAAATTGTCCGATCTGATGCGTCAACTGCGCCGTTTCGTAGGGGCGGTCGCGTCGCTAAGATAACATCAAAACCGCTTGGCTGGGATTAGTAAAGGGTAACTGGACATTCTCTTGGGGTGGCGTTGAATTGCGGCGGCACGCATGATCGGTCTTTGGTGTGAATCCATCGTTTATGGCTGCTATTGCACCAGTGCTGCGCCAAGGGATATTTTGCAGTCAAAGCGGAAACCGCAGCCTAACTGTCAGCGGGTAAATATCATGAACAGTGGAGGGACTCGAACGAGTTATGACTAAATCTGGTGTTTGGGCGGTTTGAAGGTTGGCGGCGTATCTGGTTGATTTGTTGTTGCGAGACAGCAGCCCGGCCAAAGGAAACACACCACCATGGAAACGACTAACATTGTTGATTTTGCGCGTCGAGACGGGATGACGGACGCGCTGACGGATTTGTTGAGAACGGGAGCCCAGCAATTGATCGCGACAGCAGTCGAGGCAGAGTTTGCCAGTTATCTGGCGCAATTTGCCGACTTGCGCACGGATGCGGGTCACGCACCTGTGGTACGCAATGGGCATCATCCGGCTCGACCATTCCAAACCGGCATTGGCCCTGTGAGCGTGCGCATTCCAAAGGTTCGGTCCAAGGACGGCACACCGGTGACATTCCGGTCTGCCCTGGTGCCGCCCTATGTGCGCAGAACCAAGACGTTGGAAGCGGCCTTGCCATGGCTCTACCTCAAAGGGATTTCCAGCGGCGAAATGGGCGCGGCCCTCAAGGTTCTTCTGGGCCCTGATGCGGCGGGATTGTCGGCGAATACGGTCTCGCGTCTCAAACGCGAATGGGCCAAGGAATATGACGGCTGGAGAGAAGCAGAACTGGGCGATGAACCTTTGGTCTACATCTGGGCCGACGGCGTCCACAGCGGCCTTCGAGGCGAAGATGACAAGCTCTGCGCCCTTGTGATTGTTGGTGTCACAGCCCGTGGCAAGAAGCGATTTCTGGCCATTGAGGACGGGGTGCGCGAGTCCACCCAGAGTTGGCGAGAAGTTCTGCTCAGCCTCAACAGCCGGGGAATGAATGCCCCCAAATTGGCGATTGGAGACGGTGCCATGACCCCTCCGTGCCAATAAGCGTGAGACATTTGACTGGCTAAAGTTTACACTTGAGGGTGCAGGAGAACGCACCCATGGTTATGCCTTCACAGACTGCGCTTTCACCGGATGCTGGATCTGATGCGGTTT
>Ga0208544_10002268_pt1 | contig 12686 bp, 16 predicted proteins | sample DEB08_DNA_9_FD_184526 | JGI IMG/M metagenome (GOLD analysis project Ga0208544, IMG submission 184526) | Aqueous microbial communities from the Delaware River and Bay under freshwater to marine salinity gradient to study organic matter... | ecosystem: Environmental > Aquatic > Marine > Coastal ...
CTGTCGGTAAGATCGATACCTAGCAGCCTGTTCGTACTGATTGTCTCATAGTCACCAGTGTAGGCCCGAGACACTACTAGACTGTAGATCGTGTACTGACTTTCCTGTTCATGGTAGTTACCACCCACGTTCCCATAGCTTTGCGCAATAGTATCATAGGTCTCTACTGAGTTCACATTAGAGGATGCACCAGAGACAGTGTTGGGCATGTCCATGAAGGACCATGTGTCGGATCTGTAGTTGTACACAGCCGCCCGATTACAGTGGGTAGCGTCAGTGTAGACCGCGAGATCATCACCAGAGTGATAGCAGAAGTAGATCTCTTCTAGGGTGGTATTGAGTTGGACGTAGCACTTGTCAACTTTGGACCTGTCGATACCCGAGAAGATGTAGTTGCGGACACGCTTGTCACAGATGGACTGCTTGGAGATACCGTCGTGCATGTAGATGTCGTCGTTGTCGAAGACATAGTGCTTGTTGTCCAATTCTACGACACAGTTGGTGTTGATGCACCCAGTGTTGTCGAAGGACTTACGGAAGTTGAAGATGAAGGCACCACCAACGAACTCCATCTGCCAGACTTGGTCACTAGAGTAGATGAAGAAGTTGGTGCCTAAGGACAGACCATCTACAATTGGTGTCTCCATCTGGACAAGGTCGTTGAAACCAGCAGAATTGGTCAGGTCACTGGCATCCCATGTGGACGGGATCTGGTTGGCTAAGACAAGGTCTGAGAAGCGTACCCGTGTAGGGTACTCAACGCCACCCTCGTTCATATTCAAGGCAATCAGGAAGTCCCCATAGGAACGGAGGCTGATGCATGTTGAATTGGGAACAAAGTTAGGCAGGGGACTGAATGTTGGGTCCGTGGGGCCACGGTAGATGGGCGTGGTGTCTGTTCGGTTGATGTACTCGACGTTGGCCAGTGAGCACCCTGTGTAGGGCCTCTGGTTGGCTGTTAGGGCGTTATCATTGTAGACTTCTAGCACTGCCGAGTTAGCTATCTCGAGAACCTTGAAGGCGTCAGTGACGACCAAGGTGGTGTCGTAGCCGTCTTGGGTAAACAGTCCGTAAACAAAAGATGGCTTGTCAGCTGTACCCAAGTCGTGCACTTCGCGGAAGATTGGGGCATGCTCGATGCTATTGTTGATGAACCTTACGTTCTTGGCCCGTGTGAAGGCATTGAACGGGAGATTGAAGGGTTCGACATCAGTGACGACACCAATGGCCCCTAGATCACGTATTGGTAGATTAGGCATTCTTAAAATCCCGTCAATCTTAGGTATGATTGGTCCTTCGAGACCTTCTTGAGAATACGGAAGCTACCAGTTTGCACTTTGCACAGATCAAGTAGTACGCTTGGTCCACTCCAGTCTGTGGGGTCATTGGTTTGAACCTCACCCTCCCCTTCTGAAATCAGATCACCACTACCTGTGTATCGGTTGATGGAGACCTCAGTCTTGGAGACAGATGAGTAAACCTTGTATTCGTAGGGGACCGCATCATGCTCAAGGGAACTGAAGTAGTACCCAAGCAGGACTTCACCATCATTTGGACTATCGATGTACAAGCGGATCTTATCGGAGCCGAGGCTCTCTAGGTCCACAAAGTAGCGACGGGAGCCACTAATGGTTAGAACCTCAGGGACCGTACCGCCGAGAACTTCTGTGAATGCAACAAGATCCTCTGTGACCCAACACAGGGAAACGACACCTGATCGGTATGACCAGATGAGTTCACTTGTGGCATCTCGGCAGTTATCGGGGAGTTCATCTAGGGCTGCGGAATGACCTTTGAAGGCATCGACATTGATAAACATCCGCAGTTCCTCTTGAGGGGTATATTTAGTTGATTAAATAGTCAGCGCTTGATGATGTTAGGGAGTTAACCTTGCCATCCCAAGTCGCTTTGGCGTAGCCACCAGCACCACGACCACCGTCATAGGTACTATTGCCACCAAGGCCTCTACTACCCACCGACAGTCTGATAGAGGTGTCATATTCTAAGGTCAGGGTGCCAGTCTGCTGTTCGGAGGCACTGCCCCCGCTACCCGCACAACCACCCGAGTCGTAGGTAGAACCCTTGTCACCACCAGCACCACCCCCGCCCGCACCGTAGTTTGCAGACGAAGCACTTGAACCATTGCTATTGAGGCTACCACCAGAACCACCAGAGCCATATGCAGATACAGCACCAGTGCCACCATTAGCACCTCTGGAGCGACCACAGTTTTCGCCACCCCGACCACCAGAGGCGGTTATCTGGGCGACCCAAGAACCCGTACTGTTGACACTGAGGGTAGAGGCTCCACCGCTGCCAGCATAGGTTCCTCGGTTCCCTTCACCTTCATCATCAACTCCAAAGCCACCGCCCCCGCCGCCACCAATGATTTCATAGGTAACAGACACAGTCTTGGAGGTGTTCCTGTACTTGGAGAACGAGAGGTTGCTGTCTGAGGTTGGGATTGCAGTGTTACGTGAGCCACCGAGGGGGACATAGCCACCACCACGGTTTAACTGGGACATAGACACAGGCCCAGAGGCTGCTACATACTCATTTCGCAGGTCTGAGAGGGTGACCATACCATTACTTGTGATTGCCATTAGACAGTACCAAAGGCAGTCACATCACCCGCTACAATCAAGTTCCCAAAGCTATCAAGAGACATCTTGTTGACACCACTAATGGAGAACTTGAGGACACCAGCCACCTCAGTGACGGTCCATGCGCCAATCTCTATGGTATTGGTATCCACTAAGGGCGTTGAGACCTCACCAGTGAACGCAGCACCACTCAGGTTAGCTTTGGTTCCTAGCTGGGTCTGGATACCAGAGGTCACACCATTGAGGTGCCGTAGTTCTGTGGAGGAGACCCCAGCTGCTGCTGCCCCAGACAAGATGTTGAGGTCACTAGAGTTACCGCTGTATCCATCGATCTTGTTGAGTTCTGAGGTGGACGCTGTGATACCTGCGAGAGTGTTGAGTTCGCCTGTGGTGGTATTAAGACCAGACAGCTTGTTGATCTCTGCAGTGGTGACTACAGCCCCATCTAGTAGATTGAGGTCTGCTGCAGTGGCTGTGGTAGCGACGATCTTGTTCAGATCAGACACAGTACCAGAGTAGCCCTCTAGTTGATTGAGTTCGCCTGTGGTGGCCGTGAGACCATCGATCAGGTTGAGTTCTTCTTGAGATCCTAAGACAGGACCAGTGATGTTCGGGAAGGTGTTCTTGAGTACCTTCTTGATCAGACGGATGTGATCATCAGCCTGACCGATGCCATCTGTAGACGCTGGGTTGGTATCGACCAGATCATCTAAGTATGTGCCAACTTCTAGAGCCATCTATGGGCATCCTTTTCGTATGTAAATCGTGGGGGTCTCTCTAGAATCTAGAAGACTCAAACCACAGGCTAAAACCGAGCCATCCGATCTCGACGGCTTCTAGGTAGGTATCTGTTGAGAGCATGTCGTCATCCTCCATGAAATACAGGTTCAGCACTGGTAGGATGTGCAGGTAGTTCCCAGATGCTGGGGTAGAAAAACCGATGTTCATGGGTAGAAGACCTTCGTGTTCTGGGGTGGACCTGTGTTTACCGAGGACAGAACAACAACAACAACCCGAGGCTTTACCCTAGTTTTTGAAGTGGTCCTGACAGAAGAGGCACGGGGGGTCCAAAAGTGGGCTGGAGTCCCGACAAATGATTGATTGATTAGTACATAACCACAGCCAAGACACACTAAGCCTCTGATAACATGGGATAACATAGGTCAACTGATGTAGTGTCAGATGACCATAGGGGGGGTGGGGTATGCTCTAGTGTATCTATAGACATTAGGCATTCTTAGGATTTTTGTCTGGCCAAGGTCTATTCTCTTCAAGACAAATCGGGACTGGTCCACCTTAGTACCACTAGAGATCTACCTCTGATCTACTAGAGATCCACTAGAGATCTACCTCTGATCTACCTCTGATCTACTAGAGAGCTACCTCTGACCCACCACATAGGTAGAACCAAAGTCAGACCACAGTCATCAGTAGTCAGACCACAGTCATCAGTAGTCAGACCACAGTCATCAGCAGTCAGACACCAGTCATCAGTAGTCAGACACCAGTAGCGCTACAAGATGTATCATCTGGCTTGTGGCTTATGTGGCTTACAGCCTTTACAGCCTTTGATACGACCAACATGTCTAATTGATTGATCTGTCGTGGTGGTTACTTCTTGTTGTGGCTTACGGTCTTTCTGACTTCTGCCTCTATAGTCTGACTCTAGTATGACGAGACGCTTCTACTTCTTGTCTGACTTCTGCCTCTATAGTCTGACTCTAGTATGACGAGACGCTAAGGGACTTTGCTTCAATCAACAGTAGTCATCAGTCATCATATGTATCTTGGGAGACTACAGATGATCGGGAGAGAGTGACTGACGACTACTGATGATTACAGCAGGTATTGGCAGAGGTACTGACAGAGGGACTGATAGTAGTCATGATGTGGGTGACCCAGAACCACGGTTCCTCCGTTGGGTGTATAAAAGGTCAGAGGTGTCTTTTGTTCACTAATTGGTCAGTGTTTGTTCACCTTGCAGTGATACGATTAGTCACTATTTATAGTAAACCATGTGACCTCAAAGGGTCGCTTAGGGGAGTGGGTCTGATGTACCAACGTAGCTGGTCGCGCCACTCCCCGCCTTATCTTCACTTATTCGTCTTCCTCAATAATCCAGTCCCAGTCTTCCTGCACCCACTCTTGGTCTTCAAGCAGTGTTACTTTGTCACCGTGTATTTCTTTCATCTGGTTGTAAGCAGGGGCGTTGTTCATTTTTAATCCGTAGTTATCTACAGAGCACTTATAGCAACTGCCACTAGCCCCCCAGAACCTCCAATAGTCTCCGTCAACCTCTGACTTAACTATACCGCTGTTGAGACGCCAAGAGTCACCTGTTAGGTAACTACCTGACCAACCTCCAAGTACACGGTAGTGTGGGTTGTCCCCATCAATTCTAAGGATAACCCAGTTAGCTGGTGTGTAGTCAGCCATTCTGTTTCTCCAACCATTTGTTCATTAGGATCGTCACGAATTGCCCATTAGGGCATCCCATGACACTGGGAATAGTTCAGTCATCGGTAACCTCCATTCCTGCTAGGGCGGCTTTCATACCTTGGGTGTCGTAGCGTCCGTCACACTCAAGCCACAAAACAGCCATTCTCAAAGCCTCCCGCGCAGCCTTCGCCTTCTCATTGGCGCGGATTTGGTTATTCTCCTTAACAAGTGCATCCCATGAGACAGGGAACAGGTCAGCCATCTTCTCACTGATCTGGTCTGCGACTAAACGGCTCTCATACTGTGTGTCACTGGCGCACCGTAAGCGGCACATGGCGGCAAAGGCATCCAGTGATCCACTCCAGTACCACTCAGTCATGGTTGACTGTGGCAGTACTATACGTGCTTGCTCAGGTGCTACTCCTAGCTTGATCATTTCTTGGTAAGCCTCAAGCGCTACACTGTTCGCATCAGTAGGCCAGTCGTTATAACCATCGTCACGATCATAGTAGGCTACGTCAACTTCCTCGTCAGAAGACCCCTGCTTTTTGTCAGCACTACGGCCACGCCATACGTCAGGCACATAGAACTCAGGTTCATCATCTACGTATCGACGACTAACTTCGTTCCAACGGAGATAGGAGTGCTTCACAAGTTGTCGTGCTACGAAGATCGGAGCCTTGACGTGGAAGGATGCGAAGGCATGACCGAAAGGACTGATGTGCTTGTGCTTGGCTAGGTATTTGATGAGCTTCTCATCCCTAGTGGCTAGAACTGGGGTAACGGAAGGGTGTCCGTCTTTGTGACCCTCCACCCATTCACTCTTCTTACCAAAGGATACCCGTGCTGCGTTGACTACTGATAGGTCACTGCCCATGTGGTCGATCAGTGTTGCAGTGATCTGTGGCATTATTTGCCTCCTTGTAAACGTCTTAGTTCAGCAGCAGCAGCCTCAGCAGCATAAGCAGCAAAAGTATAAGCAGCAGCATAACCAGCAGCATAAGCATCAGCATAAACAGCCTCAGCATAAGCATCATCAGCAGCATAAGCATCAGCATAAGCATAAGCAGCAGCAGCCTTTAGTTCTTCAAGTTTACTTGTCATTATTTGTCTCCTTGTAAAAGTTTCAGTTTAGCAGCATCATAAGCATCAGCAGCAGCATCAGCAGCCGCATCACGAGCAGTATAAGCACTATTAGTAGCATCACGTGCAGCAGCATAAGAAGCCTTACGAGCAGCAGCCTCAGCAGCCTTTAGTTCTTCAAGTTCACTTGCATTAATCTGTGTCATTTGGCCTCTCCTTTGGTTGGAACGAAAAAGGCCCCGTGAGGGAGCCTTGGTTGTCTTGTGTATCTGTCGGCTCTGTCAGCCGCTCTGTCAGCCGCTCTGGTGGGCCTTGAGCATCAGGGCGATGCAGTAGGCGGCAATGGGGTTCACTGGTATGCCACCACCAGCCTCCCAGCGGCGGATCGTCCTGCCACCGTTTGCACCCATCGACCACTCCTTGGCTAAACCAGCCGCAGAGTAGCCAAGGGCGTGACGGGCGTCTTTGAACTCTTGAGGTGTCATTGGCTGTCTTTTCATTGAAAGCTGGCTGCATAAATTTCAGCAACCTTACTGGCAATATTTTTGCGAGAATTGCTGGACACAACTGTGCCAGTGGCCATCGCATGGTGAATGTTGTTTGTTCTGTTGTTATAATCGGCAAAGCCGTTCTTAATGTTGAAAATGTACCCCACAAATTTAGAGCCATCTTTGCGAATAAAGCCAACTGGCTCATAGCTCTTGTTAGACTTCATTGCGATGATGCCATCACGTCCAAATGATACTGTTTTTGTCATTGGTCGTTCTCCTGATTGGCGGGCTTCATTGCCCTACCCACTAGATAGGGCGTAGTGCCCTAACATGCAATACCCCTAATGAAGAAAATTAACTAAAGCCCAACCTGCAGTTAACTTTTTGCAAGTTGGGCTTTTGGCACTCTTATCGGATCGGGCAGGCACCCGTTGAACAGCCCTCGTCTTGGAGTTCTTCAAGAGTGTTGGCACCATCGAGATCCACAGCAGACAGGCCCGAGACGTACTCGTCGTAGGCTTCCTTGGTTACAACCTCCTGTGGCAGGTAGGCATAGCCGAGGTCTTCTGCTGTCTTCGTTGGGTCGTTGCGGTAGATGAACGACACGCCGACATAGTGATCCCAGTTGTCCAAGATCCACTCGATGATTGCTGGCACTTCCGAAGGGTCATAGGAGATCGTCACAGAGCAGTTGTGATCGACGTAGTTGTCCATCAGTAGCTTGTAGCGATCCAACTGCTTCACAGCGGTCTCGATGTTGACCTCTTTCCCATCAACCACGTCGAACTTCACGTCCTCATAAGACACTGGGAACGTGATCAGGACACTCTCACTCTCGAAGGGTTTCTGGATCACTTTGTAACCAGTCGCCAGCATCACAGGTACGATTGGGTCATACTTTGAGAATGTGACGTTGTTGAAGATGTACTTGCCGAGTGGCTTGTGTACCCCTTCTGTCGTGTCCATGATCTTCGAGAGTGTCCCGCTCGGCTTTACCGTCGTGACAGCCTTTGGATGTGGTAGGCCCAGTTCGTCTGCCATTGACACAGCACCCTGCCAAGCCGCTGCCCTGAGGCCACGTAGGACGGTTGCAGGGTCCATATGACCTTCGATACCATCGATCAGCTTGACGATCCCTGTAGCACCTACACCACACAGACGCAGGAACTGATTGAGTTCGTGCCACGTGTCCTGCAAGACGCCATCCCTGAGGTTCACACAGGTCTGACGGTAGTTGGCTCGAGCAGCAATGTAGATGGCCCGACGTAGACCCTCTAGATCATCAATGTACTTCCCCCAGTCTACTTCAACTAGGTTACAGAAACTCTTGTCACCTAACAGGATTTCGGCGCAGGGGTTCACACCCTTGAACCATGGTGCACGACGTTTGGCCGACACTTCGTTGATGAATGCTGGTTCAGATCCACCAGCTGACATCATGGCTGTGAAGATGTACGACAGTTCCCACTTGGATGGCTTACGACTAAACAAGATCGAGTTGTTGGACTGCTGACGGTGCTCGTTACCGTGCAACCAGAAGTCCTTCTTGGCGAAGATAAACTCATCGATCTCAGGATCATCCACAGGCATCACAGCGATCTCTGCAGACCGACGTGAACTCAGGGTGGTCCCGAGGTGGTTGAGTACGTCTAGGATGTTCATGCGGGTCAGTAGTTTGCCAGCACGTTCACTCAGGATACCGCAGATCGACACCAAGGCCTTGCTGATGGTCTCATCGCCAGACGAGATCCAGCCGTAACCCTTGAGGCGTATACCAGCTGCACGGACCTCTTCGAAGTTCAGTTGCACCACTTGCACAGGATCTTTGAGAGCAAGTAGTTTGCCTACAGTTTTTGCCCAAGCCTCGGCGCTGTCACCCACCCGAAGTTCAAACACACGACGCCCATCAGCATCTGTGTACGTACGTGATACGTTCTGCTCAAAACCCTTTGGATCACCTTTGACCTTCGTGGAGCGGATCACCTCGACCTCTACAGGCTTGGAGAACCCAGACAGTGTACCAACGACAGGCTCGAAGCCAACACCGCAGCCCTGCAGTAGGTTCCAGAAGCTGTCTACTACGTCGTGGATGGTGGACTGTCTGCCAAAGCTACAGTTGAACATAGAGGCTTCACGGGTCTTTGCCACCTCGGTCCCACCAAGCCACAAGGTGCGGCCTGAGGGGGTTGCCTTACGGTCTAGGATGAGTGCATTGAGTTCGCCCAGTTCTGCCTGTTGTGCGTTTGTCAGTACAGAACCCGTGGCCCGTTCCCAGAGCCACTGCTGGTGGCCAGTGACGCGGTCTGTTGTCTGTTCCCATGTTTCAAACACAGTACCCTCGTCATTCAGGGGTCGATTGTAGGTGCGACGGGTGACGACCCGTGCACGCGTGCTTGGCTGCTTCATGCGTCTTCTTTCATGTCATTTTCAATTGTTGTGATTAGGCGGTCTAAGTACCAGCGGCACTTCTTGAGATCCTCTAGGGGGCGGGCCTTGTAGGGCCACCGCCAGAGGTACTTGAACGAGTTCTGCCAGAGGTAGGCAGGGTGACCACAGACACCACTACCGTCGGCCATTGCAGCCATTGCGTCGATGCACTCGATCTGACCGTTGTTGTAGTGTGGTGGACTGTTGACTGGGTCAGGCTGTTGCATTGGGTGGTGTCCATAGCTTGAGGGTTGATGTGGTTTGGTCCCAGTCCTCACAGCGGAGGATGCGCGCCAGACGTGCTTGGGTCAGAGCCTCATCATGGGACATACCCTTGTCTGCATATGCCTTGGCCACGGTCTCCCAAGTGGGGCGACTGCCCAAGATCTTCTCAGCAGTCTTAGGGCCGACACCAGACAGGCCAGCGTAACCATCAGTGGTATCCCCCGTGAGGGACTGTAGTAGCCACTGGTAGTCTGCTTGCTCTTTGGTGATGGTCAGGCGTTCATCACTGACAGGACGATAGAGCCGACACGGGAGTGTCTTCATGTCCTTGTCGTCACTGATGATGATCGAGTTGTTGTCGGGTGCAGTCCCGAGGATACCCATGACGTCATCAGCCTCTAGGAAGGCCTCTGTGTGGGTCTCATAGGTGTCTCTGGCCCACTGGACCAAGGCCTTGTAGCCCACAGGCTTGCGCACGTTCTTGCGGTTACCTTTGTAGGCTGGGTAGATCTCTTTCCTGAAGTTGTCTCGGTCAGAGATACAGAGGATGAAGTCTACAGTCTCAAACTCTTCACACCAGTTCTGGATGTTGGCTTGGAAGATGCTCTTGGCGACCTTCAGATCACTTGACAGAGACCAGACGTCATCACCCCAGTAGACCTCTTCTTCAGCCACTGAACAGGCACGGTAGAGATACAGGTCTGCATCAATTAGTAGGGTTGGGTTCAAAGACGTCTCTAAGGACATTGTCGAGTTCTCCTTTCATTTCAATTCCAAGTTCTGTGATTAACCACTTGTCGCCCCACTCATCAGAACCAAGACTGGTCGTGATGAAGCCTTCTGAGGCAGCAATCGCAATCAAGACTGCACCTTCCCGAGAGAAACGGGAGCCAACCTTGAATGGTTGACGCCACGCCCTGTCGAGAGTGATGTAGAGGCCAATTGCAGTGGCGATAGATGGGTCGAGGTCAGTGAGTGTCAGACCAAGTTCTTCCCAGTTTATACTCGGCGGCGATGGGGATCTTTGTGTTGAAAGAAACGCCGCTTTGCTCCGCCATTCGTCCAGCGATATTACCGACATTGTGTCCTACCTCTTCAGTTCTACAGGCGATCTGGATCTCGTCGTGAATCCAGCCAACGATGTAGGCATCGCCTTGGTGTTGCTTTGTGATTTCGTGATCTACTAACTCGACCCACTTCTTACAGAGAACCGCACCACTGCCTTGGAGCAGCTGTGAGAGACCATTGTGAGCAGAGCGTAGGTAGAGGTGTCGGCCATCAAGACCCTTGAGGAAGCCACGCTTGGCGGCTCTCTCGATGTTTGACCTGAGCACCCCAAAGGCTGGGATACCCGTCTCAAACGCCTTCTTCAGTTTTGCACCCTCGGCGGAACTACCACCAGCGATCTGCCCGATGAGAGCAGCGCCAGCACCGTACATGGTCGCATAGATGAAGGTCTTGGCTTGGTTACGTGTAGCCAAACCAGCGGCCTTTTGGTTGTACGTGTGGATGTCACCCTCGAGGATCTGACGAGCATACTCACCGCCATCATCGAGGTAGTGAGCAAGGCATCGCAACTCTAGACCACTCAAGTCAGAGCCGCAGAGATACCAACCGTCTGGAACCCCAAACAGGCTGCGGCACTCCTTGCCATATGGTGAACCCACTGAGGGCACCTGCGCTAGGTTGGGGCCTCGGTGTGACGCACGACCACTGATAGTAGATCCAGAGATGATCGTGTGTCTGATACGTCCGTCGTGACCATCAACCTTCTTGAGCCAAGCGCCAGAACCTTCAGCCAACATCCCGATGCGCTTGTTGATCAAGAACAGTTCTGCAAGTCGCTTGGCTTCTGGGTAGTCTAAGGCTGATAGCACCTCGTCATCGATCTGAGCCTGACCATTGGCAGTCCAGACCTTAGGCTTCCAAGCGTACTTCTCAACGAGGCACTTTTGGATGTGCTGTCGGGATGACGGGTTGAAGGCCACAGTGCGCTTCTTGATGAACACCTCGCCCTTCACGTAGCCTCTGGTCTTGTTGTTGACCTTTGGTATGAACTCTTCTTCCAAGTCCCAAGGTGGGAACAGTTCGTTGAGTTCTTCAGTGAGTGACGCCCTGCGCTGGGCCAAGGTGCTATAGAGAGACGCAGCACCCTTGTTGTCGAAGGTCCATCCATTGTTACCAATACGGAAACAGATCTCGGCAAGTGAATGCTCGAGGTCGATACTCTCCTGAGAGAAACCCGCGGCCATGAACTTCTTGTAGATCGTCAGGGTCACATTGGTATCTTGGATGCAGTAGTCCAACATCTCTTGGCTGAAGTTCTCCCAGCCGCCTGTGTAGTCACCCTTGAGGTTGCCGACACGCAGACCCCATGCCGCCAGAGAGTGAGACCCCCAGAGACGCTTGGGGAATGCACCAGTAGCACTACGGAAGGCCCCGTCAGCATCCTCTTGCATGATGTTTGCTTTGATCAGGCGACTTAGAACGAGAGTGTCGGTGATCTTTGCTGAGGTGCTGAACTCTGGGTAGAGCAAGGCAACTGCTGGGAAGTCATAGGCAATCACGTTGTGCCCTATGATTTCGTCAGCGACTGAGAGTAACTCGAGACCCTGATCGATCTGATCTGGGCCAAACGAGCGGACCTCATTGGTCTCGACATTACGGAACACCATGCAGTGGATGGTGCTGATGGTGTCTAGTAGGCCGTTACTCTCGAGATCCCAAATCCAACGGCCACCCGTCAACGGTTGTCACCAGAGCCACCGAGGGTTCCACGCTCCTGACGCGACAGTAGCTTCTCTAGGTTCATCGCTGCGATGTCGTTGAGTGTCAGGCCGAGGTCACGGGACAGGTTCGAGATGTACCAGAGGACATCACCGAGTTCAGCCCCGAGGTCAGCACGTTGCTGGTCTGTGATCTTGCTGTTGCCATCGAACCGCACGTCATTGTCACGGATCAACTTCTTCAGCTTACCGAGGACTTCCCCAGCCTCATTAGCTAGGCCCAGCGCAGGGTAGATGACCTTCCACTTGTAGATAGCTGTGGTGGCTGCATCTGCTTGGTATTCGTTCATAGTAAAGTTATGCATGGGGCTTTTCCTTTGGGAGTGATGTCGCTCGGTAGACACGCTGAGAGCGGCCTGAGAGGCCACGACGGGTGCCAATGATTTCCACTTGGTTCATGTCCACCAAACGCTTGTAGCGGGCGGTCACTGATGAGTATCCGAGGTGTGGGAGGGCCATCCGTATCTGGTCTGAGATGCAGCCTTTGTGGCCAAATGCAGTGATGATACTGAGGACCACTTCTTCCAGCGCTGTGATGTCGATGGAGGCGTAGGCATCCTCACTAGTCTGTGCAAAAGCCAAGTTCATTTGTTCACCCATGGGTGTTCTCCTTGTTTTCGATTTGTTGATGT
>Ga0208544_10002269_pt1 | contig 12684 bp, 13 predicted proteins | sample DEB08_DNA_9_FD_184526 | JGI IMG/M metagenome (GOLD analysis project Ga0208544, IMG submission 184526) | Aqueous microbial communities from the Delaware River and Bay under freshwater to marine salinity gradient to study organic matter... | ecosystem: Environmental > Aquatic > Marine > Coastal ...
GGTCCTGCGGCGGCTACACGTTCCGGTTCACTCCGGATAGCTATAAGATGATCAACGAGTATGACGGGTCCGTCCTGAAACAGGGCCGGCTGCGTCCGGACGTGGTCGGCCGAACCGCTTATATGGAGCTGGTCGGCTACGGTAACCTCACCTTCGACGGGGTCGGGACCCGCGACATGATCATGCATGACCCGTCGAACGGGGAGACTTGGGGCTGCGTGTCGCGCTGATCAGCACCACTCGAAATCTGGCGTATCAGACGGGCCGGGGCTTCGCTCCGGCCTTTTTCGTGTCTCAGGTGGCGCCGGGGTGACGGGGTCCTCAGAGGGCGCGGTTCGCGCCGCCTCACGGGCCGGAACCGCCCCGATGGTGGCGGTGACGGCGGGGGCGCTCAGGAACGCCTGGTACGCGTCCCGGACCTGACCCATCTCCGCTTCGATCGGGTAGGGGTATCCGCCGGCTGGCTGGCCGCGCAGCGCCGCCGTCGCCTCAAAGGCGTCCAGTGAGATCACGTTCGCGAGGTAGTCGTTGAGAACCTCACGGGTTTCGAGCTGATCTATGACAAAGGCCTCAAAGCCGCGTGCAGCCATCTCGATCCGGGTCGAGAAATACGCGGAGCTGCGAACCTGATCAAGCTGTCGGCTCCGGTCCCGGATCGCAGTCCGCGTGGTCAGCGCGCGGATCAGCGCGTCACCCGCCCCTTTAAGCTCGGTCGCGTATTGGGACGCGCGCCCGCCTGCGGACCGGGCCAGGTTGTTGTCCAGAGCGTGGAACCACTCATGGGCGAGTGACCCTGCCCCGTTCGTCTTGGTCAGGTTGATCACCATCTCTTCGGGTTCATAATGGGCCGCCGCCGCCCCCTTGCCGCCGCGTCCGCGGGCACCGAAGGCGATGCCGAGCGTCCCGCCGAGTGACAGGGCGTCCGGCGGGCAGCCGACCACCGAGGCGAGATCGATCAGCGCCTCATATGCCCGGTTCAAGTCCGCCTGCCGCCGGGCCCCCTCCACGTAGTTCCCGAACTGGACCCCGCGGAACCCGAAGGTCTCGAGGAAGGTCTCCGGGCTCACGTCGCCCGCCCTCTGGTCCCGCCCCTCCCGGTCCCGGTTCCGGTCCCCCCGTTCGGGGGGCAGATCGCGCAGCTCAGCGAGACGAGTCTCAAGCGATATGCGGTTTTCGCGCAGATGGGACCTGGCCGCTTCGCCGGTCGGGAACCGGGTCAGCTCTATCAGATGGGACCCGTTTTTCACCCCGATCACAACGCCGAGGTCCGGCCGTCCGCGCCAGCTGTAGATGTCGATAGGGGCGCGGCGGGTCCTGGGTGACCCCGCCTCCGCATCGAGCCGGGCTCTCAGCGCGTCAAGCGCCGAGCCCCTTGTCAGCTCAGAGACCACGACCTGACCGCGTCGGCCGGACCGGTCCCTCAGGACCTCCCATCGGCGTTCTGGGGGGTCGTAGCGAACCCCGTCGCGCATGCTGTAGTCGGAATGTGCGAGCCGGTAGCCGCGGAGGCTCCGGTCGTGACCGAGTGCCTCGTAGAGGCTCATCTGTCCCTCGAGCCCCTCTCTGAGCCGTGAGAAGGCCGGACGGGAGAGGCGGTCCTCGATCCTGTTCCGGTCAAGGCTCCCGTCAATCAGGTCCGCCGCCAGGTCTCGTAGCACCCGGACCGCGCCGGCCCACCTCTCCGCCTTATAGGGGGTGCGCGGTTTAGCAGGGATCTGCTCGCGTGATGCGCGCACGAAGGCGATGACCCAGGGGTCCGCCCCGTCATCTATCAGCCGCTTATAGGGGGGCTCCGGGAACGCCTCTGAGAGCGGGGCCGTAACCGGGTCAGGCACCTGTGTGCGCGCCCGGTCCATCGCGTGACGATACCCCCGCCACCGCTCCTTGGCGGCGCCGATCAGGTGTTCTCCGAAGTCCTCGATTTTTGACATTTGTCCTACCTCGCATTTCTGATGAGAGGTTAGATCCTACGGACGAAAAAGAGTATCGACCCTTTTCTGGAACGCCGGTTCGGAGATTTGCGCTTCATGATCCGTTTCAGGTTCGCAGTATCTTTCAGCAGAACCGGAGGGGGCCTTATCCATTCAATGAAAAAGATCCCGCTCATTTTTTCGCAAAAGAATATTAGACCGACAGATTTTTCAGGGTCAGCCCCTTCTCCATCGCGTCAATCATCCACAAGGGGCGACGACCCTTCCCGCACCAGGTCAGTTCCGGATCCTCAGGGTGACGGTAACGGATCGGGAGCTCCTTGCGCTGCAGGAGCTGCGGCAGAAGGTCCTCAATCATGAAGCCCAAGTCATTCGCGACCTCTTTGATCTTCTGGGCCGCTACGCACTTCTCCTTATCGAGCGCGTCCATGATCTCCCGGTCGATCTGATCGCGTACGGCCTGAAGATCGGGAACTGACATTCCTTTGACGATAAATTCCGACTGCATGTGCTTCATTTCCGTTCTCCCATTTGTTATGCGAAAAAATATATGATAAACTTATTAAGTGTAAACGGTAAAATGAAGATTTATACGAATGAGTACAGATTCAAACTTTAGATATATAAGATGCTATCTTTAAGGTCATATGCTTTTCCATGGCATGTAATTTCAGATTATCGGTTTTCAGTGATGCGAGCTAACCTCCCCGCAACCCATACAAAGGAGCCTGTTATGTCTGATCCCAAGTCCGTATATCTGTATTTCAGAGAGGGGGCCTCTGATAAGGTCTATAACGTACACCTGTCTGAGGGGCCGGAGGGGTGGGGCGTGCGTTTTCAGAACGGTCGCCGGGGGAAATCTTTGCGGGACGGGGTGAAGCTGTCAGGTGCGGATTATGAGACCGCGATTCGGATTTTCGACAAGACGGTAAGTGCGAAAATCAAAGGGGGATACACGGAGGAGGAGAACGGGGTCGCGTTCAGCTCCGCCGTGCTGGCGGGCGAGGTGACCGGTTTTCGTCCACAGCTCCTGAATGAGGTGACCGAGGAGGAGGCGCTCGCGCTCGGTCCGGACTGGCTCGCGCAGGAGAAGCATGACGGGGAGCGTCGCGGTGCGATGTTTGAGGCGGGGGCCGCCCGCTACGCGAACCGCCGCGGGCTGGCCGTGGGGGTCCAGACCCCCGTTGACGCCGCCTTTTGTCGGCTGGGCGAGGTGGTCGGCCCCCTCGGGCTGGACGCCGAGGACATGGGGGATCACCTGATCATCTTTGATGTGACCCGGCATTTCATGATGGGCCCGGAGGCCACGTTCCGCGAGCGGGCGGCCGTTCTCGCGCATCTTGACGAGACCATCCAGGATATCGGCCTGTTTGATCAGCTCCGGGTTGACGTGCCGACCCCGCTTTCCGATTTCATCGCACTGGGGGCGAACGGATCTTTGCGCCGGGGCGGGGCGGAGGGGTACGTTTTACGTCACGCTGACAGCGTCTACACCCCCGGACGCCCGAACTCAGGGGGGGAGGCCCTCAAGGTGAAGTTCTGGGTTGAGGCGACCTGCCGGGTCACGAGGGGGCGGGAGGGGAAGGCCTCGATCGGTCTGGAGCTGCAGGACGGCATTGAGGGCCCCTGGGTCCCGGTCGGCAACGTGACCGTACCGTCCAATCAGATGAAGCCGGAGCCGGGCGCGCTGGTTGAGGTTCGCTACCTCTATGCGGAGCCGGGCGGTTCCCTGTTCCAGCCGGTCCTGAAAGGTCCGCGTGCTGACGTGACCGAGGAGGCTGCCCAGATGGTGCAGCTGAAGTACAAGGGGCAGGGGGAGCCGTCTGCTGAGGGGCCGGAAGGCCCCTGAGCTCAAGCCCCGAAAAACGATCGCAACGTGCCGACGAGCCCGGCCGCGTTGGCCCTGTCATCCCGCTCCGCCTCCGCGAGGGCCGAGGCGGACAGGGCCTGATCCCGCTCCCCGAGCCCGCCGATCCCGGCCGCCGCCATGGCGTTGGCCAGCGGGGTGACGGCCTGGAGGAAGCGGGGCGAGAAGTCCTCCTCCTGGCCCGGAAGGCGCTGAAACGTCTCGGCCGGGAACCGGAAGGCGGAGGGGCCCGCCTCGATCCGGCCCAGCACGCGATGGGCGCGGGACCGGATCCGCGCCGCCTCCGCCCGTATCTCCCGGATCAGCGGGTCGCGCGCGTCAAAATGGTCATCCTCCGCGTCCACGGCGGCGAGGTCCCGCATGTGCCGGTCGTAGCGGCGCAGGTCCAGGAGCAGGTCCGGGATCTCCCCGTCCCGGCGCCAGCTCAGCGGATGGGTTATCATCACCAGCCCCACACGGGGCGCGGCCCAGAGGACGGCGCGCCGCGCCTTGGAGAAGAGGGGCCGACGGCGCGGCGCCACCCCGTAACCGTAGCCGTGGACCCGGCGCAGGATGTCGCGGAGCCTCCCGATCACCAGGAGCTCCTGATGGGTGAACCGGGTCAGCACCGGGTCCGCCGTGATCCTTCGGGCCGTCTCCCTCCGGTCATCCCCGGGCAGGTCCTCGGGGGTGTAGTCGAGAAAGAGCCCGTCCACCTTTTCCGGACCGACCTCGGGATCCGGGAGGCGGGTGCCGGTCACGCGCCGGAAGGCGGCGAGCGCGACCTCCGGGTCGATCCTCGTGTCCCGAACCCTCAGGTCCAGCCCCGGCTCCATCCGGATCAGGCGCATCTCCTCCAGAGAGGCCAGGTCGGCGGTCAGGGCGACCGCGCGACTCGCGAGGAGGTCCCGCACCCCGCTGAGGTCGGGTCCCGTCACGCCCGCGGCGTTCAGCCCCTGGAGGTGCTCGAGCAGCGTCGCGGTCTCGCGCAGGGTGACCACCTCGTGGCGCCGCAGGGAGAGGGGGAGGCCGGTACCGCCGCGCTCGATGAGGACCGTCCCGAGCCGGGCGGCGCCGCCGATCAGGGGGCGGATGTCGGGGGCGAGGTCCGTCAGGCCGCGCGACGCCCCCTCAAGGCGCGAGATAACCTCGGACAGCTGTATGATCCGTTCCTGACCCGTCTCCGGCATTCTGATCTCCTTTTCAGGAAATCATAAACATTTTCGCAAAGCGCTTCAAGGCTGGTTAGCCTCCATGCGGACCTCATCGATCAGGTCCCGGATCGGACCCATCGTCAGGCGCATCAGGTCACCTGCGGCGCGGCGAAACCGGTCAGGTTGAGGCTTGCCGCAAAGCAGAAGGTCCGGGTCATATCCGGGGAGGTCGCGTAGGCAGGCCTCAAGCGCCCCAGACCAGGGGGATATAATTCGGACGTCAAGTGACCAGGCCTGAAGGTCTAGAAGGTTTGGGAGAAGTGCGGAGGTGCGAACCCGGGAGCCGAGATATATACGCCCGGTCCCCGCCTCCAACGCGGCCGATATGAGGTCCGCAGTGAGGGGGGTCCGATGCGCCAGTGCCCATGCGTGCGCTGCGCCGATGGCGGCTCGTAGCCAGCCCCGGGCGGCCTGTATGGCGGGGTCCGCCCGCTCAGTCATCGTCAGATGTGCGCCCCAGACCGCCTCAACCGCACGGACCGTCCCCCGCACATCCGGATCGTCAAGTCTGAGAATTCGGGTCAGCGCGTGATCGGCTATGGGGACCTGGGCCCCCTCCATCCGGATCAGCCCGGCCCGCATCCGCCCCCAGTCGGGGAGGCCGCAAATCCGGGCCACAAGGTCCAGGGCTCGGGACTGGGACAACGGGATACCGAGACGGCCGAGAATCTCTGCCAGGCGGTCCGCCATCCGGACCGCGTCCGACACGTTCGTGGGTTGCGCGTATCTGCTCATGTCCGCCCCTTCATGCTCCCCCTGACCTTAGCCGGGCCTCCTTCCGGAGTGAAGACCGTAAATGCGAAGGTATGTTTTTTCGCAAGTCCCTGTTACCTTTTCTTAAAGATCATGAAGGATGGCCCTATGTCTGATAAATTATGCCACATGAGCGCACCGACCCTGACCGGACATGATGAGCTCCTGCTTGTTCGGGGGGAGAACCCGATGGGGTTCCTCTACCTCGGCTTCCGGGCGGGGGAGGGATTTAGCGGCGGGCTCATGGCGGACGTCTCAAGGCGGCCCCTTGCGGAATGCGCCGTGGCAATCGACAGCGCCCTCTGCGCCGGCGATCCGGCCCCGTTCCCTATGATCCGTGCGGAGATCCCCCCGCACATCCTCACGGGGGCCATCTTCGACCCTGAGGGGGGCGCCGTACACGGTTACTTACCCGAACAGATCGAGGCGGTCTCCCGACTTATCAATGAACGGCTACCGGAGGGGGCGACAGGCCTGATAAACCGAAAGGTCCTGGGCCATGACGCGCCCCTTATCGACTGGGTGAATTATCTGTCCTGCGGGGACCGGGAGGCGCGTGTTCAGGCGCTCAGAGCCGTTCCTTTGCAAACTGGGTCCTTGTTGACGGACCCTGATATGAAAGATCTGGTTGATCAGCGGTCCCACATCACTCCCCTCGTCGCCCGCAAGGCGGGTCTGAAGGGGCAACAGATGCAAATTTACGCGCGGATCGAGGCCCAGATGGCGACCCTCCTCAGCCGAGACCTGAATGGGGAACCCCCCCTAACCCGTGAGCCGATCGCGAAAACGGGCCTTATTAATACCCCGTTGCTGCGCATGAGTGCGGACGTTCTTCGTGAGCTCGCCTACGCCGCGGCCCGGGTCCTGCGGACGGATCAGGTGCCGAGATCCCCGGAGGACACGGTCGAGCTGCTCACCTATTTCTCAGAATCTAACCGGATCCGTAAAGGGGTGCCCCTTAATGATCTGATTTTACGCAAGCACCTGTCTCGCGTCACCCCGTCAACCTCTGATGAGGGGGCTTGGGGTCGCGCCTGCGTTCAGCTTCAGAAAAAGGTCCCCGTACAGGAGACGACAGACTATCTCGGGGCAGTCGCAAAGGCGCTGATGTCCGGTCTCATCGTTCATAAAATGAGGGATCTCGGGGTGGTTGATTTTCACCGGATCGGGTCCGTTGCGAAAACTCTTCGTGAAAAGGGGGAGCCGGAGGCTTCTGACGGGGAGTACATGGCCTCTTATGTTCGCGCCATCGGGGAGGCGGAGTACCGGCTGGGCGGGACCCGGAGGTCGCTTACCGGGCTGATCGGTGAGGGGCACAGTATGAGATCACTCAGGGACGCGCAGGTCCGCTGGCACCACGTTCATCACACGCTCGGTAACGAGGTTATGACGAGCAGGGAGCCGCTCGAGTGGGCCCCCCTTCTGGGTCAGGTAGACCTGGGCCCGATCCGAGCGGTTGAGCTGACGAGCAGCGGCGCGCTCGAACGGCAGGGCCGTCTGGAGCGACATTGTGTGGGCGGCTATACGGGGGCCGTGATGGGGGCCACCTCAGAGAGGGCGTCGCTGATCTTCTCGCTTGAGCGGGAGGGGGAGATCCTGTCCACCGTTGAGATGCGGGTCCTCCAAAGCAAGTGGGACAAGAAGAACCCGTCCTGGGAGATCGTGCAGAACAAGGCGGCCCGGAACGCGGACCCGTCCCCGGAGGCCCTTGAGGCCGGTGACCGCCTTAAAGGGGAGCTCGCCACGCTGTCGGCACGGGAGATCAGAGACTACCTGACCGGGATCCGTTCCAACGCGACCCAGATCAGGGACACGCTCGCCCTCGTGTCCACCCGGATGGGCGCAGACATCACGAACCCGGACCTGCCGGAGCTGGCCCTTAAGGCCTACGCTGAGGTTCTTCCGAAAACCCTGTCAGGCTTGGGTGTTGCCCAGTTTCAGGACGCGCTGATCGCGTATGCGGGGGCTGACGCCCTCGCAGAGATTGACCGGCTCGCGGAGCGGGTAATAAAATCGCTCCCCGCTGCGGAGGTGGATGGAGATGAACCGGAGCGTCTGGAGATGGCCTCCTAAGGAGATGCGAAAACATGAATGAATTGAGCTCAGAAACGTCGGACACGCCTAACCCCAGGATCTGGCTTCACCCGTTCCTGTCCCAACTCGGTGTGACCTCCTTTGAGGCGAACCTGTCAGGAGGAGGGGATTCAGGCTCGATCGACGATATGACCTGGTTCCGCGGGGAGCAGATCATTCCAAACGCGGAGGTGGAGGAGACCCTTGAGGCGTTAAAGATTGATGACGGGTCCCCTCAGCGTACGTCCTTCCTCGATGCACTGCATATCATGGTGGAGAACGACGCGGCAAATGAGGGGAACTATTACGACAATGAGGGAGGTAGCGTCTGGGCAAGATACCTGCTCGATCCGCAGAGCGGGACCGTTCAGATGGAGGAGGCCTCCTACGCAGAGAATGAGCCCTATGATGACGATGACGATTACGAACCTGAGGATGATCTTGATGAGGATCTTGATGATGATATCGGGCCCTGACCGGGGAGACGTCTGATGGCGCACCCCTGGCATCACGCGGTTTCCTCTGCCCGTAAATATGGCGGGAAGCCGGAGGACTATCTTGAAATTCACAGCTGGTTTGACGCGTCGAAATCCCAGTTTGCGGACTTCCGGCACCGGGCCCTCCGGCATCACGCCTTCGGGATATTCGAGGCGGAGCAGGTCTTCGGCGCCACGATCCAGAACTCGGCTGACAGGACAGTCCCGGTCCGGTTCATCGGGGAGCAGCACGTGCGCGAGGACTGCGGGGGCGTGATCCCGTCCGCGCAGGACTGGCTCCGGAAGATCCCGTCTCGGCCCTGGATGAACGTGGGCAAGCTCGCCTCAGATGACGCCGCGGCGCCGGATCTGGCGGACCTGAGCCTTGAGGCGTGGCGGGTCGTCGTCGCCCGCGGCGAGACCGTTCTGGGTCACAAGGAGTGGGCGGACCGGCAGGGGATGATCCTCACGGCCCAGTCCGCGGAACCGACGAGGGGCTGATGCGGCGCTTCATTCTCAGGCCCGAAGAGCGCGAGCCGCACCGGTTCGAGCAGGAGGCCCCCTGAGATGAGCGAACGCCTCGCGGAGGCGGGCTATGAGGTCTCCCTCGAGGATCTCTGTCGCGCCTGGGACGCCTTCTCCGACAGCGTTTGCGCCACCTGGATGTCGGCCGATGATCTGGACGGGGACGAGATCATGGACCGGATCAGCTCCTATGTGGCAGAGGTCGACGGGCCGTCTGGCCCTGACCTTTAACCAGGGGGGAGGTCGGGCCCGTCAGGACCCGACCTCTGATCGTTAAGCGGGATCAGCCCCGGTCCGCTCAATCCGGACGGACCGGATCAGCCGGTAAAGGGCGAGCTCAACCCGGACCGAGGTGCCGACCAGGGCCGAGTCCTTCAGACCCCAGAAACTGGGCTCCTGGGAAATCTGCACGTTAGGGCCGATCAGCTCCTCGTCCGAACTGTCCTGAATGACGACCCCCTCATCATCGAGGATCTCGACCCTCATCTTCGAGAGGAGGGCCTGATCGTCCGGATCGATGAACGCGGAGACCGTGATATTCGCGTCCCCGTCATCGTCCGGTTTCCGACGAGAGACGGTGATGGTGACCGGTTGAGCCACCCCGACCATCTCGACCGTCTTGACGCTGCTCTTGCCGACCTCCGGGACCTCAACCTCAAGGCGGGTGAAGGCGCGTGTGAAAAGGCCGACCTTGATCGTGGCGCTGATGGTTTTCGGGTCCGCCCCGATGATCGCGGATTTCGCGTAGAAGGACATCTCGCCGAGATCGAAGACCGCGTCCGGCTCAAGACGGGTCTGGTGTTGCGTGTCTCGTTCCCCGATAGAGACCCCGCCATCCGGCCCGAACGTCGCGCTATCAACGGTGATGAGTCGAATCTGCTTGTCAGATTCGTTTTTCACTTCCGCGGACAGGGTGATGCGGACGTCATCGTCCCCGTCAGGCTCGGACGCGGTGAACGTCTTAATGTTTGAATCGGTCAATCTGATCTCCTGTTTAATGGGCCCGTTAAATGGGGTCAGTTAATGGCTTCAACCATCTTCACCGGGTCGTCAATCAGTTTCTCACAAACATTTAGAGTGTCGGGGTCGCGTCATCGTCAGGGTCAGCCGCCTCGGACGTCGCCAGTCTGCGTTTGAACGCGTGCCGACCCTTCCCGGGATAGTCCTGCATCGCCGGCGACCATGCGCTGAACCGCTCATCCCCGAACCGGGCGCGGCTGATCTCGCGGATATGACTGGCCACCCAGTCTTCTGAGGTCGGGGTCGGCGGACAGATCCGGTCCAGCCCGATCGTTACGGGCGACCCGTTTGCGAAGCCGAGGGTGAGGGCGCGGAGTTGCGGGTCCGGGCTGTCTATAAAGGCCCGGAAGGCCGCGTTGTTCAGGCAGGTCCCAGTCAGGGACCTGAGCTCCGAGCTTGGCTCGGGTGCGGAGCGCACCCCGGCCACCTCCACGTTCGTAAGCGCCGTCTCCCCGAGCGTGATCGCGATCCGGGGCAGCACGGACCGGATCAGGATAGATTCGTAGCCGCGCTGACGCGGGTCACCGCCCAGCTCCGGGTCCGCCTCGATCGCTCTTCTGGACAGGTCCAGGAGGGCGCGTCCCAGGAATCGGTCAGGCAGGCCGTGAAGTCGGGCCATCTCCCTCCCCACATGTCCGAGTGCCGCTCCGCTCAATGTGTCGGATCCGGCGCCTGACCCTGGTAAACGTCGATTTCTTTAAGCAAGGCCTCCGAGAAGAACCGGCGTGCGCGCGGCTGCTCCTCGAGCGCGGTGCTCAGCTGCTGGAGCTGTTCCGGGCTGAGCTTTGCCGCCGTCTCCGCGGTCCTCTCCCGCGCGAGGTCTGACCCTTCGAGGATCGCTTTATGTACAAAGCGCTCAAGCCCCGGGTTTTCAAGCACGATCTCTCGGACCCGGTCCGCTCGCTCCTCCGCGCTCAAACTGACCAGGTCTGAGGACAAAAATTGCCTCATCCCGGGAACCTCCCTGATGACCTCCAGGGCCCGAAGCTCCTGCTCCGGGGTCCGGATCGGCGCCAGGGCGGGGCTGGGGCCAAGATCGGTCCAGGCCGCCATCATCCGCTCATAACCGGCAAGGGCCGCCTCCCCGGAGGGCAGGCCCATCCGTTCGTCTACAAGCATCCCCAGTACGTCCGGGCTAGGAAGGCTGCGCGCCGTGATCATCCGGGGTTCACGCTTCGGACTGAAACGGACCTGAACGTCGATGACGTCGTAAGCGATGAGCATCCCGTCCAGTCGGGCCTCCACCATCTCGGTCGGCTCCGTCATCGCGAGGATCACCCCCTCGGAACGCGCGGCGCCCAGCCGCCCCTCATGGGCGGACATGTTCGCCATCCAGGCGCCGGAGCTGACGTGAACCTCGTCAACGCGGGCGCTGATCTCCTCGGAGAGGGGGCGGACGCTCGAGGCCCCGTCCCGGAAGGAGGCGATCTCGGCGGCGAGGACCCGGCTCTGCGTGGGGGCCGGCGTTGTCATGGCCCGGTCAAAATCCGCCTGAGCGAGTCCGGGGGTGAGGTTGAGGCCGATCGCGGCCAGGGCGGCGATCACGGAGGTGGAGGGGCGGATCTGCATGGTATCTCCTGTTATGAGTTTCATGCAGGATAGACGGTATGCGAGAAAACAAAGAATATCAACATCCGCACGGCCTCAGCAGTTCCCCGCACGCCGGTATCCGGCGGCGACCGCCTCCGCCTCCGTCGCGAAGGGGGTCCGGTTCCGCTCCCCGACCCGGGCGTAGCTGGGGCAGCCGGGAAGGTGGTAGACCTTCGAGTTCGCGTTCCCGATGATCGGCCCGGTCCCCTGCGGAATGCTAACGTCCTTTGCGTTGGCCTGAGGGGCGCTCGCTGCCCCGTTGCGCAGGGCCAGCCTTGCCCCGTCAAAATCGTTCTGGTCGAAACGGGCCGACGCCCCGGATGCGAGGGTCACATAGACCGGGATGTGGTCGGAGACCCGGTCACGCGCCGCCTCATGCGTGATCCGGAGGATCTGGTGGGGGAACTCGACCCGCCCGAACTCTGTGATCGGCAGATCAACACCCGTGTTGACCCAGATGTTGTCGTAGAGGTTCGCGAACCGGCCGTCTTTCGATGAGATCGTGGTCGCCCCCTCCTGGATCAGCGGGTAGGCGACCTCACCCATCGGGGCCCAGGCCGGGTTCGTCGGCGGCAGGTTGAAGTCCCCCATGAGAAGGACCGGAAGGCCCGGGAAGGTGGCGTTGAGCCAGTCGTGGTATGAGCGGAGCGCGCCCGCCTCCGCCTCGCGGACCTCTACGCTGTCCCCGTAGATGGAGTGGACCCCGGTCGCCACGAACCGGACCCGATCTTGTGTCTCGAAGACGGCGGAGAACGGCTCACGGGCGAACACGTCCCGATCGTCGATATAGACGACGGCCCCCTCAACCCAGGAGACGGTGTCGTCTCGCCAGATGAAACAGTACATCTCCCGATAGGAGCCGCGCCCGATCAGCTGCGAGCAGAGCCGGTCCCAGCTCGCCCCGGTGCGCTCCTCGAGCGCCGTCTCGAGCCGGGCGATCCCGTCCTCGCTCATCACCTCCTGGACCGAGATCAGGTCGAAATACCGCCCCACCTCCGCCAGCGCCGCGTAATCCTTCCCGTTATCCCAGCCGAGGTTCCGGATGTTCCAGGAGGCGACCCGGGTCTCCGCGGAGGCCGCCCCGGCAAACGAGAGGGCGATCAGGAGGAGCAGGAGGAGGGAGCGGGTGATTCGGATAAACATGATGTCGCCTTTTTCGCAGGGGTGGGCTCAGCCGGTAAGCTGAGCGTAGAGGATCGCGCCGAGCGCGAGCAGCAGGATGAGGAGCTTGAACAGGCTCACGCCGCCCCCGTCCC
>Ga0208544_10002270_pt1 | contig 12682 bp, 21 predicted proteins | sample DEB08_DNA_9_FD_184526 | JGI IMG/M metagenome (GOLD analysis project Ga0208544, IMG submission 184526) | Aqueous microbial communities from the Delaware River and Bay under freshwater to marine salinity gradient to study organic matter... | ecosystem: Environmental > Aquatic > Marine > Coastal ...
GTCTGCACACTTTCCCCATAGCCTGATCCAGAGCGCCCACGGCTTCCTCCTTGGGAGGTTTGTCAACGCGGGCCATGGTCGCGCAAGTGAGCAGCGTTCCGCGCCGACCCGCATCGGAAAACCTTCAGGATAGCCGTCATTCGATGACCCAAGCCTGAGCGACCGCCGACTGAATTTGGAACCGTTTTTTGACGGGGATCTGGTGGCCTACGGCCAGTTTCAAGACATCCTCGGCACGGTCCGGCGCAGTTTCGTCGTCAACATCCATGGCGATTGGGATGGCACGCGACTGCGGCTGCAAGAGGATTTCGTCTGTGAGGACGGATCAACCGAACAGCGGGTCTGGACCCTGACCAAAACCGGACCTGACAGCTGGACCGGGACAGCGCCGGGTGTGATTGGGCAGGCCGTCGGGCAGGAACAGGACAATCGGTTCAACTGGAAATACGAAATTGATCTGCCCATTCCGGCCGCTGACGGCACGTCCGACACGCTGCGCGTGACCTTTGACGGCTGGATGTGGCTGTTATCGGATGATCGGTTGTTTAACCGCGCCTACGTCAAACGCTATGGCGTTGATATCGGCGATATCGCGATTTCCTTTGAGAAATTGCGCTAGGACCGCCACCGATACGACGGTTTCGCCGCCACGAAAAGTCAGGTTTGCCTGACTGGTCTTTGTATTTGATAGGTTGCACGATGGCTCTGTCAGAATAATCCCGAATGTAATTTCATAGCCGGGGCCTGACGTTTTCAGACAAAAACCTTTTAGGAGATCGAGATGACGACCAAGACAATTACGAAACTTCTGCAGTCCGATACAAAGTTCACGGCACAGTTCATCGTGCAGCCAAAAGAGACCCTGGCCGAATATGGCATCGAAGCGGACGATCTTGATGCGGACGATGTGCGTGCGTTGGAATCTGTCGTTCGGCTGACCCAAGACCAGCTGCGCGCAAACGCACGTCTGATCGGCGTGGAAGTCGCCACTGCGAATTGGGGTATTGGCGGCGGGTGCTGCAATTCTAAATCCGTGGGCATTCGTGACCTCACTGCCCGTCGCTGATCACGGATAGTCCCATGAAAAGCATCGCCGTCTATCTGACCGGCGCATGCAACCTACGCTGCAAACATTGCAGCGTAGGTCTTGATCAGTATCGGCCACGCGAAACGCTGACCGACGCCGACATTTTGCATGTGCTCGAAAAAGCTGCCGCGCGGGGCGTGTCGTATGTGACACTGCTTGGCGGGGAACCAACCTATACCAATCATGATCTGGTGGCGTTTGCCCGCAAGGCCGGGGAGGTTGGGGTGAAGCTGTCGATTAATACCAATCTGTTCTTCCTTGATAAGATCACGCCGCTTTTGGCAGAAACCGGGCTTGGCAATATCGTGGTCAGTCTGGATGGCGCAACCCAAACGTCGCATGATGCGATGCGCGGCAAGGGCAGTTTTGAGCGGACGCTGACCAATCTCGAGGCGCTGGTGAAATTGCGCAATGAACGGCGGCCAGATTTGACCGTTGACCTGACGTTTGTGCTGACCGATCTGAACAAAGCCGACGCAATGACAATTATTGATTTTGCCGTAAATAATCAGATTGATAAATTGAACATCAACCTGATCAACCCCGTCGGCAGAGGCGAGAAGTTCCGTGGCAAATTGCGCGGGGGCGATGATTATCTGGCCGCGATTGCCAAAATGATCGTCTATTTTCAGATTGAACGCCCAAGGGTGCAATTGTCCATTCCGCTGCCCCCCGCAGTGGCCGATTATATCGCGATGGAATACGGCGCGCTGACAGAATCGTTTGTGAATGATGCCGCATGCGGCGGCACCGAGGTGTATACCTATGTCGATCTGAAGGGTAATTTACTGCCCTGCCCCGGCCTGTCGTTCGAAGAGGGGCGCAATGACACGATGAACAAGCGCCACGATAACCTGAACATCCTTGAGCATGACATCGCGACGATCGAGGAAACCTCCGTGTTTCGGGCATTCAATACGGCACGCGATAAACGGGCGAAGAATCAAATATTCGAGCCCTGCAATGTCTGCAAATATCGTGACACCTGTTCGCCCTGCACGTCGAGTTTCTATAAGAAGGACAGCCGCAACGTGATCGACATGTGCAAGCGGGTATATGACAAGCTGGACCATGATCCGCGTGTTCGGGCGATATTTCCAGACGCCAAGGTCACCGAGCCGGCATGATAAGTATGGTCAGGGGACGTTGTCGATCCCTGACCCTCCCCAAGGGTGGCACCGGCCAATGCGGCGGGCGGCCAGCCAGCTGCCTTTGATCGCGCCATGCTTTTCCAACGCTTCGAGCGCATAGGCGGAACATGTGGGCTGGAAGCGGCAACCGTGCCCCACCCACGGCGACAGCACGACACGGTAGGCGCGCACCGGCAGGGAGACGATATAGGCAAGCGGGGTCACGTATGCACCTTTTGCAGCGCACGCCGCAGATCGGCGCATAGCCTGTCAAAGGGCAACGTGGCTGTCAGATCCTTGCGGCCGACCAGCACATAATCCCAGCCATCGCGGCCAAGTTCGGGCAGGACAGTGCGCGCGACCTCTCGCAGGCGGCGTTTGGCACGGTTGCGGGCGACGGCATTGCCGACTTTCTTTGAACAGGTGAACCCGACGCGAATCCCATGGGCTTCAACCTCGGCCCGCTTGCGGGCTTGCAGATGTATACCGGGAGTGCCCTGCCGGCGGGCGTTTGAGGCGCGCACGAAATCAGCGCGCTTTGTCAGCACTTGCAGACAAACGGGAACCGCCAGTGGGCCCGTTTCAGGCGCAGCTGACGGTTTCAAATCGCTCAAGACAGCTTGCGCGCTTACGCGCTCAGCTTTGCGCGACCTTTGGCGCGACGGTTATTGATAATGCGACGCCCGGACGGAGTTGCCATGCGTGCGCGAAAGCCGTGACGGTTCTTGCGAACCCGGTTAGATGGTTGGAACGTACGCTTCATCGCGTGTCCTCCGGTTCGTGGCCAAATCCGGTATGGATTCGAAGCCGATCAACAATTCAGACCCGTCCTTTAGAGCGACCCTGCCGCCATGTCAACGCGCATCGGGCCGGGAAACTGCAACATTTCCCATAAATCGGGTCCGGTAAATGTTTCAGTGGTCATAGCCAAAGCATCTAAAACTGAAACAAGTGGGCGCGGATCATCAATGCGCCGTGATACGGGTATCGCCATGTCACGGTTCCGTCCATCTATCGGTCAACGCACGACATTCCAAGGGACTGAAAGATGACCGAAATGACCCAGAAACCTGCCCACCCGCTGTTGCGCAATCTGCCGCTGATCACGATCATCATCGTTGCGGTGTTGGGGACGATTTATCTGCGCGATTACCTGACGTTTGACGCGCTGCGCGAAAATCGCGAGGCGCTGCTGGCGTTTCGCGATGATAATTACGTCCTGACGGTGCTGGTGTTTATCGCCGCCTACATTGTGATTGTCGCCTTTTCGTTGCCCGGCGCGACTATCGCCACGCTGACCGGCGGTTTTTTGTTCGCCACGTTCCCCGGTGCCCTGTTCAATATCACCGGTGCCACGCTGGGTGCGATTGCGATTTTCCTCGCCGCGCGGTGGGGGCTGGGTGAGAAGCTGGCCGCGAAGATGGAATCTTCCCAAGGCTCGGTCAAAAAGATCAAGGAGGGTATCGACAACAACCAGTGGGAAATGCTGTTTCTGATCCGGCTGGTGCCTGCGGTGCCGTTCTTTGTGGCCAATCTTGTTCCTGCGCTTGTTGGGGTGCCGCTGTCGCGATTCGCGATCTCGACATTCCTGGGTATTATTCCCGGTGCAGTTGTTTATACATCCGTCGGCGCGGGTCTGGGCGAGGTGTTTGCCCGCGGGGAAACGCCAAATCTGGGTATCATCTTTGAACCGGCGATTCTGCTGCCAATTCTGGGCCTGTGCGCGTTGGCGGCCCTGCCTATCGTCATCAAGGCCGTTCGCGGCAAGAAAGGTCTATAAGACATGAACCGGATCAAGACGGATATTTGCATCATTGGCGGCGGTTCAGGTGGTTTATCCATCGCGGCGGGTGCGGTTCAGATGGGCGCAAAGGTTGTGCTGATCGAAGGGCATAAAATGGGCGGTGACTGCCTGAACTATGGGTGTGTCCCGTCCAAGGCGCTGATTGCGTCGGCCAAACAGGCCTATGCGATGTCGCATGGCGCGCAATTGGGCGTGGCCGAGGTAACGCCAAAGGTCGATTATGCCGCCGCCAAGGATCACGTTGCCGATGTGATCGCCACGATTGCCCCGCTGGATAGCGTGGCGCGTTTCGAAGGGCTGGGGGTGCATGTCATCGAGGAATTCGGTCGCTTTATTTCCCCGACCGAGGTGCAGGCCGGCGATACGATTATCGAAGCGCGACGGTTTGTGGTCGCCACCGGCTCTGGCCCGTTTGTGCCGCCGATCCCCGGTCTGGATGGCGTCAAATACTATACCAATGAAGATATCTTTGATTTGCGCGAAAAGCCCAAGCATCTGATTGTTATCGGCGGCGGCCCTATTGGCATGGAAATGGCGCAGGCGCATCAGCGGCTGGGCTGTAATGTGACCGTGATCGAGGGCATGAAGGCATTCGGCAAAGATGATCCTGAGATGGCCGGAATCGTGCTGGAAAACCTGCGCGCCGAGGGTATCAACATCGTCGAAGAGGCGCAGGCCGAAAAGATCAGCGGCAAGGACGCGCTGATCACGGTCCACACGGCCAAGGGTGATTTCACCGGATCGCATTTGTTGATGGCCGTTGGACGCAAGGTAAACACCGAAAAGCTGGATCTGGATGCGGGCGGCATTGCGCATGACCGCAGCGGCCTGAAAGTCGGGGCGAACCTGCGGTCCATCACCAACAAAAAGGTCTATGCGGCGGGCGACGTGGCTGGTGGGCTGCAGTTCACCCATGTGGCGGGCTATCACGCCGGTGTGCTGATCCGGTCGATGCTGTTCGGGCTGCCATCGCGGCAGCGCACAGATCACATACCCTGGGCCACCTATACCGACCCCGAACTGGCACAAGTCGGGCTGACCGAAGCGCAGGCACAGACGAAATTTGGTGCCCGGCTGGAGGTGGTGCGGTTCGAATTTCATCACAATGATCGGCTGATCGCCGAGCGCAAGACAAAGGGGCTGATCAAGGTCATGGTCGTCAAAGGCCGCCCTGTCGGCGTGTCGATTGCGGGCCATCTGGCCGGTGAGTTGATCGGCATGTGGGCGATGGCGATTGCGAATAACATGAAGATGTCGGCCATCGCCAACACTGTTTTACCCTACCCCACCGTCAGTGAGGTTAACAAACGTGTTGCGGGTGCCTATTTTAGTCCCAGATTGTTTCACAGCGATACGGTCAAGAAAGTCGTTGGACTGGTCCAACGCTGGCTGCCCTGATCGCATTAGGCGAGGACCATGCTTCATACCCTTTCAGGTCGTTTCCTGATCCTGACGATCATATTTGTGATGCTGGCCGAAGTGTTCATCTTCGTGCCATCAGTCGCGCGTTTTCGCCAGGATTATCTGATCGCGCGCCTTGAACGCGCGCAGATCGCGTCGCTCGCGCTTGAGGCGGACGATATGCTGACCCCCGCGCTGGAAGCGGAGCTGCTGAAAAATGCAGAGGTTTACAACGTCGTCCTGCGCCGCGACGAGATCCGGCAATTGGCCTTGTCTTCGCCGATCCCGTCCCCGATTTCCACGACCTACGACTTGCGCGACCCCAAAAGTACGGAACTGATCGCCGATGCGATCCGGACGCTGCTTGATACCCGCGAACGGATTATCCGGGTGATTGGCAATCCGGTGCGCGGCGGTGGTTTGCTGATCGAAGTCACGATGGATGAAATGCCGTTGCGCGCCGCCATGCTGGAATATGGGCGCAACGTGCTGTTTCTGTCGGCGTTCATTTCGGCCATCACGGCGGTGCTGTTGTTTGTCGCGGTGCAGATTTTAATGGTGCGCCCGATCAAAAGCGTCGTGGACCACATGCAAAGCTACGCCAAATCGCCCGAGGATGCCCGCCAGATCATCACCCCCACCTCTGGCGTGAAAGAGCTGCGCGATGCTGAAGAGGCGCTGCAGATGATGCAGGTGCAACTGACCACCGCGCTGAAGCAAAAGGAGCGGTTGGCCCAATTGGGCGGCGCCGTTGCCAAGGTCAGCCACGACTTGCGCAATATCCTGACGTCGGCGCAACTGTTCACGGATCGGATCGAAGGGTCTGACGATCCGCTGGTCAAACGGATGGCACCCAAGCTGGTGAATTCGATCACCCGCGCGGTCAACCTGTGTGAAACGACGCTGGCCTTTGGGCGGGTCGATGAACCAGCGCCAGCGCTTTCGCGGGTCAACCTGTCGCAGATCGTCGCCGATGTCATTGATAGCGAACGGCTGGCTGCGGGCGACTATCCGCTGTCGTTCGCCGAAGACATTCCGGCCACAATGACCCTGCGGGCCGACGGTGAGCAGTTATTTCGCGCTATCTTCAATCTGGTGCGTAATGCCCGGCAGGCGATCATGGCAACCGGCGAACCGGGAGAGATTTGCCTGCGCGCCGAAGAAGACGATCATGTGTGGCGCCTGACGGTCACGGACACCGGGCCTGGGTTGCCCAAGAAGGCGCAAGAGCATCTGTTCAAGCCATTTCAAGGCGGCGTGCGCAAGGGCGGCTCTGGCCTTGGGCTTGTCATCGCGGCTGACCTGATCCGTGGCCATGGCGGGCGCCTTGATCTGCAACGGACCGATGCGACGGGCACGACTTTCGTCATTCATCTGCCCAAGGCTGACCTCGCGCTCGCGCCGGCCGCAGAATAGACAAAGAATACGGATTGCCCCTTGCATCATCCGGCAACCGAGGCTAAATCCCCCAACAAGTGGATTGGTAGCTCAGTTGGATAGAGTACTTGACTACGAATCAAGGGGTCGGGGGTTCGAATCCTCCCCAGTCCACCAAAGAATTTAGGGGCTTGGCGGGATATCGCTGAGCCCTTGTTCGTTTCTGATCTCTTTTATTGGTGTGGCAGTGCCTGCTATTGAGGGGGGCCGCCCATGCAATCGGTGCTGTCTGGGCCGCCTGAGCCCTGTCACGGGCCCCGGGCGCGATCAGACCGGGTGCAATGACGCTGCAGGCGTGGCAGTCGACAGGGCGGTCCGTAAGCGGCAGCGCACAAATAGCAAAACGCCCTCGGTTTCCCGAAGGCGTTTTGGTTGGTGCGGTTACGGGGTCACCCCTGCCCTGCCCGATCTCGTCAACTCCCCGGAACAGGTCCGGAGCTATCGCAGCTTTGGGCGTTAGCCCTTTTCTTCGATGATCTTGACGAGGTGGGATATCTTGTTGACCATGCCGCGCACGGAAGGCGTGTCTTCCAGTTCGCGGGTTTTTTGCATTTTGTTCAAGCCCAAGCCGACCAGCGTTGCACGCTGTTTGGCGGGGCGGCGGATCGGAGAACCGATCTGCTTGACGACGATTGTTTTTGCCATCTGTCGGGCTCCTTACGCGTCTGCGGTTTCAACAGCGGCTTCGGCCACTGGTGCGTCGTCCCGCTTGGGCAGGATGTCCGCAACTTTTTTGCCACGACGCTGGGCTACATTGCGAGGCGACTGTTCTTTGGTCAGCCCATTAATTGTAGCACGGATCATGTTATATGGGTTGGACGAGCCGATAGATTTCGACACGACGTCCTGAACGCCCAGCATTTCGAATACCGCACGCATTGGACCACCGGCGATGATCCCAGTACCAGCGGTTGCCGTGCGCATCACAACGCGACCGGCACCATGGCGCCCCTCGATGTCGTGGTGCAGGGTCCGACCGTCACGCAGGGCAACGCGGATCATCTGACGCTTGGCTTGCTCGGTGGCTTTGCGGATCGCCTCGGGGACTTCTTTGGCTTTACCTTTGCCGAAACCGACGCGGCCTTTTTGGTCGCCAACAACAACAAGTGCGGCGAAACCAAAGCGCTTACCGCCTTTTACAGTTTTCGAGACCCGGTTGATCGCAACCAGACGGTCACTGAATTCGGGGGTCTGTTCTTCACGGGCCCGACGAGGTCCGCGGTTGTCACGTTCTGCCATATGTGGCGTCCTTTTTAGTGTGGCCGTTGGGCCGTTATCCAATCGCGGTGAGCAAAGCCCCCGGATCATCGAAGGTGCGCATTGAAGCCCACCCTACAGACGTTTGTGTAAGGGTGCGCAGTGATTGCGCACCCTTGTTATTATATCTTCAAACCTGCTTCGCGGGCAGCTTCGGCCAGAGCCTTGACCTTGCCGTGAAACAGAAAACCACCACGGTCGAAATAAGCAGCTTCGATACCAGCCTTCTTGGCGCGTTCTGCGATTGCAGCACCCACCTTCATTGCGGCCTCGATGTTGTTCTTGCCAACCACGCCCAGATCCTTTTCGAGCGAAGATGCCGCGGCCAGAGTGACCCCGTTCACGTCGTCGATCAGCTGGACGCTGATGTTTTTGTTGCTGCGGTGCACGGAAAGCCGTGGACGACCTGCATTTACTGCCCGCAGTTTGTTCCGAACGCGCATGCGGCGCTTCAGAAACAGAGTTCTTTTGCTGTTTGCCATTTGTGCGTTCCTTACTTCTTCTTGCCTTCTTTGCGGAAGACGTATTCGCCCTTGTAGCGGATACCCTTGCCCTTATAGGGCTCGGGCTTGCGCCATTCGCGGATGTTTGCCGCGACCTGGCCTACCAGCTGCTGGTCGATACCTTCCACAATCACTTCGGTCTGCTTGGGGGCGGTCACTGTGATGCCCTCCGGCACTTCAAAGTTGACATCGTGACTATAGCCGAGGGCCAGTTTGAGGGTGTTACCCTGCATCGTGGCGCGGTAACCCACACCCTGGATCTCCAGCTCTTTCTTGAAGCCTTCGGACACACCGGTGGCCAAGTTCGCGACCATTGTGCGGCTCATGCCCCACTGCTGGCGCGCGCGCTTTGATTTGCCACGAGGTGTCACCGAAACCATGCTTCCATCAACTGTGATGGTCACATCGTCAGTGGCCTTGAAGCTACGGGTCCCTTTGGGGCCTTTTACTTCAACGGTCTGGCCGGACACGGATGCCGAAACACCTGCGGGCAGCGAAACCGGTTTTTTACCAATACGAGACATGATTTCTCCTTAGAATACAGTGCAGAGCACTTCGCCGCCAATGTTGGCCGCCCGTGCGTTTGCATCCGACATCACACCTTTGGAGGTGGAGACAATCGACACACCCAAGCCCTGACGGACCTGTGGGATATCATGTGCACCAAGGTACACGCGACGACCGGGTTTAGAGACCCGCTTCACTTCGCGAATAACAGGAGTGCCCTCGTAATACTTCAGCTCGATATTGAAAGCGGGATGGCCGTCTTTGCCGTCCTTTTTTTCGTAACCGCGAATATAACCTTCGTCAGCCAGCACGTCCAGAACCCAAGCACGCAGTTTAGATGCCGGTGTTTCCACCGCAGCTTTGCCGCGCATTTGGCCGTTACGGATACGTGTCAGCATATCACCGATAGGATCGTTCATATCATATGCTCCTTACCAGCTTGACTTGACCATGCCGGGAATTTCGCCATTGGAACCAAGGTTCCGCAGCGCGATCCGGCTGATCTTGAGTTTACGGTAATAGGCGTGTGGACGCCCGGTGAGCTGGCAACGGTTGTGCAGACGCACAGCCGAAGAGTTGCGGGGCAGTTTTGCAAGCTGCAAAGTCGCCTTGAACCGCTCTTCGACGGGCTTCTCTTGGTCGTTGATGATCGCTTTTAGTGCGGCACGCTTTTGAGCATACTGCGCCACCAGCTTTTCGCGCTTCTTTTCACGCTCGATCATGGATTTCTTAGCCATATCTATTTCTCCCTGACGCTTAGCTGTTGAAAGGCATGTTGAAAGCTTTCAACAGTGCCTTTGCTTCAGCGTCGGTTTTCGCTGTGGTGCAGATGACGATGTCCATGCCCCAGTTCTCATCGATCTTGTCGAAGTTGATCTCGGGGAACACCAGATGCTCTTTGATGCCGGTCGCATAGTTGCCACGGCCGTCAAAGGATTTACCAGATACGCCGCGGAAGTCGCGGATACGAGGCATTGCAACGGTGATCAGACGGTCGAGGAATTCGTACATCCGGTCGCCGCGCAGGGTCACCTTGGCACCCAAGGGCATGTCTTCACGAACGCGGAAACCAGCGATGGATTTCTTGGCTTTCGTCGTGATGGCCTTTTGACCGGCGATTGTGGAAAGATCCTCCTGAGCCGACTTTGCTTTCTTGCTGTCACGGACAGCTTCAGCACCGCAACCGATGTTCAGGACGATCTTGTCCAGACGTGGCAGTTGCATGTCGTTTTTATAGCCGAATTCTTCTTTCAACGCAGCGCGGATGCTGTCGTTGTAAACGGCCTTCAGGCGCGGGGTGTAGTTTGCGGTATCAAGCATTAGATCGCATCCCCTGTTGTTTTCGCAAAACGCACCTTGTTGTCGCCATCCATGCGGAAGCCGACGCGGGTTGCCTTGCCGTTTGTGTCTACGATCGCCAGGTTCGACAGTTGGATTGGCATCGCCTTTGGCGTGCGGCCACCCTGTGTTGTCTGGGATTGCTTTGTGTGGCGGATCGCCATGTTCACGCCATCAACGATAGCTTTGCCGGCTTTGGGGTCGATGGACGTAATCGTGCCCTTCATGCCCTTGTCCTTGCCGGCCAGAACGACGACGTCGTCACCTTTGCGGAGTTTAGCGGCCATTGTTACAGCACCTCCGGAGCGAGTGAGATGATTTTCATGAAGTTCTTTGCGCGCAGCTCGCGAACAACCGGGCCAAAGATACGTGTACCAATGGGTTCATTGTTGTTGTTGAGAATAACGGCGGCATTGCTATCAAAACGGATCGCAGTGCCATCTTCACGACGGACTTCTTTGGCGGTGCGTACGACGACGGCCTTACGGACGTCACCCTTTTTTACGCGACCGCGTGGAATGGCTTCTTTCACCGATACGACGATAATGTCACCGACACTTGCGTAACGACGATGAGAACCACCCAGAACCTTAATGCACTGAACACGGCGTGCGCCGCTGTTGTCAGCAACATTCAGATTGGTCTGCATCTGGATCATTTGGTTTCTCCCGACCTTTGGGGCCTTTTGCCGATTTCCGACCGGCGCCCCAGGGTTTCGTTAAACCGAGATGTTACTGCTTAAGAAGCAATAACCTCCCAGCGTTTCGTTTTCGACTTCGGTGCACATTCCTGAATGCGGACTTGGTCACCGACGTTGAAGGCGTTGTTTTCGTCGTGGGCCCGGTATTTCTTGGACTTACGGACGGTTTTCTGAAGCAGCGGGTGCTTGAAACGACGTTCAACCGAAACGGTGATCGTCTGTTCGTTCTGGTTGCTTGTGACAACCCCGGCAAGGATACGCTTAGGCATGTGATTAAGCCTCCGAAGCAGCGGATGCTGCTTTTTCGTTCAGAATTGTTTTCACTTTGGCGGCGTTACGACGTGCGTTACGGATGCCTGCAGTGTTTTCAAGTTGCCCTGTCGCCTGTTGAAAGCGCAGGTTGAAGGACTCTTTTTTCAAGTTTGTGAGTTCTGCCCGAAGCTCATCGGGCGTCTTGTCACGCAGTTCGTTGGCGTTCATGCCATTTTCCTTTTTCAACATCACCGGTGGGCCGCGCAAAGCGTCACCCGATTCCCGATGGAGTGGGGGTAGAAGTGCGCCGTTTAGACCCCATGGCCCTATAAAGCAACCCCTGATAGCCAAGGTTCTGCCCGGAACGGCGGCGGAGTATGCGCGCGTGCACAAAACCCCCTCGCCCTTGGTCACGGGTACGGTTATGAAGGGCGCATGTCAGATATAAAATCGCTATTCGTCACCCGCCTGTATCACGCTGCCTTGTCCGAGCTGGGCAAGCCGATTGACGCGGCTGAACTGGAAAACTCTTGTCTGGTCATCGCCGATGATGATGAGGCCGGGCAGAAATGGTGTGAGAAGAACGGCTATGCCGGCTACACGTCTTATGCGTCACTGACCGATCTGCCGTGGCGGTTTCCGATCTTCAAGGATCTGGTCAAGGTGCTGGACAAACACGTTGCGGCCTTTGCGAAGGATTTGGAGTTTGATCTGGACGGCAAGAAGATCAAGCTGGACAGCCTGTGGATCAATGTCCTGCCCGAGGGCGGCATCCACACCGCGCATATCCACCCCCATAGCGTGATCAGCGGGACGACCTATGTGGCGATGCCGTCGGGCACCAGCGCAATCAAATTCGAAGATCCACGTCTGGCAATGATGATGGCAGCGCCCGGACGCAAGACCAAGGCGCGCGACGAACTACGCCAGTTCATCTACATGCAACCCGCCGTGGGCGATGTGCTGCTGTGGGAAAGCTGGTTGCGCCACGAGGTGCCGATGAACATGGCCGAGGATGACCGGGTTTCGGTGAGCTTCAACTATTCTTGGGGATAATGGCGCTGGCGCGGCACGAACCCGCTAACATGCGTGTCGTGCCAGCGCCTTCGGTCAGTATTCGTTGAGATTATCCCCACGAAGGACTCTGTTGCACAAATCGGCTGATGGCCGAGGTACCCCTTTCCCTGGACAGACTTATCCCACGGTCTCTGTGACGGGTATGCCGAGCGCGGTGTAGCCGTTCAGGACGGCGATGCGGACCTGGAC
>Ga0208544_10002272_pt1 | contig 12681 bp, 11 predicted proteins | sample DEB08_DNA_9_FD_184526 | JGI IMG/M metagenome (GOLD analysis project Ga0208544, IMG submission 184526) | Aqueous microbial communities from the Delaware River and Bay under freshwater to marine salinity gradient to study organic matter... | ecosystem: Environmental > Aquatic > Marine > Coastal ...
TCGCTGACAGAAATCCAGAAAGCATACTAGATATTGCCACTGGTACCGGTGACTTAGCTATAAAATTTGCGACAGCAACTCAGGCCAAAAGAATAATTGGCTTGGATCTCTCTGAAGGAATGCTGATTATGGCTAAAAATAAAATTTCTAGCAGCGAAATTTCAGAAAAACTGAAATTTGTTCAAGGAGATTCTGAAGCCCTAGACTTTGAAGACAACTTGTTCGATGTAGTCACAGTATCTTTTGGAATTCGCAACTTTGAAAATCTAGAAAAAGGACTTTCAGAAATCTATAGGGTATTGAAAAAAAACGGTCTTTTCGTAATCTTGGAAACCTCAGTACCTACCAAATCACCATTTAAGCAAGGATATCACTTTTACTCGCGTCAGATCCTACCGCTCATAGGCAAACTTTTCTCTAAGGATAAGGTAGCTTATTCATATTTAAGTGAAAGTGCGTCACTTTTCCCTTTCGGCAATGAGCTCAACAATATTTTAAGAAAAAGTGGGTTTATAGAAGTGGAAAATGAACCACAAACATTTGGGGTTGCAACTATATATACAGCAACCAAATAAAAATGAAAAAACTGCTCTTTATAATAATAGTCCTAATCTTTTCGCAAAGTGCAACAGCGCAGCTATTTAGTAGCGAAAGATTGGCTAATTTGGCAACCTTTGACAATAGATTTCTTAGTTGGGGCTACTTTCTTGGTTTTAATAATTATGATTACAATTTCGATTACATCAATGAGAAGGGTAATACTGAAACCGACATTACCGTTGAAGGACAATCAGGTTTTAATGTTGGGCTTATTGGAGATATGCGGATTAATAAATACATTAACATTCGTTTAGAACCTGGTTTATATTTTGCTCAACGAGACCTCGTTTTCCCTGGCTTTGAAGATGAAAAAGATTTTTTAAGAGAAGTAAAATCCACATATGTTCATATTCCTCTATTGGTAAAATTCTCTACGAAACGCTTAAATAATTTAAAACCATTCGTTGTTGCTGGAATTTCTACTTCTTTAAATTTATCCAGTAACGAAAAAAATCCGGATGACAATTTTAAAGGTGAATTTCGAAGTAAAAGCAACACCAGCTATTATGAACTTGGGTTTGGGATCGATTTTTACCTCTTCTATTTTAAATTCACTCCTTCAATAAGAGGCTTATTTGCTACGAGTAACGAGCTTATACAAGATAATAGCACGAATAGTCCATGGACAGGCAACATTTCTAAAATGTCCACAAGAGCATGGGTTGTTAATTTTACATTCCAGTAGATCTGATAAAATAACTGGAGTAAGAGCCTTCGAGCTAAGAGATATAAAACTGCTTCGCCACAAGAATCAAGAAAAAAGGAAGTGAGAAGTGACAAAACCTCTTCATCCTGATCACTCATTACTGGTAAAAGTCTTGAAGTAGTGCACTAAGCTCGAGCCAGCGCTATGGCTTATTCTAACGATTAAATTCACTTAATAATATTGCCGTTGCTGTGGCTACATTTAAACTCTCCGTTTTTTGTGAAACACCGAACTGAGGAATAGTAATCTTATTTGATATAAGGGTCATTATTTCATCTGAAATCCCATTTGCCTCATTCCCTAGAACCACAATCGCCTTTTTGGGCATTTCTGAAGTATATATATTTTCACCATTCAAAACTCCACCGTAAATGGGTAATGATGCATTCAATAAATATTCTGAAAGATTGCAATATTGAATAGTAACTCTTGCAATAGAACCCATTGTCGCCTGCACTACCTTGGAATTATAACAATCAACCGTATCTAATGAACATACTAACTTAGCAACTCCAAACCAATCACTTAACCTAATTATAGTTCCTAGATTTCCTGGATCCCGGATGGCGTCCATTGCTAAGACTAGCCCTTCCGAAGACGTAGTATTTGGTTCTGGAATTTTAAAAATTGCAACGGCCGTATTCGCAGTTTTAAGGGCACTTATTTTCTTAAGCTCAAGCTCGGTTATATGAAAAAAACTCTTCGAAGGGTTTTCAGGAATACATGTTGAAAAATGGGCATGTATTTCTAAGCCTGCCTCGATTAATTCTGAAATTACTTTGGGTCCTTCAGCGATAAAAAGACCCTCCTTATCACGGAATTTTTTTTTCTGTAAACTCGCAATCAATTTTATTTGACTTTTGCTAACCAAAATATAGTATTTTTGAAATGAGGTACAATTATTGGATTACTGCGCTTTGCTTATGACTGAATTTCATCTGATATATAATTTTTTTACAGATGAAATTGAATAAAATAAATCACTTGACCCGAACCATCACAAAAATATCATTATTTTTAGGATTAATCATCTTATTCAATTCTTGTGATGCCGTAAAGAGGGTTGGTGAAAATCAATTTCTCCTCACTAAAAACAGCATCATCGTAGATGGAGAAGAAACTTTGGATCAAGGTGTAAATAGCCAATTGCTTCAAAAGCCGAATAGTAAGCTGCCATTAATAAAGATTCCTGTAAGCCTTCATATTTATAATCTTGCTGACCCAGAACCTGATTCAACATTTACTAAGTGGCTACAAAAAAAACCCAAACGAGAAGACCGTTTGGTTCGATTCCATTCAAAAAAACAGGTAAATAAAATGAGGTATAGTTATCGAGGCCTCAACAAATGGCTCCTAAAATCCGGAAAAGCGCCTGTTATAATTCAGGAAAGCAAAACGTTAAAGTCTTTAGAACGAATTCAGTTGTGGTATAAAAAGAGAGGTTGGTTTAACACAATTGGGGATTATACTAAGAAAATAGATTCCACAAAAAAGAAGAGAGCAACTATCACGTACAATGTGACGCGATTTCAACCCTATTTCGTAGATTCTATTCAGGAAAAGATTAGCTCAAGGGCTGTTGATTCGTTATTTCAAAAAAATAAAAAAAACAGTTTTATTACTAAAGGTAAACAATATGCTGCACAAGATTTTAACAATGAACGGGATAGATTGACAATTCTTTTTCGAAATTCTGGTTTATATACATTTGAGCAGGATTACGTAGGATTCGAAGCAGACACAGTAAACACTGGCCATAAAGCAAACATAACCTATATTTTACCTGATAAAAAAACCACTATAGGTGATTCAACATTTTACGAACCATTTAAAGTCCATAAAGTAAATGAAACACGTATAGTTACCGATTATTCTTATGCGAATAGGAACAGGAAATGGTCTGATTCTGCTACTTATAATGGTTACACGTTATATAGTTATGATAAACTAAAATTTAATCCCAAATCGATTACAGATGCCATTGCAATAACACCATCAGGTATTTTCAAGGATATTGATAGAACGCTCACCTATAATCAAATAAGTGATCTTCGTATTTTTAAATATCCAAATATAAGCTATGAAAAAGACCCAAAAGATTCGACAGGAACTGGTCTAATTTCAACGATACGGCTAAGTCCTAGAAAAAATGCAACCTTAGGCGTAGACTTTGACACATACACTTCAATAGTGCAGCAAATTGGTATTGGTTTTAGGACTTCACTAATTCTTAGGAATATTTTTAGAAGAGCCGAAATACTTGAAATTTCTGGAGGTGGAAGTATCGGTTCTTCCAAGGACGCTGGTGATAGTGAACCCTTTTTTAATATTTCAGACGTTGGAGGCGACATAAAACTATCCTTCCCAAGAATTGTGTTTCCTTTGTCAACAAAAAGATGGATTCCTAAATATATGTCTCCGTCAACAAACTTGAGTGTTGGTATTAATACCCAGAACAACATCGGTTTAGACAGGCAAAATTTCAATGGGATTTACAATTATCAATGGAAACCTTCAAAACTTAGAACGAACAGGTTCGATTTATTGAACATCCAATATGTAAACAACTTAAATCCCGAAAACTATTATAACGTTTACAAAAGTTCGTATGAGCGCCTAAATGAGATAGCTATAAGTGGCGGCTATCAATTTAATGACCCTGATTCTCAAAAACTTCAAATTCCTGATGAAACAACTAGCTTTATTGATTCTGTGAACTCAGACTCTAACAATTTGACACTTACACCCGAAGAGGTAACTGATGTTAATAGCATTAACGAACGCGAAAAACGTCTCACAGAAAACAATTTAATACCTGCTACGAATTTCACGTGGATAAAGGATACCCGTGAAGGTGTTTTCGATAAGAGTTTTTCAAGACTTCGTTTTAAAATAGAAAGTGCAGGAAGTTTGTTAGCTGGAATAGCAAACATTTCAGGTTTAAAAAGCAATAGTGAAAATAATTATGAGATCTTGAATGTAGTTTTCTCTCAATATGCTAAATTCGAGTTAGGCTATATTAAACATTGGGAATTTAATGACGGTAACGTTCTTGCCGCTAGGGCTTTTGGTGGCATTGCCATCCCGTTTGGAAATAGTACTAGTATTCCATTTACCCGAAGCTATTTTGCTGGGGGACCAAATGACAATAGAGGATGGCGCGCTTATGATTTAGGTCCAGGAAGTAGTGGAAGTAAAGACGATTTTAATGAAGCTAATTTAAAAATAGCTTTAAATGCCGAATATCGATATACCATTTTAGGGTCGTTTAAAGGTGCCTTCTTTATAGATGCAGGTAACATTTGGAATGCTTTAGATAATATTAAAGATGAAAGTTCTCGCTTTTCTTCATTGAGGGATCTTGGAGAAATCGCAATTGCCTCCGGAATAGGACTTCGATATGATTTTGGTTTTTTTGTAATAAGATTTGACGTAGGCTTTAAAACCTACAATCCTGCCCATCCAGAAGGTTTAAGATGGTTCAAAGAATATAATTTTAGCAATGCTGTCTATAACATAGGCATTAACTATCCTTTTTAAACCATTAAATTTCTTATTTTTGTTTTTACAAACAATAAGTAAATTATACATATGAGTCATTCCATTAAACCTGGCGTAGCCACGGGAAAAGAAGTTCAAGAAATTCATCAATACGCAAAAGAAAAGGGCTTTGCGATGCCTGCAGTAAACGTTATTGGCACCAACAGCATCAATACTGTTCTTGAAACAGCAGCAGCCTTAAACGCTCCTGTAATTGTTCAATTTTCTAACGGAGGCGCTCAGTTTAACGCTGGAAAAGGCCTTTCTAATGAAAATCAAAAAGCAACTATAGCAGGTGGTGTCGCTGGGGCTAAGCATATTCACGTTATGGCAGAAGCCTACGGGGTTACTGTAATATTACACACAGATCACTGTGCGAAAAAATTATTGCCTTGGATTGATGGTTTACTTGACGCTGGAGAAATTTTCTTTAAGGAAACTGGAAAACCTTTGTATAGTTCCCATATGATAGATCTTTCGGAGGAGCCAATAGAAGAGAATATTGAGATCTGCAAAAAGTATCTTGAGCGAATGAGCAAAATTGGTATGACTTTAGAAATCGAACTTGGAATTACAGGAGGTGAAGAAGATGGCGTTGACAATACTGATATTGATTCCTCAAAATTATACACCCAACCTGAAGAGGTAGCATTTGCCTACGAAGAGTTATCAAAGGTGAGTGATCAATTTACAATTGCAGCCGCTTTCGGAAACGTTCATGGGGTCTACAAACCTGGAAATGTAAAGCTAACACCTGTTATTCTGAAAAATTCTCAGGACTACGTGCAGAAAAAATACAATACAGGCCATAATCCGATAGACTTTGTTTTTCACGGCGGAAGTGGTTCAACGCTCGAAGAGATAAGAGAAGCTATTGGTTACGGAGTAGTTAAAATGAATATAGATACAGATATGCAATATGCATTTACTGAAGGAATTCGGGATTATATGGTAAATAATGTTGATTACCTCAGTACGCAAATAGGAAACCCAGATGGAAATGACATTCCGAACAAAAAATATTATGATCCTAGAAAATGGTTGCGTGAAGGTGAACTCACATTTAAAAAGCGATTAGAGCAAGCATTTGAAGACCTTAATAACGTAAATACTTTATAAAGGGAATATCTTAATGGAAATAAAAACTCCCCTAATTTCGGATGATATGGCATGGTTTAAAAGAACAAAAAAAGGAATTCAAACGCTCACTGAAGACAAAAAAGATGTCCCAAAAGGCCTTTGGTATAAATCCCCTACTGGAAAGGTAGTAGATTCTGAACAACTTGAGAAAAACTTCTATGTTAGTCCGGAAGACGGGTATCACGTTAGAATTGGGAGTAAGGAATATTTTGAAATACTTTTTGATGACAATAAATTCAAAGAACTCGATAAAAGTCTAAGCTCAAAAGATCCATTAAAGTTTGAGGATAATAAAAAATACTCTGATAGACTCAAGGATGCAATGGAAAAAACAGGTCTGAAAGACGCTGTTCGGACTGCGGTAGGGAAATCGAACGGAGAAGATCTTGTCATTGCTTGCATGGATTTTAGCTTTATTGGTGGTTCTATGGGAAGTGTGGTTGGAGAAAAAATTTCACGCGCGGCTGCATACTCACTAAAGCATAAGATACCGTTGCTTATAATTTCGAAAAGTGGCGGCGCCCGTATGATGGAAGCTGCCCTTTCGTTAATGCAATTAGCAAAAACTAGTGCAAGATTAGCTCAGTTGGCAGATGCTGGCATTCCTTATATTTCTTTATGTACGGATCCAACAACTGGAGGAACAACAGCCTCTTTTGCGATGTTAGGTGATATCAACATAAGTGAACCTGGAGCACTAATTGGTTTTGCTGGTCCACGTGTAGTACGCGATACTACTGGAAAAGAACTTCCAGAGGGTTTTCAGACAGCAGAGTTCTTATTGGAACATGGTTTTCTTGACTTTATTACACCACGTCACGAACTGAAAGCCAATATCAATAAATACCTAGATTTAATATTAAATCGACCTTTAAAAGAAAAAACAGCATAAAAAAAGATGTGCAAGTTAATTTGCACATCTTTTTTAGATAAACAAATCACTATCAATCACCCAAAATAATTGGGATCTCGATTCCATTATGTGTTAAGGTAGCCATATTATCACAGCTACCATTACCCCAATCGATTTCAGCCGTTCGACCGCGTTGTTCAATAACTAATTTACCACTTTCTACAAACAAACAAGATAGTCTTCTAACGAGCACTTGAGTTACAGTACCACTCCTACTAAATCCTGAATTAAAAGTTGTATCCCAATTCCCAGAAATCTCATAAACGTTGTCTGTCCATGTACCACTAGAAGAACCTTGAACCCATTCAACAATACGAACACCATCTCTTGTCGCAGAAACATCTGAGTTTGAAAAACTTATGGTAATCACCTCATTTGCAGTAGACTGAGGGTTTCCGTTGGCATTTGAAATCTCTCTTACTATTTCACCACCACCAGCTACATTATTTCCATTATACACATAGTCTTCAAACGTGTAGTTTATAGTTCGGGTACCACTTATTATTGGTCCATAAACGATATTAATAAGACCAGAAACAACTGCACCATTGTTTAATGTACATGAATCTCCAAAATCTAGAATTATAGTTCCACCATTTCCGTTGGTAGTAACTGTAATTGTTGCGCATGATGGAAATAAAGAAACCAAATTACGCGAGGAAGGCGATGTAAACCCTTCATTTTCAATATAACCACTTTCTAAAATATTGAAAGTTCCTTCAGCTATATTATCGGCTCGTGCGGCTCGAGTAGAATTTTCCGCAGAAAAATTTACCGCTTCAGCGGCGGCGTCTTCATTAGACTCACAACCTATAAAAACTAAAGAGATGGTTGCGAAAAATAAAATGGCATTTTTAATTACGATACTTTTCATAAATTTTAATTATATGTTAGGTTTATATGACAATAAGAACGTGAAAAAGTTTAACCAAGTATAATTAATTGTTAATTAGACCTATCTAACATGTCAAATATGAATCAAAATTTGTACTTTTGCGCCTCGATTACTAGAGTGGTAGTCATACATAATAATTATTTAAGTAATATTGGAATGTATTTAGAACCAAAAGAGAAAGCAAAAATATTTGCAAAACACGGAAAGTCGGCTACCGACACCGGTTCAGCTGAAGGACAAATTGCATTATTCACGTACCGAATAGAGCATTTAACAAAACACCTTAAAGCCAATCACAAAGATTACAATACGGAAAGATCTTTGGTGATGCTCGTAGGAAAGCGTCGATCACTTTTAGATTATCTTATGAAAAAAGATATTTTAAGATACCGTGCTATTGTTAAAGAATTGTCATTACGTAAGTAATTTATTTTATGGGGGCTAGCGCCCCCATATTTTTTTTCCAAAAGTCTATAACCTTCCCTAAAAAGAGGACTTTTAAATTAAATATTATTTTTTTGTTTTACTTCATTTTGGGCACTGGAGATAAACTGAAAAATTACAGAAAAGCTACCTAAGGTTTTTCGTTGGTCAACCACAACAACACAACTTTCGATCGAAATACGATCGACGACCAAGATTAACTCCGCTGACATATTCATTAGTGATTAATGGAAATAAGCGGGTAAAGAAAAACAAAATGATACCTAAAGTATTTAGAGAGGTCATCGACCTCGGTGATGGTAGAGAAATCTCCATCGAAACCGGAAAATTAGCAAAACAGGCGCATGGATCTGTAGTGGTTCAGTCTGGAAAATGTATGCTCCTTTGTACCGTAGTTTCAAACTACGAACAAAAAGACTTACCATTCTTACCATTAACAGTAGACTACCGTGAGAAATTTGCGGCAGCTGGACGTTATCCTGGTGGATTCTTCAAAAGAGAAGCAAGACCAAGTGATGGAGAAGTATTAACAATGCGTTTAGTGGATCGTGTATTACGCCCATTATTCCCGAAAGATTACAGTGCTGAAACGCAGGTAATGATTCAATTAATGTCTCATGATGATGACGTTATGCCAGAAGCAATGGCAGGTTTAGCCGCTTCTGCTGCTATTCAATTATCAGACTTCCCTTTCGAATGTGCTATTTCTGAAGCAAGAGTGGGACGTATCGATGGTAAATTTATCATCAACCCAACGAGAACACAACTAGAAGAGTCTGACATCGATATGATGATTGGTGCTTCTGCGGATTCTGTAATGATGGTTGAGGGTGAAATGGATGAGATTTCTGAAGAAGAAATGATAGAAGCCATTCAGTTTGCTCATGAAGCTATTAAACTTCAGATTGACGCACAACACCGTTTAGCTGATGCTTTCGGTAGAAAAGAAGTGCGCGAGTATGAGGGTGCAACTGAAAATAAAGATTTAGAGAAGCAAGTACACGACATGGCTTATGATAAAGTCTATGCTGTTGCAAAAGCGGGTTCTTCAAAGCAAGAACGTACTGCTGCATTTGCTAATATCAAAGACGAAGTGAAAGCATCATTTTCTGAAGAGGAATTGGAAGAACATGGTGGTTTAGTTTCCGACTACTATCGCAAAGCGGAAAAAGCTGCAGTTCGTGATCTTACCGTTAACGAAGGTTTACGTTTAGATGGTCGTAAGACTGACGAAGTACGTGACATCTGGTGTGAGATTGATTATTTACCATCTGTACACGGTTCTGCTGTCTTCACACGTGGAGAAACTCAGGCACTTGCTACAGTAACTCTAGGAACATCTAGAGACGCAAATAAAATTGATATGCCATCTTTTGAAGGAGAAGAGAATTTCTACCTTCATTATAACTTCCCTCCTTTCTGTACAGGTGAAGCAAGACCTATTCGTGGAACCTCTCGTAGAGAAGTTGGACACGGTAACCTTGCCCAACGTGGTCTTAAAGGAATGATCCCAGATGATTGTCCTTACACAGTACGTGTAGTATCTGAAGTATTAGAATCTAACGGTTCTTCTTCTATGGCAACAGTTTGTGCTGGAACTATGGCAATGATGGATGCAGGAATCCAAATGATAAAGCCAGTTTCTGGTATCGCGATGGGATTAATTTCTGACGCGGAATCTGGAAAGTATGCAGTACTTTCAGATATTCTTGGCGATGAAGATCACCTAGGAGACATGGACTTTAAAGTAACTGGAACGGCAGACGGTATTACAGCTTGCCAGATGGACATTAAAGTAAAAGGATTGAGTTACGAAATTCTTGTTGCTGCATTAAAACAAGCAAGAGATGGTCGTTTACACATCCTTGAGAAATTAACCGATACAATCGCTGCTCCTAGAGAAGACGTTAAAGAATACGCTCCTAAAATGGTAGGTGTTCGTATTCCTAATGAATTCATTGGTGCATTAATTGGACCAGGAGGAAAAGTGATACAAGAACTTCAAAAAGAAACTGGATGTACAATCGTTATAAACGAAGATCCAGTAACTGAAGAAGGTATTGTTGAAATCCTTGGAACAGGACAAGAAGGAATCAACGCGGTATTAGCAAAAATTGATTCTATTACTTTTAAACCCAATGTAGGCGAAATATACGAAGTGAAAGTTATCAAAATGTTAGATTTTGGAGCTGTCGTTGAATATACAGATGCTCCAGGAAATGAAGTATTATTGCATGTTTCTGAATTAGCTTGGGAGCGAACTGAAAATGTGAGCGATGTTGTTAATATGGGAGATGTGTTTGATGTAAAATACTTCGGTGTTGACTCTAGAACGCGTAAAGAGAAAGTTTCCCGTAAGGCAATCATTCCAAAGCCAGAAGGATACGTTGCACCTCCAAAAAGAGAAGACAGAGGAGGTCGTGACAACAATCGCGGTAGAGACAACCGAGGTCGTGATAATAGAAGATAGAAATCGAGAATCCTGTTTTTCTCAATTTGATACATTAAACGCCTCCATATTGGGGGCGTTTTTTATTTAAATAGAATCCTGCAATTGGCTGTGCAAGTGAATCCTCCTAAGTATTTGAGATTCGTATGTGCCATAGCTTTGACGGTTTTTGATTTAAAGAGTACCCTTTTGGTCTTATTATTTTTGAGTAACCATGTAATTTTAATCGCAGGAATACTATCCCATAAAGACCACTTGCCCATTGTTTAGGTTATTTCATGAATTTTTATGCCGTTCTTGTAACTTTTGAAAGCTTTTTACGTACAAGTATATAGACAACACAATTAAACACTCAATTTCTAGATGAGACAACTTAAAATAACCAAGCAGGTTACCAACAGAGAAACCGCCTCCTTAGACAAATACCTCCAAGAAATTGGAAAAGTTGACTTAATTACCGCAGATGAAGAAGTAGAATTAGCACAGCGTATTAAAGCTGGTGATCATTTAGCTTTAGAAGAACTTACAAAAGCTAATCTGCGATTTGTTGTTTCCGTATCGAAGCAATATCAAAATCAAGGATTAACTTTACCAGATTTAATAAATGAAGGAAATCTAGGTCTTATTAAAGCGGCGCAACGCTTTGATGAAACCAGAGGTTTTAAATTTATTTCCTACGCTGTTTGGTGGATTCGTCAATCCATTCTTCAAGCCTTAGCGGAACAATCTCGTATTGTGCGCCTTCCTTTAAATAAAATTGGAAGCATCAACAAAATTAACAAGATGTACGCTTTCTTGGAGCAGTCAAACGAGCGTCCTCCCTCTGCCGAAGAAATCGCAAAAGAGCTGGACATGACTATTAGCGATGTGAAGGAGTCGATGAAAAACTCTGGGCGTCACGTATCTATGGATGCTCCTTTGGTTCAAGGTGAGGATTCAAATTTATACGATGTTCTGCGAAGCGGGGAGTCTCCAAATCCAGATCGTTCTTTACTCCACGAGTCTCTTCGTACTGAAATAGAACGTGCCTTAGAAACATTAACACCCCGTGAGGCAGATGTTGTTCGGCTTTATTTTGGTTTGGTAAATCAACATCCTATGACTCTTGAAGAAATAGGTGAAACTTTTGATCTTACACGGGAGCGTGTTCGCCAAATAAAAGAAAAAGCTATTAGAAGGCTGAAACACACCTCTAGAAGTAAAATATTAATGACATATTTGGGCTAGCCCATTAAACGTAACTTACAGTATTTTGCCACTTCGGTGGATATTCATACTGTTCGTTTTTTGATTGATGAATGACCTCCGGCTGATTACCGGAGGTTTCTTTTATCTTTGCACTGCCAAACCAGTTACAAATGAATTATACTATTTGCTACATCAGTAAATCCATCGAGGAATTGAAACAAAAAGATATTGAGGAAATCTTTGCCCATACCGAGACACAAAACAACCAAAAAAAGATTAAGGGAATTCTTTTGTATGAATTTGGTAATTTCTTTCAAGTTTTAGAAGGTAATAAGGAAGTAATTGAAGACCTTTACGAGAATAAAATTTCTGAAGACTCAAGGCATACAGATATTCATACATTGATCAACTACAATATAAAAAAACCAATATTTAAAGAATATAGTTCTGATTTTAACATTGTTAAGACGAGGACTCAATTAGATAGTATAAGAGCGTACCTAAAGCTAAATCATCATCATCATTTTTCAGAAAACATCCAAAGATTGTTAAACCCCTTTTTGTTATAGTCATGAAACAGACCTTAATTGCACCCTCGCTCCTCGCAGCTGATTTCGCAAACCTCCAACGTGATATTGAAATGATTAACAAAAGTGAAGCCGACTGGTTTCATATCGACGTAATGGACGGCGTATTTGTTCCTAATATTTCATTTGGAATGCCCGTAATAAAGGCAATTGCGGAACATGCCAAAAAAACTTTGGATGTGCATTTAATGATTGTTGAGCCCGATCGTTACATTAAAA
>Ga0208544_10002273_pt1 | contig 12677 bp, 8 predicted proteins | sample DEB08_DNA_9_FD_184526 | JGI IMG/M metagenome (GOLD analysis project Ga0208544, IMG submission 184526) | Aqueous microbial communities from the Delaware River and Bay under freshwater to marine salinity gradient to study organic matter... | ecosystem: Environmental > Aquatic > Marine > Coastal ...
AATCTTTATTCTGTTTAAAAACATCCAGCTTACTCATAGTTACGGCCAATTGCGCTGGAGCGTGAATATCAATAGGGAAAACAGAATTATTGTAATACTTTGATATTCCTTCTTCGGTAAAAAAGGTTTTCAAATAATAATCAAGCCCTTTTTCTATATGTTTTGAGAAAGAATTATCGCCAGAAATTTTTTGATAGGTATAAATACATTCCAAATTATAGCCTGTATGGAAGTTATCAACCCATTGATGATATGGTAAGGTTCCGTAAGCCCAGGCGCCATTTTCCTGCTGGAAATCGGCAGCGTATTGAACAGCCTTTCGGGCTTCTGTAAGTAGTTTTTCGTCTTTTGTTTGCTCATAGACAAGGCTCAATAGCTTGGCGCCAAGAAGTGAGGCGTTAAAAACCTGAGTTTTATCTATAGGTGAATAGGAAAAAGAAAAGTTGCCTTTATCATCGTAAGTGCGGTTTAAATCTTTTAAAACAAACTGAGTTGCACTTATGGCAGTATCTAGATAAATCCGATTTTTGGTTATTTTATAAGCTTCTAATAAAGCTTCAGTATTAAAAGTGGTAGCAACAACTGTAGGTGTTCCTTTTGGCTGAAAAAAGGCTCTTGCTTGCCAATCAAAATTATACCCCCAACAAGCTCCAGAGTATCCCGGAGACTGCAAACTGAGCATTTTATCTGAAAGCTTTATAATGGTATCTAAATACTGTTGCTGTGGATCTTTCTTGTAGAGATTGCAATATCCAATTACAAACAATCCGAGTCCCTTGGAGTTGTACCCTTTTTCAACTCCCGTTAATTTTCTAAGATTTAGCGGGCTTCTTTTAAATACCTGAATCCAAGCAAGCCTAAAAAAGCGGGTGTTTGAAATTACCGGAAGTGCTTGGAACAATTTGCTATTGAGCCCATCATACGGATCCCATCCTTTAAATCCTTCCTGCTCACAATATGATTTCAGTTTTTGGAAACTGTTTTGGAATTCGATCATTTAGTCCTCAGCAATTATTTTGAAGTTGCAAAAGTAAGCCAATTGTTTGAAAAAGACCTTATAAGCTTATCCTTCTATTCTAAAGATTCTTAGCGCAAGTCAAAACGTTAAGCATTTTTACAGTCAGATAATTTATATTTTCTGAGGTAAACCTGTAGCCAATGAGTCCAATATTTTAAATGTAACTAGAGTTGTTAAATAAATAGATTCAAAAGGAATGGGCGCTTCAGTATTTGAAGTTAACGATTTGATAAATGCAGTAACTTCCTGCTTATGTCCTTTTCCGTCAAGTTTCAGTTTTACAACCTTGTTCCCTTTGTGCATTTCTCCTCCTCTAAAATCGTGAATTCTACCTACCTTTCCTCCAGAAAACACCTCAACCAATTCCTTCGGAAGAGATTTATCACCATTTCCTAAATACAGTAAATTACCAATGGATCCGTCTTCAAAAGAAAGTGTGATAGAAATATTATCTCCTGAAGTAAGGTTGCTGTTATCAGTTTTTATACTTGCTGCGTAGACTTTTACTGGCTTCGAATCTGTAAAAAATTGCATTAAATCAATAAAATGGCACATTTCTCCAATGATTCTTCCTCCTCCCACGTTTGGATTCTGAGTCCAATGATCCTTAGGGATAAATCCAGCGTTCACACGAATATTGATCACTTTTGGCTCCCCGTTATTCTCAAATTCTGCCTTTATCTTTTCAGCAACAGGAGAAAATCTACGGTTAAAACCAACCATCAATTTTCCTTTTCCTTCGGAATACACCTTTCTTACTTCCTCCAGTTCATCATAATTCATCGCTAGGGGTTTTTCTACGAAAACATTTTTCCCCGCTTTTAAGGCTTCCATGGTATAGGAAGCGTGCGAATTGTGCGGTGTAGCGATAAAAACAGTATTTATTTCCTTGTTGGTAATTACATCCTGCGCTTCCGAAGACGCTTTATTAAATCCAAACTTTTCGGCAACATTCTTGGCTGTAATTCCTTTTGAAGTCACTACAGTGTCTAAAGAAGCTCCTTCTCGCTTTGCATATGGAATCAAGTAACTCTGTGCGAAACTCCCAGCTCCAATAAATCCAGCGTTGATACTCGAAATCGCATCAGATTTGATTTGTACCATGCTGGTGTCTTTTTTTCCACCGTCTGGATAGGCCAAAAGAATACCGATATGTGGCTCCTGGACTTTACCAAGGACAATATCATAAGCCTTTTCTGCCTCTTCAATATCGAAGGTATGTGTAATGAGACTTGCTAAGTTGATTGCTTTTTGAGAGATAAGGTCTAAAAAGGTCTCCATATTACGTTGTTCCGTATACCGAACATAGGCGAATGGATAATCTTTTCCGTCCTCTTCGTAGGCCGTGTCATATCTTCCTGGGCCGTAAGAGCAAGACATCCTTAACTCGAGCTCTTTTCTATAAAAATCGGGGTCACGTGGAATGTCCATTTTAACCGCTCCCACAACAATTACTTTTCCTTTTTTTCTACTAATCACAGCAGATAGCTCTATAGGATCATTACTTGGTGCGGCGGCCGTGATAATCACACTATCAAATCCGTAACCATTTGTAAAATTGTCAACTGCAGTAAGAAAGTTCGAGTCATTACGCAATAAAGCATGCTCAGCTCCGCTTTCTTTGGCTAATTCGACCAATCCGGCAGAAAGATCCGTACCAAATACTTGGCAACCATTAGCCTTTAATAATTGAACTGTTAATTGTCCTAAAAGCCCCAAACCAATAACGCATACCTTATCGCCTAGTCTTGGCTCTGCTTGTCTCACTCCTTGAAGCGCAATCGCACCTAAAGTGGTAAAGCTGGCTTCTTCAAAACTAACGTTATCCGGTATTTTAACTGTCAAATTTTGTGGGATACTTACTACCTCAGCGTGTGAAGCATAATCCTGACCGGCACAAGCAACACGGTCACCGGGTTTAAATTTACTCTCGCTATCCATAGAAGCGACTACAACACCGGAGGTACTGTAACCTAGAGCTTTCAAAGAATCCAATTTGGTTCTTACTTTGTCTATAGTAGCTTTCAACCCTTCTTTTTTGATATTCTGAAGCACTTGCGCCACAAGATCCGGCCGTTGTTTGGCTTTTCCGATAAGACTTGCTTTTCCAACCTTTACCGTTCCTCTTTCGGTTCCGGCACTTATTAGAGAAAATTTGTTTTCAACCAATACCATATTCTCCGAAATTGAAGGATTTGGCACCTCGTCTACGTATAATTCTCCCGTTTTAAAGTTCTGGATTACTTGCTTCATTATTTAAACTTTTTTGCAAAAGTAGCTTTTTTTGAGAAAGGAAGCTACAATCTCCGTAATTCGGTCATTCCTACTTTAAGGATGGCATTCGAATTGTAAATGTTCTTTAAAATTTTCACATACATAATTGCATGATTTTACTAACTTGTAATCCTTGTTATTGCTATTTGTAGGCAATTCATGATTCACATTAGTCACATTTGTTTGCTACGTGATTGTGTTTTTTATGTTTACCAATACTGCAAAAAATTGGGCAGCCTTCAGAACATTTTTACAACCCTTAACAGGAGGACTCTGTTAACTCTGTTTGATAAGTGAATTTTTATATATTTTAATTAGCTCAAGATGATATTGCAGCTCTTCCTTTTCTTTTAGAATAGATTCAACTGGCTGAGACATTGTGTGATTAATTTTTAGTTTTAAGTCTCCTAGATCGTCATCTTTAAAAAGCACGGTCCCTTTTGGTCGTATACAAACATCTGAGGCAATTGCCGGAACTCCTAAATCCATAGCCTCCTGCAGCGCAACTCCATAACCGTCGACATAATTTGTTTTGAGAAGGAAAGAACAGTTTTGAACATAATCTACTAGATTTTTACCATATAGAATCTCTACACTTTCCGCGATATCGTACTCCTTGATCATTTTGTTCAAATAATTCAAGTCTGATATTTCCTTATTTCCAATTAAAAACAACATTTTGTAATTCAGTTTATTTTCAGATAAAAACTTAGATACTAAAGGAACATTGTAAATTTCATCCCCCAACTTTTTATCCAACTTCCAAACACTATAGAGAAAATAAACTCTTTGGTCTTTCTTAATAGGTTTAAAAACAATATCCTCAGGGGGAACATATGCTGGTAAAAAAACAACGTCAATGCCACTCTTTAATAATAAATCCGTCAAATTTTTTGAGACAGCAATTACCTTGAGTTTTGATTTTTTTAAAAAAAATAGATTCATATCCCTATACGTAGAAGAGTACTTTAATAATCTTTCACTGTGAATACTGACTATAGCTTCAGTCCTATTTATTATCGAAAAAATATAATAGAAAATAAACTCGAAGGCAAATAATTGGTGAAAATGGAGTAAGTCGAACTGTCTGTTAAACAGTATTTTCAAATACCAAAATATGCTCTTTTTTGTAGGGATTACATTCTCCTTTTCGGTATACCCAAAATCGAATATAGTGTAATCTAAGTTCGCCTTTTTCAAAAAAGGAACCATTCGCTTAATGTGCACTGAAATACCTCCTAAAGGTGGCGGATATGGTCCATAAATGGCAATTTTTTTATTCATTCGTTTTGGTTAAGAGAAAACAATAAAAGAAAGATAAAAACAGGATGCCTTGTGCTAAAAATATGGTTTCAGTGAAGGAAACCATAGCGACTATGGCAGCAAAATAAAAAACAATGATGTCTTTCCGCATGGAAGCCTTATAAAACAAACTCATTACTAATGATAAAAAAGCCAATAATAATGGGATGCCTCCAATCAGCATAGTTTCTATATAAGTATTGTGAGCGTTGAAGAGGTTCTCTAAAAACAAGGTGTGGCCTTCCTGCTTATATTTTTCAATTAGCACCTTCCTTGAAGAACCGGTTCCATAGCCGAGTAAAGGACGTTCTTTGATGAGGTCTAGGGCATCCTGCCAAAGTAATAATCTTCCCTGTTCCTCTGGTGTTTTATCCTCTATAAATTCCTGATTATTAAACTTATAGTTATAGTTCACGCCAATAGTATAGAATATACGTTCTTTCACAATGGGTATGTTCAACAAAATAAAAAACAACACTACTAAACCAAGAATATATAACACAAATGTCCTAACTTTTTCCCGACCCTTTTTTCCTAGGATATTCTTAGAAAAATAGACAGTCATCAGCACTAAAAATAGAAGATAACCCATCCTGCTGCCATATAAGATCAAAGCCGAAATTTGTAATAAAAGACTTCCGTAAAAAAGCCATCGTCGCCTGAACAAAAGCTTCTTTCTAAACGATAGAAAGCTCAACGACAACAATGTATAGATCGACAAATAAGTAGGGTGCTGCCGAAATACTTCTAAAAAATCATATCTATAGAAATAGTACCAATTAAAAATGCCACCTCTCTGCCAAAAACCTATCTGTCGAACAATTGCGGTTATAAGACACACAATAAAAAATATTGATAGGGAATGGATAAATATTTTAATAATGACGAGCCGCTCCTTAGTCGTGAATGGTTTAATGGTGATAAAGACTAATGGATAAATCACAAATGCAAGATGTCGAATAATGTCCTTTTTGCCCTGTTTTAAATCTATTGAATATGAAATTTCTAGAAGTAGAATCAAAAAAAACAGGATTAATAAATATAGGCTGTTTCGCTTTAATAATTCCTTAAAATTTAATTCCTTATAATTTAACAACCAAAAAGCAAGGAGCATTATAAGTCCAATTGAACCAGAGGCAATCGAAAATACATATCCGATAGCTGCTGCGGCCGCACCGTAGACCAAAAGATTCCTTGTGTTAATCAAGGCCGTAATTTTTATAGATTTCCTTTACCTGAGCAAACGTGTAATTGCCTTTCACATTCGTCAAGATGATTCTGAGCTGTTCATCATCAAACCTTCTTTTAAAACGTTTAGCGGGCACCCCAAATGCTATACAATAGGGAGGGATATATCCATTCACTATTGCACCACTTGCAACGACTGCTCCTTCACCTATAAACGCTTTAGACAATATAGTGGTATTGGCTCCTATCCAAACCCCATTCTCCAAAACTATTTGGACATTTTCAACCACACTTTCAGGTGCATAACGTATGTGCTTTTCAGTAAATTTAAGATCATGGTCCCCACCGAAAATTTTGCAAAAAGGACCAAACATAATATCGTCCCCAATTGTGACTGGAATATGTTTATTGGTGACAAAGTATCCATTCGGGCCGGAGTAAAAATTATCTCCAATTGAAAAAAACTGTGGATTTGATATTTCAGATCTATATCCAAGTTTAAAATTTGACCCTACTTTTTTCAATTTCATTTTAACTAGAGGTCTATTAAAAAGAATATTGATTGTCCTGAATATAAATGCTTCAAACATTATGTAATCTGTTTTTCTATGTTTCTATTAATTAAAAGCAGAAAGATAAAATGTAACCCTGCAATCCCGCTCTCAAAAAAATGACCCGCAGTGGCAATAATAATTGTCAGGGAAATTCCGAAAAATATCTTAAAATCACGCGGAAATGGAATTGTTTTAAATATACTATAAAAAATAAACAGATATAGAATAGTTCCAAAAATTCCAAAGAACAAAAGAAGGTCTATAAAGCCCATTTCAATATAATGACTAACAACATCCTGCCCTCCAAAGAAGAAGTTGGGAAACGACCAATGTTCAAAAACTAATGGAGCCAATTTGTCCATTATATAGTCATTTCTTCCTGAAAGTAAAGCATTCCAAAGACCTCCTTTGTAATACATATACATAAATATATCATAAGAATTTTTGAAAATTTTATTGACGGCCGTACTAAACAATAAATAACCAACGGTAAGCAAGGATATTCCAAAAGTCAGAATGTTTCTAATAGACACTCGTTTAACAATATGGAATAAAAGTAGTAGTACCAAATAAAGATAAACTGCTTTTGTCGCTACCAACAAGGATGAAATAAGAATGACCCAGAAAAAATACTCTTTTATCTTTAGGTAGAACCTTCTATAATAAACCGTAGTTATTGCAAAAATGAATATATACGAAGCTTCGTTCTGTGCTAAAGTTAATCCGTCATATCCAAACCTCCAAGGGCCAGGATACGTTTTAAACATCTCTATTTTTAACAAAAACCCTAAAATTATAACGATACTATTAAAGACTAAAATCAATCTATAATATTTGAATAGCCGAAAGGGATGTTCATTGTTTTTAATTATATCTAGAGCAAGGAGAAAAAGTATAAGTGTAAATAGATATTTAAAAAGTGAATTGAAGTTTTCATAAAAAAGCAACTCTGGAAAATTCAGACTTAGAAAAAACTGACCTATTAAAAAACTAATTAAAAACAGCCCGAGACTAGCCAACAAATTTAATTTCGACCTAGTCACTGTAACAATGGCAAACCCAAGAATAAAAATTTCAAAAAATCCTTTTACAAAAGCGCTATATCTGTGAAAATCTGATCCAGTGCGGAGTAAAATTTTACTCATACCATCAGTAAAATAAAATGTCACAAAAGCGATAACCAATAAATCAATTGAATATATATATAATGATGATCTTTTTATAATATAACTTTTCATTTTATATAATGATTATATAAGGTTTTCAAATCATTTACATGGAACCATGAATACACTTTCAGTTTTTTATATATAAAATAGCTTCCAACTATCGTCCATAAACTAATACCGAGGAAACTGGCTAAAGCGATTCCGTTTATGCCCCAAAAACTGACAAATACAAAGGATAGTATCAACTTTATAACAAAGGTTACAAAAAGTATATTTTGAAATAGCTTTTGATAATTGGTCATTTGTAAAAGCAAACTTACAGGGCCTAAAATACCATTTACAAATTGAGCGGCTGTTAGTAGAAGCAGAACAATCCACCCTTCCTTAAATTCCTCCCCAAAAAGATTAAGAAGCGGTTGGGCAAACAAAAAAATCACTAACGCTGGAACAACCAACAGGGGAAGCACCAAAATAAAGTTTTGGGACAATACCATTTGAAGCTTTTTGGTATCTCCACCTGCATGAATTTCAGAGATTCTCGGAGCTAAAAAGGCACTGAATGCAATGAAACTAAAAGTTACTAAATTGGAAAGCTTCAAAGCTATACTATATATACCCGCTTGGTCTTCATCTAGATAAATGTCAATAATAATAAAATCTATCCAGAGTAATGTAATTATTAATATGGAAGAAAAAAAGAATTCCTTCGAGCTATTAAATAAGCTTTTCAACGTATATTTTGCTTGTGCAAAGGATTGGTCTTGTATTAAAAATTTATTGAAATTAATTTTTAAAAGTGCATACGAAAAAACCCCGTTTACAAAAAGACTTAACAAATAAACAAGGATAATTCGATCTTGATTTTCACTTAAAATAGGCAGTAAAAATAAAATTATGGTAATAAAGTATTTAGAAAATTGCGTAAAAAAACTGTACCATTCAGCTTTTTTCATACCTCTAAAAACGGCACTATTGATGTCGATAAAAACATTCATTATCAAACCCAATGCGACCGTAACAATTAAAATTTGATCAAAATATATATACAGCCCATAACCAATTAGCAACAATCCTGCGCTTACTGGAATTAGATAGTGACTCAGAATTTTATAGTATAATTTTTTTATGTCACCATGAAATGAGTCTTTCATTAAAACAGAAACATGTTTTACCAAATATACATCCAAGCCCAAATACAAAACGGTACTTAAAATTACGGTGTATGTAAGAAATAAAGCAAAGACACCATTCCCCTCGGCACCATATTTTTGAGCTATTAAATATGATAAGAGATAATTGGCAAGCGCCCCAAAAACTTTAATCAATGTTGAAGCGAATCCTTTTGTGAGAATATTGTTTTTACCTTTTAAAAGTTTAAATATGCCCATTTAGAAAAGCCAATAATTTTTTAAAATTTATAATTTAAACAGGAAACAAAATGAAAGCGTTTTTCCTTTTAATCGCCAATTTAGAATTCTAAGAAGTTAACTCAATTTCGTACTCCACAAAAATCCCGCACATCAATTCGACTACCCATCCCTTTTCTTTGTATATGCAATCAAAAAAACAAACTGTCTGAAATTCCAGTGCTTCCTTATGAGCACAAAATTCTAGTAGTTTGTCAATAATTGAAAAAGCATAGTTCCGTAAAAATTGACTAACCGAAAGACCTTTATTATTGCTTCCTGTCTTCTTTTAAAGACAATGAGGGGATTTCTTCATATATCTATTTTACATCAGTTTCAGCAATCTCCTTTAGCCTTCCATAAAGATGTCTTACGAAGAAAAAGCCCGAAAAGAGCAATAACAGAAATATAGGGTATTTTACTTTATTACCTACGTTAATCACTGAATCGTCAGAGACATCATAATTCACCGAAGCTATCTTAACAATTTTCTGCTCATCAACTTTCTGCATATTCAATTGCAAAAGGCTGTATGCTAAGTTACCTTTTGTCTCAATGACATCATTAAGTTGGCCATTGTCATTAACCAAAACGGATGGTACGTCGCCATTGCTGTTTTGAATTTGGGAAGTAGCCTTTAAAAGCTTATTTATTTGGGACATGGTTTCTTCGGATGCGTCTATCCTAAGTTGCGTGTTCTTTCTACCCACCTCCATATAATCACTGAAGTGAGGACTATCGTTAAAATATTCATCAATAGCGTTAATGATTTCTTTTGAATGCTCTTTACCTTTTATTTTAACATTTACGTGATGATATTTGTAATACTGAATGTTCTGAGGATCTTCTAAATAATCTGGAACATCCTGCTTGTTGGTTATGGCCTTAAAAAGTTCAACACGAGCGGAACTTCCAGTAATTAAAGCGAAAACGTCAATAATAGGCTCAGCTTCCAGGTCTACTAAAGATTGGTAATTAGGTCCAATAGTTTTTTCCAGAAAAATAGTATCTGCTTTCTTAAGTTTAGAGGAAAGGGCATCCACTTTGTCATATAAATATTGGTTGCTTTCAAAATTCGGGATAACAATCAACTCATTTTTATAAACTTCTTCTCCATATTTATCAGCGAAATACCCTAAAACTATACCCGCTATCAAAAGAAAAATAGCTATATATTTATATTTTAAAAAAAATGCAATTACACTAAATAATTGCCTTAAGAGACTCCTAAAACCATTAGACACCCTATTAAAAAGATAACCTAAATCTATTTCATCATTATTATTTTGTTCCATAAATTCTAGTTTTTGAAAATTATTTCTACTTCCTCTTTATTTTGTGAAAAATTGTCGCCTCATTTCTGTTTTTGACGTTAAAATCAGCTCACAATTAATTAGATACAGTTTAATGGCACTTTAAGCAAAAATAAGGTATTGATTGTTTTTTGCAAGAATCACCCCAGATTAATTTAGTTTATTGAATACGCTCCTAACCCACGTAGTTTAAGATTTGTTTCTCCGAATTTATTTTCAAATCTCTAAACTCTTTATGTGCCACAAGAAAAACAATGATATCTGCCTTTTCAACTGCCTCTTGAATGCCCGTTAATTTATACTTTGTGTCATTTTGAAGGTTAGGTTCAACCATTACTACAGATAACCCTTCTTTCTCTAAAGATTGCGCCACTGTGAGTGCTGGTGATTCTCTCAAATCGTCAATATTTGGTTTAAAAGCAAGCCCCATGCATGCAACAATTGCCTCCCGTCCATTGTCAATTCTAAACTGAAGCGCCTTGTTTTTTATTTTTTCAATAACCCATTCTGTCTTGTAATTATTAATCTCTCTAGCAGTTCTTATCATCTTTGCGTCCTCTGGAAATTCAGAGACGATAAACCAGGGATCTACAGCGATACAATGACCGCCTACACCTGTTCCCGGTTGCAATATATTTACACGTGGGTGTTTATTTGCCAAATGAATTAATTCCCAAACATTAATATCTGCCTTATCACAAATCATGGATAACTCATTGGCAAACGCGATTTGTACATCACGGGAAGAATTCTCTACAAGTTTGCACATCTCTGCGGTGCGAGCATTGGTCTTATGAAGTTCACCCTTTACAAAATTTTTATAAAAAGCTACGGCTCTGTCCGTTGAATCTTCATTAATTCCGCCGATCGCTCTGTCATTATGTTCTAATTCATAAATAATATTTCCTGGTAAAACGCGCTCGGGACAATATGCAATATAAATTTTACCTTTCAATTCAGGGCGTTCTCTAAAAATAAGATTCTCTACTTTTTGAGTTGTCCCCACCGGGCTTGTAGACTCTAAAATAACCAAAGCACCTTCCTCCAGTGTAGGGATGATACTTTTCGCAGCAGCCATCACAAAGGCAAGGTCTGGCACGTTATTTTCCTTGAATGGCGTTGGAACAGCAATAAGATAAACATCGGCTTCAACAGCTTGAGTTGCCGCCTTCAAATAACCTTTTTTCACCACATGGTGTACCAATCCATCCAAATCAGGTTCTACGATATGTATTTGCCCTTTATTTATAGTATCCACAACCTTTTTACTGACATCGACTCCGGTTACCTGTAATCCCTTGCTTGCTATTAACGCTGCCGTAGGAAGTCCAATATAACCTAACCCTACCATAACCACTTTAGGCTTAATCTCCATATTATATGTTTTTTATAAAATCAATAATTCTGGAAGTTGCCTTGCCATCTCCGTAAGGGTTGTGCAGCATGCTCATAGAACTATAAAAATCTGCGTCGTTCAATAATTTTTGTGTTTGGTTAATTATTCTATTCGTATCCGTTCCTACTAACAATACCGTTCCTTCTTCTACGGCCTCCGGGCGCTCTGTTGTATCTCTTGTAACTAATACCGGCTTTCCTAAGCTAGGAGCTTCTTCCTGAATACCACCGCTATCTGTTATAATGAGGTGTGATTTTTCCATTAACCAAATAAATGCTGCATAAGCCAAAGGCTTCACTAATAGTATATTGTCTACTTCGGAAAGTAATTCATAAACAGGACCTTCAACCTTCGGATTTAGATGAACGGGATAAATAATCTGCACATTCTCATTTTGCTCGGCAATTGTTTTTAAAGCTGAACAAATGTTGAGCAATCCAGCACCATGATTTTCTCTTCTGTGCCCCGTAACTAAAATAATTTTCTTTGAAAAATCAAGAACCTTCTTTAGATGCTCAATTTCAGGATCAGAAAAATTTTCAGAATTCACTTTCTCAATTCCGTACAATAATGCGTCGATAACCGTATTTCCTGTGACTAGGATATTTTCATCTTTAGTATTTTCCTTTAGAAGATTAGATTTTGATAATAATGTTGGCGCAAAATGATAATCTGCTATTTTTCCTGTAAGCTGTCTGTTAAACTCCTCCGGAAAAGGGTATTGCCTGTCATTTGTTCTAAGTCCTGCTTCTATATGGCAAACTTTAGCCCCACTATAAAAGGCTGCAATTCCAACAGCCATTGAAGTAGTGGTGTCTCCATGAACGTATACATAATCTGGCTTCACCTCCTCTAAAATAGGCCGCATATTGTCTATAATACTAGCAGTAAGACTATGTAAATTTTGATTTGGTTTCATGATATTGAGGTCAAAATCGGGCTCAATTTCGAAAAAGTCCAATACTTGATCCAACATCTCGCGGTGTTGAGCTGTGACACATACCTTTGTGATAAAAGAACTATCTTCTAAATAAGCTCTTACTAAAGGTGCCATTTT
>Ga0208544_10002274_pt1 | contig 12674 bp, 9 predicted proteins | sample DEB08_DNA_9_FD_184526 | JGI IMG/M metagenome (GOLD analysis project Ga0208544, IMG submission 184526) | Aqueous microbial communities from the Delaware River and Bay under freshwater to marine salinity gradient to study organic matter... | ecosystem: Environmental > Aquatic > Marine > Coastal ...
TTCCCTTGTTGCTGGAAGGTAAGCGGGGCTTTGCCTTTGGAATCACCGAGCCGGATCATGGCTCTGACGCGACTCACATGGAAACGAACGCCGTACGGGATGGTGACGGCTGGCGAATCAATGGCGAGAAAACCTGGAATACCGGTATTCACAAGGCCCAATACGACATGATCATGGCGCGTACCAGTGGCAAGCCAGGCGATGGCGAAGGCATTACGGCTTTTCTGGTGCCGATGAAAGCCGAAGGCATGAAAATTGAAGAGATGCTCTGGACCTTTAACATGCCGACCGATCACGGCCGGGTCTCGATCACGGACGTACACGTTGATGACTCTGCGATATTTGGTGGCGAGGGCCGCGGCTTGCAGGTGGTGCAACATTTCTTCAATGAGAACCGGATTCGCCAGGCTGCCTCTAGCCTCGGTGCTGCCCAGTATTGTATCAATGAATCGGTAGCCTACGCGATGAAGCGCAAGCCCTTCGGTAAGCCATTATCCAGCAATCAAGGTATTCAGTTTCCGCTGGTCGAGCTTCAGGCGCAGTGCGAAATGCTTCGGGCGCTGATCCACAAGACTGCCTGGCAGATGGACAAGTACGGTAATTTCATGGTCTCTGACAAGGTGTCTATGTGTAATTACATAGCGAATCGATTGTGTTGTGACGCGGCTGATAGGGCCATGCAGGTTCACGGTGGTTTGGGCTATTCGCGGCATAAGCCATTCGAGCATATTTATCGTCATCATCGTCGCTACCGAATCACCGAAGGTGCGGAAGAGATTCAAATGCGCAGAATCGCAGGTTACATGTTTGGTTATATGAATCAGAAGGCGCCAAAGGGTGTAAAGGTAGACTAAGCATGGATGCAGATAAGACGAGATTCGAAGCAACTCTTGAAGGGATATTGGTGCGCAATATCCCTGATTTTCAACAATTGCTGCGAGTCGATCGATTGTCCGGTGGTGCGAGTCAGGAAACCTACCGCATAGCGATCGAGACGCCGACGGGTGAACAGTTGTTGGCGATGCGTCGAGCGCCGGGGGGTGTCAAGGTAGAGCCGGTGCCAGGCCATCCGGGACTGGATGTTGAGGCGCTGTTGATGCGCAGTGCCCGCGCCGTGGGTGTGCCAGAACCACAAGTCTATTATGTGTTACAAGACGAAGATGATCTGGGTGAGGGCTTCATCATGGAGTGGCTTGAAGGCGAAGCCCTGGGTGCGCGGATCGTTCGCGCACCCGCCTATGAGCAGCTGCGGCCTCGACTCGCCTACGAGTGTGGCAAGTTAATGGCAAAAATCCACCAGATCGACCTGGATGCCACCGGGTTAAGAAGTCGCTTGTTTGAAATCACCCCGAAAGAATTTGTGGAGCAGAGTTGGGAGCGCTACCGTTTGCTGGAGACGCCGCAGCCGATGATTGATTTCACGGCTCGATGGCTGATGGAGCATCTGCCGGTAGCCCCGCAGATGCGCCTGGTTCACAACGATTTCCGAAATGGTAATTTCCTGGTTGACGAAACAAAAGTAGTTGCTGTGCTCGACTGGGAAATTGCCCATATCGGTGATCCCATGCGCGATTTGGGCTGGATTTGTGTCAACTCCTGGCGGTTTGGTGGTGCTCATCCAGTGGGCGGGTTTGGCGAGTATGCAGATCTGTTTCGTGGTTATGAGGAAGTCTCGGGTCAGCCGGTTGATATTGAGCAGGTGAAGTTCTGGGAAGTCTTTGGTTCTTTTTGGTGGGCGGTTGGTTGCCTGGGAATGGCCGAGCATTACCGTACCGGGCCCGATAAGACCGTGGAGCGACCGAGTATTGGTCGGCGTTCGTCAGAGTGTCAGATCGATTGTGTGAATCTGGTGATCCCCGGGATTGTGACGCCAGTACAACCGGAGCAGGCAGCGCAAACGCTGGATATGCCTCGGGCTGACGAGTTACTGACAGCGGTGCGTGACTTTTTGCGCGCCGATGTGATGGAGAGCACCACAGGTCGGGTTAATTTTCTCGCTCGGGTTGCGGGTAATGCGCTGGATATTGTGCTTCGTGAAAGTCAACTGGGTGGTCCGGCACGGGCATTGGAGTTGGAGAAGTTAAGGCTCTTGTATGGCTCGGCGGTGTCTGATGTGGATGATCTGGAGGCGCTGCGCTGGCGCCTGACTCGGGATTTGCGGGATGGTACTCAGGACCTTGATGATGAACGATTGCATGATTATCTGCGTCACGCAGTGGCGAATCAGATAGCCATAGACCAGCCCCGCTACTCAGGTTTTAAAGTGGCCACAGGTCAGTCAAGCTAATGTCGGCGAGGCTGCTGAGTTCGGCAATAAGGTGAATCGTCAGGCCGGCTAAGCCGCCGACAACGGTACCATTGATGCGAATAAATTGTAGGTCGCGGCCGATCTGCAGTTCAATCCGTTCGGCAGTGGCGGTGGCATCCCAGTTGTCGATAGTACCAGAAATCAGGTCGGCCACTTCATGGCCATAGGTTCGAATGAGGTGGCGGGCACTGGTGTCTGCCCACCCATCGATCTTGTTGGCCAGCGCTCGGTCCTCGAGAATAGACTCACCAAATTTGATCACCGACTTCTGAATCGTCTGCTTGAGCTCGGCGTTGGGGTGTTCGCCTTGATGTAGTAAAGCTTGTTTGATGTCCTGCCAGAGTGTGCCGGTAAAATCCCGTAATGCTGGCTGGTTGAGTAGATCCTCTTTGATCGACACTTCCTTGTTGCGAATGTCCTGTGAGTGCTTCAGGTCTTCCATAAACTGATCTGTCATCTTGACCAGCTTGATGCGCATAGGATGAAAAATATCCATCTGCATTTCATACAGCGTTTTGCTCAGGCTGCGGACCAGTTTTTTATACACAGCCTTGTCAAGACTCGAGGGAAACCACCAGGGTGTTTCTGTGCCGACTTTTTCGCGCAGTTGCTCGTCACTGTCTTCTAACAGATTCAGGGCGATTCGAACCGCGGCATCCATGGCCTCCTGTTGACGTCTGCCAGAGGTTAGAAATGTCAGCAACTCGCCAATGAGTGGCGCAAATGAAGTATCCCGAATTTTGTCGGCGACCTTCTGTTCGATCATCCGCTGGATATCAGCGTCGTTCATCACCCGAACCGCCCCGGCCAGCCCCGCGGTGAGTTGTTCGGCCACTGCCTCGGCATTTTTCGGTGCAACGATCCACACGGCCACTTGCCGGCTCAGGTTCATGGCTCGAATCTTGTCAGAAATTACCTGCTCCGAGAGAAAGTTTTCCTGCACGAAGCGTCCGAATTGCTCGGCGATCTGACTTTTACGATTAGGTATGATTGCCGTGTGCGGGATCTTCAGTCCGAGGGGGTGCCGAAACAGGGCGGTGACGGCGAACCAGTCAGCCAGGGCGCCGACCATGGCGGCTTCTGCGGTGGCTTCCACGTAACCGACCCAGGGCGCGAAGTCGCGGAACAGGCGCGCGACGATATAAATGGCAGTGACCGCGAGCAAGAGCCCGGTTGCCAGACGTTTCATACGCGCCAGATCCCGGTGTCGGGATTGCTCGAGGTCCGTAGACTTGAAATGGAGCATGGGTGGCCAATGGGTGAGTAACGGACACACAGATCATAAAGCATCGTCGGGTCTTGATGTAGCTGTTAAGGATCAAAGTACCCAGCATCCGACCCAATGGGTCCCCTGGGTGCTGATGTTGCAGTGGTTGGTGCCGAACTAACCGCAGCCCAATTGCGACTGTTGCAATGGCGCACGGGCTTATGTTTCCATTAGCCCCAAGGATTATGAATAAGGATTTTACGTGCTGGACAAAACGTTCTCGATGCAGGGTAAACATGTGGTCATTACTGGTGCCTCTTCCGGTTTTGGTGCGCATTTCGCTGAATTGATCGCCTCTGCTGGTGGCAAGGTCGTCCTGGGTGCCAGGCGGGTCGATAAACTTGACGCGCTGGTAAACCGGCTCAATACGGCGGGAGGTGAGGCGCTGGCGCTGGCGCTGGATGTTCGCGATCCAGCCAGTGCGCAAGCCTTTTTGGACAATGCCGCAGCGGCCTTTGGTCCTATTGACGTGCTCATCAATAACGCCGGCGTCGAATCTGGAGCCAAAACTTATGCCATGATTGATGAAGATGACTGGGACTATGTGATGGATACGAATCTCAAGGCGGCCTGGCGACTCTCGAAATACTACACTGAGCATGTGGTGGCGAATCAGCAGTCCGAGGGAAATATCGTGAATATTGCGTCCATTACGGCATTTCGAACCATCAAGGGGCAATTTCCCTATGCGGTGTCCAAAGCAGCCCTGATCAAGGTCACGGAGGTCATGGCGCTGGAAGCGGCTAAATATGGCATTCGAGTAAATGCCCTGGCGCCGGGCTATATTCTTACTGACGTTAGCCGCGTCTTACTTGAGGGTGATGGTTCCGATGCTTTTCGCAAAGGTATTCCCATGCGTCGCTATGGCGAGTTCACGGATCTTGACGGTCCCATACTGTTGCTGGCATCTGATGCCTCCCGTTATATGACCGGTTCGACTCTGGTGGTTGACGGTGGCCATATTTGTGCAGAACTCTGACTAGAGCTCTGACTAGAGCTCTGACGACAGGCGTTCTGGCCAGGTCGTAAAAGAGAGAATAAGTCGTAAATAAAACAATCACTTGCATTCTACCTGCAAATGATAATAATTCTCATACACGTTAATACCAAGTGGATGTTCAACCGTTCAATGAACCTGGCAGAAATGAAACAAGCGAGCCAATGTCTAGTGCTTGAGGCGGCCGCAGGTGTTGCAGAGATCCAAAGTCGGCTTTATGCGCTAGGCCTCTATCCTGGCGTTAAGGTCGAGGTGCTGCGCTTTGCGCCAGCGGGCGACCCGATACAGATACGAATCGGCTCGACACTGCTGAGCATTCGTAAGCAAGAAGCGATATTAATCGAAGTTGAGGCCCTGGGATGAGTCTCTTCACTATAGCCTTGATCGGTAATCCTAATTGCGGCAAGACCACGCTGTTTAATAACCTCACCGGAGCCCATCAGAAGGTGGGAAACTGGCCAGGCGTCACGGTTGAGAAAAAGTCTGGCACAATGATGCTGGGCGACCAGTCCGTTGAGATTGTCGACCTGCCGGGTATCTACTCGCTAGAGCAGGATTACCTTGGCCTAGATGAAATAATCGCAAGGGATTTTCTCCGCCAGGAGAGTTACGATCTCGTGATAAATATCATCGACGCGACGAATCTGGAGCGCAATCTGGTGCTGACCCAGCAGGTGTTGGAGGCCAGCCAAAATGTTGTCGTTGCCTTGAATATGGTGGATGTCGCGCACCAGAATGGCGTTGAGATTGATGTTGTCGCCTTGTCCAAAAAATTAGGCGTGATGGTCGTGCCGATTGTTGCCTCTCGGGGTACTGGCGTCGATGGCCTAAAATTCCATATGCAGGAATCCCTGACCGCCGGTAAAAAACCCGAGACTGAGCGTTCGGTAGAGGTCAGTCACGATACCGATGAAGCCACGGGTGATAAGCTGATTCGCCGTTACCACACGGCCAAGCGGCTGGTAGACGGGGTGATGCTGATGACGCCGGTGGAGCACTCGCTGACGGAACAGATCGACCGATGGGTCTTGAATCGCTGGCTGGGTATCCCGTTTTTCCTGTTTATGATGTACGCGATGTTTACCGTGGCCATCAGTTTTGGTGCCGTGTTTATCGACTTCTTTGATATTCTTTTTGGGGTGGTGTTTGTGGATTCGAGCCGTTGGCTGCTGACCTGGTCAGGTTTTCCTGAATGGTTGGTGGTTCTGCTCGCCGATGGGCTCGGCAGCGGTATTCAGCTGGTCGCGACCTTCATTCCCGTGATTGGGTTTTTGTTCCTGTGTCTGTCGATACTTGAGGATTCGGGCTATATGTCACGGGCTGCCTTTGTGGTTGATCGTCTGATGAGTAAGCTGGGCCTACCTGGCAATGCGTTTGTGCCGTTGATCGTTGGCTTTGGCTGTAATGTCCCGTCGGTGATGGCGGCTCGCACATTGGGTCGTGACAGTGATCGTTTGTTGACGATCGCCATGGCGCCCTTCATGTCTTGCGGTGCGCGGCTGACGGTTTATGCGTTATTCGCGGCCGCTTTTTTCCCGAATAATGGCCAGAACATCGTCTTTTTGTTGTATCTGCTGGGTATTGGCATGGCGGTACTGACGGGTTGGGTGTTCCGCAAACAAATCTTCGCTGCAGAGATGACGCCCTCGTTTCAAGAAATGCCGGCCTACCATCTACCGGTGATACGTAATATTTTGCTAACCACCTGGTTCCGCTTACGGGCTTTCGTGTTCCGCGCCGGCAAGACCATCGTTCTGGTGGTCATCGCATTGAGCTTTCTCAACTCCATCGGCACTGATGGCAGCTTTGGTCATGCTAATACTGACAAGTCTGCCTTGTCCGTGGTTGGTAAGGCGATCACCCCGTTATTTGTTCCCATCGGTCTGAGTCGGGATAACTGGCCTGCCACTGTTGGTCTGTTCACCGGTCTGTTTGCGAAAGAGGCCGTCGTCGGGACGCTGGATGCGTTGTATAGCGGCTCGGAAATGATCGACTTGAATGCGCCGCCGGATATCAACGCGGCCGTTCAGGCCGCATTCATGTCTATCGTGACCAACGCCAGCGAATTGTTGGGTCACCTGGGTGATCCTCTGGGACTGGATATGGGCGATCTGGGCGACCAGGCAAAGATGGCCGAAGTTCAGGGTGTTAACACCAGTACCTTGACCAATATGGCGAGTCTATTTGGAAGCCAATTAGCGGCGTTTTCTTATTTGGTGTTTATTTTATTGTATGCGCCTTGCGTTGCGGTTCTGGGCGCTATCGCCAAAGAAGCGGGCTGGCGTTGGATGGCGCTGGTGTTCTGTTGGAGCACGGGGCTTGCCTATGTGACCGCAAGCACGGTCTACCAACTGGGTAGCTTTAGCGCGCACCCGTTGTTTTCTGGACTTTGGTTGCTGGGGTGTGTGCTGGTGATGATTGTCGCCATTGGTTCTCTGAAACGCATTGGCCGGGGGGCTCTGCCTGCCAATCGAATCGCGGTGGTTCAACTCGGTTGAGTAGGAATTTCTGGCGATAATGCCGTGCTTATTACGTAACGAGCATTGCTTAACGGGCATAGCTTAAAGCGCAGCGCTCAAAGCGCTGGCTTTCTCAGCAGCGCCAGCATGACCCCTGATAACAGGTTAGCCGAGCCCACCATCAAGATGGCGCCGTCATAGTTGCCCATAATATCAAAATAGTATGATGTTGCCAGTGGCGCACCCGCCGTCAGCAAGATCGAGAAGGGCAGTGCGGCGCTGCGTACTGAACCTAAATAGCGGCGACCAAAAAAATTTGCCCAGATCACTTCCTGCAAAGGGATCATGCCGCCCCAGCCGAACCCCAGGACCACGAACCCGAAATAAATCCAGGCTAGCGACTGACCTTGAACTGCAAAAACAATGATAAACAAAGAGGCGCCAGTCAAGGCGGCACTCATCGACGCCAGCGGTCGGGCGTCAAGACCGTCAATCAGCCAGCCCCAGAATGGCTTGGATAGCAATGCCGGTACCGAGGTGATCGTAATCATCAATGCTGCTGTTGATCGTGTGTATCCGGCATCGGTCATCAACGGCACTGTCTGCAGCAACATGACCTGTATGGTAATGCCGAATAAACCAAAAGCCAGAACCAGGAAGTAGAACGAATAGCTCGACATGGCCTGGCGTCGAGTCAGGGAGTTGTCAAAGTCTGATAATGCTTTGGCATTTTTGCCGGAGGCGACGTCAGCGGCTGAATGGCCGTCGGGTAATAAGTCATAGTCTTCCGGTGTGCGGCGCATCATCATGGCCACCGGTCCGACCAACGTGATGGTGATCAGTGCCAGAATTTTCCAGGTGGTACGCCAGCCAAAATCATCGATTAGCCAGGTTGCCAGTGGCGTTAATAAAATGCCGGCAAAGGAAACCCCCATAGCCGCGAAAGCGATAGCCCGGCCGCGAAAATTGACGAACCACTTGGCCAGGGTCACGTTGACCACTAGATTGCCAATCAGGGCTGCACCAAAGGTTAGCGCGATGCCGTTCAGTAGCACCCAGTGCCAGAGTTCACTGACGTAGGCCATGGCAAACAGAGCCGCGCCAAGAATCAATGTGCCCGCTAACATAAAGCGCCGGGCCCCGAAGCGGTCGACGTAGCCGCCGATCAGAAAGCCGGTCATCGCCATAATAATTTGGCCAAGGCTTCTCGGTAATGTGAACTCAGTGCGAGTCCAGCCAAGACCCTCGGTCATGGGGATCATGAATGGCCCTATGATGTAATTCTGCACGCCTGCAGCAACGAACTGAGCCATAAACGCCGCCACGATCAGCCAATAGCCGTAATAGATTGCGGTAGCAGGTGTGTTGGGTGATGTCATTATCGCTAACACTGAGTCTGAGTCGCAGGATACTAGCAGGTCATGACGGGCCAGGGATAGCCGCTGCTCGGCAAGAGGCTATTAATCGGCAATTGACATTGTCGCTGTTTCGGTAGCCAGGTCAGACATTACTGGATCCGTTGGCACGGTTGATAGCGAGTGCTTAAGTTTGCCGCGTAACTGTTGTCAGAAGTCCATTGAGGGCTCATTCTGCGGGCCTCATCTAGGCTGTGATCCTGTCGATCCTTGGGATCGCAACTGGAACTGCTAGGGTAAAAATGCAAAGATACGCAAGAATTCAAACTTAGTGGTATCCGTGGATATTAGAACAAAATTAGCGCTCGCTCTGGTCTTTGTCTCATTGTTGAGTATGGCCCTGCTGGGTACCTTTGCGTATCAAACGGCGGCGGTGCTCCTGCAAGAGATTACTGTGCGGCAGCTGGATGCGCTGGCAGAAAGCAAGAAACGAGACCTCGTCAAGGTGCAGGAAGCCTGGCGGGATCAGTTGCGATTGATCCGTAGTCGCACTGATTTGCGGGAAAATCTGCAGCAATACCTGACTGAGCAGAACCCGTCGGCATTGTTGCGGGTCAACGAAATCATTGAAAATGCGGTGACAGCTACGGATAACCTGGATCGCATTAATATCTTAGATCTACAAGGCGATGTCATCGCCAGCTATGGTCAGAGTGGCAATCTCGACTCACCTCGGTTACTCACTGATACTCAATCAATTGTCTATCAGGGCTCCTATCTCGGCAGTAACGGTGGTTTGCGAGTTGTCTATGGGAGCTTGCTGAGTATTGCGAGTGTCGGCATCGGTCAGATCGAAGTGGTGTTTGATGGTCTGGATTTGTTCTCTATTACCAGTAACTACACAGGGCTGGGCGAGAGCGGCGAGTCTATGGTAGTAAAGCAGGAGGGCGATACGGTGATAGTCTTGAATCCGCTGCGCCATGAAGACTCGGGCGCAGGTCGACGTTACCTGAATGATCAGGCTGCACTGCCAATACGCCGGGTGTTGGCGGGAGAAGATGTCGTGTTCAATGAGCGGGTAAAAGACTACCGCGAAGTTGATGTCTGGGCAGCTACCCGTTATCTCGAAGACCTGCAGTGGGGTTTGATCGTTAAGGTGGATGCAGCCGAAGAGGCGCAAAGGGCGGATGGTTTGCGTGAGGCGATGATTGATATCGCGCTTGCCTTGTCCGGCTTTGCGATTATCGGCGGAACTTTGCTGGGTCTGTACCTGGCCAGACCGATTCACGCGCTAGCGGTGTTGGTAGAGCGGGTGCGTGAAGGCGAAACACAGCTGCGCTGTGATTCCTCAGGGGACGACGAGATAGCCTATCTGGCAGAATCCATCAACGAGTTGTTGGAACATCTGCAGGCAGAGGATGAGCAGCCTAAATCGGATCCCCATGCCTGAGGCGATCGATCTGCTAAAGCTGTTCGGGGGGTTTGTCTATCTGTTGATGGGTGGAGACTTGCTGGTCAGGGGCGCGTTGGGTCTCGCTCGAGAAAGTAAAATTCCGCCGATGATTGTTGGACTTACTGTGGTGGCAATGGGCACGTCAGCGCCTGAATTGATGGTGTCATCCGTGTCAGCCTTGTCAGGCTTTCCGGGTATCGCCGTGGGTAATATCATCGGTAGCAATATTGCCAATGTTCTGCTGGTGCTGGGAGTCCCTGTCTTGATCCACCCGATCATCTGCGATCAGAGGGGGCTGGCTAAGCAAACCGGTTTAATGGTCGGCGTTTCAATCTTATTTATTGTCTTGTGTTTCTTTGAGCCGGTGACTTTTCTAGAAGGCATATTGCTGATTGCACTGCTCTGTGGGTTCCTGTTTTTAGCCACTCGCGGCTCCGACTTGGTCCCCGCGCTGGATAACGCAGAAGAAGAATTGGAGCGAGTTTTGGGGTTGCCGGGTAAAAATATATGGATCGCCGCTTTTATTATTCTTGGCGTTATTGCCTTACCGTTGGGTGCTGACCTAGTTGTCGAAGGGGCAACCGGGCTTGCGGCGGGTTGGGGAGTCTCTGAAGCGGTCATAGGCCTGAGCCTGATTGCCCTGGGCACCTCGCTGCCGGAGCTTAGCACGACGGTCATCGCGGCCTTTCATAAGAGCTCCGATGTGGCTATCGGTAATGTTGTTGGCAGTAATGTCTTTAACATTCTGGCCATATTCGGGTTCACGGCCATGTTGACGGATATTCCAGTAGACGCGGCATTTTTGACATTCGATGTCTGGATCATGCTCTTGAGTTCTGCGCTGTTGCTGCTGTTTGTGCTGTTAAAGGCCACCATTGGTAAAGTCTGGGGCGTTGTCCTGTTAGCGGCCTATATGGGCTATATGTTTGCCATCTATTGATGGCCTGCAGGGGCTCGCCGGTACCGTTTGCCTTCTTGCTGCCTTCTTGCTGCCTTCTTGCTGTCTGCTTGTTGGCTCGAATCGACCTGCTGAGCCTTCGTGTCTTCGCTTTAAACTAACCCGCGATCGGTGCAATCGATTCAATTTTTGGCTGGCAATCCTCGCTGCCTGATCTCCTGCGAGCCGCCCCGAATATGATTTGAAATTTGCAGCGCGGACGCCCTATAGTGCATTGTCTGTCACGAGAGCGCCGACCGCCTGTCACAACCTCAGGTGTGTCCCCGGCGGAATACCATTCAGGGTGAGCGATTGTCGCTAGCATGAATTGAGGAGAGGACCATGTATCCAGGTAAATATGCCAGTCTGACGCCAAATCGCGCCGCGTATGTCATGGCCGGTTCTGGCCAAGTGGTCACCTATACCGATTTAGAACGGGGCTCGAATCAAGCCGCCCACTTGTTTCGTGCGCTGGGTTTAGCCCGTGGTGACCATCTCGCGATCTGCCTCGAAAACCATCCGGCGTTTCTCCAAATATGTTGGGGCGCGTTCCGTGCCGGTTTGTATTTTACGGCGATTTCTTATCGACTCCAGGCTGAAGAGGTGGAGTATATTGTGAATGACTGCCAAGCCAAGGTGGTGGTGACTTCGAGTTATCTGGCGGACACGTTCAACGGTTTTAAGTCGAACCTCGTCAATCAACCGGCATGCTTTATGTTGGATGGGGTGGTTGATGGGGCGCAGTCGTGGGAAGCGGCCATCGCGTCGATGCCTGAGACGCCCATTGTTGATGAGTCCTATGGCCAGAGTCTGCTTTATTCATCGGGGACCACGGGTCGACCCAAAGGGGTCAAAAAACCCCTGATCGATGTCCCCTGGGGTGAAAAAGTCGAGGTCTTTGAGGCCGCTCGAGAACGTTATGCCTTTGATACGGCGACGGTCTATCTGTCCCCTGCGCCTCTGTATCATGCCGCACCGCTGGGCTTTAACCTGAATGTGCTGCGCTTTGGTGGCACTTGCATCGTGATGGAGCAGTTCGACGGGCTGCAAGCGCTAGGGTTGATTGAGCGATTCGAGGTGACCCACAGTCAATGGGTACCCACCATGTTCGTGCGAATGTTGAAACTACCGGAGCAGGATCGTAAGCAGTATGACTTGAGTTCCCACCGCTTCGCAGTGCACGCCGCTGCCCCTTGTCCCGTGGTCGTCAAGCAAGCCATGATTGACTGGTGGGGACCGATTATCTTTGAATATTACGCGGGCACTGAAGGCAATGGTTCGACTGCGATCAGTTCCGAAGAGTGGCTGACTCATCCTGGGTCTGTAGGTCGCGCCGCGGGTAACTGCCAGCTGCATATTCTCGACGACGATGGGCATGAGGTGGCTGTGGGCGAGGTGGGCGGCGTGTACTTCGAGGGGGGCGGCCAGTTCGAATATCTCGGTGATTCGGATAAGACAGACTCTTCTCGCTCGAGCGAGGGCTGGACGACGCTGGGCGATGTGGGGCATGTTGATGGGGAAGGTTATCTTTATCTGACGGATCGTAAGTCTTTTATGATTATTTCAGGTGGCGTCAATATTTACCCGCAAGAGGCAGAGAATATTTTAATCTCCCATCCTGCCGTCGCGGATGTTGCGGTTTTCGGTATCCCGGATGAAGAGTTCGGCGAACAGGTCAAAGCCGTGGTTCAACCGATGTCGATGGCCGACGTGGGTCCTGAACTGGAGGCTGAGTTGATTGCTTTTGCCCGCAGCAAAATTGCTCACCTAAAGTGTCCAAAATCCGTGGATTTTTTGGCAGAGTTACCGCGTCATCCAACCGGTAAGCTTTATAAACGTCTGTTGAAGGATCAATACTGGCCAGCTAGGAGTTGAGAGTTAAGGATTAAGGGTTAAGG